>Ga0182024_10021535_pt1 | contig 11695 bp, 11 predicted proteins | sample P32metaG_FD_120480 | JGI IMG/M metagenome (GOLD analysis project Ga0182024, IMG submission 120480) | Permafrost microbial communities from Stordalen Mire, Sweden - P3-2 metaG (Illumina Assembly) | ecosystem: Environmental > Terrestrial > Soil > Wetlands > Permafrost | place: Sweden: Stordalen... | reverse complement strand
TGAAGATGGCCTTGCCGATTGAGCGGGCAACCGTACACACCGTCCAGGCTCACGATGCTGCCCTGCAGGTCCAATCCTAGCGCGCGTGCGATTTTCGCCATGACACGGAGCCGGCTGCGGTTAGTGCGCGGGCTGTGCGCTCCCGCACCCGTTGTGTCTTCGCTACCCACGCCCGACAAACGGCATCTTGCTCGCCATGATGGTCATGAACTGCACGTTCGCATCGAGTGGCAACTCGGCCATGTAAAGGACCGCACCGGCGACGTGCTCGACGTCCATCAGCGGCTCGACTGCAATCTCACCGTTGGCCTGCGGCACTCCCTTTGCCATGCGCGCCGCCATGTCAGTGAAAGCGTTGCCGATGTCGATCTGTCCGCAGGCGATGTCATACTTGCGACCATCGAGCGATGTCGATTTGGTCAAACCAGTAATCGCGTGCTTGGTGGCCGTATAGGCGATGCTGTTCGGACGTGGCGCATGCGCCGAGATCGAGCCGTTGTTGATGATGCGCCCGCCGCGCGGCACTTGCGTTTTCATCAACGCGACGGCAGCGCGCGTGCAGAGGAACGCACCCGTCAGATTTGTATCCACGACGGCGCGCCAATCGTCCAGACTAAGTTCGTCGATATCGACGGGCGGTGCGCCACGGCCGGCATTGTTGAAGAGCACATCGAGGCGGCCATAGCGTTGTCGTATCGCGTCGAAGAGGGCGGCGACGCTGGCGGCGTCGGTGATGTCGGTGGGAACAGCAAGCGCCGCGTGACCGAGTTGCTGCGCCTCATCGGCCAGCGCCTCGAGGGGTGCTTTGCTGCGTCCAGCGAGCACCACGCGGTAGCCATGCTGAAACAGCTTGCGAGCGGTGGCGCGTCCAATGCCGCTGCCTGCGCCGGTGATCAAGGCGATCTTGCCGGGTTCTTCATTCATAAGACAAACCTCCGTGTATAAAATGTGACGCACATACGATCGACCCGCGCAATACGGTCATCGCGGGTTCTATCGCAATAGTGAAAAGCGATTTGAGAAGACCGATATCATCCGGAGTTCTATGCAACCAGAACCCTCTACGCCAGCGGGCGACGGCCAATCAGCTTCCTGCATCGCGGCATGCAATTGGTGTTGGGACCACGCCCTCGCCTTCCCGATCACGGAGATAGTCGTTCTTCGCGCTCTGCAGGTGATCGACACTTAGCTGTGCGAGCGCCCAGCTATCGGTTCCCTTGAGTGCCTGAATCATCATGTAATGCTCGTTGGTCGACTTGCGGGCGTGCTCGATGTCGACCGTCTTGGTTGATCGCACGGGCAGGCTCAAGCGCATGTAGTGCTTGATGGACTCGACCAGATAATCATTGTCGCAGGCCGAGATCATGGTCATGTGAAAGGCGTCGTTGCATTCGTGCACTGCGCCGAAATCGCGGTCAGCCAGGAAATGAAGATACTTCCTGTGCAGATCTTCGAGCGCTGCAATCAACGCGGCGGGTGCAGGCAACGGAATGCGCAGGACCGCCTGGCGCTGAAGCAATTCACGAACTTCATAGATCTGGCGGACTTCGCTTGGCTTCAGTACTCGAACGGAGACCCCCTTGTTCTTTTCGCGTACCGCGATCCCCAGCCGTTCGAGTTCATTTAATGCCTGGCGCGTGAAATGCCGCGTGGCGCAAAAGCGCACCATCAATTGATCTTCCACCAGCCGCGCACCCGGCGCGAGACGCCCGAAGATGATGTCCTCCTGCAGTGCGCGGGCGATCTCGTCGACCTGCAACTGTCTGGGCGGGAAGTCGACGACCTCGCCGGGTAGGGAATGAACGTTCATTCGAGGGATGTGCAATATTCGGGTTCGGGCGCTCAGCCGCGCGCGTAGATTTGCTCGACGAGTTCCAGCGTCCGCAGATTGTCTTCCGGCGAGGTTTCGAACGGCGTGTCGTTTGCCAGGGCGTCGGTGAAATGCGCGATCGCGGCCGCATAGGAATCAATATAACAGGCCTGCAAATCGTACTTCTCGACCGACCGCTCAGCCCCATGACAGGTGAGTGTATCGCCCGCGAGGCGCACCGTGCCGCGTTCGCCTATCAACAAAAGCTGGTCGCTTTGAGCCGGCGGTTCACCGTGCACGCAGAAATTCGCCAGCAGGTTGACCGCTGTTCCGTTCTCGCTGACGAACGCAAGCGCGGCGCGATCTTCGCCGGCGATCTGACTGCATTGCTTGCCGAGCCGGCTATGAACGAGTTCGAGCTCGCCGAGCAGAAAGCGCAGGGTGTCGATGTGATGGATGAGCACTTCCATCACCAGGGCACGATCCAACTGCGCCATGAACGGCTGGCGCTCGATTGCGGGCAACTTGCCTTCGGCGTCAGGCAGAAAGCCCGATGTCAGCAGTGTCATCTGCGCCTGCGTGATCGGACCTGCCAGTCCCGCTTCGAGCCACTGTCCGATCTGCCGGTAGTAGGCACGATAGCGCCAGTTCTCATGCACCATCAGGCGCGTCTTGCCGGACACCTCGGCGACGAGCGCACGCGCCGCTTCATAGGTTGGCGCGAGCGGCTTCTGACACAGGATGGGCAAGCCTCGGGCCGCCGCCATCTGCACCAGTTGCGCATGCACTTCCCTCGGCGCGGCGATATCCACCGCATCGATTCCGCCGCTCGCCATCAGTTCTTCCGCGCTGGCGTAGACCCGCTCGATATCGAACGAGCGCGCCCGTTCGCTGGCGCGTTCGAGCGACGGATCGACGATCGCCACCACTTTCGCCCGGTGCGCCTGCCGTCGCCACCCGAGAAGATGGTATTGCGTGACCCAACCCGCACCAATCAAGCCGACCTTCAGCATTACGGAATCCCCTTTGTTTGTCACTTCCGTCTTCGTCGTAATTATTGATAATTTTCAGCAGATTGGCAATAGGATAGGAGGCTAATGCGCATTTTCAAGCCCTTTTCCGTCCAAGCCGTTGACGCCGCGTCGGCACATTATTAATAATGTGCCTTCAATCCGACTATTGGACAGAGGCAGTGCGAACAGAGGAGACCGAATGAACGTCAGCACTCATGCAGTCCTCGCCGACGCGAAATCGCAGCCCATGCGCGTGTGCGTCATCTTTGCGTCCATCATCGGGAACGCCCTCGAGCGGTATGACTTCACCGTCTACGCGTTTCTTGCCACCATGGCTGCGCCAACGGCACGCTTTGCAGCGCTGGTCTGCCGCTTCGAGCCTGGCACTCGAGCGCATCGTCGAGGCGTCCGCGTTCCGAAATGATTCGTTGCTTGGCGATCGCTCGCGTCCCAATGGCAGCGAGCGGCACGCGCCGTGGTACGGGATCGAAAATGCTAACATTGCGATATTCTTCAGCGTCCCATAGGTACCCGACGTTTTTCTCACTAGGCCCCTATATAAATAAATCGCTACAGGAGCTAACGTGCCAATCGCCGCCATCGGCCCTCCCCGTCGCTTATATCGCGAGATCGCCGCACAGCTCGAAGAGCTGATAAGGAGCGGTGAATTCCCTGTCGGAACCCGCCTTCCCGGCGAGCGAGAGCTAGCCAAGCTCTTTGGCGTGAGCCGACCACCTGTGCGTGAAGCATTGTTGGCACTGGAAATTGCTGGATTGGTTGACGTGCGTATCGGGTCAGGCGTCTGGGTGCTCGACGGAGCGAAACAGTCTCCCGTCGGTGAACTGAGCAGCGCCGTGGACACGGGTGAACCCGGCCCCTTCGAACTGATCAAGGCCCGCGAGATATTGGAAGGCGAGATTGCCGCGCTGGCAGCGTGCGTCGCATCCGAGTCAGATTTGCGTGGCATCTGGGAGACCATAGAACAGATGATCGACGAGAACACGCGCAACGCCGTTGAGCAAGACGCAGACCGCCTTTTCCACTTGCGAATAGCTGCCGCTACTGGCAACAGCGCTTTTGTTCATCTCATGCGCTTCATCTGGGAATTCCGTTATGGGCCAATGTGGGTAAAGATCGAAGAACACTTTCTGACACCGCAGCGCCGCGCCAAAACCGTCAAAGATCATAAGGCGATCTATGCCGCCATCAAGGCTCGTGACCCCGAAAAGGCGCGGGCCGCGATGCATGAACATCTGCACCGCGTCCATGGCGAATTCACTAAAAGTTGGGACAAGGCGAATCGCCCTGCTGAGTCTTCATCGCACCCGCTGTCACCGCGAACGTGGGGAGCGAATCATTCTCACCCAGAACCACGGGAGCGTGATGCATTGCTCTTTGAAATCGCGGCATCAGGCGCACTGGCGTCAAACGGGAAGCGCAGAAGGAAAGCCTAGCTTGTAGCGTGCTCCGTAGACCTCGAGCGCCGGCTGAATCGTCCGATGAAGGCGTACGCCTTTCGACATTTGCTCCCTCAGGCGTGCCATCCCGCCGTCCCCCGGCATCCTTACTCGTTCTACATCGGGACGAGGCGGGTTGTTGCGACACGCATCCGCAAGCCAATCCATTTGCCTTTTGAACTGGTCTGCGCCACTGAAAGCGGCCGGGTCATACAAGGTCATGAAAACAGTCGCCCCCCATCCTTCCGACGGATCCGCTCGCCCGAACCCGGCAAGTCCACTCGTCAAGGCTTCGATCAATACAGCGAGACCAAAGCCTTTGTGCCCCGCCGCCAAGCCGCCTAGTGGCAGGATCGTTCCTGGCGGATTGTCGAACAGCACACCGGGTTCCCTGGTCGCGTTGCCCTGCGCGTCGAGCAGCCACTCCTCCGCGAACTGCGCGCCCTCTTTATGCCGTCGCGCGGTCATTGCGTTGGTCGTGACAGAAGAAGAGATATCGATTAAAAATGGCGTCTCTGAAGTCGGCACGCCAATGGCAATCGGGTTCGGTGTGAACACCGCGCGAGTGCCGCCGAACGGCGCGACGCTTTGCACACTCGGATCGGAACTCGATATCATCATCACGAAGCCCGCCTCCGTCGCCCGCAGCAGGTAAGCGGCAAGGCAGGCGATATGGTGGCTTCGGCGTATCACAAGCGTTGCGCTGCCGTATTCCCGCGCGCGCGGCAACAACGCGTCGATGCCTCGGTGAACAAGCGATGGGCCAGGCAGCCGGCGGCCATCCCACAACAAGCTCGCCGGCCTGTCGGAGACCACCTCGGGCTCGCCTTCCTTGCACATGGTGCCGGTTTCCAGTGCGCCCAGGTAACCGGGCAGCAAAGCGAGTCCGTGGGTGTCGTGGCCAAGCAAGTCACCATCGACCAGGGTACGGGCCACCGTCTCGGCATGCGTCGACGCAAGGCCCACTGCACTTAGAAGCCGCGTGGCGTAAGTGACCAGTTGATCAGCTGCGTAACGGGGCGCGTTCATCGGGCCACCCCGCGAACGAGTGTCTGCATAACTAACGATTTTCCCGGAAGCCACCCTGTAGCGAGGCTTGAATAATCTTTCAGTTCTAGAGTATGAATCATGCGATTTGGGCTGGAAGTTGTTATTGCAATTAACATCGGGGTTCTCACATGGTGGCGCCGAGTTGCCACGGCACAAATTCCGCCTGGCCATAACCATGCTGTTCACTCTTGGTGCGCACGCCAGACGCAGTGGTAAGGATTGAACGGTAGATCTGCTCACCGATCTCGTCGACGCTGACACCGCCTTCCAGTATGACCCCGCAATTGATGTCGATGTCAGCCTGCTGCCGCGCCCAAAGCGCGTTGTTAGTGCCGAGCTTGAGCGATGGCGATGGCGCACACCCGTATGCAGAACCGCGCCCAGTGGTAAAGCAGATAACGTTGGCGCCGCCTGCGACCTGCCCGGTCGCAGACACTGGGTCATAACCGGGCGTATCCATGAAAACCAGCCCCTGCGCCGCGACCGGTTCCGCGTACTCATATACGGCCCGGAGAGCCGTGGTGCCGCCTTTCGCCACCGCGCCCAGCGACTTCTCGAGTATGGTCGTCAATCCACCGGCTTTGTTACCGGCCGATGGATTGTTATTCATGCTCGATCGATTACGTTCACAGTAGTCAGTCCACCACTCGATTCGTTGAAGCAGCTTCTGGCCGACCGCTTGCGATACCGCCCGTCGCAGCAGCAGATGCTCCGCCCCGTAGATTTCAGGAGTCTCCGACAGGATCGCAGTACCGCCCTGCGCCACCAGCCGGTCGACGGCCGCACCCAGGGCGGGATTCGCAGTAATGCCTGAATAGCCGTCGGACCCGCCGCATTGGAGTCCGACGATGAGCCGGCTGACCGGAACCGGCCTGCGCTCGATACGCGGCAGTTCGGCCAGCATCGACTGGACCAAGCGCACACCGGTGGCGATCGCAGCAGTCGTCCCGCCTACTTCCTGAATGTTGAACGTACGCAGCTGCGCTGATTCACTAAGCCCGTGTTCGTTCATCAGGCCAGCGATCTGGTTCGTTTCGCATCCGAGCCCAACGATAAGAAGCCCGGCGAAATTCGGATGCCTCGCATAGCCGGCCAGCGTACGACGCAATACTGCGAGCGGCTCACCCTCACTGTCTGTCGCACAGCCGGAACCATGCGTAAGCGACACCACTCCATCGATATGCGAAAAATCACGCAACGTGGCCGCGCCATCACCCGCTCTGAAATAATCGGCGATGCCACGCGCGACCGTAGCCGAACAATTTACGGACGTAAGGATACCAATGTAATTGCGCGTCGCAACTCGTCCGTCCTCCCGCTCGATGCCAAGAAACGTTTCGGAAACCGAACTGACTGGTGGAGATAGTACATCCGCACCGATCATATAATCACGCGCGAATTCGCTCATTGCGAGATTCTGGACATGCACGTGATGGCCAGGCGCGATGGGCTGCGTCGCGACGCCAATAATCTGCCCATAGCGGACGACCGGTTCCCCGACAGCAACGGCGCGGGTGGCAATTTTGTGGCCTGCCGGCACCAGGTTTGCAACAACGACGTCGCCCTCGACAGGATTGCCGTGCATCAGTTGGCGGCGCGCGATGACGACATTGTCGTCTGGATGCAAGCGGATCACGGATGATTCGATGTTCATATTCTGTTCAATGGTAACGAGACCAACTGCGAAATGACTGCTGCTGCCTACACGATTAAGCCAGGTCGTTGCATATTCGCTTTGGCACCGCGAACAGCACGAGCAGCCCTGCTACAGCGGTCATGCCAGCGATCAGATACATCCCCAGATCAGTGTTGCCGGTCATATCGGTCATCTTGCCGATAGCGTATGGACTGACGAAACCGCCGAGATTGCCGACCGAATTGATGACTGCGATACCCGCTGCGGCTGCGCTTCCGCTCAGGAACTTGGGCGGCATTGTCCAGAAGATCCCATACGAACTGATGATGCCTACGGCGGCAAGCGACAGGCCTGCGGTGGCGATCAGGGTGCTATGAGAGAACCAGGCACACAGGCAATAGCCAATGGTGCCGGCAAAAATGCACATCGCAAGATGAATACGGCGCTCGCCGGACCGGTCGGAACTGCGACCGATAAACACCATCAACAACCCCGTAGCCGCATAGGGAATTGCAGAGAGCAAGCCGACCGAAAGCGTGTCGGACACCCCAGAGTTCTTGATTAACTGCGGCATCCAGAACGACAGGCCGAACTGGCCGTTGAGCACGAGAAAATAGATCAGCGCGAGCAGCGCGGTGTACGGATTCTTGAACACACCTTTGACGTCATGTGCTTTGTCAGGTGCTGCCTCGGCTGCGAGATTGTCACGTAACAGGGTTTTCTCATCGTGGTTTAGCCATTTCGCGGTCTCTATGTGATCGTCAAGCACCAGCCACACAAGTACGCCCAATGCAATGGTAGGCAAGCCTTCTGCAAGCATTAGCCATTGCCAGCCGGCTAACCCTCCGAGACCGGCAAGCCTGGTCATCACGAGGCCTGCGATCGGACCGCCGGCTACGCCTGCGATTGCGATGCCGGTCATGAACAGAGCAACCATCCGGGCACGGCGTCGCGCCGGATACCAATACGTGAAATACAGGATTACCCCGGGCATGAAGCCCGCTTCGAATGCCCCCAGCAAGAAGCGCAGGACGTAGAACGAGACCGGGCCGCGAACGAACATCATGGCAGCCGACGCGATGCCCCACGAGATCATGATCCGCGTAATCCAGCGCCTCGCGCCAACCCGATGCAGAATCAGATTACTTGGGATCTCGAACAAAAAGTACCCGATGAAGAATATCGCCGCACCCAGCCCGTAGACCGTGTTCGAGAGACCCAGATCGGTCTGCATCTGGAACTTGGCGAAACTGATGTTGACGCGATCAAAGTACGCAGCGATGTAGCAGATGATAAGGATCGGCACGATCTTCAGCGTGACCTTGCTGTACGTTCGATCTTCGAATGAAGACGCTGATGGTAAGACGTCAGCGTTGCTAATGGTCATGGTGTCTCCTCTTCGCTTTATTGAAATCTGGATCCATTCACAAAATGGCAACGCGAACTTCCTGGCGGCTCAACCATGAATGAACTTGTTAACTGGTAATGCCAATGTACCAGTTGATACTATGAGGAGGATTGGGAACTGTCAAGTCGAAGTCATTCGGAAAACGCGCAACTTCAGTTGGATCGCCAGGCATCCCTTGTTCGAGGTTGCAATTGAACTGTTCACCAAGGGCTTAAAGAACTCTGGACGAGCATCGAAAGCGCGAGATCACAAAGCAAGCCTGATCCTCGACGCAAGCTGGGCGATGCCTATTGAAATCTGCTTCTCGCGCCGCGCGTCCAGTCTTCCGATGGGCACGCTCGTGCTGACCGCCACGTGCGTGCCGAGTTGCGTCACGCCGACACGAGCCGCGAAGCAAGTGAGACCCGCCGCGGCCTCTTCCCGTTCGACGGCCAGTCCTGTTTTTCGCACATCCAGCAGTTCGCGGATCAAGCTCGCGCGGCGCGTGATCGTGCGCGGAGTCACGGCTTCGAGCCGCTCGGGGAGCATCAGGGCGACGGTCTCGTCGGAAAATCCGGCAAGAAGCGCCTTGCCGAGCGCGCAGCAATGCGCGGGCAGCCGCGAGCCGAGATCGGACACGAGTCGTACCGGACGATGTGCGTCTTCGCGTGCGATGTAAATGACTTCCGCTGCGTCGAGCACCGCGAGTTGCACGACCTCGTTATGCTTGGCGACGAATGCGGCCGCTTCCGCGCGGAAAGCTTCCTGCAAGCGGTCGTGCCTGATATAGGCATTGCCGAGTTCGAAAAGCCTTACACCGACGATATATCCGTCGTCGCGCTTCTGTATCCATTGCAGACGCTCCAGCGAGTCAAGCATCAGATACAGCGTGCTGCGTGACAGTCCCGTCGCTTGCATCAGCTCCGCCGCGCGTACCGGCTTACGCGAGTTCGCCAACACATCCAGCAGATCATTCGCGCGCCGCAATGCCGGAACTTCGTATGTCTTGTCCATTCTGAAAGCCTCGCTTCGCCAAAGTTGAGTCAACCGTTTATCCAACCAGTTGGATAAACCAACAACATAATGGACACGAAAATCTTTGCGCGCTACGCTATTTTTCCCTTCCGCCCCCCAGTGATACTAAAAATATGCAACCTGTCCTAGCCTCTTCGTGCTTGCCCGACGACCTTTCCAAAGCCATCCTGATCGGCCGGGTCTGGCGTCCGGCTCCGGTCGACGGACCCGCGGTTGTGGTTGTACGCAATGCTCAAGTATTCGACATCACGCATATCGTCCCGACTACCGCCGACCTGTTCGACCGCCCCGACGCGATCGAACTCGCACGCCACGCCGAGGGTAATCTGCTTGGCACCGTGCAGGACGTGGTGCAAGCGACGCTCGATGTGAGTCCGAACGCGGTGCGCCTGCTTGCGCCCTGCGACGTTCAGGCCATCAAGGCCTGCGGGGTCACGTTCGCCGTTAGTCTTCTGGAACGTGTAATCGAGGAACAAGCTGGGGGCGACGCAGGCAAGGCACGCGAGGTACGCGAAACTATCCAGACGCTTATTGGCGCGGACTTATCGAAGATTCGGCCGGGGTCACCCAGCGCGGACAAGTTGAAAGCGGAGCTGGAACGCCGCGGTGCGTGGTCGCAATACATGGAGGTCGGCATCGGGCCCGACGCGGAGGTGTTCTCCAAGACACAGCCGATGTCATCGGTCGGCCTTGGCGCGGACGTCGGTCTCTATCCCACGTCAAAGTGGAATAACCCGGAACCTGAGATTGTGCTGGCGGTGAACAGCACGGGCGAGATTGTTGGCGCGGCACTCGGAAACGACGTCAACCTTCGTGACATCGAGGGGCGCAGTGCGCTATTGCTTGGCAAAGCGAAGGATAACAACGGCTCCTGTGCGATCGGCCCGTTCGTGCGACTGTTCGACGAGAACTTTACGCTCGATACCGTGCGCGGGACGACCCTGTCCTTGCGTATTGAAGGCGCGGATGACGACTTCGTGCTTGAAGGTGTCAGCCACATGAGCGAGATCAGCCGTGATCCGTTAGACCTGGTTCGCCAGACGCACGGCGCGCACCATCAATACCCTGATGGCTTTATGCTATTTCTCGGCACGATGTTCTCGCCGATCAAGGATCGCGATACGCCTGGCGGCGGCTTCACGCATCACTTGGGTGATGTGGTGACCATCTCCACACCGAGCCTTGGTGCGCTTGTCAACACCGTACGTTTATCGACAGAGATCGACCCTTGGACTTTCGGCGTGCGCAAGCTTTACCAGAGCCTTGCCGCACGTGGTCTGTTGAGCAGCGCAAACAAGTAAGCGGAGAGCTGCGCAAAGCGGACAACAGCGTCCGCTTCATAGCGTCAGGTCGTCGACATCGCTTGGTGTTTCACCGATTACAATTCGCCATGCACTGGAGCTGAGGATCCGGCTCCATACAGCCACGGCATCATAGGAAGTATGACAAATGACGGAGTCTCCCATTACACACCTCGTCAGCAAAACGCTCGTTCAAAGCGTCTCACTGTTTAATCTTGGAACCCTGATCAACGACCAGTCGTCGTTGACGATGCGGCGCGGCATGGGCACGAGGGTGGAAATTCCCGTAACCGGCGCGTTCATTGAAATGGCCGACGGCGAGCATATCCTGTTCGACACTGGTCTCCTGCCGCATGATTGCGAGCAGGACAATGCCGACGGCTGCGTGTCGATGAAACGCTTCTCTGAAATGATCGCGCGCTATGACCGGCAAGACGACATTCGTGCACGGCTGGCGGATTTGGGCCGCACGCCGGAAGATGTGAAGATGGTCATCAACAGTCATTTCCACTGGGACCACTCGGGCGGCAATCTATTGTTTCCGCACGCGCGCTTTCTGGTGCAGCGTAACGAATATCGCTTCGCGTACCAACCCGACAGCTTCGTCGCGCGGCCGTATGAGCGCGCCTACTTCGATTGCGGCATCAAGTACGAACAACTGTGCGGCGATCAAATGATCAAGGCTGGTGTCGCGGTGCTGACCACGCCGGGCCACACGCCGGGGCACCAATCGCTGATGCTGAGCCTGCCGTCGGGCGCGATCATGATCATGACCGGCGACGCAGTGTTCTGCCCGGCCAACCTCGATCCCGATATGCCGCCGGGCAACGCGCACACGACCGAGCAAGCTATCGCGTCGATCGCGCGGCTGCGTCTGCTCACTGAGTTTTTTGGTGGCGAATTAGTGATCTGCCACGATCCCGATTTCTGGAAGAAATGGCGGCCAGCACCGCATCGTTATACGTGAGCGCATGTCGCACCACGGCATTGTCAACTTGCCGAGAGC
>Ga0182024_10021533_pt1 | contig 11695 bp, 12 predicted proteins | sample P32metaG_FD_120480 | JGI IMG/M metagenome (GOLD analysis project Ga0182024, IMG submission 120480) | Permafrost microbial communities from Stordalen Mire, Sweden - P3-2 metaG (Illumina Assembly) | ecosystem: Environmental > Terrestrial > Soil > Wetlands > Permafrost | place: Sweden: Stordalen... | reverse complement strand
TACTTCGACGCCGGCTTCCCCTACGGACTCGACCAGTATATTTCGGCCGCGGCGACCAACTGGGCAACCATGGCGCTCATCCCTCTGACCCAGACGATGGCCGACCATCGTCAATAGCAGCCACCGCTTGGTTTCACCGCACTCGCAGCCGATAATGTTGCTTAACGAGGCCCATTTTCGCGAATGAGGTGGTGGCGGATCCTGTGCGAAGACTCGCTTGTGCGGGTTCGGGCCCGAGTGCTGAGCAGATTATTCCGAATGACGCTCACTCTGGACCGCCGCACGAACGCTATTTGCAACCCAAAAGAAAGGATCGACACTTAACGAGGCTTGATTGTTTTGTGCTAATACCGCCGCGAGCGGCCTCGAAAGACTTCTCTCACGGCCTCGATTGCGCGGTTGGGCTAATCGGGCGTTGATGCGGATGACAATTTAACTCGCAGGCTATTTGTAACAGAACGCGACGTAGGCGTTCGCATTTTTGGCCGCGTGGGTAACCTTACCGCCGTTGCTGGGATCGATATCCTGTACGGCGTCGATGTCGTCAGCGCTGTTATTCACCGTGCCGCCGGATGGGTGTCCCCAGTGGTGATTTGGGTCGGTAAACGTGAGATTCGAGTGGTTGGCGTCCGTCGCGGCGGTTATCGGCTGGCCGTGGTGGAAGATCGTCATGTTCAGGGGCTGGCCGGACAGAGGGGAAGCGTCCCAGTAAGTCACTCCGTCGAAGAATTGCACCAATCCGTACCCATCCATGTTGTCACAAGTGTTCATGAGCGTCCCAGGGGTTGTGGCACCGTTGGGGACGATGGTGGTGTCTGAAGCTGTCGCCCAACCGTTATAGCTATATGCATGAAGGTCCGAGACAAGGACTGGCGGGTCGCCGTCCCCGAGTATGTGTACCCATTCGTGGAGTCTGTGCATTCCGGGGTATGTAACGACGCCTTTAGCGCGCAGGAACAAGCCACCCACGACACCGATCACGAGGCCAATCAGCAACCACACCCATTTGTTCATCCCGTCCCCCCCACCGTAGTCCAGTGTTATCTTATACCAGAAATAAGGCCAGCGCGCCGTAAAATTACATGAATATCTTGCCGGGAAGAAAAACCGGTGAACGCCTCCTCGCCCAGGCTGCGACGCAGGTTTTCAAGCGCGGCTTGCGAGGCTTCGACATATCCAGTGCGGTCGGCGTTCCGACTCGCCGCCGCTGCCAGGGTCCGCGCCCGAAATTCTGACTCATTCTGACCCTTGCCGGCGAAGTATTCTGCCAGGCCGGCCGCCCGGGTTCGTGCGCCCGAAGCGTCTCCGTCCTGGAGCTCTGCTTCGGCGAGAGCCAATTCCGCGTTCTTGAGCAGCGACGTGTTCTGGGTCTCCCGCGCCAGCCGGACCGATTCCTCGCACAGAGCTCTGCCTTCATGCGCCCGCCCGGCGCGAACTCGAACCAATCCCAGGCGTCGCTTGGCGGAGGCAACGGACGCCGCGCTCTTCCCGGCGGCATCCGACGTTCGCCCGATGTCCTCTTCGGCATTCTTAAACCGTTGCCGCGACAGATCCATCTCCGCGCGCGAGCCGTACACGCTGGCCAGCAGCGGCTTGTTTCCGCCCAAATGCCGCGCGATTGTTTCAGCGGCAGTCAGAGCTTCGCCGGCTTCCCCGTACCTTCCAATTCGCCACAGGGCGTCGGCGCGGCCCACCTGGCTGTAGCCCTCCACGCTTTGGTCGGCGATGGCGTGGCTCACACTCGAGCTCCGATCGAAAGATTCGAGCGCAGCGCGGTATTGCTCCTGCAGAAGCAAAACCGACCCCAGGGCTTGAGACCCCAGCGCAATCCCCCGATCGTCTTTTACCTCCTCGGCCGCCCGGAGTTGTTCCCGGAACAAGTTTGCGGAGGCTTGGTAATCTCCCTGATCGCGCAACACTCTCGCTAGGATCAGGGCGGCCCGCGCGGCATTGTTCTTCTCGCCGGCTTGCTGAAAATCCGTGAGGGACTGTTTTAAGACGACCACGGCCTCGGCTGCGTGTCCCTCGCCCCCAAGCACCTGACCGAGCATCAACTGCGCTCTGCCTTCGACCCGCACAGCCTGAAAGCGTCTGGCTGTTTCGAGCGCATTCCGGAGGTAAGGCTCCGCGGCTGCGTATTCTCCTTTGATGAGCAGAACGCTGCCTACATCGATTAGTCCGCTGGCGGCGAGCACCTCGATTCCGGCGCTCCTGGCGAGGTCGATCCCCTGCTGCGCCTCCGCACGCCCTCCCTCGATGTCGCCAGAGATGTAGGACAGGTAGCTCAGCAGCAGCAGGGCTCTGATCTGGTGATATTCGTCGCCGGTGGAGCGGGCCATTTCGAGAACATTCCCGGTTAGCGCCCGCGCCTCGGTCAGTTTGCCGGACCGCAGCAGCAAAGCTCGCTGGTAGATCACCTCCGTCAGACCTTCCGCCTTGCCTTCGGCGCGGTACAGTTGCTCGGCCGTGTCGAAGTCGGCGGAGGCCTTGGCGTTCTGCTGCTGTTTGACTTCGAGGTTGCCGCGTCGCAGAAAAGCGGCCGCGAACTGTTGATCGCGCTGGGCCGATTCGCTATAACTCGCCAGCGCCTCTCGAATCTTTCCGGCGCCCTCATACGCGCGGCCCAAGTCCACTAGAACGGCGGGCTGTTCTGCTTTCCCGGCCCTCGCCGCCAACTCCTTATATGCCTCCGCGGCCTTCGCGAAGTCTCTCACCAGGGTGAAATAGACCGCTTGCAGGCGAAGCTTTTCGTCACCCGACAGAAAGAACCCCTGGCCGGCGGGCGGCGATGCCCGCAGCATTTCGCTCTTAGCTTTGTCCATATAGTCCAGCTCAGTAGCCGCCTCGGCGAGCCGGGCGTGCGCCAGAATGAAATCTCCGTCCAACTGCACGGCCCGTTCGAGCGCCTTCATCGCTGTAAATGAGGTGCCGTCGCGGAGCGCCCGCGTTCCCTCTTCGTACCAGCGAACCGCCTCGGCCGGTGGCTGATGACGGCCCAAAAACCACACGCCTGCGAACGCCATCAGCAAGAGACTCAAGCTTAGGATTAGAGCTCTCGTCGCACGGCGACGTGGCTTGGTTTCCGCCACGGCCACACTTGCGGGCAGGATTCGCGCGGCCCCTTTCCCCGTAATCGTGCTCCAGACGTCCACAGCGCGCGCAATGCGATCTCCCGGCTCTCGCTCCAGGCAGCCGAGAATGGCGCATTCCCATTCCACCGGCAGCTCCGGACGCAAAGTCCTGGGCGACGGCGCCGAAGTCGAAATGCGTTTCATGGCCGCTGCAAACCGCTCCCCTGCGAAGGGCTGGCGTCCCGTCACCATTTCGTAGAGCACCACGCCCAAGGCGTAAATATCGACGGCCGGGGTGATCGGCCCGCCCACCAGCTGCTCGGGCGCCATGTAGGCCGGAGTCCCAACTATTTTCCCGGTCTCGGTCAAGGACTGAGCTCCCTCCGAGGCAGCCTGAAAAGTCCGCGCCAGTCCGAAATCGGTTACGACGGCCCGGAGTTCACGATCGGGCGAATCTGTGAGAATCACGTTGGCGCTCTTGAAATCGCGATGTATCACGCCGGCGCTGTGGGCTGCCGCCAACGCAGCGGAGAGCTGCTCCGCGATCAGGCCCGCGTCTTCAAGACTCATGAAGCCGGCACGGCGCAGGCGTGCATTGAGGGTTTCACCGATGACCAGCTCCATGGTCAGAAACGTGATGCCGGCTTCGCGCCCGGCGCCTTCGTGCTGGTGCAGGTCGTGAATCCGGCAGATGTTGGGGTGTGCGATCTTCCTAGCCGCGTACACTTCCTGCACGAACCGCGCCTTCATCAGCCCGTCGGATGCGACATCGAACCGAACGGTCTTCAACGCGACCGACTCCCGCAGCACCAGGTCCGTCGCTTCATACACCTCGCCCATGCCTCCTGTGCCCAGCAGACGCTCGATACGGAATCTTCCTCCGACGATTTGTCCCAAGGTGAAAGTAATCGGCTTTGCAGGGGACTGGGGCAAGTTCTGGACCCGGCTCGAACCACTCGTCTGGTCTGGACTGAAATCCCACGTTGCGGTCGACTGCTCCAATAGCTTCTCGACCTCGCGGCATAGGTCTGGATTCTGCTTTCTGACGGTATCCATGATGCCCGGACGACCCTCGGCGCTCTGCTCGAGGATAAAATTAAACAACGCATTGATCTGATCGAGACGATCGGGCGCCATGGATTGGAACAAACATACGGCTTTCGTTCCCTGAAAGCAAATTCTCTGCCAGCGTTGCGGACTTGATGTGTCCGGCAGACCGAGGTAGTGTTGTTTGTGGCAGCTGCCGATAATGCCCAACAACAGGACCTAAAAAGAACGAATTGATTGCGTTAGAGAAGATTGCCCAGTGGGAGAAACAGAAGGCGCTGGTGCGGGACAGCGTCTCCTCGCCGATTACGAAACGCGTGAACAACATGGCCCTGAACGAGTTCATGGCGTGGTTCCGGCAGGCGCGGTTCGCTTTTAAATTTATCGAACCGGGAAATCTGGTGAAGCGCGATCCGTCTCTCGCACTGGCATCTACGCCCAGGTTTGAATATTCTTTTCAACTCCTCTTGAATTCGTCGCCACAGACGAAAATTGTAGCCGGAATTATCCGGATTCGGGTCGCCTCGGGGCGGAATCGCATGATGGTTCCGCTCATCGTGTAGGAGCCAGTGAACGCACATACTGTTGTGGCTCCCTTCTTGGGTGCGGTGGGCTTGGCTTTGGCCTTCGGCTTGGCACCTTTAGCGGCTTTCTTGCCCTTAGGCGCGCCCTTCTTCTGCGTGGCGGCTTTCTTTGCTGGGACCTTCTCCGGTGCGACGTGCGCGCCCTGTGCCGCAACGGCGGCGGCTTTGTCGGTCCTGTTAGCTTCTGCGGTCGTCATTGTGTGTGGGTATCCTTTTCTGCGCTTGCTTCGCGCATGACGATTGATCACTCTGGTTGGCGGAAAAGGCAAGGGGAAGAGAGTGAGCGATTGACTGACAAAAAAGGCAACAGGCGAACACGTGGCGATTCGAAAGCGGCTCGGTGGATCGTTGAAGTGTCGGCGACCGATCCTTCTGCGCCCTCCGGGATTCTCCGAGTGGGCGACCATCCAGATCGAGCTTCCCGCAAGCTAACTTTTTCCAATTTCCGGATAGCTACACCTTTGCTCTCCGGTCCAACGAGTGCCTCCGTTCGGGCCAAGCCCGAATCAGAGTAGCCATTCGTCTAGAGGGTGGGCCAGATTGAACCGCCGAGCTGCGCTGTTTGTAGATACCGAAATCAGGGCGTCTTGTCGAAAAGAGTGATTCCCATTGAGCGCATGATCGTTCGGCCATTTAGGCCGTTTACAAAACATCCACTCGAGTAGAGCTTGCTCGACTGAAGGTACGGAGTATTTTGAGAGAGAACGAACCCCTCTGTCAGCGCCGTATCGTATTTATTCAGCCCATAAACCGTCATGAGATTATTTTCAAAATTAGAACAGGATTTCGCAAAGCTCGTGGGATCCGTATTGGTGGTCGACGCGAGCAAGCTTTGGTACGCCTGATCCTTTGAAATCTGCTGCAGCAGAGTCTGTGAGGCACTGGATGGACCTGCAACGGTCTGGTTTACAACAGGTGGTACCGAGCCATCGGAAAATTTGGGAATATGCTCCGAATCCGGGGTATCTGGCTTAATTACGTCAAGCGTCTGCAGTGAATTCGTGAACGCAACAGTGAGCCGTACTCCTGCAAGCGGCTTATTGTTCTGATCGCGGAATCGATATGTGAGCGCTCGTGTCCCGGCAGACGGTCCCGCCGGGCCAGCCGGTCCCTGTTTCAGGTTGAAGCTATGAGGATTATCGGTCTCGTTATTGCTGTTCGAAAGCGCGGCAGCCACCTGCTGTGCCACGGCATTGCCGGCGTTCAGATAACCGTTTGCAGCCGGAGAGAGAAGGCTAGCCGCCCCTCCCGCCCCCGCGACATCGGTGACGATGTTGGTAAAAAGAGACGACGTCGCAATGGAGACGGTCGTGCTGTTGTTGTATGACCAACCTATCTCGAACGCGGTGGTTGGCTGCCAAGGTGACTGGGTAAGACTGGTTGTTGTTACTTGATATTTCTTCCCCTTTTGGTCGAACGAGTAGCTGAAAGGCACAATCGGCGGGTACTGCACACCGCCAAACGCGTCCCCCTTAATGGTAAGGGTCGACGTGAAAGTTTGCGCTTTAGTGATACCGAATGCGTTCAGGACGCTCATGAGCCTGCTCTCGTCGGCCGAACTCAGCGTTTGGCTGGTGCAGATGTCTGTTTGAATGTACAAACTCGCGTACATATCGGTAATATTTGGCGGCGACGGGAACGTGTAGGGAGTAATCGTTGTCCGGTTACCCAGCGGGCTTTCAGTCCCAGTCCCGTCGGGAGTGCCTGGGGGGGAGACAAATAGGCGGGTCGCCATTAACAACCGCCCCCGGCGCGACGGCTTTGAGCGCTTGAGTTCGCAGCTCGAATAGTTGTTTTTGTTCGCTTTCACTAAGGGCGAGCAATGCCTTTTCACCGCCGGTAATGTTTGGATTGAGCAGTCGCTTTTGGGCGCGTGCGAAGTTTGAATTTAATAGCTCTCGCTGCGTCTGGGGGGGCTGTCCCACCTTGGGACGCTCGACAGTTGAGGAACCACCCTCACAACCAACCAGCGCTGTGCCAAGGATGGCCGAGAGAAGAGCTCCGATCACGAAGCGAATGCGTCGAGCGTTTATCAACTGCAGAAAAGGCTGTAAACGTGTCATACTCCACCCTCCAAGAGTCATGAGAACTGGGTGAAAGTCTATCACAGTATTATCCAACTAATCTGACGCGAACTCCTAGATCGATAGCCTAGTTGTCACACAAAGTGTCGCAATTAGTGCATGCGTTTCGTGGTTGCGCGAAGCAGTAGACCTCGCGTAGCATTTTCTTGCGACGATAAAGGCTCCAATTGGGTGCCGAACGTCTCTTGGAGTGTTCTCGTCTCGGCTGCTAAATCGAATGATAAAGGAAATCACGATCCTCTCCGCGCGCAGTCGCGAAGAGGTCCTGTCCCTAAAGGCCGATCCCGCGCGCTTGAATCCACTTTCCTTCGGCTGGATCACGCGCGACTCGTACAAAGCTCGACGCGAGCTCAAGTCCGCTCTGAGGCAGATCAGGCCGCCGATGTGGTTCGCGGAGTGATCCTGAGAAACGCCTTTGGTGCTCCGATCTGCACAGCCTAAAATCGGTAACAACTAATTTGACATACCATGATTTCTGAACTAAAATTACCGGTTGAAGCGCCAATCTCTGAGCGGTCGGCAGATGCGGCGCTACCGGTCTGCCTCTGGCGAGAGAATTCTAACAGACTGGTGAGTCTGTGGGATATCATGCAGCTATTTTCGGCTGAGGACTGTTGTTCGATCTTTTCTTTTTTCGGTAAGTTGGACGACATCGCCCGGCTTGTTGCCAGGGTTCACCTAGAATTCCCAGATTATATGAAGGTAGAAGCTTTGGAAACTGTGCTTCGCGCGGTAGAGTTCTGCCGAAAAACTAGCCTCGTTGAATCTGAAACATGTGCCATTCGCATACAGACCGAATGGTGGCCGGGCTATCCATCCTCAAATGCCACCAATGTTCTAACTAATGCATTGCAGCTAAGCTTTCAGCATTTGCGCGAGTTGATGGAAAGCGAAATGCGAAAGCAGTTGTTCTTTGGGATGACCAGCGACCTAAGTAAGTACTACGACAGGGAACGTCCGTTGGGAGATGAAGTTTATAATGCCTTTCCGACCGCGCGTTTCGATGTCACCAAAGCTGGGACTTGTCTCGCCTGCTCATGTAATGTAGCTGCTGCTTTTCACCTGATGAGAGCGGCCGAAATTGGATTATGGGAACTCGGCAGAGATCGCCAGATTCCCCTAGCGCAAAGCGGCAAGATTGAATTCTCCGAGTGGGGTACAATCATCAGGGAACTCGAGGACGCGGTAAAGGCGATACAGCAATGGCCAAACTCTAGGACGAAGGAAGATGCACACAAATTCTACAACTCTGCCCTCTTTCAAATCCGTGCGTTTAATGACGGGTGGAGACGGCATACAGCGCATGTGCGACCTGCGCAACCAGAGATGAAGGATAAGGAAGCGTTTGCCCTCTGGGAGCATGTCTCAACCTGCTTGACCACGCTATCCACGAAAATATCAGAAGGAAGCTACACGCCGCTGATATGGTAAACCGTGGCATGATAAAACCATGAAGCCACACCCGGAGATGATTGAAGGGCCGGAAGCGTACGACCGATTCAAAACGGCGATGAAAGCGATTCTGACGGTTCCCAAGAGCGCGATGCCGCCTAGCCCGTTCAAGAAGTCCGCGCCAAAGAAAAAGCGGCCATCCGCTCAGTGAAGCCGGGGCATGATTATGGATGCTTCGTCCATGCCTTCGTTCTTGTCTGGACCGTCTCGATTGGTTATTTCGTAGTGGACGCTTTGCGCAATAACGGAGATCGAGTGTTAGCCACTATCAGCGGGGTTTTACTCTTCGCGTCCATTCCGGCGATCTACAAATTGGCGGACTACCTGGGAGATCGATAATGATGAGCGCTAGCCAATCATAAAACCCCAATTATCTAGTCAGTTCTTGCAGATAAAGCGCTCCGGCAGCCATTGTAAACTTTAAGCTCGAAGCGTACTGTTCTGTGCGTCCACGAGGTTCCGTATACTCACTCTGGCGAATTTTGTCCAGGTTGATGGTCAGGTCGAACTCCGCCATTTTCCCCACTGGCCTATCTCCCTCGGGAGTAATTAACGCACCGATAGCCAAGGAATCTCCGGTGAGGGATTTAATGAAACCGTCAAACGAAAACATCAAGCCGTCTAGCACAAATACAACGGATAGCGACTTCCTCTCGCTATGCCATTTGCTCAGGATGCCAATAGAATCATCAATGGATGCAATCATATTCCTCCAGATTAGGCGAAGATCGGGACTTGCGCTGGCCGTGGGAATGGCTGAACAATATGGCTGGGATATCAGCGCATTGACAGAATACGAGGCCGCTAGCGTTTGCCGCGCTTCTGCCGAGCACGTTCCTTCTCAGTTAACGCTCGGCCCTTCCTCCGATTGCTTGCCGGTGAGAGCGTTCCAAGTGAGCCGCTTGCCAACAATTTGTTTCATGGCGAAGGTGAAGCGGTCGCTGTCGTTCATGTCTTCGCGGTTGTTGAAGCGGTAGGCTTGTTCGTCGAGGTAGCGGAATAGGTGGAAGGGCTCGACTGACACGTAGGTCCCGCTGATAGTGCGTTTGAGTAGAGCCCAAAAGTTTTCCAGCGAGTTTGTATGTGTGTTGCCATTAACATACTCCACGGCGTGATCCACGACTTTGTGAGCGTATCGACCCTCAAGGCCCTCGTAGGACAGGAGGAAATCAGTGTAGAGCGCGGAACCGGCTTCGACGTGCTTGTTAACTTCGGTCTGCAATGTCTTTTTCTTCCGATTGGGAACCACGATGGTACGGACCTTGCCACCACGTTCCATGATGCCAAGTACAGGGGTCTTGTCCTTCGTGCCAGTGCCAGTAATGCGGCGACGGCGTTGCGCGATGTGCATGTTGCGAGCTTTCCCGCCGATGAAAGTTTCGTCCGCTTCAACGTGACCGGAAAGCATCTTTTCGAACGATCCAGCGTGAAGGGCGAAGCGAATGCGGTGCATCAAATGCCATGCGGACTTTTGGGAGATACCGAGGTCGCGGTGCACTTCATAACTGCTGATGCCATTCTTGCAGGTAACCAGAAGCCAAACGGCGGGGAGCCACTTCTCAAGGGGAATTGCGCTCTCTTCAAAAATGGTTCCGGTCTTCAACGAGAAGGTAGGGCTTTCGTGTTTGCCGTAGCACTTCCAGACGCGAGGTTTAGCTAACCAAGTGACCTTCTCGGAGCCACAGCGCGGACACGCTACCTTACCATCAGGCCATCTCAGATCAACCATGAAAGTATTGCAGTTATCGAAGTTAGAGAAGTGGATGATGGCTTCTTGCAGTGTCTTTGGGGCTTCCATAAATCAAGTATGCCCTAAAAACCTTGGTATGTCAAGTTAGTTGTTACCCTAAAATCGGCCTCCTGAGGCGGCAAGATCGAGGCTCACGATCCGATGGTGCGTCATCACGTCAAGGGTTGGTTTTGATGAACCTCCATGTTAGGGCGAAGCCTAGCTTCATCCTCAAAGGGCGTCCTACTCAATGAAGTACTTGCAGCGTGACATTCGGGTCAGGACAGAATGGTCGTTGGTGTGAGGCCGGACATTGAAGATCGCTACTTTCAACATCAACAGCATCAACAAGCGTCTGAGCAATCTCGTGGCGTGGCTCGCGAAGGCGCAGCCCGACGTAGTTTGCCTCCAGGAGCTAAAGGCAGAGCAGCAAGCATTCCCGGCGGCTGCCCTTCGTGACCTCGGCTATCGGGGAGTCTGGCTCGGCGAACGTTCCTGGAACGGCGTAGCAATCCTGGCGCGGGACTGCGACCCGGTTCTGACCCGCTCCAGCTTGCCCGGGAATCCTGACGATCGCCAAGCACGCTATATCGAGGCGGCGGTAAACGGTGTGCTGATCACCTCCATTTACCTGCCGAACGGAAATCCTCAGCCTGGTCCGAAGTTCGATTACAAGTTGGCCTGGTTCAAACGCTTAATTGAGCATAGCGCGGAACTCATTAAAGCCGGCGTGCCTGTCGTCTTGGCTAGCGATTACAACGTCGTACCGACTGTGCAGGACATCTATCCAACCCGATCTCTCGATAACAACGCATTGATTCAACCTCAGAGCCGCCAAGCGTATGCTCGGCTCCTAGCTCAGGGCTGGACGGACGCTCTGCGAAAACTGCAGCCCGAGGGTCCGCTCTGGACGTTCTGGGACTACGAGCGTAATCGATGGGCTTTAGACAAGGGGATGCGGCTGGATCATTTCCTTCTTTGTCGGGCAGTGTGCGATCGACTCGTGGAGGGTGGTGTGGACCGATGGGTTCGCGGTGAGCAAGACGCGAGCGACCACGCTCCCGCTTGGATAGTGCTCGATCGTTGAGGCGCGATAAACGGCCTGTGATGGCCTTTCCCCGCCGTAAGCTCCTATGGGATCCAAAACGTGACTGCCAGACCGTGAGTTCCTTGCACATGTCAGCGACGGATGTTTTACGGACATGTTACGGGCGGCGTTGCCAACGGACTTTCGATACGAACCCGGCAGGCAGTCGACCAGTGCAGTTTCCGAGTGGTCGACGACTCGCTCGGGGACTAGGAGAACGCTTTTTCCGGGCCGACGTCAGCCGTATGTAAGGTCGGTGCTCTGTCCGACCTCGATAATATATCCGTCAGGATCGCGGATGTAGCAGCGCGTCTCGCCGTATTTGGGGATTGGCTCCGTGATGAACTTCGCTCCTCGACTTTTCCATAATTCATAGCACGCTTGAATATCCGCAACGCGGAAATTCATAAAGCTATTGATGTGATTCGGGTCGGGGACGCTGAGCGTTACCGTCGGCTTATCCGGGGTCGGCCCGCCTCCAACGTTCAGAATCATCCAGATATTCGCAAGCTGAAGGTATGCAGGCGCGTTGCCGTCACCCAAGCTCAGAATGCGAGCGCCGAAGACCTTTTCGTAGTAGCGAGCCGATCGCTCGATGTCGGCGACGGTGAGAAAATGTGCGATGCTGATCCCCTCTCTCG
>Ga0182024_10021532_pt1 | contig 11695 bp, 10 predicted proteins | sample P32metaG_FD_120480 | JGI IMG/M metagenome (GOLD analysis project Ga0182024, IMG submission 120480) | Permafrost microbial communities from Stordalen Mire, Sweden - P3-2 metaG (Illumina Assembly) | ecosystem: Environmental > Terrestrial > Soil > Wetlands > Permafrost | place: Sweden: Stordalen... | reverse complement strand
TGCGTGCGACCTTTTCAGCTTTGCGATAAACCGAGTCGGGCAATTCGATTGTCGTCCGCATGATCCGCCTTTCGTCTATGATACAGCGTCTCCCACCCACGCTTCGCCGTTGGGGTACTTTTCGCCCCCGAAACTCTTATCTGGGCGGCGAGAAGGCGAGCGGCCCGATCACTTACGCGGTTGACGGGAAGCAATAGGTCGTGGGGACGGGCGGCGGCGTGATGTACGCCATCGCTCTGCCGGATTATTGCTCGAGGCTGAAGCGGGATACTCCTTGATTCCGGTCAATCGCAGTCCCACACTCGGCGCCTTCCATTCTCGCAACAGTGCAGTCTCGTCTGACCACGAATTTCGAACCCGGATGCAAGACAATCAGATCTTGATTTCAGCTTACGACGAAATCCTAAAGCAACGCGTTTTGTTGCAACTGCCGAATGGTCGGTGAACTTCCTGTCCGTCCCCGGGTTTTGGCTCTGAGAAGAACAAAAGTACGGCTTAAGCATAATACGCGAACTCAATCTGAATTTCGGATGCAACTATATTAAGCGACAAAGAACTGAGGCACCATGTCGATCATCCACTCAATTACGGCGCTCATCACCCTGACTATCGCAGCCCCGACACTCTTCGCTAAGGATAAGTCAGCAGATTACCAGATGGGTATCTTTACGACCGGTTCGTTGACCGCAGATGGCACCGTTACCGGCAACATTCGCTCTCTGGATGGAACCACCATTGCCGGAGGCTATAACCCTAACTATGTCAAGATATACACGGTGAGGACCGCAGATGGTTTTTGGTCCCTAGAACCGAGACAAGAGGCCGTTGATGCCAGAGTCCGTAACCAGGGTTTTACAGCAACCCACCTGGGGAAGGAGAAAGCCAACCCACTTGATGGACTCAAGAGCGGCGACAAGGTTCTCTTCCGTGTTGAGCATCGCCACATGCTCATCGGTACCGAGACCACCATCTTCATCCCATACGCCGACAACCCCAACAAAGAGGTTAAGTTCGTCGGATCCTTCGCCCCCTTCAACCCACCTGCCGCCCAGCCTCAGAAAGCGACGGACAACGTGAAGGCTATGTGCAACGCCGGAAAGCTGTCCCCTGAACTCCAAAAACAATATTGCGGCCAGTAGCACTCGCTACTGCCGGACCCAAGCTCACTCCAGCTATACCCCGTGCAGCAGCTCGGCCAGCCCCCAGCCCGAATGCCTTCGCGAGCGTGGCCAAGCTGCCCAAGCATGGCTCCGTCTGGCCCGACAACGGGTCAAGCTGGCGGGGTACGAATTTATCTGACGAGCAATTGCTGAGCCAACTGATCAAAGTAGTTCGCGACTGGAAGATGTGAAAAAATCGATTTAGAAACGTGGAGCAATTTCGGCCTTGAATAAAAACGCGCCAGGATGCGTTATAGGCGACCGCTGGGGCTTCGGCATACATTTCGGTTGACACGAAACTTCAGCCAAGTCGATTTTTTCACATCTTCCTGTCCCGCTTTCCTGTCACGCCTTGTCTACGCGTCGATCCCAATCTTTGTGATTTGGACGCTGTACCCGATACCCCGAAGCGTTCTTGCTGCACCATTAAGCGTGACCTTGCTAAAAAATGGAATTGTTAAGGGATGTAGGCTACCGCTGATAATGGCATAAACCACTGAATATGCTTTTGGTGCCAGCGGCTGTTGCGGATGCAAGAGTCGGTGAGTCGCAGGAAGCTTCTCATTCACGGCACGTCTGAACCCCGCGTCGTGCGCAAACAATGTGCCACTAGTGACACCCTGAGCGAAAAGATGGCTTAGAGTGCTGCTGCCCGCGTAGGGCTTGATGTGAATGATCTCCTGATCAGCACTGTACAAGTCGCAGAACTCGATGGGATTTCGAGGATCTGGATACCGAATCAGATTTCGATCCATCAGGGCATATGCGCCATTGCTCTCGGCCACACGCCTGTTGTACTGACGTTCAATCTCATCTTCCTCCGCGTTCGGCAGCGCGCACGTGGCCCTCGGAATGCGCCGAAATGAGTTTTCGATCCGGTCTCGAAAAGCCGTGTCTACTTGGTACCAAGTACTGTTGTTGAGCAAGTATTGTTTGCCATTGTGCTCAATTTCTGCGTATAGGCAGTGATAGACAGGCCACTCATATATGGCATCACCGTTATCAGATCTTGCGTAGACGCGGTGACGGCTCTTGATGGCCTCAATTGTGATGGTCGCCGGGTCACGGAGACCGTCAACAAATGTGCGCAAGTGAATATCTGGGTGTTGCGCTGCGTTTTCTCTGCTGCGATACGAGAAGCCATCCACATTTTGCCACTCAATGCGTTCGGGGACTGCAAGCCACATGCGATCGAATTCGCCTTGACGCAATTTCTCTTGAACTATGCCATCTAACGACTCGCGTAATACCGCGTTTCTGACTTCCTGAATATGATCAAGCCAAGGAAACTTTCTGCGATACTCTGTCTTTTGGCTCTCTGCCAAGTATCGGCGCAACAGCCCCGGAATCGTATCGAGCGTGAACGGACCTGTTGTGCGGAGCGCATCCTTTCCAGTGAGACGTTTACCAAGCGTCTGGTCCCGCGGAATGCCCGTGACGGCCCGTAAAAGATCTTGGTCGACATTCAACCCAAACTCGCTAATGTTTGCAGCTACACGGGCCTGAATCTGGCTGTGAGGCGCAGGGCTATCGAGTGTCTCTCGATCCACGCTCCGGATCTGGGCGGGGTCGACGGCATTCAGTGTCACCTTGAGGCCGAACCGATCATCAGTAACGCCAGGGTGAAGAAGCGCTCTCCCAAAACCGAAGGCAATAGCGAAATTGCGTCCGCCCGTCTGAACCAAAAGGACGGCGCTCGTGCTCGTACCCTGGACAGAGGCAAGATTGTCTACGGCGCCAGAGAAGAAGGACACCCAGGGCGGCGGATGAGGATGGCCAACCTTGACAAATAGATCACCCATCCGTCTACCGTTGACAACGACCTTATGGTGCTCCGAACCCGCGCGAACGATTGTTTGCGCATCTGCCAGCGCCTTGTCGACGAGATAAATCGTCAGTGTTCTCTGAGTCACACGAGCCACGATGCACCTCGCCGCCGCAGGTTTTGGAGGTCTTGGGGACACGAGGTTTTAGGGATATACGAAATGACCACTATCCTTCTGAAAAAAGCCGGAGTGACGGAGCTGACCTTAAACCAAACCCATGCCCCCATACGAAAACAACTTACAATTAGATAAACGAATTGCGCCGGCAAAACCCTTCAATCGGACGGAACGCGGACAACCAAGTGACAACCAAGTAACAGACAGGACGTACCCCATCCCCGCGCAACAACAGCTACATACATCAAATGGATCGCCGTCTACTCTGATTCAAAGGCCAGTTCGCTTTCTCTCGAAGAATGACGTGACGGGAGGTTCACCTAGCAACTTCTGTTGGTCTGTAGGGGCCGCATTTCGCAGAGAGTTTGGTGAAGTCCCCTCTGTCAACGCCTTTCACCTGCCCCGGGTCTTGCCCGGGACTTTTCACCCGACGCTCACCACCACGGCTCTTTACCGCTGCAGCTCGGGCTGGTTTTGAGACCCTGCTCCTGAAAGCCGATCCCGAGGAGCCCGCCCTCATCTCCTATGCAGCTTTAGAACACGGTTTTCACTTCACCTTCTGCTCCTTCCGTGCTTCTGCAGCACACATGCTGCCACCGGATTGCCACGGGTTTATACACTACCGCGATCCTTATCTCCGGGATTAGCCCGCCGGATTAGCTCGTCCCGGATTAGCTCTAAGCCGTGGTTCACCAGGCCACAAATTTTCCGGCGGGAACCGCTTGGCTTTTGATGTGGTTCTTTTCCAGCAATGCCTCGACCCACTTCGCCGGAACGGCGAGCATAATTCCGGATGCGGAAAATGTACTTGGGTTGAGGACCTGTTGTCCTATTTGCAGAGGTGCTGGCACGAGCTGATCTAGCACCCCGATAACTGTCCCCGACCCCAAATCGATAACAGGACCTCCGCTGTTACCATGGTTTGCATCGACGGAAATTTGGAGCAGGTCACCTCGGTCTTTGCGAATCGCGGGCGACGTTATCCCGCTCGGATAAAGAACCCTAGTTGCGGCAACCATGCCGAATTGAACCGTAGGGGTCCACGACCCTAGTGGGAATCCGCTCACAAGCACAAACTCTCCGGTTTTTGGTTCCCCTGGGGAGATGGAAAGACTGGCGAAAGGCTGCCGAGCAGTAGCGCTGATGTTCTTAGGCACATGGCTTTTGTCTGGTGTAACAGCCGCGACGCCAGGTAAGTGACAAAGTACAAGGTCATGGTCGTAATCGCGGCCCGTAATCGTAAATTCTCGTGCACCGCTGTTGCCGTCCCGCTGCCGGATGGCCACGGTCAAGCGGGCATTAGTTATTTTCGGATTGTTTTTGAGGTCGTTCAGGCTATCTATCACGTGCCCCGCCGTAATAAAATCGCCCTGCCGGTCGATAAGAAAACCTGTCCCGACGACCAGGGTGTCGAACTGCTTCGACATTTGTGGAGGCACGACGAAGTCATACCAGACGGAGACAGGGACTACCGCATCCGATGCTGTAGCTGCGAGTCGCAGGGTCAAAGTTTGAATGTCTCTCTGTGCGTGTGACGGGCAGACAATCAGCAGTGCGAAGAGGACAGCGCGGAGGACTTTCATGGGGTTCTCCCTGACTCCGAATCATATGCCAGGTGTCGTGTTCTACCCTACGGTCGTCGATTTCTTCACATCTTCCTGTCACCGAAACTTCGGGCCAGGGGCCCGGGATGTATCACCTGAGGAGTAAATACCGCGACGGCATACCTATTCACCAGAGTGAGCCCAGTTTTCCGGACTAACCGGCTCCCCGCCTTTTGGCGTAATTCGGTGTGGCGTAATTCGGGAAAAGAGGGGGAAAAGAGGGACAGCTCAGCAGTGTGTCGGAGATAGATTTTTCACTGTTTAGAATCAAGAACTTGCAAAATCTATTGTTTTAAGTAGGTTATTGATAATAAGTCACTTATACGATTACAAATTCTTCTTCCCGACAGACTCTCAGGCCGTCCCCCATTCTTCCCGCGCTGCATAACGTGATGTGGAAGGTCAGCAACCTCCGTACGCGCCAATCGTGCTATGGGGGAAACTAACCCGAAATGACGGAACCGGGGGTAGGTATCATGCCCAATCGTGTCGCCGTATTCAGCCGAGTCCCTTCAACTCCCGGGTGTTTTTGCTCTCCGGCTGCGACGAGAACCTTTGCTTCCAGTAATGGAGATACAAAGAAGCGGGCTTTAGAGCGGAGAAGATCAATCTCAGGCTTCACTGCTGCAATGTCGCCCTTGCGCTTGGCGCGCAGCAGAACGCCAAGAACGCCAGTGACGGCAAGGCCGGCCTTTGAGGCAAGCTGGCGTCCTTCCTGTTCGTCAATAAGCACGATGTCCGCTTTGAGGTCCGTGGCGAGCGCAATAGCCTCGGCCTCGCCTGAGTGAAGTTGCAACAGGAGAATCCTGAGCAGCGGAGAATCCTGCGCAGTTTCAATGCGCAACCACCCTTCCCGGATAGCATTCTGGATCGCATCGCGGGCAACGGGATCCGGGTGCGTGGCCAGTTCGTGGCAACTGCATTGGGCATCGAGACCGTGGAGAATTGCGACCTCAGAAGTACAAGTCGGTCAGTGGAGGCAAGATTTGAGATGGGAGAGGTATTACTGACCGCGAGCATAGTCGAGATCTTGGGCCAGTTCGTCATCCGCGTAGTGACGTGGAATCGCCCGCTGTCCAAGCAACTCGGCGAGTTGATAGCGGGAGACAGCAGCTAGTTCGGATGCCTTCCCGAAGGGCAGGATACCCTGAGCATAGAGAGCAACCGCAAGCTCGGCGCGAAGGCGCGGCTCGATTTCCTGCACGGGTAACCGGAGGCTGCCGGCTACGGATTCCGAGATGTCAAGATGCAATGCCATATCCCTGCAACCTATAGGCCTATTTTATAACGGAAGACTCCCTGCCGAATACCCGCCTGCCAGGTAGAACCCGGTGACGGAACGTCTACCAGGTCTCGGTAGGCCAGCTGTTTTTCAGTGTCTCAAATATGGGGTCCACACTGTGAGTGTGTCGGAGAGAAGAATTTGTAATCGTATAAGTGACTTAATATCAATAACTTACTTAAAACAGGAGATTTTGTATGTTATTGATTCTAAACAGTGAAAAATCTATCTCCGACACACTCCTGTCGTGTCCTCAGATTCACCTAGTCCGCAAACATCTCCGTATGCGTGGGATGGAAGATGGCTCACCCCAATCGGCGTCCGGAACAGTGCGTAAACCACGAGCGAACCAATTCCAGGGTTGCGACGTATACTGGCCCGGTCCGACCCGTATCCCAGAACCAAAGAACTAAAAGGTGGCGCCATCATGGGTGATTTCCGGCAAGACCTCCGCTACTCCCTCCGCATGCTCGTCGCGAGCCCTGCCTTCACACTTACCGCCATCGCCGCCATCGCCCTCGGCATCGGGGCCAACACCGCGATCTTCACCGTCGTCAACGCCGTCCTTCTTAAACCCCTCTCCTATCCCGAGCCCGACCGCATGGTGCAGTTTATGAACACCTTTGCCCAAGGCAACAGCCCCGTGGGCTCGCCGGTGAACTTCAACACATGGAAAGCCCAGACCGGCGTCTTTCAGGATGTCACGGCCTACGATTTCGGTGGTCCCGGCTTCAACCTCACCGGCGCCGTTCCTGAGCAGGTCCACGGCATCCACGTTTCCGAAGCGTACTTCCGGCTCTTCGGCGCGCCCGTCATCCTCGGCCGCACCTTCACCACCCAGGAAGATTCTCCCAACGGCGGCCACGTCGTGGTCATCAGCTACGGCTTCTGGCAGCGCAAGTTCGGCGGCAACCCCAACATCGTAGGTACCAGCGTCTCGCTCAGCAATGAGTCCTACACCATCATCGGTGTCCTGGGAAAATCCTTCTTCACCGATCCTCAAGCAGACATCTGGGTGCCCTTCCAGATTGAGCCCAACAGCGCCAACCTGGGCCATTATTTCCTTGTCGCCGGCCGCCTCAAGCCGGGCGTGACGCTGGCCCAGGGGAACGCCCAGCTCAAAGTGGTCGCCGATCAGTATCGCCGCCTTCATCCCGAAGATATGGACACGAAAGCCAGCTTCGGCGTCCAGCCGCTGCGCGACTCCATCGTCGCCGGCGCTCGTAACTCGCTCTTCATCCTGCTCGGGGCCGTCGGCTTCGTTCTGCTCATCGCCTGCGCCAACGTCGCCAATCTTCTCCTTGTGCGCGCCACCGGCCGCAAGCGTGAATTCGCGATTCGCGCCGCCATGGGTGCGGGCCGCGCACGCATCATCCGTCAACTGTTGACGGAAAGCATCGTCCTCTCCCTTGCCGGCGGCATCCTCGGCCTCATCCTCGGGTACGCCGGCGTTCGCGCCCTGCTCGCCGTCAGCCCGGCCGGCCTGCCCCGCATCGGCGAACACGGAGCCGCCGTCGGTGTCGACTGGCGCGTCCTCGGCTTCACCCTAGGCATCGCCCTGCTCACTGGCATTCTCTTCGGACTCTTTCCCGCACTCGGCGCTTCACGCCCCGATCTCAACTCCACCCTTAAGGAAAGCAGCAACCGCTCTGGTAGCGGCTTCCGGCAAAACAAGGCCCGCTCGCTGCTGGTCATCAGCGAAGTCTCTCTCGCTCTCGTCCTGCTCGTCGGAGCCGCGCTCCTCATCCGCACCTTCATTGCTCTGCGCGAGGTTAACCCTGGCTTCGATCCCCGCAACGTCCTCACCCTCGAAATGTCTCTCACCGGAGACCAGTTCAAAAAGACCGCCGGCGTCGCCCAGGTTGCGTACGACGGACGCGAGCGCGTCAATGCCATCCCCGGCGTCGAAGTCTCGGCCTTCACCTGTTGTCTTCCTCTCGAAGGCGGCTATGGCCTGCCCTTCAACATCATCGGCCGCGCCCCTGAAGCAAAATCTCCATGGAACGGCGGAGCCGGCTGGTTGAGCGTTTCCCCAGGCTAATTCTCCGTCTTCCGCATTCCCATCCTGCGCGGCCGTGACTTCACCGAGCAGGACACCGGTTCCGCCCCGGGCGTGGTTCTCATCAACGAGACCATGAAGAAAAAATACTGGCCCAAAGGCGATCCCGTTGGCCAGCAGCTGCTGATCGGCAAAGGCGTCGGCCCCCAGTTCGCAGAACCCGCCCGCCAGATCATCGGCGTCGTCGGGGACATCCGCGACGGCGGCCTCAATAACGATCCCCGGCCGCTGATGATCATCCCCACCGCGCAGGTCCCTGACGGCATGACCGCTCTCAACTCCAACATTGGCCCCATGGTCTGGCTGGTCCGCACCCACGGCGATCCCCACCCGTACATCTCGGCCATCACCGATCAGCTCCGCCAGGCCAGCGGCGGATTCCCCGTCGCCCGCGTGCGTCCCATGACCGAAGTCGTCGTCCAGTCCACCGCGCGCCAGGACTTCAACATGCTCCTGCTCACCATCTTCGGAGCTTCCGCACTCATCCTCGCCGCCATCGGCATCTACGGCCTCATGGCCTACTCGGTCGAGCAGCGCACCCAGGAGATCGGCATCCGCATGGCTCTCGGAGCCGACCGCTCCCGCATCCGTTCGCTAGTCGTGTGGCATGGCATGCGCCTTGCCATCGTTGGCGTCGTCCTCGGCATCGCCGCGGCCTTCGGGCTTACCCGCTTCATCTCGAGCTTCCTCTTCGGCGTCAAAACCTGGGATCCCCTGGTATTTGTAACCGTCCCCATTCTTTTAAGCCTGATCGCACTCCTTGCCGTCTGGATGCCTGCCACCCACGCCTCACGCCTCGACCCCCAGGAGGCCCTGCGCATCGAGTGACCGCGCTCAACGCCTTGGCGAATTGGGGGATTTGGGGCGAGTATTTGTGGAAGTTGGCCGAGGCTACGTCAAGGCCTATGAGGATTCACCGGGGCCATTTTGGTCTGGCCGGTAGGCGCCCATTAGCCTCGCGATCATCACGGCGATGTACAACACTGCCAGAACGGATTCGATCATGGACACCGATCGGACCTGCGGCGAAGCGGCCGCAATGCCGGCCGCGCCGGCCGTAGTCATGCTTCCAAAGCTGAAATAAATAAAATCGAAACCCACAGGAACAGGATGCAGATTACTCGCCGGATCCAGATAGAAGGCATGAGGTTGGATGATGGCAAGGATGGCGTAGAGCTTTGCAAAGGAAAATCCAATGAGGAGATAAATGCAGACCGCGCCATAAATCGTCTCCGCCTCAGGCTTTTCGCGCACAAAAACGCGGCGAAAGATAACTCCGATCGTGAAAACGTCGAATGCGAAGCTGAGTATGACGTTGAGGACCGACGCGGGCACCATCCTGGGCCGAAAAACGATCGAGTGCGCCAAGATAGAAGGAACCGCAAGAATCAGACCGACAAAGATGAGACCTTTCCGGAAACTCACCGCGTATACGCACATCAGCGTGAGAGCGGCGCTCGCCAGCCGGAACACGTAATAACGCGTGCCGGTATCACCCATGTAGGGGTACAGAGCGAGGTATGCGAGCAGAAACAGAAATAACAGAAAGAACTTGTGCCCAGTGACAGGCTGGACCCGTCGCACAGACTTTTCGTCCGTAGTTATCGACACCAAAGCCATCGCAGGGAAATAAAAGCTGGTGACAGGCAGAATTTAATCCAGGTCAAACGAGGATAACTAAACATGTCACGATTACATCCCGTCACTCGATTTCGTCTCGGACGCTTCGTCATCTCCTGCGAAGTTCCCGTCTCCGCGTCCTGAATCCACCCGCGGATCGATAGCGACTGACTACTCGCCACTCGCCCCTGCTTCATCGCCGCGTCTGCGCGCCAGGCAGAACCATGCCGTGGCCCCGTGAGCGCGGAACTCGGCACCGCGGAGTTCCAAAATTTCCAAAGCGGGCTCGATCGCCAGAGCGACGTCCCGGGCCGAGCGGCGCGGCGGACCGACCTCGCGTGGAGGGCCTTCCGTGCTGCCGATAAGGCTAAGCCAGAGGCCGCCCGGGGCCAGGATCGCCGCGACCCGTGCGGCAAAACGCGCGCGCTCCTCCTCTTCGTCGAAGACATGGAAGCAGCCGCGATCGAAGACAAAATGGAAGGGAGCCTCGGGCGGCGAGGCCAAGAGAAAGTCCAAGGTGCGGAAACGGCAACCGAGATTGCGGCCATTCAACTTTGCCGTGGCTCGTTCGATCGCGTGCGGCGCGACGTCGATCCCCAGGACCTCGAATCCGCGTTCCGCGAGCCAAAGGGCATTCGTCCCTGTCCCCGCGCCAATCTCGAGCGTCCGGGTGGGCCGAACGCGACCCGCCGTGACGAAGTCGACCAGTAGCGGCTCCGGCTCACCCGTGTCCCAGGGAAGATCTCCCGCGGCGTAGTTCTCATTCCAGCAACGGTGCGCCATCACCCCCTAAGTGTAGCGCCCAACCGGCACTCGCAGCCACCCGTCGTCACAGTCAAATCGCCCGTCACCGTGCTCCAGCAAGGAGATCGCCTCACGCGCCGAGCCACAATCTGGCAGAGCACTCCTGATGGCTGGCGCATTCTCTACCATCAGGGAACAGTCGTCTCAGCTGAAGAGGACGACGTGGCCCCTTCGTAGACAATCCTTGAGTTTCGTGGACGGACCTGGAACTTTGAACTCCAAAATCGTCCCAAAGGTACAGCTCCCTCTGTCCACGGGACCGCAATTTTTCAGTCACATCGCAGATGGCATAACCCGGGGGATAACCCAGTCGACCGAAGCTGGCTCCGGGAAAAGCGCCGCGTCTATGATAAGGAGGCAATTGCAAATCCGCTGGGAGAACACACACAATGCTTCGGAACATGGGGTCGTTGAAAATCCTTGTTGTAGGCTGTGGAAACATGGGCGCATCGCATGCACGCGCATTCCGCAACATGCTCGGAGTGGAGATTGTCGGCTTGGTATCGCGGGGTGAAAGCAAACACCACCTTGCCACGAACCTCTCGCTCCAGGTGCCCCTGTTCGACGATGTGGGCACTGCACTGGCTAGTCTCGCACCTGACGCGGTCTGCATCTCGACCTATCCAGATACACATGAAGCCTTCACGCTTGCCGCGATCGAGGCCGGATGTGATGTCTTTGTGGAGAAGCCACTGGCCCCCGACACCGAAGGCGCCCGTCGCATGGTTGAGGCGGCACAGCGCGCAGGCAGGAAGCTCGTCGTCGGATATATTCTGCGCCACCATCCGACGTGGCAGAAGTTCATCGGCATCGCCCGAACGCTGGGCAGTCCGCTGGTCATGCGCATGAATCTTAACCAGCAGAGTTCCGGAGCGGAGTGGCAGGTTCACCGCGGCCTGCTGGCGTCCGCTTCGCCCATCGTCGACTGCGGCGTGCACTATGTGGACGTCATGTGCCAAATGGTAGCAGCCAGGCCGCTGCGAGTTTCTGCAATCGGAGCCTGCCTCGACCCGAGCCTCCCTGACGGCCGGTGTAACTACGGCCAACTGCAGATCGTCTTCAGCGATGGCTCGGTGGGCTGGTACGAGGCCGGATGGGGGCCGATGATGAGCGAGACCGCATTCTTCGTCAAAGACGTGATCGGGCCTCGCGGCGCGGTATCGATCCAGAGCATTCACTCCGACTCGAACGGCGCGTCGGCCAAGGTGGAAGACCACGTCCGC
>Ga0182024_10021531_pt1 | contig 11696 bp, 9 predicted proteins | sample P32metaG_FD_120480 | JGI IMG/M metagenome (GOLD analysis project Ga0182024, IMG submission 120480) | Permafrost microbial communities from Stordalen Mire, Sweden - P3-2 metaG (Illumina Assembly) | ecosystem: Environmental > Terrestrial > Soil > Wetlands > Permafrost | place: Sweden: Stordalen... | reverse complement strand
CGCTTCCGGCAGCAACAGAAGTTGAGAGCGTTCGAATCCGGAAATGTGCGCCATGCGCGATTCTAGTACGGAGCAGGCGAAAAGGGAATCCGGTCAGCGAGAGTTTTCGCACGGTCTGCTTGATTTCTGCGCCGCCAAACTCGCCGGCCAAGGGCAATCCCGTGCAAGCACACTGTTCAGCCGCCCGCGCGGAGCGGGACTTAGAGCTTAGGAACCCTGTCGGCGGGCAAATGCCGCGCAGCAAACCGCGCGACGCCGTTTTCGGGATGTAATCGGCCATGTCGCCGGCCGTCCCGATTATCCGCAAGGTGCTGGCAAAACACGAACCACGATGAATGAGCAGGTTTCCAGTAGGAAGCCTTTTGGACTCCCCACCAATGCTCGACCGGAGAATTCCGGTGACATCATGCTTCGCTTGGGCTGATCGCGAACGCCGAGGGGATGGCGAGATCGAACAGGAGCGCCACGTTGCGGCGATTGCGGAGCTGAAACCGCTTTCGGCCTCGACGGTTCACTCGACGCTCGCGGCGCTGAAGGGCATTCTTGCTCGCTCACATATCCATTCTCTTTGATGATTTCTTCGTCGCTGATGATGAGCCCCGTGCTCCGTTTAGATGCAAGCTTGCTCGTCGTCATACCGAGCCGGACACGCTCGCGGGCATGCGGCGGCACATTGGCCAGCGAACCGGTGCTATCCGACTTGTTGCTCATCAAGCGTTCTCTCGGATAGGAACGACGTTTCCGATGTCCGTGAGCGGCCGTTGGCAATAGGCCGCCCAATCGGCCATCAGCCGGCGTCGCCTTTCCATCATGTCGCCGCGCCGATAGGCGGCCTCGGTCTTGTCGGAGACTGTATGAGCCAAGGCGATCTCGCACATTTCGTTCGGATAGGCCGTCATCTCGCCGCACCAATCGCGAAAGGTTGACCGGAAGCCCTGCACTGTCGAGCCCATGCCGCGCATCCCGCGCACAAGCGCCAACATGGCTATGTTCGACAGTGGGCGGTCTGCCTTGGCTCCGGGAAACAGGAATTCGCCGTCTCGCGGCAGGCCGGCGAGGACGTGCAGTGCGCGATCGGAAAGGGGAACGCGATGTTCACGGCCGGACTTCATGCGCTCCCCGGGAATTGTCCAAAGCTTCGCCGAAAGGTCGATCTCCGGCCACCGTGCGCCGACCGTCTCGCCGGTGCGCGCCGCCGTTATGATCGTAAACTCCAGGGCTCGGGGGGACGCTCCCTCCTTCGCACGCAGTTCGGCCATGAACACCGGCATTTCAGAGTAGGGCAGGGCGGCGTGATGCTTGACCGCTTTCACCCTCGATCGCCGCGACAGCGCTTTGTCAAGATGGCCGCGCCATCGGGCCGGATTCTCGCCATCGCGATATTCTCGGACCTTGGCCCAGTCCAGCACCGACTCGATGCGCCCGCGAATTCGGCTCGCGGTCTCCGGCGTTTTCTTCCAAATCGGCTCCAGCACTTTGAGAACAAGCCCGGTGTCGATCGCGGCGACCGGCAAATCGTTGATGGCTTGCGTCGCGGCGGGGAATTTGAGGGAGCCGCGCCGGGTCTCGTTGAAGGTCGCGACCCATTGATCCGCGTGTTTGCTATTTTTCCAGCCGGTCCGGTTCGCTTCGATATATTTGTCGGCGCACTCCTTAAAGGTGGTCGCCTTCGCCGCCTCAACCCTTTTTCGGGCGCGCGCCGATTTGCGGGCGTCGATCGGGTCGATGCCATCGAGCAGCCCCAGGCGGGCGTCGCCTGCGCGCTTCCTGGCCTCCGCGAGCGACACGGTATGGATCGCGCCGAGCCCCATCTTTCGGGCCACGCCGTCGACCATGTATCGGAACAGCCAAGCCTTCGTTCCGAACTTGCTGACCTGGAGATAGAGGCCGTGGCCATCGCCATAGAGGCCCGGCTTGCTGGCGGCCCTTACGGCCATCGACGTGAGTTTGTTGCCTTCGCGCATGTGGAAGCCGAACCCATCCGACGAACAATTCTACGCACAAATATGAGTCGGATTTTGTTGGATGTCAATAGACCGTTTCGGAGATAGGCGGCGGAGATCAGCGGGAAATAAGGGATTATCCGATGGCATCGGACGGTGCCGGACTTTCGCCTAACGGCCCCCCCCTCCGCCGCGCCGGTCGAGGTTGGCAAGTCGGGCTCAAACCAGGTTGCACTCGACGGAGGCGCGATCGAGCGCATCCTGCAAGCTTCCAGGCCGCCCCGCGACGACCGCAACCCGTTCCTTCCACGAAATTCGCCCCGCGGTCAGAACATGGCGATCACTAGCGGCCTTAATCTTTAAGTTTCTCTGAAATTATTCGTTCGATCTTATGAGTTTAACGCGCGGGGCCGGGTAAATCTGCGCGTGGTTACGAAGTGGTTTTCGCCTTGTTGATATGGCGTTTAAGGCTGTTCAGCATGTCCAGCGCCGGACCGTCCGGCCTCGTCCCGACGCCCGGCCGGCGATACGCGCAACCGCAAATTCCGAGAAGCCAGGAAATGGCGCTCTCTTGCTTCATTGCCCGTCGCATGATTGCTTGGCGCCTGCGCGGGCGGCTTGCCCGTTTCTTCATGGGATCGGAATTGCCAGCTTGACCGAATATTTCCGAACCAAAGTGACGAAAATCGGCGCCGAGGCGCTGGAGCTTGTCGAGGGCGCCATTCTTATCTTGTTCGCGGAAGGCGCGCCGCCCGAACTGGCGGCGGTCTCGGTCCTGCATCGGGTCGAAAAGGCGCCGACCGCGGAGAGTCCCGCCGTCGGGGCCGAATTTAGAGTGGGCGACGTTTCGGCGCGTCTGACCGCAATTGGCGACTTCGCCTGGAGGAAGATCGGCGAGATCGGCCATGTCGTGATCAACTTCAATGGCGCCGACTTTACTCCGCGTCCGGGCGAAATATGCGCCGCGCAGGTCGATCTGAATGCACTGGCGACGGCGCTTAAGGCGGGTGCCGAGATATCGATCCGCGCTTGATCCGGGAGGTCATCTTGCTTGAGCGCAAAGCCCTGGTTCGCGTGCGGGAGGGGTTGCACGCGCGGCCGGCCACGGAATTCGTCAAACTCGCGCGCAGCTTTTCCTCCGATCTAGAGATTGTCTGTGGCGAAAAAAGCGCAAACGCGAAAAGCGCCGTCAAATTGATGCTGCTTGGCGTAAAGGAATTGGACGAGATCACCTTGCGCGCCCAGGGCGCCGACGCATTCGAGGCGCTGGAGACCCTGTCAAACTTCGTCGCGAGGCTCGACGAACCGGGAGATTCGGGACTTAGAGCCGTCGCGGCGCCGGTCGGCGATCCCTCGTCATCGGCGCCCGCGCAGCAGGCGGTTTCATCCGAAGCCGGCGGACGGGCTCTTCGGGGCGTGCCGGCGAGCGAGGGCGTTGCCTTGGCGGCGGCGTTCGCCTTCTTTCCCGAGGCGCTCACGCCGACAGTTCGCCGCCTGGCCGCTGGCGAGATTGAGGGCGAGCTGTTGCGATTGCGCGCGGCAAGCGCCGCGGTCGCGAGCGAACTTGCGCAAAAGAAAGAATCGGCCGCGCCTGGGTCGCAAGATGCGCTCATTGTCGAGGCGCTGAGCGAAATTGCGCGCGACGACAGCCTGATAGGCCGCATCGAGGCTCTGGTGCGCGAGGGCGCGGAGGCCGCATCGGCGGCGCTTCAGGCGGGGGCGGAACTCGCCGGCGAATTCGAGCGTATGGCGGACGTTTACCTCAACGCAAGGAGCGAGGACATTCGCGCGGTCGCCCGTCATATCGCGCTGGCGCTGCTGGGCAAAAAGGATGTCAGTCTGAAGTTGGCGCCGCCCGGCAGCGTGATACTTGCGCAGGAAGTGAGCGCGTTTGATCTGGCGGGCGCGGCGCTGGACACAATCGCTGGCATTGTCTGCCTCAAGGGCGCGGCGACCTCGCATGTCGCGATCATGGCGCGCGCGCACGGCATTCCGACCGTGCTCGGGCTAAAGGCGGCGCTTGAACAATTGCAGAGCGCGAAGGTGGTCGCGCTCGATGGCGGGAGTGGGGAGGTCTTCCTCGACCCTGATCCCACGACAGCGGAATCTTTCCAGGCTCGCATCGATGGCACGGCCCGCGAGAACGCCATGCTTCAGGTCTATTCGCGCGCCGAGCCCCGTCTGCGGGACGGGCGGCTTATCGAGATCGCCGCCAATCTTGGTTCGCTTAAAGAGATCAGCGCCGCTATGGCGGTCGGCGCCATGGGCGTCGGCCTTTTTCGCACCGAATTCCTGTTTATGGAGCGCCGGCAGCCGCCCAGCGAGGACGAGCAGGCCGACGTTTATTTTCAACTCGCCTCCGCCTTCGCGCCGGCCCCAGTCATCGTGCGCACGCTCGACATCGGCGGCGACAAGCCGGCGCCGGGGATCGAGTTTCCGCACGAAGACAACCCGTTTCTGGGCTGGCGCGGCGTGCGTATGTGTCTCGACCGCCCGGATATTTTCAAGCCCCAGTTGCGGGCGCTTCTGCGCGCCGCGCGGGCCGGCAATGTGAAGGTCATGGCGCCGATGATCGCCGAGGTCGAAGAGGTCAGGCGGGTCAAAGGGTTGATCGAGGAATGCCGCGCTGAGCTCGCCGCGGCGGGCGTCGCCTATGGCGAGTTCGATCTGGGCGTAATGGTCGAAACGCCGGCCGCCGCGTTGCTCGCCGATGAATTGGCGCGCGAGGTCGCGTTCTTTTCGATCGGCACCAACGACCTCACCCAATATGTGATGGCGGCCGATCGGCTCAATCCGCGCGTCGCTAACCTCAATCGAGCGGACCACCCTGCGGTTCTCAGGGCGATCGCGATGATCTGCGAGGCTGCGCGCAAAGCGGGCATATGGGTTGGAATCTGCGGCGAGGCGGCGGCGCGCCCCGATCTCATCCCGGTTTTCATCGCTATGGGCGTCAGCGAATTGAGCATGAGCCCGGCGTCCATATTGCGCGCCAAGAAATGCATCCTCGATCTATAAGAGGCCGGACGGGGTCCCGCTCTGCTTAAAATAGTTGCAAATACGCAACACGATCGAAGCAAGTATCGCAGGCCTGAATTCCTACTTCAACGCGCCGCGATTGCGCCATAAACCCCGCGCTAATTTCATTTCAACAATATGATGAAGGTCATGGCTTAATTTCCGCTTGTGGATCGCCGGGGTCTTGGCGCGGCGGAATAAGCTTCGCATTCGGAGTCGGGATGGGCGCGTTCGCGTTCGATAGGGTTTGTTGGGTAGGCGTGGGCTCGACAGCCCGCGCGCCCTATCGAGGCGCTGCTTTGGCGCTGCTGTTGGCCTTGGCGGGACCTTGTCCGGCCTTCGCGCTCGATAGTTCGCAGCCGGCGACCCTCGACAAGATACCTCTCAAGCTTTTCAAGAGCGCGCAGCAGGCGCTGCGGGCGGGGATCGACGATCTGCGCGCCGGCGACGCCAAATCTTCCGTCGAGGCGCTTAAATATGCGGCGGCGGGCGGCCAATCCCTGGCTCAATGGAAGCTTGGCCGCATGTATGCCCAGGGCCAGGGCGTGCCCCATGACGACTTCCAGGCCTATCAATATTTCGACCAGCTCATCCAGAGCTATAATGAGGACGAGCCGGATCGACGCGATATCGCGGCCGTCTCCAATGCCTTTGTGGCGGTTGGCGTCTATTGCCTCAACGGCATCGCCAATTCCGAACTGCAGCCCGATCCCGAGCGCGCGCTTGAGATGTTTCAATATGCGGCGACCAATTTCGGCGATCCGGACGCCCAGTATAACCTGGCCCGCATGTATATGGACGGCGCGGCCGGCCTGGCCAAGAACAACATGCGCGCCGCGCGCTGGCTCGGCCTGGCCGCCGAGAAGCATCATCGCCCTGCGCAGGCCTTGCTGGGACACCTGCTGTTCGTCGGCGACGGCGTGCCGCGCCAGCGCGCGCGCGGCCTGATGTGGCTGACGATCGCCAAGACAGCCGCGCAAGGCCCCAAAGACGATTGGATGGTCGATCTCTATACGAAGGATTTTGCGGCCGCCAGCGACGACGACCGGCAGATCGCCGCGCTCTATTTGAGCGACCACGCCAAGGGCGGCGGATTGCCGCCGCCTTCCGACGCTATCGCCGCGCGCGGGATATTGCCGCCTTTAGGCTATTTGCCGCCAGGGCCGCGCCTGTTCGGAAGCGAGCCTATGGCCGCCTTCGATTCCCCCGACGAGCCGCCGCCGCCCCCGCAATAAGGCGGCCTCGTTCCCTCAGACCGCCGTCCCGTGCAAGTCATAGGCGTCGGCGCGCTCGATTTTGACGCTGACGATGTCGCCGGCGTGCAAAGGCCGGCGCGCGGCGATATGGACCGTTCCGTCGATCTGTGGCGCGTCGGCCTTGGAGCGGCCCTTGCCGCCGGTCGCGCCGCCGATATCGACGATGACCTGGATGCGTTTGCCGACTTTGGTGGAGAGGCGCCTGGCGCTGATCGCCTGTTGGCGCTCCATGAAGCGGCGCCAGCGCGTCTCCTTCACCTCGGCGGGGACTTGCTCCAGGCCGAGATCATTGGCGAGCGCGCCCGTCACGGGTTCGTATTTGAACGCGCCGACCCGGTCTAGCCTGGCTTCGTCGAGCCAATCGAGCAGGAACGAGAAATCCTCCTCCGTTTCGCCGGGAAAGCCGACGATGAAGGTGGAGCGGATCGTCAGGTCGGGGCAGATCGCCCGCCAGGCCTTGATGCGCTCCAGCGTCTTTTCCTGGTTGCCGGGGCGGCGCATGGCTTTGAGCACGCGCGGCGAGGCGTGCTGGAACGGAATGTCGATATAGGGCAGCACGTTGCCGCCATTCATCAGCGCGATCACTTCGTCGACATGGGGATAGGGATAGACATATTGCAGACGGATCCAGGCGCCGAGCGTGCCGAGTTCGCGCGTGAGATCGAGGAATTTGGCGCGCACCTCGCGTTTGCCCTCGGGGCGGAGCCATTGGCTCGCGGCATAACGGATATCGAGGCCATAAGCGCTGGTGTCCTGCGAAATGACGAGGAGTTCCTTGACGCCCGCCTTGACCAGCTTTTCGGCCTCGCGCAACACTTCGGCGGCCGGGCGCGAGACGAGATCGCCGCGCAGTTTTGGAATGATGCAGAAAGTGCAACGATTGTTGCAACCCTCTGAAATCTTGAGATAAGCATAATGGCGCGGCGTGAGGCGCACGCCCTCGCCGGGGATGAGGTCGATGAAGCGACTATGCGGGGCGGGCGCCGCCAGGCGCACCGCCTCCATCACGCTCTCATAGGCCTGGGGGCCGGTGATCGCGCTCACATTCGGGAAGGCGTCGCGGATCTGCTCGGGCTCCGCCCCCATGCAGCCGGTCACGATCACCTTGCCGTTTTCCGCCATCGCCGCGCCGATCGCCTCGAGCGATTCCTTCTTGGCGCTGTCGAGAAAGCCGCAGGTGTTGACGATGACCGCATCGGCGCCGGCGTGCTGGCGCGACAGCTCGTATCCTTCCGCGCGCAGCTGCGTCAGGATCCGCTCGCTGTCGACGAGCGCCTTGGGGCAGCCGAGCGAGACAAAGGAAATGCGCGGCGCGGGCCGGGCAGGGGCGTCGATGAAGTCATTCATGGCCGCTCGATTGCCACGCCCTTGCCCCGGGCGCAATGCTTGGCTCCTTTAAACGCCTCAGGCCACGACCGTGCCGGGATCGTCCATGAGCTCCAGTTCCGGCCCCAAAGGCACGATGCCGCTGGGGTTCAGTTGCGGATGGCTCGTGTAATAATGGCGCTTGATGTGGAGGAAGCTCACGGTCTCGGCCACGCCGCGCTGGTTATAGAGATCGCGGAGATAGCGCGACAGGTTCTTGTAATCGGCGATGCGGCGGATGTTGCACTTGAAATGTCCGACATAAACCGCGTCGAAACGGATCAAAGTCGTGAACAGCCGCCAGTCGGCCTCGGTGAGGCGCTCGCCGCACAGCCAGCGATGCATGGCGAGGCGCTCCTCGAGCCAGTCGAGCGTAGAGAACAAAGCGCGCACCGCCTCCTCATAGGCGCCCTGGCTGCGCGCGAAGCCCGATCGATAGACGCCGTTGTTGACGGTCGCGTAGATGCGCTCGTTCAGCGCGTCGATATCGGCGCGCAGTTCGGCGGGATAGAAATCGCCCGGCGCCGCGCCGACGCGATCGAAGGCCGAATTGAACATGCGGATGATTTCGGAGGATTCGTTATTGACGATTTTGCCCGTGGTCAGATCCCACAGCACGGGCACGGTGACGCGCCCGGTGTAATCGGGCTGCGAGGCGGTATAGATTTCGTGCAGGAAGCGCGCATGATGGACGGGATCGGGGATCACGCCCGGCCCGTCCTCGAAGGTCCAGCCGTCCGCGCCCATATGCCAATGCACGACCGAGAGGCCGATCATGCCCTCCAGCCCCTTCATCTTGCGAAACAGCAGGGTGCGATGCGCCCACGGGCAGGCGAGCGAGATATAGAGGTGGTAGCGGCCGGCCTCCGCCTTGAAGCCGGCTGCGCCCGACGGGCCCGCCGAGCCGTCCGCCGTCACCCAGTTGCGGATCGGCGAGGAGGGCCGCACGAAGCGTCCGTCCGCATCGGTCGGGAAGGCGCTCTCCTGGCCCCAGACGCCGTTCAGAAGAAATCCCATCCGCCCCGCCTCTCCTTCGATTACGGGCCTTATAAGGGGCGGCGCGCGCCGGGACGCAAGGGCGGCGCGGCCCCGAATGGATTTGGAAAAGCTTTGGAATGCATGGCAAAGGCGCGGTTTCGGCAAATCGGCTTTTTCTCGATCCCAACGATATCAAGACGTTAGAAAAGCTGAGAATTCGGATTTCCAAACTTTTTCCAAACATTTCCTTGGCCGGATCGCCAGATATCAATGGGTTAACACCGAAAAAGCTTGGAATCGTGTTTTCCGGGTTGTCTCCGTACAATGGAATCCGCTTCCGCCGCCTTTCTTCGACGCGCCGCAAAGGATGCGACCGAAAAGCCGGAATGTCCAGATAATATTTCTGATAAAGAGAAGCGCGCCCTTCGCCCGCCTCCGGCGGGAGAAGGGGTCGCGCGCCGCGCCCCATCCTGAAATGGCGCGCAGCCATCGCCGTGCTCGCCGTCAAGGCCAAGCCGCCTTCGGCGGTCGCTTCGCGAGCCTTGACCGCTGCGCTCGCCGATGGCGTTTGGCCACCATGTCTCTTTGGTGACCGAAGCGGCCTATGGGCCGCTCGGCTCACCAAAGAGACATGGTGGCAATATGCCGCGCCGTCGAGACGCAGTCACCGCGAAGCGGCCGTAGCGAAGCGTAGGAGCGGCAAAGCCTGCGGACGAATGCTCTGCATTCGCCTTGACTTGACGGCGGCTCGGCGGCGTGGCCCCCGCTCCACAAGCGCCCGCCCCCCTCAAAACCTCTCCATCCACGGCCGCAGCTCCATCTCCAGCGACCAGGCGCTCCTTGGCTGGCGCAGCACATCGACATAACTCTGCGCGATCGCGTCGGGATCGAGCGTGCTGTCGGGCCGGTCGGTGGGATCGGGCCGATGCGCGGCGCGCACGCCGCCGTCGATGACGAAATGGGCGACATGCACCCCCTTCGGCCCGAGTTCGCGCGCCGCGCTTTGCGCGAGGCCTCGCAGGGCGAACTTGCCCATCGCAAAAGCCGCCGATTGCGGGAAACCCTTGACGCTGGCGCTGGCCCCGGTGATGAGGATCGCGCCGCGCCCGTGCGGGATCATGCGCTTTGCCGCCTGCTGGACGACGAGGAACCCGCCAAAAGCGGTGACCGCGAGCGCCTTTTCCACGGCGGCCGGATCGAGCTCGGCGAGCGGCCCGGGGACGCGCGCGCTTGCGTTAAAGACGACGATTTCGGGCTCGCCGATCCGTTTGGCCGCCTCCTCGAACAGCCGGGCGACGGAATCGGCCTGGCTCGCGTCCGCCTGGAGCGCCGCCGCACCAGTCTCTTCGACGAGGGCGGCGAGCTTGCCGATATCGCGGGCGGCGAGCGCGACTTTGACGCCGAGCGCCGACAGGCGGCGCGTGAGCGAAGCGCTGATGCCGGCGCCGGCGCCGACAATGAGCGCGTTGCGATAGGGAAAGTCGGGCATGGCGGCTCCAAAATACTAATTCTCCCTCCCCACAAGGGGGAGGGAACGCGCGAAATCCTGTCGATCTGACGGACGCCGATTACTAGCAGGCTCGCGCACCGATTTCGACGCGTTTTGGAGGCAATCGCGCGCCTGTCGCGGCGTTTCTGCCGCGTTTGGCGCCGATATGAGACGGCAAAAGCAGGGTATTTTCGGGCTCTCGAGGCCAGCCCTCATATGTAGACATGGTGATATGTATATATGTGCATGTGCCCATTGCGCCGCTTCGCGCGCGACACGGTTGCCTTATTCCCCCATGATGAAAGAGTGGAATCGCTCGAAATGGGGAGCAACGGGATGAAGTCGCCAGACATGTTCATCACCACGAGCCATGCCCGGCTCGCCTATCGCATGGACGGCGCGGGCGAGGCGCTTCCCTTGCTGCTGGCGCCGCGCTTTCGCGGCACCATGGATGATTGGGACCCGGAATTCATCGGCAAGCTCGGCGCGCGGCGTCCGGTGATCCGTTTCGATAGCGCCGGCATCGGCGTGTCGGACGGCGAGACGCCCGACAATGTGGCGGATATGGCTAGAATCGCGCTCGCCTTCGTCGATGCCTTGGGCCTTGCCGATTTCGATCTGTTGGGTTGGTCGATGGGCGGTTTCGTCGCGCTGAATCTCGCCATCGACAATCCGACTCGCGTTCGGCGATTGGTGATTGCCGGCTCGAGCCCGGGCGCCATCACCGGCGGCCCGCCGCCGAGCCCGCGCGTTGCGCAAGTGGCGGCCAAGGAGGTCAACGACAAAGAGGATCTGGCTTTCCTGTTCTTCGCCGCCACGCCCTCCAGCCGCGCGGCGGGCCTCGCTAGCCTTGCCCGCATCGAAGCCGCCAGCGCGACGCCCGCCATGCGCAAGGAGGCGGTGATGGGCCACGCCAAGGCGATCGGCGCCTGGTCCGCGGGACAGGGCGCGGCGCGCCCGCGGCTCGGCAAACTGACGATGCCGACGCTGGTGGCCGGCGGCGCGGCCGATGTTCTGATGCCGGCCTATGCCTCGTTCGTGCTGTCGCAGGAGGCGCCCAACGCCAAGTTGATAATCTACCCCAACGCCGGGCACGGCTTCCTGTTTCAATATATCGACGAGTTCACGCGCGAGGTGAATGATTTCCTGGCGTGAGGGGAGGTGATGGAACGCCTCCACCGTCATTGCGAGCGGAGCGAAGCAATCCAGAGATCGTGCCGCCTGCCGGTTTGCCGCGCCGCCCGACAAGGCGATATTTTCGCGTCAAAGGGTCCGACCCATGAAGCAGCCGGCGATCTACATCATGGCCAACCAGCGCAACGAGACCTTGTATATCGGCGTGACCTCGAATTTGCCCCAACGCGTATTTCAGCATCGCGAAGGACTGACGCCCGGATTCACAAAGAAATATGGCTGCAAAACCTTGGTCTACTACGAGGTTTATGAAGACATGGATTCGGCGATCGCTCGCGAGAAGGCGCTTAAAGGCGGCTCGTGTCGATCCACAGGGCGAAGTTTAATTGAGAGGCTAGTGGATCAAATCTGACATTTGAGTCCTGATTGGGATTCCAGGCTGACTCGCGTTGTGCGAGTCTGACGAATGCGCACTGGAATTTCCATTACTGTTTCGTCTGTCGACCACCGCCGTCT
>Ga0182024_10021530_pt1 | contig 11697 bp, 9 predicted proteins | sample P32metaG_FD_120480 | JGI IMG/M metagenome (GOLD analysis project Ga0182024, IMG submission 120480) | Permafrost microbial communities from Stordalen Mire, Sweden - P3-2 metaG (Illumina Assembly) | ecosystem: Environmental > Terrestrial > Soil > Wetlands > Permafrost | place: Sweden: Stordalen... | reverse complement strand
CTCCATCTCGCGGCGTTTTTCGGGAAAGAGGAGGCCGCGCGATTGCTGCTCAACCAGGGCGCGCCGGTGGATGCGCGATCGACCAATGCGATGGCGAACACGCCGCTGCACGCGGCGGCCGCGGGCGGGCAGGCTTCGATCGTGAAGCTTCTGATCGAGCGCGGCGCGAGCGTGAACGCGCGCCAGCACGGCGGCTGGACCCCGCTACACGCGGCCGCGCAAAACGGCGACGTCGAAATGGCGCGCGCGCTGGTCGAGGCCGGCGCGGACGTGCAATCGCGCGCCGAAAATAATCAGAGCGCCCTCGATCTCGCGCTGACCAAGGGGCAGCAGGCGATGGTGGATTATCTGGAATCGAATGGAGCAAGTTTGTAGCGTGGCTGACGATATCTCGAAGTTAGTAGCGGACACGCATATACGGATCGAAGTTGCCGATACGATCGAGCTGATCGATGAGGTTCGCGTCGATCTGCTGGGACGCAAAGGCAAGCTAAACGAGATCAGCAAACAGTTCGGGAAGCTCTCGCCCGAGGAAAGAGCGCATCTCGGCAAGACGCTGAATGCGGCGAAACAAGATCTCGAATCGAAGATCGATGCAAAGAAGGGGGCGCTCGAACTGCGCGCGCTGGAGGCGCGCTTGAACGGGGAGTGGATCGACCTCACCGAGCCCGCGCCCGGTCCGCGACCGGGCAGTTTGCATCCGGTCACGCAGGTTCAGCGAGAGCTCGAGCAGTTGTTCACCTCGCTCGGATTCGCGGTGCTCGATGGGCCGGAGGTCGAGCTCGAACAATACAATTTCGACAAGCTCAACATTCCCGCCGATCATCCCGCGCGCGATATGCAGGATACCTTCTGGCTGAAGGACGGACGGCTGCTGCGCACGCACACGTCGCCGGTGCAGATCCGCGGCCTGGAGACCTTGAGGCCGCCGCTCAAGATGATCGCGCCGGGGCGCGTGTTTCGCAACGAAGAAGTGGACGCGTCGCATGAGCACACCTTTTACCAGATCGAAGGCATGATGGTCGATCGCGATGTTTCGGTGGCGCATCTCATTTATTTCATGAAGACGTTTCTGTCCGCGGTGTTTCGTCGCGACGTGACCGTGCGGCTGCGGCCCGGATTTTTTCCCTTCGTCGAACCCGGCTTCGAGCTCGATATTCGCTGCCTGATCTGCGGCGGCTCGGGTTGCGCGGTGTGCAAACACTCGGGCTGGGTGGAGCTGTGTCCGTGCGGCCTGGTGCATCCGGAAGTGCTGCGGGCGGGCGGCGCCGATCCCGAAGTCTGGAGCGGATTCGCGTTCGGGCTGGGGCTGACGCGCCTCGCGATGATGCGCTACGGAATCGACGATATTCGATTGTTCATGAGCGGGGATCTGCGGTTTCTGAGACAGTTCTGAGCGCACAGCGCGGGGCGTGTCCTAACGGGACAGACAAAGTTCACGCCCCGCTGCGTTGTGCGCGATTCTGAGAAAGACCGATGAAATTTTCATACAACTGGTTGCGCGAGCTGGTCGACGGCATGGATACGCCGCCCGAGGAGTTGATGCGGCTGATCACGCTCAAGACCGCGGAGTGCGACCGCATGGAGAACGCGGGCGCCGATCGCATCATCGAAGTCGACAACAAATCGCTGACCCATCGGCCCGATTTGTGGGGACATCACGGGATGGCTCGCGAAGTCGCGGCGATTACGAAGCATAAACTTCGCGATCCGGTTCCGGCCGAGCCTTTACCCACTGCGGCGTCGCCGGTTCGCGTGACCGTCGAGGATTTCGCCCTGTGCCCGCGATACTCCGCGCTGGTTTTTGAAAACGTCACGGTTAAACCGTCGCCGCTGTGGCTGCAATACCGGTTGGAATCGATCGGTTTGAACGCGATCAACAACGTCGTCGACGTGACCAACTTCGTCATGGCAGAGCTTGCGCAGCCGATGCACGCCTTCGACGCCGAGGAACTTCGCGGAAGCGAAATCATCGTGCGCAACGCGCGCGCGGGCGAAAAACTCGCGGCGCTCAATGGCGAAACCTACGAACTTGATTCGTCGAACCTGGTGATCGCAGATCCCGAGTGCGCCATCGCGCTGGCGGGCGTGATCGGCGGAGCGGGAAGCGCGATTTCGGGTTCGACCACGCGCATCGTGCTCGAAAGCGCGTGTTTTAACGCCTCCAGCGTTCGCCGGACTTCGTCGCGATTGAAGCTGCGCACGGACGCATCCATGCGATTTGAGAAATCGCAAGATCCGGTGAACACAGTTCGCGGGTTGAAACGGGCGCTGGCACTGCTCGAAGAAGTTTCGCCGGGAATCCGATTGGCCGGCGGCTTGGCCGATTCGTATCGAGAGCCAGCAGCGCGCCCGCCGATCGAACTGCCCCTCAATTGGCTCGATCGCAAGTTGGGAGGGGCGGTTCCTGTCTCGGAAGTGCGCGCGATTCTCGAGTCGCTCGAATTCACCGTGGAAGAGATCGCAATTCGCCTGTTTTCGGTGCGCGTGCCGAGCTGGCGCGCCACCAAAGACGTCACCATCAAGGACGATCTGGTGGAAGAAATCGGACGCATGATCGGCTACGACAACATCGTTCCTACTGCGCCGCTGGCGCCCGCGCGCGTTCCGCCGTCGAATCCGGAGCGGGAGTTTCATCATCATGTGCGGGAAATGGCCGCGGCGCAGGGATTCACGGAAGTCTTCAATTATTCGTTCGTCAGCGAAGACCAGGCGCGCGCGTTCGGCCTCGATCCGGCGAGGCTCGTCGAGGTTCTGAATCCGATCGCGAGCGATCAGAATTTCCTGCGCGCGAGCCTCTTGCCCGGCATCTGGAGAAATATACGCGATAACGCGAAGCATTTTGATTCCTTCCGGCTGTTTGAAATCGGCCGGGAGATTCATCCTGAGCAGGAAGTCCCGCATTTCGTCGCGGCGATCTACGCAAAAGACGATGGCCCGAATCCGGGAAAGGCGGGCCTGCTCGAGCTGAAACGCCTCGCCGAATGCCTGTTGCCGAACGTCTCCGTGCGACGGTCGAAGGCGCGCGGTTATGAGCATCCCCAGCGTTCTGCGGATTTGTATCACTGCGAGGCTCTTGCCGGGCGCTTGTTCGAGTTTCATCCCAGCATGGTCGAGACGGGGCGCGCCGCAGTGCTCGATCTCGATCTCACGCAGATTTTCAATTTCCAACGCGATACGCCACGCTACCAATCCCTGCGCCGCTTTCCGACCAGCGCTTTCGACATCACCGTCGCGGTTCCCGCGCGAACTTCGATCGGCGAAGTGCAGGATGCGATTCCGCTCCGGCCCGAAATCCTCTCGATCGAATTCCTGCGCGAGTTTGCTCTTCCGGACAGCCGGCGCAGCCTGTCTTATCGAGTCACCGCAGGCGCTTCGGACCGGACGCTGTCGTCTGAAGAGACCGGTGCGATCCGTAGCGCGGTGATTGAAGCGCTCACCGCGCGCGGATTTGAATCCCGCAGTTAGATTCTTCTCAACGTTTTCGCCCTCCGCCGCGTATTCCTTGTGAGTGGCAATCGAGGAGCTAACGCTGCCGATCTTTCCCAGACGTGCTCGCACCGGTGTTTTCGAGCGCCTGATGGCCGAGCATGAGCGATTGGTGGTTTCGATCGCGTACCGGCTGCTGGGACGGATGGAAGACGCGCAGGACGCGGCGCAGGAAGTGTTTCTGCGGCTGCTGAAAAACCTGGAGAGGATCGAGGGTGATCCGAAACCGTGGCTGTATCGGGTGACCGTGAATATCTGCAACGATCAATACCGGCGGCGAACGATCGCTGGCCCGCCGAACGAGCGGACGCTCGTGGAGGTCGCGGACCCGGCGCCGAGCGCGGAGCGCGCGATCGCGATGGACGATCGCAAGCGGCTGTTGATGGAAGGGCTGCAAACGCTGCCCGAGCGCGAGCGCGCGGCGGTGGTGCTGCGCGATATCGAGGGACTTTCGACGCGCGAAGTCGCGGAGATTTTGGGGGTCGAAGAAGCGACCGTGCGCAGCCAGATTTCGGTGGCGCGGGTGAAACTCGCGAAATATGTCAGGAGTCGTACATGACGTGTCAGGAATGTGAGCTGGCGCTGGCCGGTGAAGAACGTTCGGAATCGGTCGACCGGCATTTGACGGAGTGCGCAGCATGCCGTGAATTTGCGGTGGATTTGCGGGAAAATTGCGAAGTTTTTGCGGCATTCGGCGCGGAAGCATTTCGTGTAGAAAGGACGCCGGCGGTCTCGCGTCCGCGGCGGATTCAGTGGCAGCGGGCCGCGGCGGGCATGGCGATTGCGGCGATGCTGGCGCTCGCGTTGGGATTGCGAACATTTTTGCCGCGCACGCCGCGCATTCAAAATGTTCCGGCGCCGGTCACTCGAGTCGCGGTCGTCGAGGAGCCTTCGCCGCAGATTCGCCCCGCTGTGGCAGCGGTCCGGCATCGCGCGCCGAGGCCGTCCCCAAGAAGAAGTCAGCCGAAGATCTTGCAGATCAAGATGTTGACGGACGATCCGGATGTCGTGATTTACTGGCAGGTCGAAAATTAGAAAGGAAACATGAGAATGAGACGATTGATTGCGACATTGCTCGCGCTGGCCGGCTTGGCGTTCGCGCAGGACCAACCAAAATTCGTTCAGAGAACGGTTGATGTGAAGTATGCGGATGCGGAACGCATCGCGAGATTCGTAAACGCATACCCTGGGGTAAATGTTCGTTCCGACAGCTCTCTGCACGCAATCATCATATCCGGGCCCCCCGAGGGCGTTGCGTCGGTAGAGGCGTTGGTGAAAAAATTCGACGTCGCGCCCGCCAACGTTGAGTTGACCGTCTATCTGATCTCTGGCAATTCGCACGATGCCACGGACGATCTTCCGAAGGACCTGGCGTCAACCGCCAAGCAACTGCACGGCGTATTCGCCTACAAGAGTTATCGGATTCTCCAGTCCTTTATCTTGCGTGATCGCGAAAACGGACGCGGAAACGGAACGGGTACCAGCGGCACGCTCCCGAATTCCAGTGCGGCGTACAATTTTCACTACCAGTCGATTACCGTATCGAGCGGAACGCCGCGCATCGTGCATATCGACAACGCACAATTCTCCGTCAGCACGCCTACTGGAAACCGGAACGACAAGGGAAACGCGATTGTGGATACCTCCACCATCAACACCGATCTCGACGTCGGGGAGGGCCAGAAAGTGGTTGTCGGCAAGTCGAACGTGCACGGTTCCGATGATGCGCTGATTCTGGTGGTCACAGCGCAGGTGGTCCAGTAAGGTAAGCTTCTAGGTTGCGATCCATTCAACTCCTCGCGCCCGGCATCCTTGAACAACGCGAGATGCCGCAGCCGCACGATCCGTCGCACGGCGAAGTTACGGTGCGGGTTCGCGCGGTGGGGGTCTGCGGCAGCGATCTGCACTGGTATCAGGACGGCCGCATCGGCGAAATGCCCGCGGCGTATCCGCAGGTGCTGGGACACGAACCCGCGGGTGACATCGTCGCGACCGGCGCGGGCGTTCACGATTTCGCGGCGGGCGACCGCGTCGTGATCGAGCCGAGTATCACCTGCGGCCACTGCGAGCATTGCCTGCGCGGCCATCACAATAACTGCCTGAGCAGCGTGTTTCTGGGCGGCCCGCAAGCGCCCGGCATGTTTCGCGAATATGTGACGCTGCCCGCGGCGAATTGCACACGCATTCCGGCTGAGTTCGATTACCGCACGGCGACGCTTGCCGAACCGTTGGCGGTGACGATGCATATGCTCGAGCTGATCGAGATCCGCGCTGGCGATACGGTCGCGGTTACGGGCGCGGGGCCCATCGGCATGCTGTGCGCAGGCGTCGCCAAGGCCTCCGGCGCAAGCCGCGTGTTCATCGCCGATCGCCTGGCTTACCGATTGAAGCTCGCGATGTCCATGGGCGCCGACGTCGCGATCGATACGACGGCTCAATCGCTGGTTGAAACCGTGCTGGATGCGACGCGCGGCCGCGGCGCGGACGTGGTTCTTGAAGCCGCAGGATCGGCGGAAATGGTAAATGCAGCGATCCGCATGGCGCGACTGGGCGGCGTCGTGATGCTGATCGGGATTCCCAGCGAGTTGAATCCGAAAATCGACATCCACAGCGCGATGATGAAGGAGCTGCGCATCCAAACGCTGAAGCGATCGAATCATCGGGCGCAGGCCGCGCTCGATGTATTGGCGGCCGGCAGGATTTCCGCGTCGCTGATCACGCACGTCCTGCCGCTGGGGGAAACGCCACGCGCCTTCGAGATGCTGACAAATTATTCCGACGGGGTCGGCAAGGCCGTGATTGAGCTCTAACGGGGAACGCTGGCGTCATCGTACAATCGTGCGTATGCGACGCTTCACTCCGCCTTTAGCGCTCATCCTCGCCTGGCTTCTCGCCTGGCTTCAATGTCCGGAGCTCAGCGCGGGCCAACCGGTACACGCTCGGCACGCGATGGTGGTGGCGCAGGAGCCTCTGGCGGCCGATGTCGGCGTCGCGGTTCTCAAGAGCGGCGGCAACGCGATTGACGCAGCGGTGGCCGTCGGATTCGCGCTGGCCGTCACGCACCCGTTCGCGGGCAATCTCGGCGGCGGCGGATTCATGCTGATTCGCCTGGCCGACGGACGGACGACGTTCATCGATTTTCGCGAGCGCGCGCCTGAACACGCGTCGCACAACATGTATCTCGACGCGACCGGCAAACCCACGCACGACAGCATCGACGGCTGGCTTGCGCCGGGCGTTCCGGGAAGCGTGCGCGGCTTCGAGCTCGCCGAACAGAAGTACGGGCGCAAGAAATGGGCGGACGTAATGGCGCCGGCGATCGAGCTCGCGTCGAAGGGATTTCCGGTGAGCTACTCGCTCGCCGAGTCGCTCAAAGGCTCGCGCAATCTTTCGCGTTACGAGGAGTCCAAGCGTATTTTCCAAAGAAACGGCCGATATTACGAGGTCGACGAAGTTTTTGAGCAGCCCGAGTTGGCGGCCACGCTAACGCGCATCGCCAAGAACGGCGCGAACGAGTTCTACGAAGGCGAGACTGCGCAGAAACTCGCCGCGGCGATGGCGCGGAACGGCGGGCTGATCACGCTTGCCGATCTCAAGAGCTACACGGCTGTCGAACGCAAGCCGCTGACGGGCAAATATCGCAACTATGAATTGATTACGTCGCCTCCGCCGAGCTCGGGCGGCGTCGGAATTTTGCAGATGATGGGGATGCTCGAAGGGTCGGGCTATGAGAAATCCGGCGCGGGTTCGGCCGCGAGCATTCACTACGCCGCCGAAACCATGCGGCGTTTCTACGCCGATCGCAACGAATATCTGGGCGATCCGGATTTCGTAAAAAATCCCATCGAGGGCCTGCTGAATCCCGACTACATTCAGCGGCGCCGCGCGTCGATCGATCCCAATCGCGCGACGCCGAGCGACCAGATCAACCCCGGGCATCCGAAAGGCAGCGAGAGCACGGAAACCACGCACTTCGCCGTCGTTGACGCGGACGGCAACGCAGCCGCGGTCACCTACACGTTGAACGGCGGATATGGGAGCGGCGTCACGGCGCCGGGCCTCGGCTTTCTTTTGAACAACGAAATGGACGATTTCAGCGTCAAGCCGGGCGAGCCGAACATGTTCGGACTGGTGCAGGGCGAAACCAACGCGATCGAGGCCGGCAAGCGGCCGCTTTCATCGATGACGCCGACCATGGTGCTGCGCGACGGGAAGCTGTTCATGGTGGCCGGCGCGCCCGGCGGAGCGCGCATCCTTACGGCGGTGATGCAGGTGATCCTCAACGTGATCGACTTCAAAATGAACGTGCAGGACGCGGTCGATTATCCGCGCTTCCATCATCAATGGAAACCCGACAAGCTGTATCTGGAAAAAGGTTTTTCGCCGGACACCGTGGCGCTGCTCAAGGCCAGGGGCCATGACGTGGATTACTCGCCGGCCGTGGTGGTGGCGCGCGTCGAAGCGATTTTGATCGACGGGGGATGGCTGCAAGGCGGCTCGGACGGCCGTGGGGTGGGGAAAGCGGCGGGATACTGATCGCTTATGCAGCGCGCTCTTTCCACGTTCCTCTTCATCAACCACCGGCTCACGACGGTTTGGCTGGATCGCATCTGGGACGCGGGGATTCCGCTGTGCGAGATTTTCTGCGCGCGCCAGCACTTCGACTATCGCGACCGCGCGCAGATCGTGGAGATGGGGCACTGGTTTCGGGATTCGGAGCTGAAGCTGCATTCGTTGCACTCGCCCATGTATTCCGACGATGCGTGGGGACGCACCGGTCCGGACGCGGTGATCAACCTCACCGAGCCGGTAAAGATGAAGCGGCTGCGAATGGTCGACGAGATCAAACGCGCGTTGGATGTCGCCGAGGTGGTCCCGTTCCGCTATCTGGTGCAGCACGTCGGAGCGATCGGCGAGGAATACGACGAGCGCAAGATCGACGCGGCGTTTTCAGCGCTCGAGGACCTCAGCGTGTTCGCACGCCAGCGCGGCGTCGAAGTGCTGCTCGAAAACACGCCCAACGCGCTTTCAAGCGCCGAGCGCCTGCTGCTGTTCTTCGAGACGACGCACATGGACCTCAACGTGTGCTTCGATACCGGGCACGCTCACATGAAGGAGGGCGTCGAAACCGCGATGCGCCTGCTCAAGAGCCGCATCCGCTCGACCCACGTGCATGACAACAACGGTAGCGAGGATTTGCATCTGTTTCCGCTGGCCGCGCCGCCCGACGGCTCCGACGCCGGCACGATCGACTGGAACAAGACCATGCGCTCGCTCGCATCGGTCGATTCCGGGTGCCCGCTGCTGATGGAGCTCAAGGAAGTGCTGGAAATGCCCAACCCGCTGATGGCGGTGCGCGAATCGTTTGAACGCCTGGAAAATATAGCGACAACCAATGAGTCCTGAAAACGTTAGCTCTCAGCCGGCAGGCGCGCCGGCGCCGAAATTTCCGCGAGTGACGGTAGCTCACGCGGGCCGCCACGCGGGCGAAACCGTCGAGATCGCGGGCTGGCTTTACAACCTGCGCCGCAGCGGAAAAATCCTGTTCCCGCAACTGCGCGATGGCACGGGAATCATGCAGTGCGTCGCGCTCAAAAGCGCGCTGCCCGAAGATCTCTTCGAAGATCTGAAGGACTTGACTCAGGAATCGTCGCTGATCATTCGCGGCAAGATTCGAGCGGAGGCCCGCGCGCCCGGCGGATTCGAACTCGATGTAGAGGGCGTCGAAGTGGTCCAACGCGTGGCCGAATCCGATCCTTATCCGATCACGCCGAAAGAGCACGGCGTCGATTTTCTGATGGACCATCGTCATCTGTGGCTGCGAAGCCGCCGGCAGCATGCCGCGCTGGGCGTTCGCCACGAAGTGATCAAGGGTATCCGCGATTATTTCGATTCGAACGGATTCGTGCTGGTGGATACGCCGATTTTTACGCCGTCCGCGTGCGAGGGCACTTCGACGCTATTCGAAGTCGATTATTTCGAAGACGAAAAGGTGTATTTGGCGCAGTCCGGCCAGCTTTACAACGAAGCCACCTGCGCCGCGTTCGGCAAGACCTACTGCTTCGGGCCGACGTTCCGCGCGGAGAAATCGAAAACGCGGCGGCATCTGACTGAATTCTGGATGGTGGAGCCGGAAATGGCGTACGCATCGCTCGAAGATGTGAAGCGAGTAGGCGAAGAACTGATCTGTTTCGTGATTGGGCGGGTGCTCGGGAATCGCGGCGAGGATCTGAAAGTACTGGAGCGCGATGTGTCGAAGCTCGAAGCGATAAAGGCGCCGTTTCATCGTATAAGCTACGACGAAGCCGTGAAGAAGCTGCAATCGAAAGGCAGCGAGATTCAGTGGGGCGGCGATTTCGGCAACACGGATGAGACGCTGCTGACCGATGATCTGGATCGGCCCGTGATGATCGATCGTTATCCCACCGAGGTGAAGGCGTTCTATTTTCAGCCGGCCGAAGACCGTCCGGAAGTCGCGCTGGGCGTCGATTTTATCGCGCCTGAGGGATATGGCGAGATCATCGGCGGCGGCCAGCGCATCCACAATCTGGATTTGCTGCTGAAGCGCCTTGACGAGCACAAACTTCCGCGCGAGGCGTTCAATTGGTACATCGACCTGCGCAAATACGGATCGGTGCCGCACGCGGGATTCGGCATGGGAGTAGAGCGATTTGTCGCGTGGATGTGCGGGCTGGAGCACATTCGGGAGACCATCGCATTTCCGCGGATGCTGTATCGCACGCGGCCGTAAACTCGAGTCTGGCCACCGATTCACGCAGATGCACGCAGATCAATAAATCTCACGGCAGTCTGGGCTTCTTCGATTCGTGGCCGGGGCCAAGTTGAGCACCCGGTTCCGTCGAGGCGGTACGCGTAAACCAAAAGATCGTTTCCGACCTTGAGGAGCTCGGACCGGAGGCCGGTGCACGGGTCTCCCGCGAGCGCCCTCATTTCGAACGTCGGTCCGACTTCGCCCTTCCAAACGCGGGTAACGCGGAAGATTGCGATCGGGAAGCCGTGTTTTACGGTTGGGGCCAGCTCAGCTTCGTCGCCGGTTGAGCTTCGAAATCCGACGATCGTGCCGCGAAAGACGACTTCTGCGTGTTTCTTTGCTCCCCGAACGCTCGGTGCCTCGCAATCGCAGCCGGCGGCGGGAAGGAAATTGGCCGTGAATGAACGTGAATAAACGCAAATAAAACAACAGCTTCGCGTTCACGTGATCCGTCGCGGGCCTCGTGAGGTCCCACAATGGGGCGTGAAGATAAAGACTATTTCTGACAGCCGCCGCGAGCAGGCTCGCGCGACGCAGAGGCCGCGCGAACACGCGATAATTGAAGTTCAGTCCGCCCGCATGCGCCAATCTCACATCGCTATCATCGGCGCGCCCATGGACCTCGGCGCGGGACGGCGCGGCGTCGATATGGGACCCTCCGCCATCCGGCTCGCGTGCCTCAACGAGAAGCTGTCGCTGCTGGGCTACCAGATTCACGATCTCGGCAATATCCTGGTCGATCAGCCTGAAAATCTCCCGCCCGGTCCGACCAACGCGCGCTATCTTCCGCAGATTGCGCACACGTGCGAGCGCGCGGCCGAGATGGTCGAGCGCGCTATCGGCGAGGGGCGCATGCCGCTGGTGCTGGGCGGCGATCATTCGATCGCGATCGGAACCGTTACGGGCGTCGCAAGCCACTATCGGAAGCAACACGATTCAGGCGCGGGACGCGCCGCGACAGAAAAGATCGGCCTGATCTGGATCGATGCGCATGCCGACATGAATACGCCCGAATCGAGCCCCAGCGGCAACGTGCATGGCATGCCGCTCGCGTGTCTGATCGGCGCGGGCCCCGCGGAGCTTACCAATCTTGGCGGATTCGCTCCCAAGGTTGCGCCTCAAAATGTCGCGGTGGTGGGGCTGCGCAGCGTCGACGCGATCGAGCGCGAAACGGTGCGGGCGACGGGCGTCCACGCGTTCACCATGCGCGACATCGACGAGCGCGGCCTGCGCAGCGTGATGCGCGAGGCGATTTCTCATGCATGCGCGGGTACGGCGGGGTTTCATCTTTCCTTCGACATGGACGCGGTCGATCCGGCGGAAGCGCCCGGCGTCGGCACGCCCGTGCGCGGCGGAATCACTTACCGCGAAGCGCACCTCGCCATGGAAACCGTGTGCGATAGCGGGATGATGGTTTCGATGGAGATCGTGGAGGT
>Ga0182024_10021529_pt1 | contig 11698 bp, 17 predicted proteins | sample P32metaG_FD_120480 | JGI IMG/M metagenome (GOLD analysis project Ga0182024, IMG submission 120480) | Permafrost microbial communities from Stordalen Mire, Sweden - P3-2 metaG (Illumina Assembly) | ecosystem: Environmental > Terrestrial > Soil > Wetlands > Permafrost | place: Sweden: Stordalen... | reverse complement strand
CGTCACTCTCCCCCACCACGACACAGGCCGTCGCCGTCGGGCACGAGATCCCCGTGAGGAGCGGCGCCCCGTACCCCTGACGTGGGTTCGCGAGCTCCGTAAGACCGGACCAGGAGCCGCTCGAGTAGTGGTACGTCGTCACCTTCGGCACGCCGTTGTCGGTGAGGGTGCCGGTTGCCTCGCAGTCCGTGCTCGTCGCGCACGAGACCGCGGACATCGTCGCCACGGCGGCGGATCCGGCGGAAACCGGCGGCGCGAGCACGGTGGGCGTTCCCCACGTCCCGTTCGACTCGGTCACCGCGACTGAATCCTTCGTCCCGTCGGATCCGACACCCACGCAGAACGAGGTGCCGTGCGTGCAGGAGACCGAAGTGAGGTAGTCGCCGGCGAAGACCTGGCTCTCCGCCGACCAGGCACCGGAGGTCTGCGTGAAGAGCATCGTGCCGCTCGGCCCCGGCCCGACCACGACGCAGCTCCCCACGGCCCAGCACGAGATTCCGCCGCCCTGCGTGGCCCACCCACCCGTCGAGAGCTCCGTGACGGCAGTAGGGACCTGATTGGTGTAGGTCTCGACGAAGAACTCGGACGCCGACGCGCTCGACACATACTCCCCAAGCGCCTCGCAGTTCGTCGTCGTGGGGCAGCTCACGCTCAGCATCCCGCTCTCGGGAAGTTGGTGGGTGTTGGAGGGCAAGAGCCCTTGCCGGGACGTGACGAAGACCGACGGTGACGCGAACGCCGCGGCCGTGGCGAGCGCGACGACGGCCGCCACCGTTCCAATGGAGGCGATTCCCATGATCGTCCGACTGTCGCGTGTCACATCGACCTCCCTCGCAACTGGTGCGGCGGAGCGTATCGACTCGGCCCCCCATGCGCCGGCCGTCGCGGCGCGCGCGTCGACTTGACGCATCGCATCGAGCCGGCACGTCGACGTCCGTCCTCCGAACTCTCACGCAGAGGTGCTACCCAGGTGGATCGCGGTACGTCTGTGTAACCACTGGCACGCGTCCGTTCCGACGTGCGTCGGGCGCGAGATGCGAGCGCATCGATCGTCGCTGGTACGATCGCGCGCCCAACCTCGACGTCGGCAGGAAGCAGGGCGCATGTTCCACCAGGGTCGCGCGAAGGTGCCGCTGCAGCTCACGTCTTCGCTTGCCCTGGCGCTTGCCGTCGGCGGACTCGCGCTGCTGGCGGGAGGCGGTGTGGCGGGCGCCGGAGTGCCGGCGGGAGGCACCTGGACCGGTGCCCAAAGTGTCGCGAGCGCCCTGAACACGATGAACAACGCCCAGGTCAGCCAGGTGTCGTGCCCGGCCGCGAACGACTGCACGGTCATCGGCATCTACCTGAACAGCTCGGGCGGCAACAACGTCTTCGCGTCCCAGGAGACCAATGGAACCTGGGCCGCCGCCACCGCGCTCACGATCACCGGCTCGACAGGGGACGGCCCGATCGAGATCACCGGACTCATCTGCTCGACGGTCGGCAACTGCACGGCCACGGGCCAGGACGGCAACAACACCGCGAACGGCGGAGCGCTCTTCGTCGCGTCGGACCAAGGCGGTATGTGGGCGGCGTCCCAGGCCCTCCCTGGATTCGGAGCGCTCGACGTCGACGGCCTGCAGCCCTCGAACAAGCCCGTGCTCGCTTGCAGCAGCGCAGGCAACTGCGTGCTCGGCGGCGAGTTCCTCCCAAGTGGAACCGGACCCATCAACCCGCTGTCGGTCGCCTTCGTCGACGACCAGGTGAACGGCACATGGGGAACCGCCCACACCATCCCCGGCCTCGCGGGCCTCGACCTCTACGACCAGTCCTTTCTGACGGCCGCCTCGTGCGCCTCGAATGGGAGCTGCGAGGTCGGTGGTCGGTACCAGACCAGCGGCGACGGCAACGCGATCGCGTCCTTCGTCGCCGGCGAGACCAACCACACCTGGCACGACGCGACGCAGCTGCCCGCGACGGCCGACACCAGCCTCAACGAAGACATCGTCGAGCTGAACGCCCTTTCATGCAGCGGCGGCATTCGCAGTTGCGTCGCCGTCGGCGGCTACATCCCCCCGAATTCGACCTATCCGGTGCTGCAGCCGTTCACTGCGACCGAGCAGCTCGGATCGTGGAATCCGGTGGTGGAGGCACCCTTGGACCTCGCCATGACGGGCGCCAACCTGACGTCGATCTCCTGTTCGTCGGCGGGGACCTGCGGAGCGGCGGGCCTCGCGGACCTGTCGGGCTCGAACGGCGCATACCTCCTCAATGAGGTCAACGGGACGTGGGGGAACCAGCAGCTGCTCGGCGGCCTGTCGCCCACCGGGCCGAACCCACTCTTCTCCATCGGAGCGATCTCCTGCGTCGCTGCGGACACCTGCGTGTTCGACGGGAACGTGGACTTCGGACCGGAGGGCTTCGACCAACGCCCGTTCGTCGCCGCCGAGAACGGGCACAGCTGGGACGCTGCTTCCTCGACTCCGCTCGGCCTGTCGAGCTCGGAGGGCGGCCTCTTCACCCAGACCGCCTGCGCGCCGTCTGGCACCTGCGTCGCGGCCGGCACGATCCAGGACATCACGACCGGACACGCATCGGACGAGCTCATCAGCTACGAGCGGCCGACGATCTCGAGCGTGACGCCCGACGTCGGGCGGACCACGGGCGGCAACACGGTGACGATCACCGGGACGTCCCTCAACGGCTCGGACCTCTCCGTCTACGTCGGTTCGAAGAAGGCATCAGTCCTCAAGGTCGTGTCCTCGAACGAGCTCCAGGTGACCGCACCGGCAGGGAAGGGCGCGGTCCGCGTCGTGGTCGACACCTCGCTCGGTGCCTCCACTCCTACTGGCGGGACGTCCTACGCCTACGAGGGGAGGCCCGTGGTGACCAAGGTCGGCCCCAGCCACGGCAGCCACAAGGGAGGCACCGAGGTCACGATCCACGGCACCGGATTGCTCGGTGCCACCGCCGTGCACTTCGGCTCGCACACAGCGACCGGCCTCGTCGTCGTGAACAGCACGGAGCTGCAGGTACTCGCGCCAGCCGGTTCCGGCTCCGCAAAGGTGAAGGTGACCACGCCGATCGGGACGTCAGCCGCCAGCTCCAAGGCGGTCTTCAAGTACACCTAGAGGTGGCTCCGACGGGGAATGGAGCCGACTGCTCTCGATGCATGTGCGTCCTGACCACTCCTTGACTGGACCTCCTTCAGGGGAACTTCAGGGTGATGGCATGGCGTTTCCTCCTCAGTCGGCGACGGCGTCTCCAGCAACTCGAGCAGTGACGAAACGCTTCTTCCTGGACATCGCCCCAGAGATCGACCCTCTCGGGCATTACGACGTCCTTCGCTCGGAACGCGTCCGAGGTGGATCGTTGGGAAGGTCTGACACGCCTTCGCAATGATGCGCCAACACCCGGCAACGATGCAGAATCGTACCGTGACGCACGCCGATCCCGAAGCGGCAAGGGACGGTCCAAGTGGGCGGCTCGGAATCGTCTGTGGTCTGCCGGGGAGCGGGAAGACGACACTTGCACGGCGACTGTGCGATGACGGCGCGGCGGTACGCATGTGCCCCGACGAGTGGATGGACACACTCGGGATCAACCTCTGGGACGGCGGAGTTCGAGCAGGGATCGAGGCGATCCAATGGGGCATCGCACAGGAACTCCTGGCTCTTGGAGCGACGGTGGTCATCGAGTGGGGCACGTGGGCGAGGGCCGAGCGTGACGTGCTTCGTCTTAGGGCGCGGGAGCTCGGTGCTCGAGTGGAACTCTGGTACCAAGACGTCGACATCGAAGAGCTGTCGCGCCGCGTGAGCCACCGGCAGATGGAGGTCCCGACGATCGAACGACAGGACCTAGAAGCATGGTTCGAGCAGTTTGAGATCCCGACCCCCGACGAGGTGGCGCTATTCGATCCTCACTGAGACCCCCAACCTGTGTCCGGTCCAGGACAGATCAGCTACCAAAGAGCCTAGGAATCGCTGACCGGGCCAAGCCATCGTTCGGACTCGTTCTGGCCGTCTTCGTTCGGTCAAGATGCTCTTCGCGGATTGCTCGCTGATGGGATGGGGCCGTCGGTTTGCCTCGTCTGTTGAGTCCATTGCTGTCCGTCCCACCATCGCTCGAACCCTGGAGCGTTTGCGTCTGGGTACCAGCCCGCCGGAGCCACTGTTTGGACCGTCTGACTTCGCGCGACGGCCTGCTGTCTCCTCAGTTGCACGAGCGGACCGATGGTGCAGACGTTGAAGACTCCGGCGAAGAGAAATAGAGCTCCGATCCAATAACCGGCACCCAAGAGCCCGATCCCAAGGGCCAAGGCGGCCACAGTGGCGATCAGGCGGCTAACAAAGGCGAAAGCTGGGTGAGCTCGATCTCGGCTGGTCAGAAGGTATCGCTGAGCTGTACTCATGTTCTGACCTTGGTGTGGCTCCGAGTTCACCTCGCGCTCCTTCCGACGGAGGCACCAAGCGCATGCAATCGCCACCGGACTGTTGCGGCGACGCTAGGCCGAATGCCTCTCGCATTCATCCCGCAAGTATCGGTCCCGGTCAGGCAACTCCTACAAGCGTGCCGTGCCTCTCACCCGGCAGCGTTTCGGGATACCTGGAGGCATAGGAGGGTCGTCATCGTCACACTCCGAAGTGGCGAGGGCGAGCGGCGAACGGCGAGTGGCGAGGGACTGGCGGTTAGCGGGTCCAGAACCATCTCATCACTTCGTACGAATTGCGTCTGCAAGTCCATCTCGGACCTTGCCGATCGGCCCCTGTCGGGCGGCCCAGAGTTCAAAGATCGACTCAGCGACGAAGCCATCGGGCAGCATCACCAATTGGAATCGTCCCTCATGTACATCGGAGACCGACACGACATCGCCGAGTGGCACTGCCAGGCCGACCAGGCTGGTTTCGCGTTGCCGAGGTGGATTCGTCGTCCGCCCCAGTCGAGCTCCATCTTGATGAAGAGCAGTCGATCGTTCGTCAAGAGAGCGTGTGGTTCGGGCATGTCGCGCCCGGCGGGTCCAGCGACCTCGGTCGAGGGCAGTTCACATTCACGACTGCGTGCTATCATGATGGCTTGACGAAGAAGACCACGACCGTCCGGATGCCCGAGGAGCTCGCAGAGACCGTTGAGGTCGTGGCTCGAGGGCGAGGAATCAGCGTGAACACCCTGGTGCTCGATGCCCTGACCGCAGAAGTCGAGCGCGTTCGTCACGACGAGGAGTTCATGAGCCGTCTCCGCGACATCACCGAGCGGGACAAGGAGATCCTCGACCGATTGGCACGGTGAGATACCTCAATCTGGCCGAGGCGCTCGTGATCGCTGAAGCCGTCACCGGCCTCGACACCACCACGCTTTCACGCAGCCCAGGGATCGACCTCCTCGACTCCGCGCTCCACAAGCCTCCTTCAGTGGACAAGAGCTCTACCCCGACTTCGTCGACAAAGCAGCCGTCCTCGCGGTGCGAATCGCAAAGAACCATCCACTGGTCGATGGCAACAAGCGCCTCGCATGGAGCTGCCTCGCCATGTTCGTCGTCCTGAACGGCCATCAGCTCGAGGTCCCGCCTGACGACGCCGTCAGCACGATGCTGGCAGTAGCGGCTGGCGAACTCGACGAAGCCGGGCTCTCCGGCTGGCTCGCAGAACGGATTCAGAATACCTAGGAGCTCCTCGCCAGGCGCGCTCAAATCCGGTGCGTTCCGGGACACCCACCATTGGTACTTAGCAGTTCGAACAGAACACAGTGGATCTACGCCCAGCCAGCGCCTCGGCCGAGAAACAGAGAGTCGTCCGCCACGAAGCAGAGCAAATTGCCGTCTGGATCTGAGCAGTAGAAGGACCGCTCCCCCCACGGCTGGGTTTGGAGTGCGCTGAGATTCTCGACTCCAAGGTCCTTCGCGCGCTCGTACGTGGCATCCACGTCGTCCGTGGACATATACAGGTGCTCCGGGATCGGGTGAAAGGGGCCGAGCGGTTCGACCTTCCAGTCGATGATTGCCAGGATCACGTCTCCGCAGTGGAAGTAGATGCGGCTCGGAACGGTGTCATCAGCGTCCATGTCGAGCAGTCGTTCGTAATAGGCGCGCGATGCAGAAATGTCCGACACTGGGATCGCAATCCGGAAGATCCGCAACACGAATGCCCTCTCTCGTTTGCCTCATCAGAATCGTCGGTCCAAGCACGTTATCGCGACGACCAACGAACAACCCTGGCGTCTAGACCAGCCACTTCTTTCCTCGTCCATGAAGGGGCGGCGCTCTTAGGAGCTCGCCACAATGTCATTGGGGCGGCCGCGCCATCGGCCGGACCACCTCTCGGTGCGGTCTGAGACAGTCCGCACCAGGCTTGTGATGGGATGATCGAATGTACGAGACGCCGCAAGAACTAATGCGCCTGCAGAGGATCCTTGACGAAAGCGCGCAGGCAGCTGGCCCCCACATGCAGGAGGTGATCACGCGCGAGCGTTGGCTGAGCGCTGAACAGCTCGTCGAGCGACTTCACGGGATGGTGCTCCTCGTGCTCGGTACCGCGACCTCCGACGGAAAACCCCTTGTCGGCCCCGTCGACAGCTACTTCATCCACGGGAGCTTCTTCTTCAGTTCCGGACGCCGGTCGGTCAGAATGCGTCATCTGTCAGTTCGCCCTGCCGTCAGCGCCTGCCACCTGCCGAGCGAGGGGCTTGCTGTGACGGTACACGGGTCGGCGGATCTCTTTGAGATCTCGGACCCTCGACGACCAGAGCTTCGTCAGGCGATGCTCGACCATTACCTCCCCTTGCAGGGAGAGGCGTTTCAAGAGTGGCTGGAAACTGAAGACATTCTTGCGGCACGCATCGACGCACGGAAGCTGATCACGTTTCACCTTGAGAGTCCGTGAGATGTCCACATCCCGGCGTTCTGCAACACCCAGAGCGAGCCGCGCGAAGGTCGAACGGCACCGCAATCTCCGGTTGTAGAAACTAGGCATGGCACCTCAGGGCGACGAGCGTCGGGAGGAGTCCCGAGTGATTTCAAGCGCGGACGCAAGAGCACAGGCTCCAGAGGGTCTCAAATTCACTGTGGCCGACGACTGGATTCTGAGATGCCCTACCAGCCATGACTCCATTGAGATTGACGCGATCGCAACGCTGACGCCGAGAAGGTGGCTTGCGAGGTGCCCTTCGTGTGGCGCAGAGCATCGAATCGATGGTCGCCGGCGGCAGGGATACGTGCCGGCAGGCACCGGGCACATACCCGGTGTTCCGGGGCACGTCGCTAGTCGCCTCGAGGTGTAGCCGGCACCATCAGAACCATGCGATATGAACTTTCTCCACGTGCAGTCGCTTGGCGGTCGAGCTCGGTGCGAAGAGCGTCGCCCAGGGCTCGGGGTGTCGGCTCGGCGCGCCAGCCCAACCCTTGCCGGGCTTGCAGTAGTAGAAGAGAGAAGCTCCGTCGATCTTCCCGACCGCACCTTCCGCGTTGACGCAGCGGACACCGTTCGAAAGCTCCTCCCCCCACACCTGAGGTGTGTGGCTCGGGTGCCGCAGTGATCTCGGGATCTGGGTCTTCATGACGAGCCAGGTGACCTTTCCCCAGGGGACAACCATGCACGCGAGACGGGAGGTCCGTCCCCGAGGCGGTGAGAAGCACGGGTCATAGATGTCCGAGTGCAGGTTCATGCATCGGTAGGCGTTGCTGCTCGCGACGGCGATCGAGGTCGTCCAGCATGAGCCCCTGATGGTCCCAGCTACGCGCTCGCCAGGCTTCAGTTTCCCCGTCTTGCTCCATGGATCGACCGTCACGACCAAGGTCCTCGCCCGATGGGCGGCGGACGCGGCAGGCATCGCGATGCCGGTGGCCGCCAACATGACCGCAGCGCTGAGCGCAGCCCGCCATCGTTGGGACATGCAGACCTCCTGAAATCGGGCGGAGCGCCATTGAATCGCATGTTGCAGGGCAAATCCGGAGGCGCCGCATCCTCAGTGTGCCACCCCGGGCCACCGACGCCGGGCCGGCACCATGACCTCCGCCCGGCGATGTGGGTCACCCCCGAGCCTGCATGGGGCGCTCCCTTGGTCGGGTCACCGTGGCGGCGTGAAGACAATCGGTGCGGTCGGAGGCGACGATCCGACAGAGGTTGCATCCCTCACCGAAACCCGATAACGGTGTCCTGCAACGAGGCCGGCAATCCGACAGACGTAGGCCATAAGCGTGCGACAGTGGCCGCCACCTGGACTGATGGTCACGGTGAAATAAGTCACAGATGCGCCGCCGTCGTCGTAAGGCGGTCGCCATCTGACCGTGACGCCATGTGGCACCACTTGCACCGCGATCGACGTGGGAGGCAATGGCAATGTCGTTTGGCGTATCGGGACGATGTCCACTGAGAATGCCCCCGCCGGTGAGTACTCCTCGGCTGTATTCTCGACGTCGCCGCCGATCGCCAGGCACGTAGTCGCGCTTCCGCACGAAACGGCCGTGAGATATGACCAATCGGTCAGTCCCGTGCCGAGCCGCACGTCTCGGATCCGTCCGAGTGAGCTCCAGCTCCCGTTGCTCCAGGTGACGGCGCCCGGGCGAGACAGGACGTCACTGGAGTTCGTTGCCAGGGTGCCGACCGCCTCGCACAGCGTCGACGTGGCGCACGCGAGCGACGTCAGGCTCCCCTGGGTCATGACGGGGGAAAGTGCGGGCAGCGCGAGCCGGTGTGGCTCGGACCAGGTGCCGGACGTTTCCGTCATCACGGCAGGAACGGTGACAGGGTGCGGCGTCGGGCCCACCGTGGAGAGGTTCCCCACCAAGAGGCACGTTGTCGCGCTCGGACACGCGGCTGAGATGCCGGCGAACTCAAATTTTGAGTGGGACAGTTGGGGAAGGAAGGCAGCCGCGCCCCAGGTGCCCGCGGCTTCTGTCCATTGGAAGATTCCGGTCCCGCCACCTCCCGAGAGACTCGCCTCGACAATTGCGGCACAGTCGCCGACGTCGTGGCAGGCAAGAGAGAAGGGCCCGAGGCCCTCTGGCGCGATCGTCGGCGACACTGCGAGCGCGATTGCCCGTGCCCACGTACCGGAGGTATCGACAGCCGCCATCGGCAGTGCCCGCTGGTGTGGCTCGATGAATGAACCGACGGTGACGCAGCTCCCAGCTCCTTGACACCAGATGCTTGACATGCCGGTCAGGCCAGTGACGCCCGACGGCAACGCGATCGTCGAGGCGGTCCAAGTCCCGGACACCTCAGTTTCGACGAGCGGATAGGAGGTCTCATCGTTGAGCTTGTCTGGATAGCTACCGACCGCGACGCAGTCGGCGGGCGCGCTGCAGGTGATGCTGTTCAGCGTTGGCGCAGGTTGTGCCCCGGGCCCACCCGCGTTGGAGGGCAGCGGGAGCGCGACAGGCTCACCCCAAGTGCCATCGACCGCTGTGATCACCGACGGCACACCGTACGCACCACCAGAGCCAACGGCGGTGCACGACGCCACTGACGGGCATGACAGCGAGGAGTAGGCATCGGAGTAGTACGACGACACCCCGACGATTTTCGGCATCGATTGGATCAAGGAGAAGCCGGGCTCACTCCACGCAAATTCGGGAGCAAGCAGCACCACGAAGGCGATGAGCGTGGCAACGACTCCACGATGCCTCATTCCGCGACACTAACTCTGCACCCAGAGTCCGGCTCTGGGCCGAACAATCCCAGATTCGTCGAGCACCGAGTGCGTGTCCATCAAGTGCCGTTACACGGGCAGGCAACAAGAACAAGCACGAGGAACCCAGGAGTGCGGCCACCGGAACGCGGGCGATGTGTTGCCGGGCAGGGGGGAAGTGACCACCCGATCGTCGGCCGCCGGTCCACCCACCACCCCATGTCCGCCGGTCACGGACAATATCCCGGGCCCCGGCCCCCTTTACCCGTTGGTGGACGTCTGGTTGGACTGGGATAATGGGTTCGTGAAGATTCGTTTTGCGGTGTCCGCCGGCGTAAGTGGCGGCGATTTCGATCGTTTCGCGGTCGATCTGACCGACATCGAGACGATGGGCTTCGACACCGTCTGGTTGTCGGACGTTCCACTGGGCGCCACCATCGACCCAATCGTCGGGCTTGCATACGCAACCGCGGCGACCTCGACCCTCAAGCTCGGCGCCAACATCGTGCCCATCGGACGCAATCCCCTCACTCTTGCCAAGTCGCTGGCACAGATCGACCGACTGTCGCAGGGCCGACTCCTGCTGAGCTTCGTTGTCGGATTGGATCAACTCGGCGAACGGAAGGCGCTTGGCGCCTCCGGTGCCAACCGCGGTCGACTTCTCGAACAGATGACTCCAATGCTGCAACGGTGGTGGGCAGGCGAGTCGGTCAACGACCGCGATGCTCAAGGGCACTACCTATTCGACGACGTGGCATCGCCGAGCCAGTCCTTCCAGCAACCACTCGAGGTGTGGTTCGGCGGGAGCGGGCCGGTTGCACTGGTCCGCGCTGGGCGTTTCGCGGACGGTTGGCTCGGATCAGCGTTGTCACCTCAGGAAGCACAGGCAGCCCGCGAGCGGATCGAAGAGGCTGCGAGTGAGTCAGGCCGAACAATCGACCCTGAGCACTTCGGACTGAGCGTTCCCTACGCGGCGCACGAACCAGATCGTCGCACCATCGAGTTGCTGCGTCGCCGGCAGCCCGATGCAGATCTCGAGCAGCTGCTGCCAGTCGGTCCTGGGCAGTTGCGCGATCTCCTCGCTGCCCACATCGAAGCCGGTCTCTCGAAGTTCGTCGTGCGACCTGTTGACCGACACGATGACCGCCGCCATCGAGCCTTGTCCGACTTGGCTGACCTTCTGCTCCCGCTGCAATCCTGACGGCACCTCGAGGTCACGGGACGTGAGTTTGATGGAACCCGGTGCAGACGGGCGCCTCAGGGTGCAGTGATCTTCATCACTCCCAGCACCGTCAAGCTCGAAAGGACCGACGTGGATGAACAGGAGATTCCCGAAGGGGCGCTGAACGCGTCGATGCCGGTCTCATTGCCATTCTGCACGCCATCCCCGTCAATTGTTCCCATTTGGGTCGCATAGAGCACGCCAGGCGAGAAGTCGATCTGATAGCGCTTCACGTTGTAGGGCTTCCAGGCGTCTGTGCTTGGAAACGTGATCTTGGCAGAGCCCTTCCAGGTGGTTGCCCCAGTCGTGAAGCTCGAACAGGAAACCGAGCCCGCCGTGAGCGTCGCCGTGAAGGTCCCTCCGCCCGATGGGCAGTTGATGGGCTTTCCGTTCTTGCTGCACTGGATGTTGCTGGTGCGGTGATCGTCATCGTGGGATGCCCGGGCTTGAGGCCGAGTCCCGGCGTGAAGTCGGCGACGCCATAGCCCTTCCTCCCGCCACCACTCGTCATCCCGATAACCCTTCCGCTCGCGGCGCCATCGGCGATCCCCGCAAGCAGCGGCTTCGCGACCAGAGCCCCAGCCACGACAGTCGCCAGCAACACTTTCCCCTTGGTGTTCATCGCTCCCCCGTCCACCTACCCCGCATCGAATCTCCGGGATGCGTGAACTCTATCTATTGGACCCTGCCCCGCTCATGAGATCACATGGACGCGTGCAGCTTCGAGCGATGCCTGGTGTCGAAAACTTGGGTAGTTGACTGCGACGCTCTCTTCTGTGAAGAGTGCTGGGGCCAACGTGGTGCCGAGGCGTGGGTCAGGTGTCGAACTCACTGGCCGTGGGTTCGAAGGGGTCGGATCTGTTTGCCAGTCTGCGT
>Ga0182024_10021528_pt1 | contig 11698 bp, 13 predicted proteins | sample P32metaG_FD_120480 | JGI IMG/M metagenome (GOLD analysis project Ga0182024, IMG submission 120480) | Permafrost microbial communities from Stordalen Mire, Sweden - P3-2 metaG (Illumina Assembly) | ecosystem: Environmental > Terrestrial > Soil > Wetlands > Permafrost | place: Sweden: Stordalen... | reverse complement strand
TCGGTCACGGTCACTCCACGCCGGATCGGTGGGATCGTGACGCAATACGCGCGAGAACAGCATCACCCCCAACGGGGCCAACGCCATGGCCGTGCCGCTGTGTCCCGACTTGGCGGCCGCCGGCGAGTCCATCGCCACCGCGGCCACCTCACGAATTGCCCGGCCTTCCAGCTCCGTTACACCATGAAAAAGGTCGTCCGTCACGACCCAAGGGTAGTAAATCCGTGCTCGGTCGAGGGGGAGGTGGCGAGGTAGCCTTCGCTGGTGGCTCTGCAGATCCCGCCCAACTGCGATCTCACGCTCGGCCTCGTCTGCGTCGATAAATCCCTGCCCGGCACCACCGTATGGACCATGTCGGTCGATGAACGATTTCTCAACCCCGCCGGCATCATTCAGGGCGGGTTCCTCGCGGCCATGCTTGATTCGGCCATGGGCGCGTCGGCGGTCACCGGTGCGGGGGAGCGCAAAGTAAGCGTGGCCAATACCGAGATGAAGGTCGCCTTCCTTCGCCCCGCCCTGGTCGACTCGCTTCTCACCTGCACCGCTCGGGTTCTCAAATCCGGGAGCGTCATTTCCTTTGTGGAGGCCCGGATTGTAGACGAACGGGGCCAACTCGTCGCTACGGCCAGCTCCACGTACCTCCTCAAAGACCGCGAGGGTTAGGATTACCCCGTGAGTTACACCTCGTGGCGCAAATTCCTTCGTGGTGCCTCCCTCCAGCGCGATCTTCAAGAGATCCGCGGTCTGGTAGTGCGCTACATCAAAGAAGAAACCATCCAGCCCGTAAAGGAGATGGGCCGATTCATTGCCTTCGGCGCGTTGGGCAGTCTTTTCGTCGGCTTCGGTACGACTCTTTTGTTGATCGGCGCGTTGCGGTTTCTTCAAGAGCAGTTCCCCGTCTTGGACGGTTCCCTGTCGTGGCTGCCCTATTTGATAGTGGCCGTCCTGGCCTGCGGCGTGGTGGGACTGACCATGTGGCGAATAATGAGCGGCACGGCCAAGCGACGTCTCAAGGTCACCAAATGAGAGAACAGTCACCCACCCGTCGACAACTCGAAGCAACCATTCGCTCCATACTGCCCGACGATCTCAGTTTGAAGGGGTCGAGCACGACCCAGACCCCGACCGTCGCCGCGGCGGGCCTCGGCGGTGTCATGACTGGATACTTTTGGGGACGGCTACGTGGACGGCGTATCCGCAAGCGCCGCAGTTGATACTCCGTCGAATCTTCCGATTCGCCCTCGCCTCTTCCCTGGCGCGGGCCTGGGCCCAGAAGTCGCCGAAGTGGCTCACTATTGCCGGGGCGGTCCTGCTTTTTCGCTTGGTCGATAAGCGCGCCGCTAAATCAGGACAACGGGCCACCAAGAGTAAGCCGGCGTGAACCCTGCGGAGCTGCGCGCCGGCGAGCGCGTGATGTTGATTGACCTCAAGGACCGCCACTACCTGATCACCTTGCGCGAGGGCGCCGCCTTTCATACCCACGCCGGCATCATTCAGCACGACGATCTGATTGGCGCCGTCGAAGGTTCGCTCATTAGGGGCAGCACCGAGCGAAGCTTCCTCGTGCTTCGACCCACCCTCGCCGACGTGGTGCTTAAAATGCCTCGCGGCGCCCAGGTCATCTATCCCAAGGATCTGGGCGCCATTCTGATGCAGGCCGACATCGGTCCCGGTATGAGGGTGCTTGAGGCGGGCATTGGATCGGGAGCACTCTCCATGACGCTGCTGCGCGCCGGCGCACTCATCACCGGTTACGAGATCCGAGAAGACTTTGCCCAACAAGCCATCAAGAACGTGCACGACATGCTCGGGCCCGACGTGGCCTACGATATCCAGATTCGCGACGTCACCTTGGGCATCGACGAAGTCGATCTCGATCGCATTGTCTTGGACATGCCCGAACCGTTTGCGGTGGTGAAGCACGCCGAGAGCGCGCTCCGACCGGGCGGCATACTGCTGGCCTATCTGCCCACGATCAATCAGACCCAGCTGCTGCGCGAAACGTTGCGCCAACACTCTTTTGGCCTAGAAGAGACCGTCGAAATTCTACGGCGAACTTGGCACGTTGACGGAAGGTCGGTCCGACCCGATCACCGGATGGTCGCCCACACCGGATTCCTCACCTCGGCCCGGCGCCTGGTCAAGCGCGTCGAGGAGGACTAGCTACTCCTTTTCAATGAATATGCACTCGCCGGGGCACTCTTCGGCGGCCTCGACGACCGCGTCCTCCATGCCGGCCGGCACGTCGGCCAGTCCCTCGGCACCCCCGGGCGAACTGAGGACGTCATCGCCCTGTTTCACGTAGGCCAGACCGTCGTCGAGCAGCGTGAAGACCGAAGGGCAGATTTCCTCGCATAGTCCGTCGCCGGTGCAGAGGTCCTGGTCGATCCAAACCTTCATGTGCTCGCCTCCATGGCCTCTCTAGTTAAATAACTTTAGTTGCTTGGATCACTACTCTGTGACGTTCGTTTAGCCTACGGCTCCTCTAGGGTTAGAACATGGAGCGTTCAGAGCAATTCCCGCCGTCAGAGAGCGGCGAGCACGACGACAAGATCGTCGTGAGTTCGCCGCGCGACCACGTCCTGGGCGACGTCGATCAGGCCAACCACCGGATCGAAATGCTCGAAGAGCAGTTGCTCGAGGCCCGGGGACAGGTGGCCCAGACTCGATCGAACAATGAGAAGTTGACCATCACGATTCAACAGACTCGTGACCAGATTTCCGCGTTGCGCGATGAGGTGGAAAAGCTCACTCAGCCGCCGGCTCTCTACGGCACCTTCATTGACTTCAACGACGACGGTACCGTCGACATCTTCGCCTCCGGAAGAAAAATGCGCGTGGCGCTGCACCCCGGTCTCGATCCCGGTCAGATTGAACGGGGCAACGAAGTCGTACTCAACGAGTCCTTCAGCGTCATCGGCGTGCGCGACTCTGACGGACAGGGCGAAGTGGTCACGGTCAAAGAGGTGCTCGACGAGCGTCGCGTCCTGGTCTACGGGCGCGCCGACGAGGAGCGCGTGGTGGAGCTCGCCGATTCACTGAGGGACGTGAAACTTCGCAGCGGCGACGCGTTGCTGCTCGACCTTCGTTCGAACCTGCTGACCGAGAAACTGGTTCGCCAAGAGGCCGAAGAGCTGATCCTCGAAGAAGTGCCCGACATCACCTACGCCGACGTGGGTGGACTGGACGCGCAGATCGAATCCATCACCGACGCGGTGGAGTTGCCTTACCTGCATCGCGCCCTCTTTTTAGAGTACGAGCTGCCCGCGCCCAAGGGCATCCTGCTCTACGGGCCCCCGGGATGCGGCAAGACCCTCATTGCCAAGGCGGTCGCCAACTCGCTGTCGCAAAAAGTGGCCGAGCTTTCGGGCAATCGAAACGTGCGCTCCTATTTTCTCAACATCAAGGGTCCCGAACTGCTCAATAAGTACGTGGGTGAAACGGAGCGCCAAATTCGCATCGTCTTTCAACGGGCCCGGGAAAAGGCCGAGGAGGGCATGCCGGTCATCATCTTCTTTGACGAAATGGACTCGCTCTTTCGCACCCGCGGCACCGGCATCAGTTCGGACATGGAATCAACCATTGTGCCGCAGCTGCTCGCCGAGATCGACGGCGTGGAGTCGTTGCGTGACGTCATCGTCATTGGCGCGACCAACCGCGAGGATCTCATCGACCCGGCCATCCTGCGCCCGGGCCGCCTCGACGTGAAGATCAAGATCGAGCGTCCCAACGCCGACGCGGCTGCCCAGATCTTCCAGCGATACCTGCATTCCGATCTGCCCATCGACGAACACTTCGTCAACGAGCTCGGCGGGGGAGACCGCGACAAGGCCATTCGCATCATGATCGAAGAGACCGTGACCGCGATGTACCGCATCGACGACGAGAACCGATTCCTGGAGGTCACCTACCAGGGCGGCGACAAGGAGATCCTCTACTTCAAGGACTTCGCGTCGGGCGCCATGATTGAGAACATCGTGCGCCGGGCTAAGAAGTTGGCGGTGAAGCGCGAGATCGGCGACAAGGGCCACGGACTGCGCAGCGAGGATCTCATTGAGTCGATCCGCCAAGAGTTCCGCGAGAACGAGGATTTGCCCAATACCACCAACCCCGACGACTGGGCCCGAATATCCGGCAAGAAGGGTGAGCGCATCATCTTCATCCGCACCTTGATCAACCGTGAAGAGACCGATGTCAAGGGTGGCCGGTCAATTCAGCACGTCGGTACCGGCCAGTACCTCTAACACCGTGGCAATTCCCAAAGTAATGGGCATCGAGACGGAGTACGGCATCGCCGGTGGGCCCGATCTCGATCCCATTGTTTCGTCGAGCATCATCGTGAACGCCTACGCTCAGCAAGGCCGGACCCGCATCAATTGGGATTTCGAAGGCGAGACCCCCGACCTCGACGCCCGAGGTCTGCCGGGTCTGATTGCTTTCGCGCCCATCATAGAAACCCATCTGGCCAACACCGTGCTCACCAACGGTGCCCGACTCTACGTCGATCACGCCCATCCCGAGTACTCCTCGCCCGAATGCCGCACCCCCTTGGAGGCAACGCTCTACGACTGCGCCGGCGAAGAGGTGATGCGCCGGGCCCTGAAGGCAGCCAACGGGGCCTTGGAAACCCATCAGGCCATCGCCCTGTACAAGAACAATTCGGACGGCAAGGGCAACTCCTACGGCACGCACGAGAACTACCTGGTCGGTCGTCACGTGGACTTCTCGCACATCGTGCGCGCCATGGTGCCGCACTTCGTGTCGCGCCAGATAGTGGTGGGCGCGGGCAAGGTCGGAGGTGAAACCGACAGCGCGCTGCAAAGTAATCCCACCTTCCAGCTGAGCCAGCGCGCGGAGTTCTTCGAAGAGGTTGTGGGTCTGGAAACCACGCTCAAACGTCCCATCATCAACACCCGCGACGAACCGCACAGTGATGCCGAAAGGTTCCGTCGCCTGCACATCATCATTGGCGACGCCAACATGAGCCAAGTCGCCACGCTGGTCAAGCTCGGCGCCACCGCACTGCTACTGGCGGTGCTCGAAGATGAAGGAGTCAATGTCTTTCCCAGCCCGCCGCGTCACCCCGTACAGGCGGTGCGGGATTTCTCGCTCGACATCGACTTGAGCGCCACCGTGCTCTGCGAGGACAACGTGCAACGCTCGGCCTGGGACTTCCAAGACCAACTCTGGCATCTGGCCAACAATTACGTACTGCGCGATGGTGGCAACGCGGTGGCGGGACCGGACGAGATTGAGATGGTACTGACGCAATGGCGCGAGATGCTCGACGGCGTTCGTGACGACCGTGAGAGCGTGGCCGATCGAGTGGACTGGGTGGCCAAGTTACGAGTCGTCACTGGTTACCAAGGGCGCTACGACCTGACGCCGGGTGACGCGAAATTGCGCGCCATCGATCTTCAATATCACGACCTGCGCAGCGAACGCTCACTCTCCCAACGCGTGGGGCTGCGGCAGCTCTTTGACGCCGACACCGTTCGTGAAGCGGTTCACAACCCACCGAACTCCACCCGGGCCTTTTTCCGCGGCCAGTGCGTCGCCCGCTATCCCGAGCAAATCGTGGCCGCTAACTGGGATTGCGTGGTCTTTGATCTCGGCGCGGGACCGCTCCAGCGCGTGCCCATGATGGACCCGTTGCGGGGTACCGCAGAATTGACCGCGCACTTGCTAGAAAGGTGCCTTACCGCTAATGACCTGCTCGATGCACTAGACAGGTAGAACAGAACCTATGACTGAACAAGAACGAATACAAAAACAGCGGACTGAGCGCGCGAGCCAAGAGGCGAGTGACGTGTCGGTTGACGCCACCAAGGGCGACCAGTTAAAGGCCGACCTGGATGACCTGCTGGACGAAATCGATGAAGTGCTGGAAGAGAACGCCGAGGAGTTCGTTCGCAACTACGTACAAAAGGGAGGCGAGTAGTTGTGGGTCTCCCGCTCTTCAGTGCCCAGAATGATCCTGGGCCCTCGTTTTTTCATTACGCCGAATCCACCGGGCTGACCGTTCCGACACGCCACGGCGAGGGGGAGTCGGCTCACGCCACCACCGTGGTGGCCGTTCGTTACCTCGGCGGGGTGGTCATGGTCGGGGACCGCCAGGCGACCGGCAACTACATCGCCAGTCGCGACATCCGAAAGATTGAACCGGCCGACTTCTACACGGCGCTCGCCATATCGGGCACGGCGGCCCGGGGCATTGAGTTCATCCGCATGGCCCAGCTCTCGTTCGAGCACTACGAGAAAATGACGGATTCGGCGCTCAGCCTCGAAGGAAAAGCTAACTACCTGTCGCCCATCATCCAGCGCAACAATCTCTCATCGCCGTTGATGGTGATCCCTTTGCTGGCCGGGTGGGACTTGAGCCATCAGGTGGGGCGGATCTTCGAGTACGACGGGGCCGGAGGGTGTTACGAACGTCTGGATTTCGCGACCATTGGTTCGGGGTCCCCGTTTGCCGAGAGCACCTTGCGCCTAGGCTTTCGCAGCGACCTGGACCTAGAAGGCGCGCTCGATCTGGGAGCCCTGGCGCTCTACGAAGCGGGCGACAACGACCCGAGCACTGCCGGACCGGACTTTGTCCGCAGTCTCTTCCCGATGATGGTGACCATAAATGGCGATGGCTTCCAAGAACTGGCTCTCGACGAAGTAGCCAACCGCTTTCGCGTGATCAATGATCGACGCACGCAGTCCGGGGGAGTGGCGGGAGGCACCCTTCGATGAGCATGCCTTTTTATGTTTCGCCCGAACAGCTCATCAAAGATCGGGCCGAGTTCGCCCAGAAGGGCATCGCCCGGGGCCGTTCCATCGTGGCCGCGATCTACGACCGAGGGGTGGTGCTGGTGGGGGAGAATCCCTCGGCCTCGCTTTATAAGATCTCGGAGATTTACGACCGCATTGCCTTCGCTGGCGTCGGCAAGTACAACGAATTTGACCGGTTACGCGAGGCGGGCATCCGCTGGGCCGACGGCACCGGTTTCACCTATTCGCGTGAGGACGTCGACGCCCGCGCCCTGGCGAACTACTACGGCCAGCACCTCGGCGACATGTTCACCGAGGGTCAAAAGCCGCTCGAGGTAGAGATTCTGATCGCCCAGTTGGGAAATAAATTACACCCCACCAAGCTCTACCGCATTGCCTACGAAGGCACCATCACCGACGAACCGCGTTTCGTGGTACTGGGTGGCGATGCCGAGACGATTAGGGATCGATTCGCCGAGCTCGATGAGTCGGTCCAGCCCTTCGAATTCACGCTCAAGAGCGCGGTCGCGGCGCTGGCCGGACCGGATCGCATCGTGCCCCCTGGCGACCTCGAAGTGGGGATACTAGAGGACCGAGGGACCCGTCGAACCTTCACGCGCCTCAATGACGCCCGAGTGAGCGAGCTCCTGAGCTGAGCGATCAGCGACGGTCCCCTTATGCTGCGGCGCATCTATGGCATCGAGACCGAGTACGGAATTACTTTCTCGCTTCGCGGCCAGCGCCGTCTCAGTCCCGATGAGGTATCGCGTTTTCTCTTTCGTAAGGTGGTCGCCTGGGGCCGTTCGAGCAACGTGTTTCTCGAGAACGGCAGCCGGCTCTACCTCGACGTAGGCAGCCACCCGGAGTACGCCACCGCCGAGTGCGACTCGTTGAGCGACGTAGTGGCCCAGGACAAGGCCGGCGAAGCGATCCTTCGTGAACTGGTCGACTACGCCCAGGGCCAATTGGCCGACGAGGGAATCCGCGGTGATATCTATCTCTTTAAGAACAACACCGACTCTTCGGGCAACTCCTACGGCTGCCACGAGAACTACTGCATCGACCGCATCGAGGACCTGACACGACTGGAGCAGGTGTTCATCCCGCACCTGATCAGCCGACAGATCTTTACCGGGGCCGGCAAGGTGGTGACCAACGCCAAAGGTACGGCGTACTCCATGAGCCAACGGGCCGAGCACATCTGGGAAGCGATCTCGTCGGCCACCACGAGGAGCCGCCCGATTATCAACACCCGCGACGAGCCCCACGCCGACCCCGAAAAGTATCGCCGTTTGCACGTAATCGTCGGCGATTCCAACATGAGCGAGTTCGCCACCTACCTAAAGATCGGCACGGCCGCCGTGGTGCTCGCCATGATCGAAGACAAGACCACGGTGCTGCGCGATTACAACATGGCTTCGCCCATCAACGCGCTGCGCGACATTTCGTACGACCTATGGAGCAAGGAACCCGTCAAGTTGCTGAGCGGGCGCGACATGACGGCCTTGGAGATCCAAGAGGACCTCTGCGAACGCGCCGAGATGTTTGTCCAGCAACATGACCTGCCAGCCGACCAGGCACACGCCGTCAAGCTGTGGCGTGAAGTCATTGAGCAGTACCGCAGCGACCCGATGGGACTGGCCGACCGCGTTGACTGGATCGCCAAGTTGCAGATCATTGAACGTGAACGTGAACGCAGCGGGGTAGAGCTGAGCGACCCCAAGATCGCCCTGATCGACCTGCTGTACCACGACACCAACTACGAGCGGGGCCTTTACTATCGGCGCCAGTCCCGTCACCACTTCCAGCGCGTGGTGACCGACGAGGAAATTGCCCACGCCTCGCAGATCCCTCCTTCGACCACCCGAGCGCATATGCGCGGAACTTTCATCAAGGCGGCCAAAGAGTGGCGCCGGGACTACACCGTTGATTGGGTGCATCTCAAGTTGAACGACGAGATGCAGCGCACGGTCTTATTAAAGGACCCCTTTAAAAGCAACGATGAGCGCTTCCAGAAACTGCTGGCCTCACTCGAGCGTCACGAGCGTCACGACTAACCTTGTCGGGTGACTGAACAACCGCCCGTCGACGTCATTGACGATTCGACGCCACCGGACCAGCCTGGGACTCCCGCGAAGGTCCCCGCATCCAGAAAGAAGGTGATACTGGAGTGGGTGATCATTGTGGTGGTGGCCGTGTTGGCGTCACTCATAGTGCGCACGTTCGTCTTTCAGACCTACTTCATCCCTTCGGCGTCGATGGAGCCTACGCTGATGATCGGCGACCGCATCATCGTGAACAAACTGAGCGTCGACTTCGGTACGATCCACACCGGCGACATCGTTGTCTTCAAAGCTCCACCGGCCGAACACTGCAGCACCACCGTGGACGACCTCGTCAAGCGGGTCATCGGCGTGCCGGGCGACACTCTCACCTCGAAGGGCAACACCATTTACATCAACGGCAAAGCATTGGTGGAGGCGTGGCCGCACACCGAGCCACTCGGTATGCCCATTGGTCACGTGTACGTCAAGGCCGGTCAGTACTTCGTCATGGGAGACAACCACTCCGACTCTTGCGACAGCCGTTTCTGGGGGACCGTTCCCCGTTCGGACATCATTGGCAAGGTCTTTTTGCGCATCTGGCCGCTTTCAAGAATCGGATTCCTGTAAGAAGCTAAGGACGCCAACCCCCCTACAATGGGGCCGTGTTCAGTTTGAGTCCCATCAAAATCATGGTGATTGTGGCCGTAGCCCTGTTGCTACTCGGTCCAGACAAGCTACCTGAGGTGGCTCATAAATTGGGTTCGAGTTGGCGCGCGTTGAAGCGACTGCAGGAGAAAGTCGAAGCGGAAGTCCGCGAAGCCATACCCGATCTGCCGAGCACCAGCGACATTGTCCGCATTGCCCGCAGTCCGGTCAACATGCTCAACCAATTAGCCGACCGGGCCGACGCCCGAGACGTGCAAGAGATCCTGGTGACGGAGGCGGGCGCGGGCGCTGCCCCGACCTCGGCGAGCGGGTCCGGCGGCCCAAGCGCCGTCGCCACGTCGCCACCATCTGTCCCACCTCCGGTCAAGCGCACCGACGACGCGCCGTTGCCGCCTGATCCTTCGCTGAATTAGGTCCGGTGACTAAGTTCCGCAAAGCCCAAACGGGCATGACGCTGGCTGAGCACCTTAAGGAGATCCGCCACCGGTTCTTGGTCTGCGCCATCGTCATTTTTCTAGTAGGCGTCGCGGCGTGGATTTTCTATCCGCATATCTTGGACTTTCTCCAAGGGCCGTATTGTCGCGCCGCACCGAGGCACTGTACGTTCCTGGTGACCAATCCACTCGATGGACTGACCCTTCGATTCAAGATCGCGGTGTACGGAGGCCTGTTCTTCTCGTCCCCGGTGATCTTTTGGCAGGCCTGGCGTTTCATCACGCCGGGCATGAAAGCCAAGGAACGTAAATACGCCATTCCCTTCGTCTCGGCCGCTGTCGTCTTCTTCAGCGCCGGAGTGGTGGTGGCCTATTTTATTTTCGGTCAAGCGATCAAGTGGCTGCAGTCCATTGGAGGAACGGCGCTGGTCGCGCGCTATAACCCCAATCAGTACCTGAGTCTCTTCTTGCTCACTATGTTGATCTTCGGCATTACGTTTCTTTTTCCCGTAGTGCTGGTCGCTCTGGAATTAGCCGGACTCGTCACCCCGGCCCAGTTGCTGCATTCGTGGCGCTACGCCATCATCATCATCACCATCGCCTCGGCGGTCTTTACTCCCAGCGGCGATCCCGTTTCCATGTTGGTGCTCGGCGTGCCGTTGGTGGCCTTCTACTTCATGGCGATTGCGGTCGGTAAGTTGTTCAAAAAGTGACGCTGACCGATTATCGGAGCCGGTTCGTTGACGGTCTGGGATTCGGGCTTGATCCCTTTCAGATTGACGCCATCGAAGCCATCGACCAGCACGTCAACGTGCTGGTCAGTGCACCCACCGGTTCGGGAAAGACGCTCATTGCCAACTACGCCATAGGACGGGTACTCGAACGCGGCGAGCGGGCTTTTTACACCACGCCGCTGAAGGCCCTTTCTAATCAGAAATTCCACGAGCTGAGCGCTCTGTTCGGCGCAGACCGGGTCGGTCTGCTGACCGGTGACACGTCGCATAACCGCAACGCCGAGATCATCGTGATGACCACCGAAGTGCTTCGCAACATGCTGCTCACCGAGTCCCAACAACTCATGACTCTGGGCCTGGTGGTCCTTGACGAGGTCCACTACCTCCAAGATCCCTTTCGTGGCGGGGTGTGGGAGGAAGTCATCATCCTTACGCCGTCGGCCGTACGCTTCGTGGCGTTGTCGGCGACCATCGGCAACGCCAATTTCTTGGGGGAGTGGTTTGGCGCGGTGCGAGGACCCACCAGCATCATCGTCGAGAAGACTCGGCCAATCCAGTTGCACAATCACCTAGCCGTCGTGAAGCGAGGACAGTCGTCCGCGGAGGTTGTTGACTTGCTGAACGGGGCCCGGCTTTCGGACGAGGCCCGGCGTATCGACAACCTGATGAAGTCCACTCGGCAGTTTCGACCCGGTCCAAGGTGGAGGGGTCCGCACTCGGGTGGCCCGCCGGCCCCCTTTCGAACGCCCCGTCGAAGCGAACTGCTGAAGGCCCTAGAGCGCGACGACCTTCTGCCGGTGATCGTGTTCATCTTTTCGCGCGCGGCCTGTGATGACGCCGTGCACCAGTGCCGATTGGACGGTTTGCTCTTCACTTCGCCCGAACAGCGCCGCGAGATAGAAAGCATTGCTCTTTCACGTCTCACCAACTTCTCCGACGACGATCTAAAAGCTCTGGAGTACGACGACTTCATTGACTGTCTACGTCGCGGACTCTCCGCCCATCACGCGGGTATGGTGCCGGCCTTCCGCGAGATCGTGGAGATCTGTTTTGAACGCAATCT
>Ga0182024_10021527_pt1 | contig 11698 bp, 11 predicted proteins | sample P32metaG_FD_120480 | JGI IMG/M metagenome (GOLD analysis project Ga0182024, IMG submission 120480) | Permafrost microbial communities from Stordalen Mire, Sweden - P3-2 metaG (Illumina Assembly) | ecosystem: Environmental > Terrestrial > Soil > Wetlands > Permafrost | place: Sweden: Stordalen... | reverse complement strand
GTGCTGCATGATGAAGCCCCATCTTGCCCTCGTTGTGATGCAAACCCTTCCGCTTGTGGCATACCAGTCGCCGAAGGCTTCCTCGGCCTCCAACCAACAAACGCAAGGGAGCGCAGCAAAGAATCCACCTGCGCAAGAGCCCTATCGTGCCCTGAAGAAGGAGGACGGAATCCACTTTGAAATCCTCGGAGCAATGTACCTAACGACTCCAGGCCAACCAAAGAGTTATAGGATAGGCGGTTTCGCACTCGTCGATACGGAGGGGAAGTACATCAACTTAGATGTGCTCAGTCATACTTACACCGACGAGGACCACTTTATTAAGACAAGACTGTTCGGACCGATCTCCGTAATCAATTCGCAGGATGACATATTCGGCGCCACGGAGTCGCAGATCAAGGCAATACACGCATTTCTGTCCGCGCGCACCAAGAGTTCCCCCGCCTCGGCGCAACAAAACGCCGAAACCTGGACAGACTCCGCTGCACTGATGTGGGCCAGGAAGGATAACGGAGCTGACCTCACTCAAGCTCAGGCCGCAGATTACTGCCGAAATCTCACACTAGGCGGGTACCGAGATTGGCGGCTGCCAATTATCGACGAGCTCAAAAGCATTTACGTCCCCCCAGCATCCGGTTCCAACTCCGGGATCTCCAGTGTGAAGGGGCCTTCCAACGCAAAGGGCGGCATAGTGCTCTCGCAGCTAATGATGTGGAGTTCATCTCAGGGAAACAGCCCAAACGAAGGCTTGGTGTTTTTCTTCGGGATGGGAGCTCGCTTTTCGAGCTTGGCCACAACGGCTGGTCCTCGGGCCGTTTGCGTGCGGCGCGTTAACAAATAACCTGATAAACGCGCTTTCAGCGGTGAATGCGCCAGGATGAAGGGACATAAGGACGTTACGTTTCGCTACAGCTATCCCTATTCGTACTAGACGATAAAGTATGTTATCGCCTACCATGCGCGGCTAGCCCGGGCCGCGGACGATCAGTTTCTTGACGCGGACTTCGGGAATTCCAGGGATGGTCGCGGCTCTGTTTATTTCTTGAGGCTCGCTAGGGCGGTCAGGACTTCTTCACTGTGCTTCGCCGGACTTACTCCGGTCCAGATTTTTGCGATCTTGCCGGTTGGGTCGATTAGAAATGTGTTGCGGTTTGAAAAGTGGACGATCATCATCAGCGAGTCGTAGGCTTCCGAGACTTTCTTTTCGGTGTCGGCCAGCAGTTTGAAATGCAGGCCTTGTTTGGCGCAAAAGTCTTTGTGGCTATCGGCGGTGTCTACGCTCACGCCGACTATTTCGGCGTTTAGCTGTTGGTACTTTTCGATGTCGCGCTGGAAGTTGTGGGCCTCTAACGTGCAGCCGCTTGTGCCATCCTTTGGATAGAAGTAGAGCACTACCCATTTGCCGCGAAAATCGTGCAGGCTTACTTTTGAGCCGTCTTGCGAGGGCAAGGTGAAATCGGGGGCCATTTGGCCGACTTGCGGTGCGGCGGCGAAGAGGGTGGCTGACAGGAGAAGAAGAGTCAGATTTTTGCGCATGATTATCATCTTAGTCGGAAAAAGCCGCCTCGAAAGGCGGCTGCAGGCAGAAATGCCCGCCCTACAAGACGCATAAACTATTAAGAGCGGTGCGGACTTATTTTCATCTTGATATGGACGCGTTTTTTGTATCCGTTGAAGAACTGTTCGATCCGTCGCTCAAGGGGAAGCCGGTTGTTGTGGGTGGTAAGGCGGACGAGCGGGGAGTGGTTTCGGCGGCGTCTTATGCGGCTCGGAAGTTTGGGGTGCATTCGGCGATGCCTTTGCGGACGGCGCACAAGTTGTGTCCGCAAGCGATTTTCGTCGAAGGGCATCGCGACCGGTATATGGATTATTCGGGGCGCGTTTATAAAGTGCTGCAAAGTTTTTCGCCCAAGGTGGACATGGCTTCTATCGATGAGGCGTATCTGGATTTGACGGGCACGGAGAGACTGCATGGGCCTCCTCTGCGCGCGGCGCACCGGTTGCATGCGCTCGTAAAAGAAGCTACGGATTTGAATTGCTCGATCGGTGCGGCGGCTTCCCGGATGGTCGCTAAGGTCGCGTCGGATCAGGCGAAGCCGAATGGAGTTTTGTGGATTATTCCGGGGCAGGAGGCGCAGTTTCTGGCTCCGCTCGATGTGCGGAAGATTCCTGGTGTGGGGAAAGTCACGGAGAAAAATCTGAACGACTGCGGGATTCGCAAGGTGGGGGATCTGGCTGCGCTCGAAGACTCGTTTCTTGAATCGCGGTTCGGAAAATGGGGGCTCGCGCTGGCGGGAAAATCGCGGGGGCTCGACGCGGGTGGGTGGTTTGACGGCGAGATTGGCGAGGGGAACGATCCGAAATCGATTAGCCACGAGCATACTTTTTCCGTCGACACCCGGGATCGGGAGAAGATCGACGCGATGCTGGTAAGGCTCGCCGAGATGGTTGCGCGGCGGCTGCGGGATCACGCGCTCTATGCGCGGACGGTGCAGATCAAATTGCGGTACACGGATTTTTCTACGTTCACGCGGGCGCGGACTTTGGATCATGCAACGCAAATCGATACGGAATTGGCGGAGGCGGTGCGGGGCTTGTTTCACAAGGCTTGGACGGGCGGGGCGATACGGTTGCTCGGGGTGTATGCGCAGTCTCTTGAGTCGGGTGAGGGGCAGACCTCGCTGCTCGATGAGGGGAAGACGGAGAAGTGGAGGAAGACTCTTGCTGCTGTGGACAAGATTCGGGATAAGTATGGGGATTCTACGGTGTCATTGGCGTCGGGAATGACAGCGGCATTTCGGGCCAGGGTCCATGAGAATCCGGAGAATTTGCCGGGGAAGGGGCCGAGGAAGGAGCCAGGGGAGAGTAGTCAGTAGCCAGGAGAAGGCTGGGCGTGCGGGGGCGCAGGGGGAAGGTAATGTGCCAAAACGCGTCCGGGCTGCGCCCGGATGGACCGATTGACAATCGGTCCGCAGGTTGCCAACCTGCCCCACAAAGCGTGCGGTATTCTGGGAACATCCTATGCTGTCTGTTGTTGTTCCGATTCACAATGAGGAGCCTTCGATTCTTCCGCTTTATGACCGGCTGACGGCGGTGCTGGAGCGGTTGCGGAAACCTTACGAGATTATCTTCATCGACGATGCGTCGACGGACAAGAGTTTCGATCTGCTGGCGAATCTGGTCGAGACCGATCATCGGTTGAAGGTCATCCGGCTGCGGCGCAATTTCGGACAGACGGCGGCGCTCGCGGCGGGGTTCGATGAGGCGCAGGGGAGTATTATCATTTCGCTCGACGGGGACTTGCAGCACGCTCCAGAGGATATTCCGGCGCTGCTTGAAAAGATCGAAGAAGGGTACGACATCGCTAGCGGGTGGCGGAAGAACCGGCTGGACAATGCGGTGACACGGAAGATTCCTTCTCGGATTGCGAACTGGATGATGGCGCAGGTATCGGGCGTCGAGCTGCGGGATTTTGGGACTACGTTTAAAGCGTATCGCGCGGAGATTTTGAAGGACGTGAATCTTTACGGCGAGCTGCACCGGTTCATTCCGGCGCTGGCGGCGTTTTATGGAGCTCGGGTGGCGGAGGTGCCGATTCGGAATTTACCACGTGCATCGGGGGGCTCGCATTATGGGCTTAGCCGGACGTTTCGCGTGATGTTCGATATTTTTACGATCTGGTTCCTGCTGAAATATTTTACGCGGCCGATGCATTTTTTCGGCAAGTGGGGGTTGATTAGCGCCGGGCTGGGCGGGGGCACGCTGTTCGGGTTGGCGATCGAAAAAATCTGGACGGGACGCGATTTGATTGCGGAGCACGGTCCTTTGATGGTGTTCGCGGCGCTGTTGCTGGTGACGGGTGTGATTCTGTTTTGCACGGGGTTGCTGGGTGAAGTTTTGACGCGGACTTATTTCGAGAGCCAGGGGCGGCGGATTTACGCGGTGCGGGAGATTCGCACGCGGAGGGAGCCGCAGGTGGCGGATGGGGCGCACGGGGGACGGTGAAGATCCGGTCTGTTGTTTTTGATTTTGGAAACGTTATTTGTTTTCCTCCTTCCGAAGAAAAGATTGCGCGTGCGGCGGCGGAGTGCGGACTGCCGGTTGATTCGTTTTTGCGGGCCTTGTGGAAGGATCGGCTTCCTTACGATGCCGGCGAGACGCCTCAGGAGTATTGGCGACAGGTCGCGGCTACGGCATCGACGGAGTTTGACGATTCGTTGATTTTGCGAATGGTCGAGCACGAGATCGGATTCTGGAATACTTTCGATTCGCGGGTGCTTCAGTGGATCATGACGCTGCGCGAGAGTGGTTTCACGATCGGGATTTTGTCGAATTTGCCGCATCCGATTGCGAGTAGCTTGCGAGGGACGCCGGGGTTCATGGAACATTTCGATCACATCACGTTTTCTTGCGATTTGCGGTTGTTTAAGCCGCAAAGCGCGATTTATTTTCATTCTTTCCGGGGGCTGGGGGTGGCGCCGGAGGAGACTTTGTTTATCGACGACAAGCAGGAAAATGTCGATGGGGCTCGCGCGGTCGGGATGAAGGCGGAGTTGTTTACTAGTTGGGAGGAGTTTGCTAGGGATGTGCCGGGGCGGTATGGGCTGCCGGTGGCTGCATAGACCTGCAACGGCAGGCGGAACCGCCTGCCCCACCTTGACTGCAGTGTCGAGTTAGGTGGCGCGGCGCCAGTAGTCTTCGAATAGGCCTTTCATAGCTTCGGCCATGCCTTGATGGTCGAAGATTACGCTGGTCCAGGCGGGTTTGGTGATTACCGGGTCCAGCAAAGCAATTAAGCCCTGGCGGGAATCCAGCAGGGCTAGTTTCATCGGGACTTTTTCGATTTGACGCACTTCTACTCCGGCGGATCGGTAGTCGGATAGAAAACGCTCGTGCTGTGCGTCTAACGTTCCATGCTCGACCAGCAGGCGGCAGGTTACGCCGCGGGCGCGGGCTTGAATTACGCTTTCGGCATCGAGGGGATCGGCGGCGTAGGGGGGCCGCGAGAATTCCAGATATTCTTCGCGGGCATCGCTTAGCATTCTGCGGAACTGCGAGGCTACCTGGCCGGGGTCATTCACGATACGCAGATAGTCAAGGGTGCCGCGTCCGCCCTGGCCTTCCGAGTAGGCGCTCATCAACTCCTTCACCATACCGGCGGCGGCTTGATTTTGATCGGCTAGCTGCTGTTCCAGCGCCTGCGCTCGGCGGCTCATATAGCTGGGAATGGCTTCGTCGGGCGGGACTGCTAAGAAGAGTTTTGTCTTTTCCTGGATGACTTGCGCGAAGCCTTTTTCTACCAGGCTGTCGAGAACCTCGTAGATTTTTTGGCGGGGGACATGGGCTCGGGCGGCCAGTTCCAGGGCTTTGAAACGGGGATGGCCAACCAGGACCAGATAGGACCGTGCCTCGTAAGCGTTCAGTCCCATGGATTGGAGGCGCTGCCAGAAGCGGCGAAAATCCAGCTCTGCTAGGTCGGTCGGCATGTTAACGAATGAATGAGCATAACAAATTGCTACAATCGCGATATGGAACACCCCTCGGCGGGTCTTCCGGAGACCATCGGGTCTTTGAAGAAGATACGCACCTCCCTCCGCAGCGTCAAAGATGAATTGCGCGAAAACCTGATTTGCAAGTTGAAAAAGAAGGAGCCTTTGTTTCCCGGGATCGTCGGGTATGAAGAGACCGTCGTTCCGCAGTTGGTGAATGCGGTGCTCTCGAAGCACAATTTTATTTTGCTGGGCTTGCGTGGGCAGGCGAAGACGCGGCTGATCCGGATGCTGGTTACGCTGCTCGATGAGTATACGCCGTATATTGCCGGATGCGAGATTCGAGACAATCCTTTCCATCCGATTTGCTCGGCGTGCAAGAAGCTGGTTCGCGAAAAGGGCGACGCAACGCCGATCGCTTGGTTGAGCCGAGAGCAGCGGTATGTGGAGAAGCTCGCAACGCCGGATGTCACGATCGCGGACATGATCGGCGATATCGATCCGATTAAGGCGGCGCGGATTGGGCAGAATATTTCCGATGAACTGACGGTGCATTACGGATTGCTGCCGCGGGCGAACCGGGGGATTTTCGGGATCAACGAGCTGCCGGATCTCGCCGGGAAAATTCAGGTCGGTCTGTTCAACATCATGCAGGAAGGCGACGTGCAGATCAAAGGGTATCCGGTGAGGCTGCCTCTCGATGTGCTGCTGGTGTTCACGGCGAATCCGGAGGATTACACGGCGCGCGGGAAAATTATTACGCCGCTGAAGGATCGCATCGGGAGCGAGATTCGGACGCATTATCCGATCACAATCGATCATGGGCTGCGGATTACGGAGCAGGAGGCTTGGACATCGCGCGACGCTCATATTGATTTGCGAGTGCCGGATTATATTCGCGAAATTGTCGAGCAACTGGCGTTTTCGGCCCGCGATGACAAACGTGTCGATAAGCGCAGCGGGGTTAGCCAGAGGCTGCCGATTTCGGTGCTGGAGAACGTCGCGTCGAATGCGGAGCGGCGGTCGCTGGTGGCGGGCGAGGATCTTGCGGTGCCGCGGGTGCTCGATATTTATGCGGCTTTGCCTTCGATCACGGGGAAGCTGGAACTGGAATATGAAGGCGAGTTGAAGGGCGGCGATACTGTGGCGCGGGAGCTGATTCGTCTGGCTACGGGGAAGGTTTTCACCAGTTATTTCGAGGGTGAGAACCTTAATGCCATCGTGCGGTTTTTTGAGAATGGGGGGCAGTTGAAGCTGGAAGAGACTGCGCCTTCGGCTGCGATGGTCGCGGAGTTGAGTGCGATTCCGGATTTGATGGAAAAGACCGGGAAGCTCGCGCTGGGGGCTAGTGAACCGGATGCGGTGCGAGCGGCGGCGGCCGAATTTATTCTTGAGGGCCTCTACGCGCATAGGCGAATCAGCAGGAATGAAGAGGTCGGGTTCATGGCGGAGCCTCGGAAGCGTGAGCCGGTGGAAGACGAGCGGAAGAAGGCGGCGAAAAGGAATTACCAATGAGGTCCGTCCGCTATGGACGTTATACGGGCGATGACTTCGGGCTGAGCGCCGAGGATCTGATGCGCGCGTTGTCGGATTTCTTTCTCGAAAGCGGCTTTAACGATCCTTATTTCCAGTTCAGCGAAATGAATGCGAAGACGCTGGAGGATCTGAAGAGGGCTCTGGAGCAGGCGATCGAGCGAGGGGACATGTTCGATCCGGAGCGCGCGGAGCAGGTGCGCAGGCAGCTCGAATCGATGACGGAGGAGCAGCTCGATCAGTTACTGAGCAAGCTGGTGCAGAGGCTGGTCGATGAGGGCTACATCACGACGGAGCCGCAGGCGGGCGGGAAGGGCGACGCGCAATCGAAGGTCGAGGTGAAGGTCACGGACAAGAGCGTCGACTTTTTGGGGTTTAAGACGTTGAAGGATTTACTGGGCTCGTTGGGGCATGCCAGTTTCGGGGCGCATGATACTCGGGATTTGTCGACGGGAGTGGAATCGTCGGGGGCGACGAAGTTGTATGAATTCGGCGATACGATGAATCTCGATGTCGGGCAGACTTTGTTTTCGGCGATGCGGAGGGAGGGCGTGAAGCTGCCTCTGAATCTCGAGTATGAGGATTTACAGATTCACCAGAGCGAGTATCAGAGCTCGTGCGCTACGGTGTTGATGCTCGATTGCAGCCACAGCATGATTCTGTACGGCGAGGATCGGTTCACGCCGGCGAAGAAGGTCGCTCTGGCTCTGGCGCATTTGATTCGCACGCAATATCCGGGCGATTCGATGCGGTGCGTGCTGTTCCACGATTCGGCGGAGGAACTGCGGATGGAGGAGCTGGCGCGCGCGCAGGTGGGTCCTTACTATACGAATACGCGCGAGGGGCTGATCCTAGCGCAGAGGCTGCTGGCGCAGGAGCGGAAGGACATGAAGCAGATCATCATGATTACGGATGGGAAGCCTAGCGCGTTGACTCTTGAAGATGGGCGGATTTATAAGAATGCCTTTGGGCTCGACCCGCTGGTGATTTCGCGGACGCTTGAAGAGGTTAGTAGATGTAAGCGGGCGGGGATTTTGATCAACACGTTCATGCTGGCTAGCGATTATGGGCTGGTGAATTTTGTGCAGAAGGTGACGGCGTTGTGCCGGGGAAAGGCTTATTTTACGACGCCTTATACGCTGGGGCAGTATTTGCTGGTGGATTATATGAATCGGAAGACGCGGACGATTCATTGATTGGCTGGGATATGGCGCAGATCACCGAGGCGATTTTCACGGGTGGGGTGCTGAAGCCCGTTGAGAACCTTTCGTTACGAGAGCCTCAAAGGGTGCGTTTGATCGTCGAGCCAAATCGGCGATCCTCTGCCAGATCGCGAGGCCGCCTTGAAAAAGTTACGCGAAGGTATAGAAGGCATGCGGTTCTTCTCTGAGGGTAAGCTCCCATCGAGAGATGAGCTTCATGACCGCGTTTGATGCCGGCAAAGCATGGCCTAGGCAGCGGCGCTGGGAGGCGGTCGGCTGCGGAGTTGTGGCGTCGGTTCACGCTGCCCGCGGAGTTAGCGCATCACTAGAATTGCGGGCACCAGTGCGGATACCATGGGCGCGGGTCCGCCCGCGGCCACGCTGCCCCGAGCCGTCGAATATCCCCTTTTAAGAGCTGACCTATTAGACGGGCGTCTGCCAGATCGATCTCCGCGAAGTTGCGCCGTGCGACAAGGCCTGAATGAAATTTCACATAGTGAGCGTCTTCGCCTTCTACCAGATCGCGGCGGCGCGGCTGGTCACCAACGAGGTCGTCAACAAAAGAACTCAGGCAAATCCAGTCGATCACCTGAACCCCCTGCTCTGCGTCAAAAAAAATGTTCCATGGCCGGAGGTCTCCATGGATAAGTTGGTTATCTTGGGTGCTGCGGGCAAACTCAATCAACTGGTATTCCACTGTATCCGCATATTGGGGCGCAGTCTCCATCTCCCACAGCTTTTGACCTCTCGCCTTCTCGAGTAGGACGATATCGTCAATCACGACCATCCGGGCCATGCGAGAAATTGATGCTTGGATGTCTTGAATGCGTTGGTAGTGCTCCGGACTATCTGAGGGACACGCTCGGGGACAGAGCTTGGACGCAAAGTAATCTACGTTGCCCTTGCTAACGAGGCAGTGCTTTGTCGCGGTAGACCCGCGCTCTTTTGGAAGTTCTTCGTATCTAACCGCAAATCCCCGTGGTAACAGAAGTTCCTCAATTGTCACGGTGGTCACGCCCCTCATGGGCCGGTCTGTTCATCAAGCAGTTCATCCATGATCTCCTGGCGGTAGCGGAAATTGGTGCGCTTGATCCGCTCGAATGCATCGGCTAGGTCGAGAAGACCGCGGCGCGCTCCCAATTCGAGCACTCTGAGGGTGCCGATCACGCGGAAGCCTTTTCTGCGTGCGGCCCGCACTCCGTCGCGGTCGTCCATGAGCACCAGATCGGCTGCAAGCGATGCCGCCAAGGCTAGCGCGGCCTTTTCTCCATCGTCGAGGCCCTCCAGTGACGGGTCGTCGGAAGGGTTGGTCGGCTGCACCTCCAGCCACGTCGGCGGCGCTTGTATTCAGTTGCGCAGGGCATCCGGTGCTTCCGCCCGAGCCAGCTCACCGTACACTGCGGACGGGATGATCACCTTCTCGAACAACGCTGGGAGAATTTCACTGTGCCCGATCAGCACCAGGTAATGAATGGGCCCGGTATCGGCGATAACGACGCGCACCGGGGTCAGAACCCAAGGCTGCTCAAATCCTGACGCTCAAGTTCGAGATCGGAAATTGTTGGCAAATCCTCAACCACCGCATGTGCCTTGAGAAAGCCGTCGAGCTGGTCGCGGATTGAAAAACCGAGCATCCGGCGCAGGCCAGGCTTCGTAAGACGCCCGCTCTTGTACTCTTCCAAAGCAAACCCTTCCAGCGCCCGCCGCGACAAATCGCCACCCGCCGCGGCAAGGTCGCGGGCAAGCTCGTCGGGAATTTCAATGGTCAGATTCACGCTCACTTTTCAGATTAACAGGCATTTACTTCCCGAGCACGCCTTTCAGGGCGGCGATCGATACGCAGATTGCGATGTGGGTCAGGAAGCCGTAGTGAATCCAGTTGCGGGTGAAGCGGACTACCAGGTAGATGTTCTGCATGGCACGAATATTGTGCCTTGCGGATGGGCCCTAGGACCAATAGGACAGGGCCCCGGTTTGAGAGGGAAAAGTCCTGGTACCTTTTCGGTAGGAAATTTGCTCGAAACGATGTATCCTATTTGAGATAAAGTATTTCAGCGGGAGCGACTTCGCGCATGGCACTTTCGTGCGCTGGGTGAGAAAAAACCGCATCGGACCCGGAGCTGCGAGGTGACGGTGGCTCCCGTTTCCGATGCGGTCCGCCCAAGACGGGCTAGGATCCTGGCATCTTTCCGAACCAAACCTCAGTCGAGGCCCGCGTCCTATTGTTCCTCTTCTGAAAGCCGGACCGGCCTGAAACCCTTAGATCCATGAAGACTGTTAAAAGCGGTTATAAATCCTGCAAAAAAACCCCTCTGTTGCAACTTGCCCGAACGAATGAAGAAGCGGTTTTAAACTTCAACACCGGCTCCCGCAAGCACGCTAGTATCAGCCACTCGCTTCATCCACTCACGCCTTTTGCAAACAGAGGGCAGGTTTTCAAAGGTACTTCATCAATTCGAGAACTAACATAGCACGCTCCCGGCCAACGGGTGCAGTGCCCTTTGTCAGTGTCTTAGGAGGTCCTTTCGAGGGGGGATTGCGTGTCCTTGCCCCGGGGGTGTGTCATGCCGACACAACCTGTGACACAATTGAATTTCTGTGCGGTTTCTCCTGCCCGTCCTGTTCATCGCCTCCTTTCCGGGATTCGCTCAGGATGGATATGACGAGGATTATCACGTCTTTACCGACGCTCCCCGGCTGCTGTTGAACAAACAGAGGCTGCGGCTGCTGCAGCGCGAGAAGGACCGCGAGTCGATGAGATGGCTCCAGTTCTACACGCTGATTATCGGTGGTGCGCCGATGCCGGAGCAGGGGCTGGCGTGGGCGCTCTATTCGCAGGTCGGGAAGAATCAGGCCGCGGGGCACAAGGCGGTTGAATGGGCTCTCGACGACAAGCACACGGATGCGCGCTCGCTCGCGCTGATTTTCGACTGGTGCTCGCCTTTGATGAGCAAATCGCAGGCGGACCGGATTGCGGCGAAGCTCGAAAAGAGTATTGCGGCGGGCACGTCGGGCGACATCGCGAGACAGAACGGGAGAGCGCTGGCTGCGATCGCGCTGGCCGACCGTTTGCCCGATCAGGGCGAAGCGGTTTTGAAGGGTATCGTCCAGCAATGGTGGCGGGCCGGGCTCGCCAAGAATCCACGCGCCATTCCTCGCGAGCAGGTTTACCTGCTTTATGAAATGATGCACGCCATCCGGGACAATCTAAAAATCGACATGCGCGAGGCTGCGTTCGAGTATTTCAAAACGCTGCCTACCGATCATCTTGTCGGGCATTATCCGAGTCCGTTCGAGGCGCCGGAGAATGAATATCGCGTTCCGGTATATGTACGCGACGGCGAGCCGAACCTGACCGATGCCGTTTTTTCGCGGGCCGCGGAACTGGCGATGGTCGCCTACGATAACAACGCCGCCGACAGCCAGTATCTGCAGGGCTGGCTGATGCAGGACCGCTTTCTGATGCGCGGGGCG
>Ga0182024_10021526_pt1 | contig 11698 bp, 6 predicted proteins | sample P32metaG_FD_120480 | JGI IMG/M metagenome (GOLD analysis project Ga0182024, IMG submission 120480) | Permafrost microbial communities from Stordalen Mire, Sweden - P3-2 metaG (Illumina Assembly) | ecosystem: Environmental > Terrestrial > Soil > Wetlands > Permafrost | place: Sweden: Stordalen... | reverse complement strand
GTGACGACGCCGTCCATGCAACCACTGGCACTTGCACCTGGTGCGGCGCCAAACTGCACGGCGCCCGCCCTCGCTGGACTCGACTGCAACGGCAGCATCCCGAATGCGATTGCCGATCTTCTAGCCAACGGCTACACAGTTGGGACGAAGGGTCCTTGCACCGGGCCATGCATCAGTCCAGCTAGCCAGTTAATTTCGGGCTGCACTGTCTCGGCAACCGGTGCGGTAACCTGCAACGGAACCGGCTTCCCGCTAAACAATACTCAAGGTATCAACGTTGTGCAGGGATTCCCCAACAATGTTGGCGTCGACAACGCGCTGGGCAAAGTGGATTTCAGCATCAATGAGCACAACACTGTCAGTGGCATGTATTTTTATGGAAACAACAACGGGACGGTGGAGGATTTTCCCGAGTTGCAGGCGAAATGGCAATCTATCATTCACACCCGCGCGCAGGTCGTGGGAGGAAATTGGGTTTGGACTCCCAGCGCGCGCTGGGTGAATGAAGCCCGGGTCGGCTATAACCGGCTTTACCAGCCGACTTTGCCCGGCGATCTTGGCACGCCCGCCTCAGGCTACGGTATCGACACCGGCGTGAGCGGTCCCTTTACCGGAGGGCTGCCGCGTATCGGCTTCGCCGGAGCTTTCGTCCCCGGTTTGGGTGGTTTCAAGTGGCCAAAATTCCAGGGGCCAGATTCCATTACTCAGTTTATCGACCACGTTTCCTACACCGTCGGCAAACACGCCATCAAGTTTGGCGGGGAACTGCATCGGAACGAAGTCACGGGCGGCGCTTTTGGCAATGCCCGAGGCAGCCTCACGTTCTTGGGAACGGTAGCGCTGGCTAACTCCACCCCCCTGGAAGATTTCTTTGCTGGCGATCCTTTCAAGGCGTCGGTGCAAGCCGGCGATCCTAATCGGACAATCCACAACTGGGCTTATGGCGCCTTTCTGCAGGATGATTGGAGAGCCACAAAAAATCTAACGTTCAACTATGGGCTGCGCTATGAATTTAATTCAGTGATTAAGGAATCGAATAACCTGCTCGGCAATTTCGATCCCAATTCGCCGACTGGCTTGATTCAGGCGGGAATGAACGGCGTGAACGGTCCCTACAATCCCGATCACAAGAACTTCGCCCCGCGCTTCGGTTTCGCCTGGGACGTGACAGGCAAAGGCAGCACTGTGTTACGAGGCGGAGCGAGCATGGTGTACGAAACCATCAATTGGGAATCGCTTCTCGCCTTCAACAACGCTTTTGGCCTCTCCAACGTTCCCACGGGAGCGATCATCAATGCCGCAGGCGGCACTGCGGGAGGTACGATCACGGCTAGCAATTTGGCGATCCCGCCCATCCTTCCGCAATGGGATAGTGGCGTGCCTCTATATGGCGCCAACGTCAGCACCAGCGCGCCAAATTGCTTCAACAATCCCTGCCCGATCATGAGCGTGGATCGCAACATAACTACGCCTTACGTCTGGACCTGGACCTTGAACCTGCAACATGCCTTTTCGTCGAATGTTTCTTTGGAAGTTGCTTACGTCGGCAATCACGGTTCGAACTTAACCGGCATCCGGGACATCAACCAGCCGCCGGTTGGCACGGATTATTCCCCTGCGTGCGTGACCGATCCAAACTGCGACCAGGACGCCCGTCCGTACAATGCAAAGTTTCCTTACCTAAGCAATATTTTTCAGATGGGCAACATCTACCGCTCAAATTACGATGGCTTGCAAGTCACGCTGAACTCGAGAAATTACCACGGCCTGAGCATGGTGGCGGGATACACGTATTCCCACTCGCTGGACGACGTCAGTGCGAACTGGGATTTTGGATACGGTGCCGGCCTGCCCCAGGATTCTTACAACGTCGGACGTGAGTACGCGAACAGCGACTTTGACATGCGGCATCGTTTCACGCTCTCGCTCACCTATGCCATCCCCGGACGCAGCGGCTATGGACAGATGTTGGAAGGCTGGGAACTGAATTCCATTGTGACGCTGCAAAGCCCACAATTCTGGGGCCCGATTGATTTGGGAACCGACGTCGCGGGAACCGGCCCGCTACCCGTAAGTCCGCCGGCTAGCGAGATGGCGCGCTGGGATTTTTATGGCAAGCCTTCCGACTTTCAGTCAGGCCCGACGCCCATTCCGTTTTTCCCGCACGCATCCAACTCTGCCTGCGCAGCTCAAGCGCTGGCCGTGGACGGGGGAACTCCTGGAAACTCAATGGCGTCTCTGACCTCGTTCGGTTGCTATGCCAAGGGCAACTCGATCATGATTCCGCCGCCGCTCGGACAATTCGGAAGCATGCCGCGCAATCTCTTCCCCGACTCGGGTTTCAAAGACTTCGATCTGTCGATTGCAAAAAACTGGCATCTGGGCGAACGCGTCCATGCCCAGTTCCGCGCGGAGTTCTTCAACGTTCTCAACCATCCCAACTTCGCCAATCCCTACGGCGGACAAAACGGATTTGGATTGAATGACCCTTCGGTACAGCCGTTCGGATGTGGTTGCGCAACGCCCGATGTCGCGGCGGCAAATCCAGTTATCGGCTCGGGCGGCAGCCGTGCTGTGCAGCTAGGTTTAAAATTCACGTTCTAGCTGCGTATGGAGTTTGTGTGTGCAGGAAGGCCGGACGCGATTCCGTCCGGCTTTTTCTCATAGATTGCTTGCGCCGTTCCGGCAAGCCGGAAAGAATGGGCCAAATCATGAAAAGACAAAATCATTTTCTTCTGCTCTTATTTTTGTTTCTTGCATTTATTTTTGCTAGCGCTTTCGCTCAAAATGGAGAGCACCGCGAGCGTACCATCGGCGAGATTAAGACTGAGGCCATTCACCGCGCTGAGGTCGGCCAGTATCCGCTAATCGGCCTTGATCCCGGAGATGTGAAAGAAGCGTTTGAAAACATCCACACCAGCGACAAAGATGAATGGGCGGCCGGTTTCATGCACGTTGCCGATCGCTACTTCAACGAAGCGAAGTCGCTGGAGAAATCCGATCCTGCGAAAGCGAACGCCGATTACATCCGCGCTTGGCGGCTTTACTCTTTTGGACGCTGGCCCATTCCAGCCTCTCCGGGGAAACAGCGCTCCTACGACAAAGCTATCGAAGCATTCCTGGATCATGCGAAGTTCTTCGATCCTCCACTCGAGGTTGTGCAGATCCCTTTCGAAGGCAAACAAATCATCGCCTACCTGCGCCTGCCGAAGAATGCGAAAGGACCGGTGCCGCTGGTAATCGCGGTCAACGGTCTCGATAGCCGCAAGGAAGATCTTGCCGAAAGTTTTGGCGCGATTCTTCCTTTTGGAGTTGGTTATCTTGCGGTCGACGGCCCCGGGACCGGGCAGAATCCAATCAAAGTGAGTGAGACGGCTGATCGTGTGCTCTCGCGTGTCCTCGACTACGCGCAGTCTCGGCCCGAGATCGATAAGAACCGCATCGCGATGCACGGTGTAAGTTGGGGCGCATATTGGGCGACGAAGATGGCGATTGTAGAACGCGCGCGTTTGCGCGGGGCGAGCGCGCAGTCTCCGCCAGTGGATCGATTCTTTCAAAAAGACTTTCTGATGAACTCGCTGTTGGGCAACCGCGAGTATCTGTTTGACCAAGTCCCGGCGCTGATGAATATTCTTGAGGGCGTGCACACACTGGATGAGATGGGCGACTACCTGCCAAAAATGTCTCTAGTCCACCAGGGACTGTTGGGTAAGCCGATGGCTCCCATGTTGATTCTCGCGGGAGTTCTCGACACCCAGGTTCCCATCGATGACGAATATCTGCTGTTAAGCAAAGGTGACGTGCCGAAAGAAGCCTGGATCAATCCGCACGGAGGACATCTTGGCCGGCAAGTTGGAGTCTGGCCTGATCCGCTGATTTTCAAACAAGTAATTATTCCGTGGCTGGTAAAAACGCTGCAACCTCCGCCGAACTAACCAGCAGGCCATAGCCCCAAGTCAAGTACAGCCGGTGCGGATCGCCTACGAAGCGCCTTTCGCGAAAGCAAGTTTGCTTGCAGGCATAGAAATAGTGACCTCCGCCCCGATTACATGTCTCGCGTGCAAGTTCTTGAGCTTAATAATCAGGGGTGGAGTCACCTCTTGCCCTCTGGAGATCAGCAAGACTCCATCGGTGCTGCGCACTTCTTGCTGAACGATCATACCTGGCGTGAGCAGTTCGATCCGGCACTTTCGTATTTGGCCTTCTTCGGCGTTCGGATCCAATTCCACCAGGGCATCGAAGAACTCGGGACTGAAGTTCTTATTTTGCAGAGCCAGACTGTGTGCCGCCTCATTACGCGCAACTCCTTTGTGGATCAGCTTTTCATAAGCCAGAATCAGGCGGAGGATTCCCGCTCCCCGCCGCATCTCTGGCGTTTCGAGATCGTCGAATTTGGGCGGAGGGAGAGGTTCGTTCTGGTGCTCAATCATCCACGCGATGGATTCCAGGCGCGGAATCTTCGACAGCAAATCATAGGCGACACGCGGATGAGCATCATATTGTGCCTGCTCGGCCGGGGTGAGCGGCTCGCCATTGAACACGGCCTCGACCGTTTCTGGTGCCAGAGTGACACAACCCAACTGGGACATCATGGCCGCGACTTCGTATTGCCAGGGGTCACCCAGTTTCATCGCGATTACGATGTGGTGGATGTAGCGGCGGGCGCGCTCGGCGCGGCTGAAGGCGGCGGGGTTGACCAGGCTGAGTACTTCCGTCAGAACTTGCATGCTGCCGCTCAGGGTTTGTTCCAAAAGTTGCTTTTCGGAGTTGACCAGTCGGTATTGCACCAGCGCCGCAGTCAAGGTTTTGGCCATCACTTCTTTGCTGCAAGGCTTGTTGAGAAAGCGGAAGATGCTGCCTTCGTTGATGGCATTGATGGCCGTGTCCATGTCGGCGTTGCCGGTGAGCATGACGCGGGTGGTATTGGGCGACAGAGCCTTGATTCTGCTCAAGAGCTGGATACCGTCCATGCCGGGCATTCGCATGTCGGAAACCACGACCGCATAGGGTCCGTTGCTGGCTGCGAGTTGCAGGGCTTGCTCGCCGCCCAGGGCTGTCTCCAGCGAAAACTCGCGGCACAGACTGCGCCGATACCCGTCAAGGACGCTGTTGTCGTCGTCTACTAGAAGAATTTTTTCAGCCATACGGTTTCTCTTTCCTCATCGATTTCTTAACGTCGTTTGCGCCAGACGGCCGCGTCGCCCCAAGTCTTCGCTCGTACTTTCAAGGCTTGCCGAATCAAGCTCCGGCCGCTAACTCATCGGCTTTCGAAAGAACCGCTGGGCCGGCTGATGCCTTCTGGGGGACATGCACTAGCACGGTTCCCGCGATCGGGTCCCGCCGCAAAAAGTTTCGCAGCCGAGCCAGCAAGGCATAACTGATCTGTGTCCCTTTCGCAACCAATAGCATTTTGGTGGTTGTGCGGACATCCTCTTGAAGAACCATGTCGCATTCCAGCTCTGAAATCGGGCACCGCCTGACTTCCATACGTTGGGTTTCGAGTTCGAGATTGGCCAGGGCATCCACCACCATGCGGGCGAATTCTTTGCTGCGAGACAAGAGCTGGGTCAGTGATTCCTTATGGCCACTTCCGCTACTCAGCAATTGATCGTAGGCAATCGCAACCCTGAGGATTTGTGCTCCCAGAGCAACCGGATCATGCTTGAGATCAACCCCCGCCGCGGAATAGGGTGGAGCTGAATCCTGCTTTGCGATCATGCGCGCGACCGCTTCGAGTCTGGGAATATTCGATAACAACTCCGCCGCCACGCCTGCATGAGTGTCGTAGCGGGCCTGTTCGTCCGCGGAGAGCCTCTTGCCGGCGTACACCGCTTCAATGGTCTCGGTGTCGAGCGTGACGCACCCCAACTGGGACATCATGCCGGCGACTTCGAATTGCCAGGGCGTGTTCAGGTGCAGTTCTTTGACGATGTGCCGCACGTATTTTCCGACGCGAACGCCACGACTGAAAGCTGCCGGATTCACCAGGCTGAGCACTTCGGTCAACACTTTCACGCTGCCCCGCAGGGTTTTTTCCAGTAGTTCCTTTTCCGCAACCACCAGACCATGTTGCACCAGTCCCTCGGTTAACGCCTTGGCCAGAACTTCCTTCTCGCAGGGTTTGGTAAGAAAACGAAAGATGGCGCCTTCGTTTACGGCGTTGCTGGCGGTTTGGATATCGGCGTAGCCGGTTAACGCAATTCTCACTGAGTCCCCGGAAATGGTGCGCACTCGAGACAGGAACTGCACTCCGTCCATTTCCGGCATGCGCATATCGGACACAATCACGGCGTAGGCATCTGGTTGTGCGGCGACGATAGCAGCCAGCCCCTCGCGGCCGCTTACCGCAGTGTCAATGGAAAACTCCTTGTGCAGGAGCCGGCGGTATCCTTCGAGAACTCCCGGCTCATCGTCCACGAAAAGTATTTTTTTACTCATGATCCCTCCCCTTGTTTTTGCCCATCCGCGTCGAGCTTGCTTCGCCATAGCATCTCTCGATCCGCGCAACCGATATCGGTGAGGAAGGTTGTGTCGATCGGCGTGTGGTCCCGCAGCCGCGAGCTGCGTTTTTCTTCGTGGTATACGCTGGCGACATGCACCGCGGCCAACGGCGAAAACTTCACGCTCAAGCTTCCAGCAGGCTCGTGATGCCAGGCCACGGCTTCCACAATCGTGCCCGGCAATCCCCAGACGCCAAACAAATAAGCTGCGATCTGTCCGTGGGTGCAGCCGAGCATTTCGCGCTCTGCCGCGAACAGCCCCACACCGGCCTCCCGGCCGTACTCCAGCACTTCGCCGTACCGCGCTCCCAGGGTAGAAGCCAGGATGAGCTTGCCGGCATCGTGCAACAGCCCCGCGGTTAAAGACTCGTCCTGGGTGCGCTGATCGGCGTGTTCGAAAAGCGCAATCTTCCTGGCACTGTTGCTGACGGCCAGGGAGTGATCTGAAATCTGCTGCATATCCTCGGCGCTCAGCACCTGACTTTCAAATTGCTCGAACACATGCGCCGTTAGTACCAGGGCCCGCAGCGTATCCAGACCCAGCAGTTTGACCGCGTGCGAGGCGCGGGAGATCTCGCAGGGCAAGCAAAAAAAAGCTGAATTCACCAGCTTCAAGATCTTCGCAGTCATGGCCATGTCGGCGCCGATCAGCTCGTCGACCTTGTGCAGGTCAGGCTCGGGACGGCGCAATTCCTGATTCAACTGCAGATAAACGTGCGGCAGACTGGGCAGGTTATCGAGCTTGGTGACCAATTCGCGGAGCTTGGGATTTTGCAAAAGATCTTTAAGCGCAAAGGCGCGGATGAGCCGGGACTTCAGCTCTTCGGCTTCGCAAGGCTTGGAAATAAACTGATGAGCCGGATTGACCGAGCGCAGAATGGTCTCCCGATCCGATTGCCCCGATAGCACCATGCGCAAGGTTTGCGGTGACCGTTTCTGCACTTCTTCGAGCAGCTGCGCTCCGTCCATTCCCGGCATGCGCATGTCAGTCACGATAATGTCAAACGCCTGCTGGTCCATCGCTGCCAGGGCTTCATTGCCCCCCGGCGCAAAAACCATCTCCCATTCTGATCGCATGAGGCGCAGACTGCGTTGCAGCCCGCTTAGCACCATGGGCTCATCATCGACAAATAGAATTCGTTTGGCCATGATTACGCTTCCGACGATTGCAACGGAATGCGAATGTAGAATGTGGTTCCTTTTCCCACTTCAGAATCGAACCAGATCTTTCCACCGTGGCGGCGAACGATGGCGGTGTGGGCGAGAGCCAATCCTTGCCCCGTTCCCTTGCCCACTGGTTTGGTAGTAAAGAAGGGCTCAAACACTCGCGAGCGCACCGCCTCCGGGATTCCTGCTCCGGTATCCGAGATAGAAATCTCAGCCCAGCCTTCGTCATGGCTGGTTGAGACCACGATCTTTCCTTTTCCCTGAGAACCGTCCCCAACCGACTGGGCAATGGCCTGCGCCGCGTTGATGAGCAGGTTGAGAATCACCTGGTTGAACTCGCCAGCGTGGCAGAGCACCAAAGGCAAATCGAGGGCGAAGTGGGTTTCTATTTCGGCTACGTATTTCCACTCATTGCGTGCCACGGTGATGGTGGTCTCAATCGCTTTGTTGATATCAATCGACCGCTTTTCTTCCGCTCCGGGATGGGAAAACTCCTTCATCGCACGTACGATCTTGGCCACTCTCTGCGTGCCTTCGAGGGACTGCTCAATGGCACGGGGAATCTCGGTTTGCAGGTATTCGAAGTCGGCGGCTTGCGCTAGAGCGTCAAATCGCTGCAATGTCTGGGGCGAAATCGGCCCCAGTGAGGCTTCTTGTCTCATTTCCCGAGTAATCGCGATCAGTTCCTTGAACGAAGGCCAGGATTCCTGCAGGAATCGTGTGTTATCGCCGACGTACTGAGTAGGAGTGTTAATCTCATGCGCGATTCCAGCGGCCAACTGGCCAATTGCCTCCAGTTTCTGTGCCTGCCGCAACTGTTGTCCAAGAATCTCGCGCTCCGTCACATCAGAGCCGATAATCAGCAACTCATCGATTTTTTCCTCAGGCGCACTAATCCAATTCAAGGTAAGGCCCAGGAACCGCGTTTCGCCATCGACCACAAAGGGGAGCGTTTCGACGCGCCGCGATTCTTGGCCGGCACACCAGGAACCAATCTCAACTTGGATATCCGGGCGTCCCCAATGAATGCCACATTCCGCCAAGGGTTTTCCCACCACGTCGGCCTTGGCAAGACCGAACACCTTCGTTGCTGCCAGATTCCAGCGTTTAATCCGTGAGTCGCGGCTAATGCCGATCAGAATCGACGGCACCGAGTTGATGAATAGCTCCGCCTCTTCATGTGCGCGGCGCAATGCATCCTGAGCCGCCTTTCGTTCGGTGATGTCGACGAACGTCACCACACAACCCGCAATCTGATTCTCATGTTTCCGGATGCGACCATTATTCGACGGAAATCCTACCCCGCCAGTATGCCGTCATTGAGATAGTCGGCATTGAGACCCCTTGACTTGAGCAATACTTCCACGAGGGCGATGCCCTTCGTCACCCCAAGACGTGAGATCAGCTTGACGAAGGTCATCTCGGCAGCGCACGGGTACCAATGGTCACGTTTAGCGCGCTACCGGTTGGGCAGGCGAATGGTTACTCGTTGGCTGCTGACTGAGAGGACGATCTGGTTCCGGCACGGTCAGCGGGAGACGCAGGAAAAATGTCGTGCCCTTTCCTACTTCGCTCTCGAACCATATCTTGCCATCATGTTTTTTCACAATCACGGCATGGGCTAAGGCCAAGCCTTGTCCCGTGCCCTTGCCGACCTCTTTGGTGGTAAAAAATGGTTCGAAAATCCGGGCGCGAACGTCTTCCGGTATACCCGCCCCGGTGTCCTGGATCTGAACCTCCACCCAATCCTCCTCGCATTTCGTGGTGATCGTAATCGTTCCTTTGGTGGCGGAGCCTTTTTTCACCACGTCGCCGATAGTCTGCGCCGCGTTCATCAGCAAATTCAGAATCACCTGATTGAACTCACCTGCCAGGCAAGGTACAGGAGGCAGATCGGGGGCGAAACAAGTCTGAACATCGGCTACGTATTTCCATTCGTTGCGGGCGACAGCAATCGTTGTTTCAATTGCGTGATTAAGGTCGATGGCGCATTTGCCTTCGGATCCGGGATGGGAGAATTCTTTCATCGCTTTGACGATCTTCGAAATCCGACCCACCCCTTCCAAGGCCTGTGCAATGGCCTGCGGAACTTCGCCGAGAAGGTAAGTGAGATCGGCCTCCTCGGTACATTGCGCCAACTCAGCAATCAAACCTGGAGCAACACCTCCCGCCAAAGACTGTTCGCGAAGGCGCAAGCACAGGCTCAGGATCTGGTTGACTATGGGCCAGGTCTCCTGCAGAAAGTTAGTGTTATCGCCGACGTATTGGGCGGGAGTGTTTATTTCATGAGCTATGCCGGCGGCCAGTTGTCCGATGGCCTCGAGCTTTTGCGCCTGGCGGAGTTGCGCTTCCAGGATTTTCTGTTCGGTTATATCGGCGCCGGTGATCAGGAATCCCGTGCCTTCCCCGCCGGGAATGAGGTCGACATTGATGATGGTCAGGCCGAGGAAGCGTCGCTGACCATCTAGTTCAAACATCACATTCTCGCGTTTCTCCGAACTCTGAACCCGGAACCACGAATCAATTTCTTCGTCTATCTGAGCGTGCTGCCAGTGAATTCCGCAGTGCCGCAGCGGTTGGCCCAGCACGGCGTCCGCAGAAAGACCGAACACGGTTGCGGCGGCCAAGTTCCAACGCGTAACTGTGCCCGCGTTGTCGGTCCCAATCAAGATGGAAGGAACGGAATTAATGAAGAGTTCCGACTCCGTGTGTGCGGCGCGAAGAGCCGCTTCGGCGAATTCGATTTCCCCCAGCATTTCATTGAAGCCGTCCACCAGAAGGCCCACTTCGTCTTCGGCATACTTGGGCGCGCGGACGCCGAAATTCTTCTCCCTCGAAATCGTCCTCGTCGTCTCCACCAGATCAAGGATTGGTTTTGAAATAAAGCGCTTCAGCAGCAGGGCCACCAGGAATGCCGCCGCGGAAGAGGCGGCCATTAAGATCAGCCCGAAGACGACAAAGTGCCGCATGCGGCTTTGGATCTCTTGCAAATCTGATACTAGATACACGTATCCGATGGATTCCCCGTCAAACAGGATGGCGTCGCATTCGGTCACCTGGTCCGGCTCGAAGCGGCTGCTCGTGGTGGGCGAGAGGAGCGGAAGCTGGGCTCGGGTGGCTGACGGAACACGCCGGTAGGATGCAAAGGCGCGACCGTGGCCATCGTAGATGCGGGCTGCGACGATGTGCGGCTCGGCTTGAAGAGCTTGAAGGACAATGGCTGCGCTCTTGGGATCGTTGTAGGTCAGGGCGGCCGCAACGTTGGCTCCGGTAATGCCTGCCAGACTATGAAGATGGTCGACAATGTTATGGCGTAAAGTGATGACGTCGTAGCTCAGAAAAAAGATGCAAGCCACCAGCAGGGCAGCGCTACTGGTGGCCATCATTGTCAGAGTCAGTTTGCGCGCGAGAGAAAGCTGGGGGCGGAACTTCATCGCTCGCCTCCACCTTGGGGCTGGGCCTTAACCACCCGGGCGACCACCAGAAGCCGCGAGCTGATTTTCAGGCCCACCGCATTGGAAGCCTCAGGATCGATCTCCAATTCGATAGTGGCATGGTGCTGCGCCAAATTGATCATTCCTCCCAGCGAAATGAATTGATCGCTTTGCCCCACCGTGAGAACACTCGATCGTTGCAGTCCGTTAAGCAGCTGCGCGATACGTTCTTTGTCGGAAAATCCGATGAACAAGACCTGGCAGGATTTGAATTCCGCGGAGGAATGGGGCGCACGAAATTCCACCGGCCTCCCGTTCGCCTTTTTCCCTATAACTGCCGATTCCAGCACACCACTGGTGCGTTCATCTCCTACCACGCAGATCACTGCAGGATCGTTGGGGTTGCGGAAAACTTCCGGAGGCCAATCCACAAACTTGGCGAAGTTGTAGAGGTACGCCGCCTTGACCCGGCTCTCCTCGACGGTTTGGGCCGATGTTGGCGCCGATAAACCGAAGCAGATCCCCTGGATCAGAATCCCAATGGCGAATACCCGTCTGATGCCCGCGATATTCCGGAAATAGGGCGAGACCCTCGCC
>Ga0182024_10021525_pt1 | contig 11698 bp, 8 predicted proteins | sample P32metaG_FD_120480 | JGI IMG/M metagenome (GOLD analysis project Ga0182024, IMG submission 120480) | Permafrost microbial communities from Stordalen Mire, Sweden - P3-2 metaG (Illumina Assembly) | ecosystem: Environmental > Terrestrial > Soil > Wetlands > Permafrost | place: Sweden: Stordalen... | reverse complement strand
CCGCGCATTGGCCGCGTCAAGGTAGCCCACGGTATGGACGCCGTGGACGGCGCTTTTGCGACCATTTACGGCCAGGCCAGCCTGACCCATTTTGAAGTCTGGGCCTATCAAGTGAATCCGCAGCAAGTCTCCGTGGGCGACCCCATTGATCTCTCCAAACGCCTCGATGGCAGCGCAACCCTGCGGTACAGTTAACGCTCGTACGGCAAAACAGCATCGCGCCAGCGCCCAACCATTTCTACGAGAAAGGGCATGTTTTTCATTACGGCTTTGCCGGCTTAAAATCGAGATACGCCAGGTTCATATTGCCTTGCGTGACGATGTGAACGGTCAAAACGCTCAGCCCTTTGGGCAGCGCCACTTGCGCCACGTTGGTCATCATGTTCCAGTGATGCCATTGCCGCCAGGCGATGGGGTCCTTGTCGTTTCGAGTTGAAATAATGTCGATCGAAGGAACCAAAGGCTTGCCGTTTCGATCCAGAGAAATCGTCCCGCCTCGGTTCGAAGTATATAACAGGTCGATGGCATAAACACCGGCCCGTTTCACCGCCACAGTCAAGTTGAACCATTCGCCCGGCGCCGTCCAGCCAACGTAAAGCTGTCCCTCGGGGGGTTGGACCAGATCGAATGGGTTATTGTCAGTCGCGTCGTGAAATTTCGTGTAGGAAATGTCAACACCCTCGTTCATGCGAAACTCGTTAAGATACGTCCCGTTGGCGGGATTAAGACCGCCGCTCCCATTGTTCTTGGCATCCGTGTCGTGATAGGCGACGCCTTCCCCTCCAAAATCATAGTAGGCGCATTGCACACGCCCGGGAATTTCCTGCGGCCCTCCGTGATACACACTGTCTTGAAATGGTTTTCCTTGATAGCCCTTCCAACCGGAGGAAGCGCATCCGTCAACGAGAATCACGCACGCCGGCAGAATCAACAATAGTTTCGAGTTCATGGATTCGTCCCATTTATGAATTGCCGGGCCGCGTTCGGCAAGCATCTATTCGCGCCGAAAAAAAGGCGATTTGGACGATGCGCGAGTGAACCGAAAACCGGCCCTCGGGCCATTATGGCCAAAGAAACATGACGGGAATCCCGCGCCCGTTATCAACGCCGTTTGTGTTATGACACCAATTTAAGGCGAGCGCTTAGTCGCAAATCGGCGGTAGAGCGCAAACAAAAGCCCTAAAAATCGCGCCTTTATCTAAGCACCATTCAGACCTGACACCGACAGACACCGGCAATGTCAGCCTCGCCTTATGTGTGTGCTAGTTCCCAAATCCAGTTTGGGGATGCGTCCTTTATTGTATCCAGATGACGCAAAACTGACATCAAATGTCACTTTTTGCTGTTTTCTGTTTGACATCTTGTCGTCTTTTAGCTTAATTCGTGGAACATGTTGACAGCGTTAGAACCACTCGCGAAAATCCGGGGCCAGTTGGGATTGACCCAAAATGAACTTGCGAGGAAGCTAGGAATTTCGCGCCAGCATCTATCGAAAGTGGAGAATTCCCCAAGGCCGTTGTCGCCAAAGCTCGCTCGCCGTGTGGCGGAAGAGTGTCGGAATTTGGGCACTACACCGCCAGGACCGCTCGGCGGAATTCGAGCAATTCCAGTTCGATCTTGGGCACAAGCCGGGATAGGCGTCGATTTTGAGGAACTTCCGCTCGACTGGCAAAAGCAAATAGCAACAGATTGTCCCGACGAACAAGCCTTTGCGGTTGAAATTCAAGGGGATTCAATGGAGCCCAAATATTTGCACGGAGATATCGCTGTGTTAATGCCGACTCGCCCACCGCGAAATGGCAGCTTGGTGGTCGCTCGATTGGAGGATGGAATTGTGTTCAAGGTGTTCATGTTGCGCGAGCAATCTTCGATCAGAGTTTGCTCGTTTACCAGTTATAATCCCGTATTTCAGCCGATTGAGGTGTCCGAAAGCAAAGTCATTTGGAATTTTCCAGTGTATCAAATTGTTCGTCAGGTCTGGCGCTGAATTCTCAATGGAAATATCAGCTATTCTCAATGCTCTCAGCTACAGCACGTCCGGAAATTTCTTCCGGCGAGGGACGGTCGCATTTGAACGCGCGCCGGATATCGGGCATATCCTTCGAATCGCCGCGCGGCGGCAGGCATGTCGACTTGAAGGGGTGTATGCGCTACGGCCATTCAATGAGGGAGATTCGCCGGTTCCAGTGGTCTATGTCTGCGAAGCCGACGATATTGCAGCAGCGGACGAAATTCATAGGCTCGTGTGGAATCAAGACATTGTTCCGTTTCTTCTTGTTCGCACGCCGGCCGGCTTGCGCCTTTATTCCGGATTTAATTGCAATGATACAAGGGCAGGCGAACGCGAGGGGATCCTGGAACCGCTGGTTCAGTTCAATGAAGTTGCCGACAGGCTCGCCGAATTCCATGCGAAGGCGATCGATTCTGGAGAACTTTGGCGCAGGCGAGGCGATGACGTTCAACCCGATAAGCGAGCCTATTGGAGTCTGCTCGAAAACCTTAAACAGCTTGCGAATAAGTTTCGAGACCAGTTCGGGCGCGATAACGTCAAGAGCATCATCCACCCGCTCATTGGCAAATATGTATATCTCCACTATCTGAAGGATCGAGGCTTTCTCTCTCCTCGCCGGCTGGGGGAGTGGCAAATTGAACACGACTCCGTATTTGGCCGCGGCGCTACACTTGTCGGTCTGCGAACAATTTGTGAAAAGCTAGACGGGTTTTTGAATGGCCGCGTATTTCCGCTCAAGTTCCGTGGCGCGAGCGCACCCACCGAAGACCAAATCCAGCGCATTGCAGGCGCATTTGCGGGCGACACGTTTGCCGGCCAGTGGCAGTTCCACCTACCCTTTACCGCGTTCAAATTCGACTACATCCCCATCGAGACGCTCTCGATGATATACGAGCAGTTCCTCCACCTTCCGGACAAGCTCGAAAGCGATGAGGACGACGAACACAGCGAAGGACGCAAGGCTGGCGCGTACTATACACCTATTCCGGTAGTGAACTACATGCTTGCCGAGATGGACAAACGCCGCCAACTTCGTCGCGGTGTACGAGTGTTCGACCCAAGTTGTGGCTCCGGCGCGTTTCTCGTGCAGTGCTACCGACGGCTTATAGAGCGCGAATTCATCTCACGCAAAAAGAAAGCCGCACCGCACGAACTCGCCACGCTGCTGAAGCGCCACATCTTTGGCGTCGATATGGACGAGGATGCCTGCAGCGTTGCCGAGTTCAGCCTCTACCTCACCCTGCTCGACTACGTGGAACCTACGGACCTTATAAACCATCCGCGTTTCCGCCTTCCGACTCTTCGGAAAAACAATATTTTCTGCTCCGATTTTTTCAAAGTGCAGCCGTTTAAGACCAAGTTCCATTGGATTGTAGGAAACCCTCCTTGGAAAAAGCTGGTTCCGCACAAATTGGAAAAACGCGATAAAGGTGCTCTGCAATGGATGGGAAAAAATGCGGCCACTATGCCCGTCGGTGACAATTCCTTACTGCAGGCCTTTGCCTGGCGCTGTCGCGAGTTTGTTGCCGCAGATGGGGAGTGCGCATTGCTTCTCCATGCGATGACATTGTTCGAGGATTTTTCAGTAAGCTTTCGTCGCACATTCTTTGCTGCGCATCAAATTTATGCGGTAAGCAACTTCTCCAATCTCGCCCGAGACCTGTTTGCGGGTCGTGCCATTGCTCCAGCGGCCGCATTTTTCTTCAGACCAAGAAAGTCGGAAGAAATTCCCGATGACTTGGAGATGACAATAGTGTTTTCACCGCTGCTAGCAAACCAGGAAACCACTCGCCCGAATCTCTCCGGAGTGCGCAAAGAAACATGGAGCATAACGGTGAACGGCGACGAAGTTCGCGAACTCCCATATTGTGATATCAAAAATGGAAGCGGTCTGCCATGGAAGCTCGCGATCTGGGGTTCTATTTTGGATGCATCGTTGCTCAGAAAAATGCAACGGAAATGGCCTAACTTGGAGGATTTGGAGGCAACATGGAATCGCAAGTTGTCTGTATTCATCCTAAATCCGGCGCAACCGCTTCGTCAGTTTGGCTTAAGCGAAGGGCTTCAATTACGTGAAAAGAAAAAACCTCAAGACCAGGAAGAAGAAAAACTTGATGAAGTGGATGAAGTTCGTGGAAAGAAAAAATTGGCCGTCAAACTGTTGGATAGGGTCCGGAGGCTGTTCCGGTTTTCGAGTGACGAATTGCTACCTGTACTTGGTGGCGAAGACGGTCAAGTAGATGAAGCGTGGTGTCGAAAGGGCAGAGGCAAGTTACCTTTGACTGTTTGTCGCCCTCCACATGTCATCGTTAGCGCCGCCCGCAACTTCGCAGTATATAGTGAAAAATTCATCGTCGTACCGCCTCGGCAAATTGGCATCGTAAGCATTGACGACAATCGGGCATTGCTGAAAGCCCTTGCGCTTTATCTAAGTTCCGAGTTCGCTTACTACCACCAATTCCTTACCACTACCGAACTCGGTGTCAAACGCGACCGAGCGACGCTTGAATCCCTACGCCAAATCCCCATCCCGCTTTTGAATCTCGCTCCAAACGATCTCAAGAAGTGGGAAGCATTGCATGACAGACTTGTCCGGACACGGCCGCGCCTGCTGCCCGACGCGAAGCAGCCCGATGCCGAACTTGACGAATCTTCTGCGGCTGACGGGCAGAATGCATTAGTGGAAGAATTGAATCGGCTTGTCTCCGAAGCCCTTGGTCTCGACGAGGGCGACCGTGCATTGGTGGAAGACCTCGTTCGCGTCCGCGTTGCACTCAACGACGGCAAAATTGGGCGAGACGCGATGAACTCGGCGTCCAGGAAGGAATTGCAGATCTATGCGGAATGGCTCCAGCGTGAATTCGACGGGCAATCGGACGGGGAGCGCCATTCGGTAACGGTGCTTCATGATGACTACTCCGGTTTCGTCGCAATCGAACCCGCTAAGGATCGCGCGTCAATCCGGGTCATTAACGCCGACGCGGAGAGTGTCCGGACGCTCGCCCGCACTCGCGAACAACTCCGCGAGGAACACGCGCAATGGGCGTATTTCGACCGCTCCCTGCGGCTGCATCGTGGAAAGAAGACGTATTTCTTCAAACCCATCCAGCGGATGCACTGGACACGCACCCGCGCGATGCTCGACGCGGCGGACATCGTGATCGGCGGCATACGCGACGAGCGCTCGCGGAATCATGACGAATAACACTGCGTTCAATTTATTTGTCGAACGAGCGCACGAGCTTTTGCAGGCGGGATATGAGGCGCTGGATGCAAAGGCATGTAATCGCTGGGCAGAGCCGGAAATTTCGGGAGAACTCGCATGTAAGATCGAGGAGTTGCTCTGCACACGTAACCAGTCATGGATGCGCTATTGGACGGCGGTGGACAATTGGCCTGAAAATGAGGCGGACCAGCCAGGTTCGAAAAAGCGCCTCGGAAAGCGCCGCAGGCTGCCCGACATCAAACTCAAATATGCCGGACAACGAGAAACATTGTATTTCCGGTTCGAAGCAAAAAAACTCGCGAGCACTGGTGATTACGCGGACCTAATCAGCCACGAGGATGGCTTGGGCCGTTTTTTGCGAAAAGTCTATGGCCGTCAGGATGGAGCGGGAGGCTTGCTTGGATATGCTCAGACCGAATCTCCTGAAATTCACGCGGAGCGCGTGAGGACGGCTTTAGTAACGGAGCCAAAGAAGTATCGAATAAGTGCAAACGGGGAGTGGACGGCGGCGACCTGGAAGAACGGTCCTAAATGCAGTTTCCGAGTTATCCATTTACGGGAGTGCGCGCCTGACATTGTGATCTTTTATTCCTTTCTCTCTTTCCCTTGCTGACGGCGGTCGCGGCCCGTATGGCAGCCGGGCGAACTTTCGTGCCCACAGCATAGCGCAAGCCGGAAGCCATGCAACAAATCGATTAGACAAACCATTAAAACGTGGTATAATAGCCACGTTAAGCGCTTCGGCGCATGTTCTTTGAAAATTGGGATTGGGGTCAGCGGCAAGCGGCGGTGGGCGGCAAACTTTGCCGGTTTATCGACGGCGAAGGCTTAATTGGTTAAGGCCAATTTAGGCTAAATTGCGCCCGGAAAACGATTACAGAAGTTAACAAAGGTAACGAAGGCGGAAGTTCCGCTTCCATGGAAATTGATGTCTTCCCCCCTTCGTTTCCTTCTCTTCAAAATGTGTTGACCTCGTCTGTTTTGGCCCCAAAAGGGCCTAAAACGGCGTGGAAATGCAAATAAATGTGGTTCAAATTCGGAAAGCAGGAATGCAGCAATGACATTTTCCTGAGTTTTTGAGTTCCAAATTGAGGTCTGGTTCGCAACCTTCGCGGCTGTGGCTTTAGGGAAATCGTAGGAGTAAGTAGTAGTCAGTAGGAGTAAATCGGACTATATGAATATTATTTTGTCGTTTTTTAGGGGGTCGGCGGCTGTTCCCTCAGGCTCGGCCTGGGTGCAAATAACCGCCGAACAACCCGGCCAAGGGTGCATTTTATGCAGGAATATGCAGGTACTCGCACTTTGGCGCTTAACGCAAAAGACGCCGCATTGTGCCGATTGCTCTTGTCAATCGGCGGCAATTTTGGCGAAATTGGGGCGCATTCTATGAATCTTGGCGACATTTTGACTGTAGATACCATCCTGCCGGACATGGCGGCAACCAATCGCTGGGAAGCTATTGACGAGTTGGTGCAGCAGTTGGTCAAGACCGGAAAGGTCCAGTCGGAAAACCGCGAGTCCATCGTGGGAGTCGTCAAGAAGCGCGAATCTTCCATGAGCACAGGGATCGGCTTTGGGATCGGCATTCCCCATGCCTCGACCGACCTGATCCAGGAAGTCGTCGGCGCGCTGGGCCGGTCCAAGAAGGGCATCGAGTTCGACGCTCTGGATAATCAGCCGGTCAATTTGGTCGTTCTCTTTCTGGTCCCGCAGGGCCAATTCCAAAAGCATCTTCATACTTTGGCCAGCATTGCCAAGCTGCTTCACGTCAAGGAATTTCGCCAGGAACTGGAGCAAGCCGGCAGCGCGGCCGAGATGTTCGAAATCATCAAAAAGTATTCCGCGTCAAAGTAGCCGCGCCGGGGGCGATTGCGACCGTGCTCCACAAAATCCTCGAACAAAAACTGCAACAAGCCGTTGCGGCTGTGTTGCCTGACGCTGGCGCCGCCGCCGTTCTGGTGCGTCCGTGCCCCGATCCAAAATTCGGAGATTACCAAACCAACGCGCTGATGGCGCTGGCCAAGGCGCGCAAAATGAACCCGCGCCAGTTGGCGGCCGAGGTGGCAGCTAAACTGGACATCGCGGCATGGTGCGAGCCGGTGGAAGTGGCCGGGGCCGGGTTTCTGAACTTTCGACTCAAGCCTTCCGCCATCGCCCAGGCATTTAGAGAGGCGGCCAGCGGACGGCATTTGTTCTTCCAGAAAACCTCTGAACCGCGTTGCGTCATCATTGATTTCAGTTCGCCCAATGTCGCCAAGCCAATGCATGTCGGCCATATCCGCTCAACCATTTTGGGAGAGGCGCTGGCACGGATTCTTCGGCTCCTTGGCCATCATGTCATTACGGACAATCACATTGGCGATTGGGGAACGCAATTCGGCAAATTACTGGTCGGCTGGAAATCGCACCTGGATCCGGTCGCGTTGCGGGCCGATCCCATCGCCGAAATGGAACGCCTCTACAAACTGGTTAATGCGGAGTGCGAGAGCGATCCCAAGGTTTTGGAGCAGGCGCGTCAGGAATTGGTCAAATTGCAGGCTGGCGATGAAGAAAACCTGCGTCTGTGGCGGGAAATGATCGCACTGTCGCAGACGCAATTTGAACGGGTCTATTCCCGGCTGGGCGTAAAATTTGATCACTGTTTTGGCGAGAGTTATTACAATCCCATGCTCAAAAAAGTCGTCGATGAATTGGCTGATCGTGGCATCGCCCAAGTGAGCGAAGGCGCGCTCGTTGTTTATCTTACGGATATTCCTGAATTGAAAGATCACCCGGCGATGGTCCGCAAGAGCGATGGCGGATTCAATTACACCACGACTGACCTGGCCACGCTGCTGTTCCGCTGGGAGGGCGGCACTTGGAGCGTCAAGCCGAACGAGATCCTTTATGTCACTGGAGCGCCGCAACAACTGCACTTTAAGCAGCTCTTTGCGGTGTTCCGTCGATGGCATCCGGAAGCCGACGTCAAGCTGGCCCATGTTTGGTTTGGTTCCGTACTGGGCGAAGATGGCCGGCCATTCAAAACCCGCGCCGGCGACACCGTCCGCCTGGAGGACCTTTTGGACGAGGCGGAAGAGCGGGCGCTCAAGGTTGTCTCAGAAAAGAACTCCGAATTGGGCGAAGCGCAAAAACGCGAAATCGCAAGGGTGGTGGGCCTTGGTGCGATCAAATACGCTGACTTGGCGCAAAACCGCCAAAGCGATTACGTATTCAGTTGGGACCGGATGCTATCGTTGCAAGGGAACGCAGCGCCTTATCTCCTTTACGCTTACACCCGGATACGAAGCATCTTTCGCAAAGGCGGTGAAAGCGTCGTTCCCGGAGTGGACGAATTTGTCTTAACCGCACCGGAAGAGTTGGCCCTGGCGCGGCATCTGTTGAATTTTGGATTGGCCTTGGACGCAGTGGTTGAGGATTACCGTCCGAATTTCCTATGCAGCTACCTCTATGAGCTGGCCGGGCATTTTACCCGCTTTTTCGAGAATTGTCCGGTTCTCAAAGCCGAAGAGGCCTCCCGCACCGTGCGATTGGCCCTATGTGACGTTACCGCCCGCGTTCTGAAGCAAGGACTTGACGTCCTTGGCATTGAGACTACCGAACAGATGTGATCCACGGCTCTTTAGTCCGCCGCAACTTTACCGGTAAGGCCGGCCTTTTGCAGGGCGTCAAAGACCTCCGAGTCCTTGAAATCGCCTGTCACTTCGAAGCTCTCCGCTCCTTTGGTGGCGGTGTCGCCCGTCACGCCCGAAACGGCCCCAACCGCCTCATGGACAGCTTTAACGCACTTGGGGCAGCAGAGATGGACGCCCTTGACCTTGAGCGTCTTGACTTGCTCGCCTTTGGCGCCTGTTTCGGTTGCAACCTTGCAACTTTCATCTTTGCATTCGCCGTAAAATCCGGCCTTAACCAAGCCGTCAATGGCCTTCTGCGCCGTGGCGGCATCCGGAGCGGTAATCACGACGGTGTGGGCGGTTTTATCCGCAACCGCAGTGCAACCATCCACCATGGCGACGGTCTTTTGCGCAATGTTGACGCATTTATCGCAGCACATGTGGGTTTTGGAAATGGTGACAGTCACATCGGCCGCTCGCACCATAGGAGCCAAGACCAGCGCGGCAACCAGGGAGAATAGGAAAGTCTTCATACGCATAAATTGATAATGACGGTTAATCTTGTTCAAACGCTACGATATCGACGTTACCATAGCAACGGCAGGCGTCAAGGACAATCCGGACCCTTCAAATCCTTGATTATCTGGCCCGCCTGGATGAGGAGTTACCAGTAACGTTATTCCCATTTCGACTCAGCACTCTTTTCGAGAGTTGTTTCAGGAAATGCTTTTCTGAACAAATCAACTAATTATTCTCCTGCGCAGTAGCCAGTTCCCGGCGAGTGAAGAGAATGATGCCTATGAGGCAGAAGAAGCCACCCAGGATGAGAACAATTTGCGCCAAAGCCAAACCCAATTGCCCCCAGGTGATGCTTCGACCGGAGCTAAGAGAGTCGATTGGCGAAAAATTCTGCACGAGGTTGAGGATTTTGTTTATTCCCTGGAAGATAGGCACGACGGCGTAATCCACCAACGAATGACCGTATCCTCCCTTGGTTGGATCAAAGCCGGTGATCGTTCCCTCCTCTACCACGGTGGAGACAGTTGTGCCAGACAAGCCGATGAAAAGGACGGCCAATGAGACAAAGGAGGCCACTGGAAATGAAAGAAAGCTGGCTGCCGCCAAACCGACGGAGGCCAGCAACGCCAGCCAGCAAAAAATCATAACCAGGCCGCGTATGAAATTCACGGTGAAAGTGCTCTCCGGATAAAGCAGCTCCATTCCTTCCCCTAACGGAAAAACCAGCTCTGTGTCATTTGGATTTCCGACCTCGATCCATAACCGGCCCTGGTCGTCCAGCAAATTGGGAGGGATTGTGAATTCCTGAAATGAATCTGCCGGCATTCTTTCGGCCAGCTCGACTTGCCGGCTGGAATTCGTTGGGCCTACCCTCCAAAAAGTTGTATATTGGTCGTCCGGATTGATGGAGGACGTGTGGAACTTGATGCGCAACTGCAATGGTTTGTCGCGCAATTGGTCCTTCACATTGTGCAGATCAACGCCCCATATCCGGCCGAGGCCAGGCGATAAGGTCGTGTAGTTGGTTTGGACGCGTGCGATCATTTGCTTGCGAATTTCTGCCTGATCGAATTCAGACAGGGCCGACGGGTCCTTGACTGTCTTCATATAGCGCTGCATGTAACCATCCACGATCTTATTGAAATCGGGCAGCGGTTCTTTGGCTGAGCTACGCGAAACAAAAACTTCCTCTTGCAGGACTTTCTGCTGCTCGGCCGGAAGCCTGTGTGCCCGCCATTGCAACAGCAAAAAAATGGATGCCCCAGCCAGGGCCAGAAATACGGCGTCCAGCGAAAGAATTCCCAACCATTTGCCCAGCCAGATTTGCCAGCGGGCGATGGGTTTGACGGCCACCATCTGCATCTGGCATTCCTCGACGTCTTTGGCCAGTGTGCCGCAGGAGAGCCACAAGGTGGCAAAACCAAGCAGCGTGGCGGTCGCGCTTAAGGTATATGTCAATAATATTTGAACCAGGCCTTTAGCTGTGCCGTCGCTGACGATCAGCATGGGCAAGACGACCACCGCCGCCGCCAGCAGCACGAGGATAATCCAAAATAAGCGATAGCGAAAGGCCGACTTCCATGTCAGCCCGATCATGGCTCCTATCCTTTTCATTTCCCATCCGGCTTGCCGAGTAGCGAAGAAAGCTTCTCATTGGCCTTTTTCAAATCGGCGGCGGCCGGCGTCGGCCCGGATGAAGGCGCAGGCGATGGCGCTGGAGGCGGCGCCGACTTTTCCACTGGCTTGGCCAATGAAGCCAATTTGGTCTGGTCAATTTTCGGCTCTGGCTTGGGAGCGGGAGCAGGTTCTTCTACCTTGAGCAGATTGGCCATGGTCAGCCGTTCCAGAAGTTTGTCGCCAACGGGCGCGGCCTCGGCATCGCCGCGCAAATAAGCCGCGACACGACTGCCGGAAGTTGCACCCGAGGTTTCGGCCATCGATTCCTTGGCTTTGCGGACGACATCCAGAAAATAGCTTTCCAGATTTTGCGTCGGATTATCGATCTGAACTTTATCTGCCGCCACATCGCGGCGGATAAGGTCCAACACCTTTTGCATGCTCTCGCGCTCCAACGCCGGCATGGTGATGCGGACGGTATCTGGTTTGGCCAGCAACTGGCGCAATGGCCCCTGCGCGTGAATGCGCCCGCCATAATAAATCACGACGCGGTCGCACACATCTTCGACGTCAGCCAGAAGGTGGCTGCTCAGAATGACAGTCTTGCCGCGGCGGGCCAGCGCGAGAATTAAATCCTTTACCTCACGGCAACCAATAGGATCCAAGCCGGCGGTGGGCTCGTCCAAAATAACCAGATCGGGATCGTTGATCAGT
>Ga0182024_10021524_pt1 | contig 11699 bp, 11 predicted proteins | sample P32metaG_FD_120480 | JGI IMG/M metagenome (GOLD analysis project Ga0182024, IMG submission 120480) | Permafrost microbial communities from Stordalen Mire, Sweden - P3-2 metaG (Illumina Assembly) | ecosystem: Environmental > Terrestrial > Soil > Wetlands > Permafrost | place: Sweden: Stordalen... | reverse complement strand
CGAAATCCTATTCCGACAATTTCCGCTTCGACCGCAAAATTCCGTGGACGCATTGACGCCATATCCGGGCCGCCCGGCGGGCGCCTGCCGATCCTTTTGATTTGGATGTCCAATACCTGATACCTGATCCCGCGGTTGGCCCCGTAGCTCAGCGGACAAGAGCAATTGCCTTCTAAGCAATGGGTCGCAGGTTCGATTCCTGCCGGGGTCACCAAATTCGAATAGTCCGTTCCGGACACATGGGTGACACACTTGCTTCGAATGGGTTTTGAAGTGGTTCCAGTCTGCAAGTCTCGTCGTCGAAATATCCCAGACCGTAGTGCATGAAAGAGACGAGCCAGATGCGCTCGTCCGTCTGTTTGATGCCGACAGTTTGTCCTGCGAACAGCTGGCTGAGGCTGATCTTGCGGCGATTGACGCAGATGCGGCCGCAAAATGCTGACGGTGACGGCGTTGTCGTGGAAAGGATAATCGAGTTCCGGAGGCCTTCACAGTTTCGCGGTGAGGGGCGAGAGAGCTCGCTGGGACGTTTCCTGCGCGCGAGGACGGCGAGACCTCCGTCGCTTCACCAATCCATGTCAATCGAGCACTGCGTGAACGGTGCTGGTCGCTGGCGTTTGCACGTCGGGATAAAGTCTTCTGAGGCGCTCGCGGATCTTCGGTGGGCCCCAGCCGACCCGCGTAAAGGCATCGCCGCCGTCAAGCGCGGGCACCAAGTATTAGATTCGATCCGCTAGTTCAAAACGGCTCACCTCACCAGTTCAAAATTGCTCACCTTACTAGTTCAACATTGCTCACCTCACTAGTGCAAAATTGCTCACTCTACTAGTTCAAAACTGCTCACAATCATCGTTTTGAGTTTTATTGGCACGTGAGCTAATACGTACAACATTCGAATGATTCGCCGCAGTGACGGCGCATCAAATCAGAGGGGAAAGCCAATGGAAAAATCTCACGAAACGAAAACAAGGACGCGGATCGCAGGATTCCTCGTCGCCGGCGTTGCAGCAGGCGCGCTTGCCCTGGCCGCGCCGGCCTGGGCGCAAGCCACAGTCAATTTTTCTCAAGCCACTCCCATGAACAAGGCGCGCGCATTTTTTACCGCCAACGACATTCCGGATGGCAAGATACTGGTTGCAGGAGGCTATGACGGAAGCTGCCAGTGCGCGCCAAACTTCGCCGATAGCGAAATTTACGATTGGCAGACCGGCGTCTGGACGCCCACCACGGCCATGAATTCGGCGCGCGCTGCGGCGGTCTCGGTAACGCTGAGAGGCGGACGTGTCCTGGTCATCGGCGGGTTCGATGAAAACTTCAATGTCCTCGACAGCGCCGAGATCTACGATTCCCACCACGCGACCTGGACGCTGACGGCGCCGATGAACGATGCACGCGCCGAGGATTTTACGGCGATTGTTATCAGCAACGGAGACGACGGATCCGATACAAGGGTTCTAGTTGCGGGAGGCACAGGAAGCGACGGCGTGAGTTCGCTGAATTCCGCGGAAATCTACGACGTCAATACCAATACATGGACACCCACGGGAAGCATGAATGTGGGCCGCGGCGAATTCGCGTCCATCAAGCTCCAAGATGGAGGGGTCCTTGCGGTCGGCGGCATTGCGTCAGACGGGACGCCTATCGCCAGCGCGGAAATCTACAACCCGGCGAGGGGGGTATGGACGCTCACGGGAAGCATGAGGACTGCGCGCAATGACCTACAGGCGGTGCGCTTGCTTGACGGAAGGGTGCTGGTGGCCGGCGGCGGCACTGGGTCGGAAGATAATCCCCGGCTTAGCTCTGCAGAGATCTTCATCCCGAGTCAGGGACGGTGGAAAGCGACGGGCGACATGACGACTCCCCGCAGTGAAGCTGAGCATGCCACCCTTTACCTGCCTGACGGTCATGTGCTGGTACCGGGCGGATTGACCCAGCCCCACACAGCGACGGCCAGCACCGATCTGTACAACAATGAGAACCATACCTGGAGCGCGGTCGCGCCGCTCAGCGAGCCACGTAGCGGGCACAGCGCACTTGTCGCGTACGGGAAGCCCGGTTTCGCGATTGTCATCGGCGGGCTCGACCAGGGAGACGCGGCAACGGCCAGCGTCGATCTCGGGCAGCTCGTCGATAGATAGGCGCGAACCATGTAGCGGGCGGTTGGCGGAGACGCAGACTTGCAGCGTAACGACCAGCCGCTCGCTGTCCGCTCGGCGGTGGGGAAGTTTGGGATTCTCCTACCGCGCAACGGGCAGTATACTTCTGGCTGCGGGGTTTCCGGCAATTGCTTGCACCTAACGGCGCTTGAGTGCCTTTCGAGGCATCGTACAGGCGGCGTTGAAGCGTCCGGGCAAGAGACGCTGAGACAGGAAGTTGCGCATCTAGAGGAACCCGTTGATTTTATTTCGGAAAGACAAAGGGATGTCTAAGGTCCCCAAGACCAGAAACGCTCCAACGATGTCGTCGGCAACGCCGTTTACGTCATGCGGATCGCCCGGGCATCGATCGTGATATTACATCGTCGGGTTGTTGGTACATTTGTTAGTATAACTATTACTTTCTACGGTAAAATGGTTTAATATCAGTACGATACGGAAAGAAATCGATTGCTGCCGGGGCCGCCCAATTCCGAATGCAGGTGATGGCTTTTCCAGTTCTGGCCTTTCGGCGCACAACTTGGCGCAAGCAACATGGACCCGCCAGTTCGCGGGCTTGTCTTTTCAGCATTACGCTGAGGTGCAGAGTCGGCCGCGGAAACACGAGCCAGCTGTGCGGCTTTGTTGGCAGCGGTCGATTAACAATAGCAGCATCCATGAAGTGTATGGTGCGTTATCCGTCTGACCACTGAGAAATTGGAATACGGCGCGCCTGCCGACGGGAATCGAACGCGAACTGACCGCCGCCGCCTTGAATCCCTACAATACGCGTTTCGGCCGGGAGGCGCGCTTCTCGGCGGTGGTCCAGTTCCAGCGCGCATCGATCCGAGCCCGGTTTTGACCGCGACCGTGCCATCTGTAAAAGACCGGCCCTGATTCAGCGAGCCAAACGATGGGCGGGTTTCCCGGGCATGAAGATCCTTCGCGGCAAGTGGTCGAACTGGTCGAACAGCGTAAGCTGTAAGCCCCGGCAAGTCCTTGCGCCGGAAAGCGAGATGGAGCTGGCCGCCGCAATTCGCGGCGCCGAGGGGCCCGTGCGGGCGCCGGGAAGCGGACATTCTTTCACGCCGCTCTGCGCGAGCGACGGCGTTCTGCTCGACCTGTCCGCTTTCTCCGGCTTGAAACGTGCGTCACAGCAAACCGCCACCGCGACCTTCCTTGCCGCCACGCCGCTTTGGGCGGTGGGGCCGGCACTTCATCCCCACGGGTTGGCGCTCAGCAACATGGGCGACATCGATCGGCAGACGCTTGCCGGGGCGGTGGCAACGGGGACGCATGGGACCGGACGGACGCTCGGAAGCCTCTCATCCGCGGCAGCCGGGTTCAGGCTCGTTCTCGCGACGGGGGACGTTCTCAATTGCACGGCGCAGGAGAATGCCGAAATTTTCCTCGCCGGACGTGTGGCGCTGGGGATGTTCGGCGTGATGACGGAACTGTCCATGGGATTGCGTCCCCGCTATCGCCTGATCGAAAGCAATTTTCTCCTGTCGCCCGACGAACTGTTTCGCAGATTGGGCGAGATGGTGTCGGGCAATCGTCATTTCGAGTTCTTCTGGTTTCCCTATGCGGACGTTGCCGTCTGCAAGACGCTGAATGAAACGGACAAGCCGGCGCCCAAGCCACGGAGCGCCGAGGACATGCGCAGACGCGGTGTAAAATTCGGCGGGGATGCGCGAATCTTCGCAGGTATCAACGAGGCGCTGCCCTATCTGCCCTTCGTCCTCAAGCCGGCTCATGGCATGTTCTCCCGGCTGATGCCCAACGCCGCCACAGCCCGCTGGAGCCACGAGATTTTTCCGAGCCCCCGGCCAGTCCGCTTCAACGAGATGGAATATGCGGTGCCCTTCGAGCGGGGCGCCGACTGCATTCGCGAAATCGTTGCGGAAATCCGGAAGAAGCGAATCAATACCGGCTTCCCGCTCGAATACCGGTCTGTGGCCGCCGACGACATGTGGCTCAGCCCTTTCTATCGGCGGGAAAGCGCCACCATCGCCGTTCATCAGTATCACAAGGTCGAGACGACGCCGCTTTTCAACGCCTGCGAGGGGATATTCCGGACCCATGAGGGGCGCCCCCATTGGGGCAAGCTGCACACACGCTCCCGCGACGAACTCGCCAATTTGTACCCCGCCTTCGAGCGCTTCTGCTCGTTGAGGCGCGAACTGGATCCGAAAGGCAAGTTCCTCAATTCCTATTTGAGAGAGATATTCGCATAGGAGTCATTCCGATTCAGGCGAGATGCTGCGTTCCTCGTCGTCGCGGCCTGACTAACCGATTTTCCCCATCACCCAAACCAGGCGCACGGCGGCAAGCTTCGCAGCCTGGAAATCGACGAAATTGAGAAATCCAGCGTTCCAGCTTCTATAAAGCGACGTGGGAACGACCTGATGTGGAAAACGCGCGAGCGTGCGGAAGAGCAGGGAGGCTTCCGCAATCTCGATCTGTTCGCCCGGACGAAAATAGAAGCCTGGATTGCGGTCGCGCCGCGCGTGCGCGCTGACGCAGATCAGGCGGCCGCGCGGCTCCAGCGCGGCGTGGATCGACTCCAGGGTCGAACAAACGGTGGCGCGATCGCGAATTATGAGGGGGAGGACATTCTGCGCGAGGACGTTCGCAAAGGTTCTGCCTGTCTGGGCCTGGATGTTCATGGTGGCATCGACCATCGCCGCACGCAGACCTCGCCCGGCGATGGCGGCTACGAAGGGAGGAGAAACATCTGAAGCCGTGACGTCATAGCCACGCCGGTGAAGGATTTCGGACAAATGACCGGTAGCCGCTCCGAGTTCCAAAATGGGCCCTGGCTGAAACCACGTTTCGATGGTGCGCAGAAACTGTTCGTCGCGGAGGCGGTGCCGGGCGCCGATTCTGGTCCATTCCTGCAACGCCTCTTCCGTGAAATAGTGGGGGTCGGTGGTTTGTTTCATTTGTCTGTGGTGAATTCGCGCGCCTGCGATTCGTGCCGTGCGCGAGCGGCGGACCGCCAGCGCCACGCCGATTCTTCCCAGAGGCGCAGCGCATCAAGACGCAGGTTCAGGGCGGGATTGCACACCCATTGCCGCGGGTGCACCAAAATCGAGATCGAAGCGGGCCTCTGAATCAAAGCGCAGACGGGATCGGCCGGGCGCCACCACTGCGGAGGCGGTGAGTCCGAGAAGCGCGCGTCGAGGCCGGAATGTATTCTTGGGTCGTAGGCATCCGCAACGATGCCCATCTCGTTCATCAGCGCCGGCGTCAGCAGGTACTGGTTGGGCACGCCGATGCGGCGGTTGATAAAATCTCCATGCGATGCCACGACGCGCGGCATGATCCCCATTCGTGCGCCGAATTTGAGGACATTGTTGCGAAACTCATCACGGATGCTCTCGAGATGGATGTCGATCTGCAATTTGGAGCGCAGTCCCAGCCGTTTCGCAGTGCTGGCAATCTCCTCGAAATGGTAGCCCACTTCACCGCCGTGAGTGACGATTTTTTCGGCCAATCCTGGATCGATAGTTGCCAGACGGAAGAAGTAGGTCGCGCGAATGCCTTCTTTCCGTTCGCAGGCAAACATGCGGGCGGCGCCAGAGGGGTCGCTGTCGATGTCGTTGCGCAGAAGACAAATCGGGGCATCGAATGTCTCCTCCCTTGCGATCGCCTCGGCAAACGGCGCCATCGTAGCGAACCGGTAGCCCAGGTCGCGCACATGCCTCAGCAGCTGGCGATAGGATTCGAGCCGGCTGCCCATGAAACAATCCTGGTAGAGGCGATAGTAAAGTGCGGAGCGCCAGGTCACGACCCGAGCTATGCCGCTGAAGGCGCGCGCATGCGCTCGAATCCCCTCGCGAGATCCATCATGAGGTCGTCCGCGTCTTCGAGGCCGGCGTGAAGGCGAAGTACGGGGCCTTCCGCCGCGAACGGCCTGACGGTGCGGTGAATATGGGCAGGAACGATCAGGCTTTCATAGCCGCCCCAGGAAAAACCCAGCCCGAAGCAGCGGAGTCCGTCGAAGAAAGCCGCCAGCGCATGGTTTGCGAGCGGCGCGAGTATTATTCCGAAGAGGCCGCTCGCGCCCGAGAAATCGCGCTGCCAGATCGCGTGGCCCGGATCGCCCTCAAGCGCCGGGTGAAGCACCCTCGCGACTTCGGGACGGCCCCGCAGCCAGCGCGCCAGCTGGAGCGCGGTTTGTTGGTGGCGCCTCAGGCGTACCGCCATGGTGCGCAAGCCCCGCAAGGCCAGGAAGCAATCGTCGCCGCTTGCGCAAAGCCCGAGTTCCGCATGCGCGTCCGCGAGACGTTTGGAATGTCCTTCGTTGGCGGTCGCATAGCCGAGCATGAGATCGGCGTGACCGCCGACATATTTGGTTGCCGCCTGGATCGAAATATCCACTCCGTGCGCGAAGGCATCGAAGTAGAAAGGTGTGGCCCAGGTGTTGTCGAGCAGGACCGAAGCGCCTCTCGCATGCGCAACGGCTGCGATCGCAGGCACATCCTGCACTTCGAAGGTGAGCGATCCGGGACTTTCGCAGAAGACCGCCCTTGTATTGGAGCGGAACAGCTCCCCGATTCCGCTCCCGAACGTCGGTTCGTAGAAGGTCGTTTCCACGCCGAGCCGCCTCAGGATTTTGTTGCAGAAGCTGCGGGTGGGCGCGTAGCAACTATCTGTTACGAGGAGATGATCTCCCGCGCCGCAAACGGACAGGATTGCAGCTGCGATCGCATTCGTGCCCGAGGGGCAAAGCACGGTACGCGCCCCGCCCTCGAGCGCGTTGACGGCCTCTTCAAGACTCCGGGATGACGGCGTGCCGAGCCGGCCGTAAATGTAGGGGACGTTTCCCGCCTCGAGCGAGGCGAGATCGTTGTAGAGAATCGTCGAGGCGCGATAGACCGGTGTGTTTACGACGCCGAAATGCTCGCGACTCATCCGGCCCACCTGGACCGCTCGTGTCTCCTTCGTCAGATTGCTTTCATCAGCCACGGAGTTTCAGGAAACTCATTCGGCCGGCCTCGGCTCCATGTGTGGTTCGGCCTGAGGCTCAGCCGTCACGACGACTTCCGCAGCCGAGCGGGACTCCAGCACCGAGCGCAGCGGGCGGTCAAATAACCACGTGATCACCCCCGCAATGCCTCCAATGCCGGCGCAGAGCAGGAAGAAGTGAGTCTTGTCCATGGCGCTGAAAAAGCTGCCGATGTAACCCTGCAGCAGATTTCCCGTGAAGCTGGTGATAAACCAAAGTCCCATCATCATCGAGAGTATCGAAGCGGGCGCAACGCGGGCGACCAATGCAAGCCCGATGGGAGAAAGGTAGAGTTCTCCAAACGTGATGACAGCGAAAAAGAAGAACAGCCAAACCCAGCTGGCGTGACCGCCGGGTCCTGTAACGTAGGCGGCCCCGGCCATGATGAGGTACGACCCCGCAAGCATGAAGTCGCCCATTGCCATTTTGGACACCGTCGAAGGCTCCTTCGAGCGCTTCGATTGTCGAGTCCACAGAGCGACCACCAAGGGAGTAAACAGCATGATCATGACGGGATTGAAAGCCTGAAACCAGGTGACGGGGATTTCGATGTTGAGCAACCCGGGAATAAGCCGGCGGTCCGTGAAGTCCTGTGCCCACAAATTGATCGTGTTGCCCTGCTGTTCGTAGACGGCCCAGAACAGCGAGGTGGGAATGCACAGCAGCACCAGCGCCAGAACAGCTTTCCACTCCTGCGCCGTCAGCTTCTTTTTTTGCTCGGTATTGGCTTTCAATCGGCCCAAGCGATCTCGGGGGAGCGTCCGCAGGGCAAGCAGGTAGTTGAACACACCGATCACCATGCCGATGCCAGCGGCAAAGAATCCCCAGTGATATCCTACGCCTTCTCCAAGCGATCCGCAGATCAGAGGCGACAATGAGGCGCCAACATTGATGCCGACATAGAAGATCGAATAGGCGCGATCGATGCGGCTGTCGCCCGCCTTGTACAGGTTTCCTACCTGCGTGGAAATGTTGGGTTTGAAAAAACCATTGCCGATGATGAGCAACAAAAGGCCCAGAAAGAACAACGCGGGCACCATCAGCGTGAATTCGGCAATGGCCATGATCACGCCGCCAATTATGACGGTGACGCGCTGGCCGAGCACGCGATCCGCAAGTATGCCCCCGAAGAACGGGGTCAGATACACAAAGGCTGTGTAGGTTCCGTAGATGAGCGAAGAAAACGGCTGCACGCCCAACGACCGGCCCACGAGCGATTCGAAAATGCCCTTGATCGTATGGTAGCCCGCGACGTGCTCGGCGTGGCCCGAAAGGAGCAGAAAGTTGGTCAGGTAGAGAACCAGGATGGCGCGCATCCCGTAGTACGAGAAGCGCTCCCACATCTCCGTGGTGAACAGGAATGTCAGACCGCGCGGATGTCCGAACAATTGCGGCCCGGCATTCTCTAAGGCTGTGGCGTCCGTCCGGCTCATGCCCCTGCTCCCCGTGCTTCTTGTGCGACGAGGGGAGTTTGCCCGTTCGCGGGGCGGAAGGAAATGGCATTCGCGCCACGTTCCGCCGCGTCAGGGCAGTTCGATAAAGCGCTCCTCGCGGCTGTAGGGCACGAACCCCAGCCGCTGATAGAGAGGCAGGGCACGAGGATGGTCGAGCGTGCAGGTGTTGACGAGAAGCTTCGAAATTGGCCTCGCCCAGGCGTTGGTGGCGGAATGATAAAGGAAAAAAAAGCCCAGCCGGCGCCCGAGGAATTCCGGCATGAGGCCGAAATAGGCGAGCTGTCCGAGCGTTGTGTCGCGAAAATCGAGCTCTGCCATGCCGGCCGGGCATCCGTCGACGTAAAGAACATAGAGTTCGATCCGATCCTCCTGGAGGTGGACACCCAATTGGTCATCGTTCAACTTTTTGCGATCCACCCATTGGTAGTCCCGTCCGATGGCATCGTAGAGGTAACGATAGAAGTGCACGGGCGGATGATGGGCCCGCAACAGGGCGATCTTGCCTCTGGGTTGCGGAGGGGGAATCGCCGAGGGGCGCGACTTCATTTCCAGGAAGGTCACGAGCGTGGGGATGCGCCGCGGATGGTGCTTTATGCCTGTCATTCGGTGGCGACGGGCGCTTCTGTTCGAGCACCCCACTCCGACCAGGAGCCGTCATAAAGTGCCGTATCGCGAGCGCCGGCCACGTCCAGCGCCAGCATTCCGATCGCGGCGGTTATCCCCGAACCGCAAGTGGTTACGACGGGACTTGCGAAATCCACGCCCGCTCGTGAAAAGAGCTCCAGCAGCGCTTCACGGGACTTCAGCTCCCCCGACGGATCCGTAAGCTCCGTGTAGGGAACATTGGCGCTTCCGGGAATATGGCCACGCCGCACGCCGGGCCGCGGCTCGGGCTCATTCCCGGCATAGCGGCCGGCACTTCGCAGATCGACCACCCGCTCGCGTCGGCTCTCGAGATTTTTCAGCATTTGCGAGAAGCCACGCGACAGCGCGTTGTTCGGCCGCGGCGTGAAGTGCCGCGGGTGGGGTTGCGGCACCAGATCCTCGATGGGTTTTCCCTCGCGCTTCCATTTCGGAAATCCTCCGTCCAGAACGGCGACCTCCTCGTGTCCCATCGCGCGCAGCATCCACCAGGCTCTTGGCGCAGAATAAAGACCGGCGCCGTCGTAGATGATGATAAGATTGCCGTCGCCCAGCCCCAGCCTGCGCATGCGGCCGGCAAATTTCGCAGGATGAGAAATCATGTGGGGGAGGGTGCTCGACTCGTCGGAAAGATCTTCGATGTCGAAAAACACCGCGCCCGGGATGTGAGCCGCGAGAAATTCGGCATTTGCATTCCGTCCGACCTAGGGAAGATACCAGGAAGCATCGGCAATGCGGATGTCGGGCGCGCCCAGATGGGCGGCTAGCCAGTCGGTCGATACGAGCGGTGAGAGCGGTTTCATCGTTCGAACGGTAACTCGTAGCGAGTGTGCGAATGGGCGAGCCAGGGCGGAGTGGGCAGGCCGCGTGCGCTAAGGAACTCCCGGTTAAACAGCTTCCTGCCATAGCGCGCACCGGTGTCGCAAAGCATCGTGACGATGGTGCGGCCAGGACCCAAATCCCGTCCCAGGCGGATGGCGGCGGCGATGTTGATGCCACTCGATGCGCCCAGGCAGAGCCCTTCCTGCGTCACCAGGTCGAACAGAATGGGCAGCGCTTCGTCGTCTGGTATCCGGTAGGCATCATCGAGGGGCGCTCCCTCAAGGTTGGCGGTGACGCGGCTTTGGCCGATTCCTTCGGAGATGGAGGTGCCCTCCGCGCTCAGGGTTCCGGTTTTGATCCAGCTGTAGATTGAGGCACCCATGGGATCGGCGGCAGCAATCCTCACGGACGGTTTGCGCGCTTTCAATGCAAAGGCCACGCCCGCCAGCGTGCCTCCCGTGCCCACCGCGCAAACGAAACCGTCCACCCCTCCTTGAGTTTGTCGCCAGATTTCGGGGCCGGTTGTTTCAATATGCGCGCGCCGGTTTGCCAGGTTGTCGAACTGGTTGGCCCAAAAAACGCCTTCCGGTTCGGTTGCGGCAAGGCGTTCTGCGAGCCGGCCGGCAAGCTTCACGTAGTTGTTTGGATTGGCATAGGGGGCGGCAGGGACTTCGATGACCTCCGTGGCCATTAGGCGCAACGCAATCTTCTTCTCCTCGCTTTGTGATTCGGGAATAACGATGACGGTACGAAATCCGAGCGCATTGCCAACCATCGCCAGGCCGATACCCGTGTTGCCGGCTGTGCCCTCAACGATAACGCCGCCGGGCCGCAGGACGCCGCTTTCAATTGCGTGCCTGATGATGAACAGAGCAGCGCGATCCTTCACCGACTGGCCGGGATTCATGAACTCTGCCTTGCCGAGAATCTCGCAACCCGTCAGCTCCGAGGCATGGCGCAGGCGGATCAACGGCGTATTTCCGATCGCGGAAACGATATCTTGTTTGATGTCCATCAGTCTGGCGCGCCGGGGCAGCCCGAACCTACCGGCGCTGCCCGGGAGGTTCAAGCGAGCGGTCGCGCTCAGACGCGCCTGAACTACCGCCGCAACTCGACCTTCGCCTGCTCCAGGATTTTCTTGCGACGCGCCGAAAGATTTTTGCCCCCCCGGTTGATAAAAAAAATGAGCATGGACAGCGCGGAGCGGAAAGGCTCGGCTTTTCGCCGGCGGCTATGTTCGGCGGACTGCTTCAGCGAGGCGGCAATTTCTTTGGGGCGCGACCTAAAGACCCCATTCTTCAGGTCGAGCGCATTGCCTTCTTTCGTCACGGGGCCCGACCATCGCGCGTTCCCGCGGGTCATTGCGCCGTCTCGCGCCGCTCGGGATCTGCTAGCTGCCCGCGCTGCCATGCCTGAAGTTCCTTGCGTGACTCGTCGAAAATAACGCACGATCCTGCGATATCGTTCGCAAGAGCGCTGTGTGTTGAAGCGCGACTGCGCTTTTCCCCGAGACCCCCTTCACGGGCCTTCACCGCATGATGGCGAGACGAGTTGTTCTTTGTGCGGATGATTATGGGTTGGCGCCCGGCGTAAGCCGTGGGATCCGGGAGTTGTTGCAGAATGGGAGGCTCT
>Ga0182024_10021523_pt1 | contig 11699 bp, 10 predicted proteins | sample P32metaG_FD_120480 | JGI IMG/M metagenome (GOLD analysis project Ga0182024, IMG submission 120480) | Permafrost microbial communities from Stordalen Mire, Sweden - P3-2 metaG (Illumina Assembly) | ecosystem: Environmental > Terrestrial > Soil > Wetlands > Permafrost | place: Sweden: Stordalen... | reverse complement strand
AGGCGGCGGAAGCGCGCGAGCATCAGCCGCACCTCGCCGCCGTGTCGCTGCGCCGCAGGCAGCGTCTCGTGCAGGACGAGCACGACCGCCACGAGCTGCACGACGCCGAGCGCCGCGAGTGCGGCGAAGAGCCCGCGCCAGTCGGTGACCACCAGGAGCTGGCCCCCGATCAGCGGTGCGATCACGGGCGCCGATCCGGTGACCAGCATCATCAGCGCGAAAACGCGTGCCGCCGCGGTGCCCGAGCAGGTGTCCCTGACGATCGCCCGGCCGATCACGACGCCGGCGCCGCCGGTCGCGCCGGAGATGACGCGCAGCACGACGAGCGTCCAGACGTCCGGCGCGGCGGCGCACAGGGCGGTCGAGGCCACGTAGCCGACGAGGCCCAGCAGCAGGGGCACCCGGCGGCCGTGCGCGTCGCTCAGCGCTCCAGCGACGAGTTGACCCACGGCGAGGCCCGCGACGAAGCCGGTGAGCGTCAGCTGCCCGGTCGAAGCCGACGCGTGCAGGCCGTGCGTCAGCGATGGCAGCGCCGGCAGGTAGAGGTCGATCGCCAGCGGCGGCAGCCCGGCGAGCGACCCGAGAATCACGATCCAGCTGAGACGGAGGGGCCGCGAGGACGCCCCGCGCGGAGCGAAGACCGGGATCCTGGCCTCGAGCGACGGGGAGCCGGCGCGATCGCGCTCTCCGACGCCGTCCCTCGTGCGCCCGTCACCGGCCATCTGTGCCGCTCCCTCCATTGCGCGTGGCCGCCCACCCGCGCGACGGCCGCGCAAACGCTCGCACGCCCGTCGCGCCGCGTCAATGGCCACGCGATCGCCGTGACAATTGTCACGGCGTCCCCGGAGCGTGGACGGCATAATCGGCTGCGTCGTCCGCCGTGCCCGACCACTTCGCAGGGCGCGGCATGACGGCGGGCCGCGAGACGCGCGGCGCCATCGCACGAACGAAAGACCGGTGAGCACATGACCGACGTGGCGGCCACGATCAGCGGAGCGGATACAGATCTCGTCGCCGCGGCCAAGGACCTCATCCCCCTCGTCGACGCGAACGCCGCCGCCGCGGAGGCGCAGGGCGCGCTCACCGAGGACGTCGTCGAGGCGCTGCACGACACCGGACTATGGGCGATGTGGGTGCCGCGCGAGCTCGGCGGCGGCGAACTGGAGCCCGTCGCCTCGCTCGAGGTTCTCGAGGCGCTCTCCTACGGCGACGCCTCCGCCGGCTGGGTGCTGATGGCCGGCGGTCTCGCGACCGGGATGGACGCGGCGTTCCTCGGCGACGAGGCGGCGGCAGCGCTCTTCCCGCCCGGCGAGCGCCTGCTCGTGCACGAGGGCCAGGGCACGCGCGCGGGCCGCGGCGTCACCACCGACGGCGGCTACCGGCTGACCGGCGAATGGGCGTTCGCGTCCGGGCTCAAGCACGCCCAGATCATCCACACCGGCATGCTGGTCGAGGAGACCGGGGAGGTCCGCATCGCGGTGTTCCCGATCGAGCAGGCGACGGTGATCGACAACTGGGACGTGATGGGGCTCCGCGCCACCGGTTCGATCGACTACACGACGGACTCGCTGTTCGTTTCGACGCCCTACACCTACAACGCCACGACCGAGACGCCGCTGCGCGGCGGGAGCCTCTACACGCTGGGCATCGTCAACCTCGGAATGATCTGCCACTCCGCGTGGGCGCTCGGCGTCGGGCGGCGCATGCTCGACGAGCTCAAGGCGCTCGTCGAGTCAAAGGCCGGCCGCCCCGGAAGCCTCGGCGAGAACGACGCATTCCTTGGCGAGTACGCGATGGCGGAGGCCAAGTGGCGCGCCGCGCGGGCGCTGACCTACGGCTACTGGCACGAGAACCAGGAGACGCTGCGCCGCGGCGACAAGCTCTCGCTGGAGCAGAACACGCTCAACCGCATGGCGCTCCAGTACGTGACGTGGACTGTCGAGGAGGTCTCGATGTTCGTCTACGCCAACGCGGGCACGACGGCGCTGCGCGCGGGCACGATCCAGCGCTTCTTCCGCGACATGCACGCGGGAACGCAGCACGTCACCTCGTCGCCCCCGGTCCGCCAGGCCGTCGGGCGCATGCTCGCCGGGAGTGCGCCCGGCAAGACGTGGCGCTTCCTGTCGCTGATCGACGCGGACTGAGCTGACGCCCGCGCTAGGCGAGCGTCAGGCCCGCGCCCTCGACGACCGCCGGCACGGCGTCGGCCTCCCAGCCCGGCGCCATGATGTGTACGCCGCCGACGTGAGGGAGCGCGCGCAGGCCCCGGACGACATCGACGGCGATGGCGACGCCCTCGCGCCGCGCGTCCTCGCCCTCGAGGCCCTCCATGCGGGCGAACGTCGCGTCGTCGACCTCGATCCCGGGGATCTTCTCGTGCATGAAGCGCAGCATCCGCGTGCTGCGAGGGGGCGTCACACCGACGATCATCGGCCCCCGTTGCGGGATGCCCGCCTCGACGATGCCCGTGAACCATCCCGAGAAGCGCTCGACGTCGTAGACGATGTTGGTCTGGAAGAGGTGGGCTCCCGCGTCCAGCTTGCCGGCGAGGCGCTCGGCCGTGTCGACGAGCGGGTTCGCGGCGGTCACGATGAGGAAGTCAGGCGGCGAGTGGAGCTCCTCGCCGGCGGCGAGCGTGCCCTGGTTGAGTCCTGCAATCAGCTTGACGAGGCCCGTCGAGTCGACATCGGAACGCGCGTTCGCGATGCCCTCGTAGGGCCCGACCTTCAGCGGGTCGCCGCTGAGCGCGAGCACAGAGCGGACGCCGAGCGCCCATGCGCCAAGCAGGTCGGCCTGCAGCGCGAGCAGGTTGCGGTCGCGCGCGGTCAGCTGCATCAGCGGCTCGAGGCCCTCCTCCATCATCCACACCGAGCACGCCAGCGGCGAGAGCTTGACGGTGGCCGCCTGGTTGTCGGTGACGTTTGCGGCGTGCACGATCGGTGCGAAGCGCCGCGCCGTCTCGCGAACCGGCTCGGCAGTGGGCTCGACGGGCGGACCGAGCTCCGCGGTGACGACGAACGTGCCCCTGTCCAGCGCGTCTCGCAGGCGGCTCATCGGGCGCCGCGGTGGGGGTCGCGCGCCTCGATGACCGCACCCTATCGGGCGGGATAGGGTTCGCGTCACATGGCGGAGATCGTCGGGGCCCTCGGTGTCCCGCACAACCCGTTCGTCGCGCTCGCACTGGCGCGCGGCGAGGACAGCGTCAGCGAGGCGCGGCGGCTCTACGACGCGCTCGCGTCGGAGCTGCGCGCGATGAACCCGGACACGATCGTGATCGTCACGACCGATCACTACAACGTCTTCTTCGAGGTCAGCGTCCCGATCTTCAGCATCGGCGTCGCCGAGCGCGCCGCGGGGCCCTGCGACTACCCGCAGCTTCCGCGCGTTGACGTCGCGCTGGACGCCGAGCTAGCCCGCGAGATCCAGGCCAGCGTCGTCGCCGAGGACTTCGATGTGGGCGCGAGCCGTGAGCTCGAGCTCGACCACACGATCACCGCGCCGCTGTGCTCGATGCTCGGCACGGTGGACGTGGCGCTGGTCCCTCTTTTCGTGAGCGGTTCGCTGCACCCACTCCCGCGCGCACGCCGCTGCTTCGCGCTCGGGCGAGCCGTGCGGCGCGCGATCGAGCGCAGCCCGCTCGCGCGCCGCGTCGTCGTCGTCGGGAGCGGCGCGTTCTCCTTCGAGGTCGGGGGCCCGCGCATGAGCGAGGACTCGCACGTCGGCGTTCCCGACCCGGCGTGGGCGGCGCACGTCACCGAGCTGCTCGCCGCCGGCGACTTCGAGCGCGTCGTGGCCGAGGCGACCCCGGCACAGCTGGAAGCGGCCGGCAACGCGTCCGGAGAGCTCCTCGACTGGCTCGTGATGCTCGGCACCTTCGACGCGCGTCCACCGACTTTCATCGAGGCCCAGCCGGCGGAGGGGCATGCGTATGCCGCATGGAGGCTCGGGGTATGAGCATCTACGCCGTCGACAAGGTCTGCCGGCGCGTCGTGCGCGAGCCCGACTTCGTGCAGGCGCTGCGCGACGACCCCGAGCAGGCGCTGCGTGCCGCGCAGCCGCCGCTCACCGACGAGGAGCGCGCGCTGCTGCTCGCCGGGGACGTCGGCCGGCTCGGGCGCATGGGAGCGAGCTTCTTCCTGCTGCACCAACTCGGGCGCTTCGAGCTCTTCGGCCTCACCCTCCCCGAGTATGCCGCGCGGATCCGCGCTGAGTACGCGGCGGAGCGGCGCGCCCTGTAAGGGCCGCGGCGCCCAGCGCGGCGCTCAGCGCGCCTCGTAGGAGAGTCCTTTGCCGGCGAGTCGCGCTCAGTGCCCGGTGGGCGGTGGTCGAGCCCAGTCGGAGTCCGGGTTCGAGAGCAGGTGCGCCGTGATCGCGATGGTGGCGATGAGCAGGGCAGCGATCGCGAGCGGGAGGACGATGTCGACGTTGATCACGAGCACCGCGCCGATCAGCGCGCCGGTGAGCATCGCCGCAACCGAGATCAGGCGTCGGGAGGGGTGTCCCCCGGTTCCTCCGGCGAACCGGGAGTCGGCCGCGATGCCGGTGAGCGTGAGCGTGAGAACGGTCGTGGTGAGGTCGGGCACGGCGAGCCTGCGCGCCGTCGCGTTCTGCACGCCCATCGCGAGTGCGAGCGGCGCGATCAGCCCGTAGCGAGCAGCGTCCGGCACGGGCTGACCGACGGCCGCGGAGAGCACCACCGCTGCGAGCACGAGCAGCAGGCTGGCTGCTGCGGCCGCTCGCAGGTAGTGGCCCCGATGCCCGCCGAGCCGCACGCCGATCCGCCCACCCGCGAGCGCCCCCAGGAGAAACGCGCCGAGCGCGGTCAGCGACGCGGCGAGCGACAGTCCGGGCGCTCCGGCCGCGGCGAACCCGACGAACACGACGTTGCCGGTCATGTTGGCGACAAATACGTGGCCCAGAGCGACGTAGCTCACCGCATCGACGAGACCGGTCACGCACGTCAGTGCGACGAGTAGAGCCGGCAGCGGCCCGTGCCCGCTTCCGGCCCACGGCCACCAGCGTCGCCGAGGTCCAGGCGAGCCAGTCACCCGCGAACCCCACTCGCCGACACCAACGCCAAGAAGCTCAACTCGTCGCCACCTGTTGATGTGAGCGCACGTGCACGCGCTCTTGCCTACGGCACCCTCAGCCGCTCTGCGACATGATGGCGGGCGAATTGAACCGGGGAGTGGATCGGGAGCCGCCCGTTGGCCGGCACCCTCGATCGGAGCCGGTGCGCGGGCCATCCGTGGCAGGTCAGGCCCGCGGACGCTGAACGGTTTCGGGAGCACGCGATGACCGACCTGCAGATCACGCCGGAGCCACCGGACAGCCCACTCGCCGACGAGCTCCTCGACCGCTACTTCGAGGAGTCGGCGGCGCGTTTCCCGCAGGGCCCCGGCCAGTTTGACCCGCATCGCATCGCGGCGCCGGTCGCCGAGTGGACGCCACCCCACGGCGTGTTCATGGTGGCGCGGCGCGACGGGCAGGCCGTCGGTTGCGGCGCGGTGCGCACGCTTGACGCCGACCACGCGGAGATCAAGCGCATGTGGGTCGACCCGTCGGTGCGCGGGCTCGGGATCGGCCGCCGTCTGCTTGGCGCGCTGGAGGTCGCCGCCGCGGAGCTCGGGTGTCACACCGTCCGCCTCGACACCGCCGCGTATCTGACTGAGGCCCTCCCTCTGTACAGGTCTGCCGGCTATGCCGACATCCCCGCCTATAACGAAAACCCCTACGCCGCGCACTGGCTCGAGAAGCATCTGCGCTGATCGCACCAGCCGCGAAGCGGGATCCGCGCGCCGGCTGAAAATGGTTCGTCGCGGCAGGCGCGCAGTTCGGGCGACGTGGCCGCCAGCGCGTTTGGGGAGCCCCGGCGGATGCGACGGTTCGCCCGCCTGCCAGCCGCCGACATCGTCGCGGCTCGACGGGCGCGGACCCGCCTTACCGGTTGATCTCTCCTCCTTCGGCGAACCCGGATTCCGGGCGAGGTTCTCGCCCGGCGCCGACGAGGTAGCTGACGGCCCGTTGGCGGATTCGACGCACGATGACCGGTTGATGGGTGTGCTCGATGGCTGCCAGGACGCCACCCAGATTTGGGATCTGCGGACGCTCGATCCAGTCCATCTCGGATCGCAGCGCGTCCATGTACTCGGTGCGGAGCAGCTCGCATTGCATGCGCAGCCCGGCGATCGACGCTTCGAACTTCTCAGTCGCGGCAGCGATCTCTCTCTCGACTTCGGAAAGCATCGCCCTCGTTGCGGCAAGCTTGTTCATGTCCGTCATGGCGCCTCCTTCGGGAGGAAATCGACCTGATTATGTGCCGATTCGCACGACAGACAGAGAATCCTGCCTCGCACTGCAGGTATTCGGAGCCTGGCTGCCGCGCTCAGCCGATGCCCGGGACGTGCACTGCTCCAGACGCCCCGGTCGTTCCGACGTTCTGGACGGCGCCGTCCAGCCCCGACACCACCGGCGCCGCCCCGCCCGTGACCCCGGTTTGCGCGCCCTGGCCGGCCGCGCCGGCACTCTGAGCACTCGCGAGCACTCCCTGCGCGACCTGGGTGGTGGCGTTCACCACCGCTGGGAGCTGTGCCGCGAGGGTCTGAGCGGCAGAGGTGGCCGTCTGCGCCGTGGCTGCGAGCGCTCCGGCGACGCCGTCGACCGTCGTATGGGCTGCCGATCCGACGGGTGAGTGGACGAGCGGCTCCACCGTCTTCTCGATCACCGGATCCGTCCCGCGGACATGTGCGGCCACCCCGGCCACGGCTCGATCGAGCCGGCGTACGGGAGCAGCCGGGCTCGTGGCGAGACCGCCGCCGTGCTGCTCCTGCGGGCGCACGGGCGCGACCGCAACAGCAGACGTCGTCCGGGGCATCGACGCCACCGGGGAAATGGCGGGCGAAGCGGCGGCCCCGCCGTGGTGGACCGGTGGCGGCGACAGCGGACGCGAGTGACCGCGCTTCGCGATGAGCGACGCCGGGCGCGGCAGAGAGCGGCGCGCCGTAGCGACGCTGTGGCTCGTTGCCGCCACGCCGGCCCGCGCATGCCCGGCGGGCGCGCGCACGACGTGGGGGCTCGAGTTGAGTGTTTCCCCGGCGCCCACCGCGGCGGCGCCGACGACGAGGACCGCGGCGGCCTTGAGCACCGTCCCCGCAGAGAACGAGCCAGAGGCGGTCGCGGCCCTGCCGGCAGTGGCGCCGGCGCGGCGGATCAGGCGCAGGAGCGCGAGCGGCGGCGCAAGGCAGGCCGGCATCGCGCGCCGCATCTGATCGCGGGCGCGGAATACCAGTTGACGCACGGTCGGCTCGGTCACGCCCAGCTGGCGTGCGAGCTGCGTGCCGCTGCGACCATGCAGCGCGCTGCCGATGAGCGCCTCGCGTTGGGTCGCCGGTAACGCCGCGAGCGCGGCGAGGGCCTCCCGTGCGCGGGCTGCCTGCGCCGCGTCCTGGGTGCACGAGCGCGCGCCCGGGATGGCGTCGGTGAGCTCGCTGGTGTAGCGGCTGCGGCGCTTGAGGGTCAGCGCCTTTCGCCGCGCGATCACCATCAGCCATGGCCGCAGCTCGCTGACCGATGCGTTCGCCCGCAGCGCGATCCACGCGGAGACGAACGCATCCTGGACGGCGTCTTCTGCTGCGCTGCGCCCCAGGATCCGCGCACAGTGGCGTCGCAGCGCAGCCTCATGGCGCGCGACGATCTCCGCGAACGCCGCCTCACTGCCGGCGCGGCATCGCTGAACGAGTTGCTCGTCGGTGGGTGCGCCCCTGCGCTCATCCCCGCCCGGCCGAGCATTCCCAGGTGCATGCAACGCGGGGATCGCCACGTGTAATGGGTACCCGCTCACGGGCATCTCGCAAAGCCACCCGGACGTTCGTTCGAGGTGTTCGCAACAACGGCTCGGTCGGCGGCTCTCACATCTGTGATTTCACTCTCGCGCCGCGAAATGCCGACTCACGGTCAGCCGCGTCCACGCGTGCGGCACGCAGCTGCGCGCCATGCGCGCCGCGCCGCCGCGGGCGTGGCGCTGTTCGGCGTGTGCGCCCCGTCGGCGCTCGCCACGACGCCGGCCGCACACGGTCGGGCGAAGAGTCCGCGCGCCCACGCAAGCGTCGTCGGTGGCGTTCAGGCGGCTGCGGGTACGTGGCCCTCTGTCGCGTTCGTCGCCGATCTGCAGGACAGCACGGCATGCTCGGGCACCGTCGTCTCGCCGATGCTCGTGCTCACTGCGGCTCACTGCGCCGAGAACATCAGCAATGGCACGATCGCGCCGGCGGCCGCGTTCCGCGTCGTCACCGGGGCGCTCGACTGGACAGCGACCGGCTCGGGTCAGGTGCTCTCGGTCTCGCAGGTCCTGATCGACCCGGCGTTCGACGCCGCGACGCTCGACGACGATGCTGCGCTGCTGGTGCTGACCGCGCCGACCCATGCGCCGGCGATCGCCCTCTCCGGACCGTCTGAGAGCTCGCGGCTGACCGCCGGGACGCCCGCCGCGATCGCGGGCTGGGGGTACACCTACGGCGGCGAGACGACTCCACCGACGTCGCTGTACTGGGGGTCGACCGTCGTGCAGAGCACCGCCTACTGCACCCAGCAGGAGACGCTCGACGGCGTGCTCTACGACCCTGCCGAGAACATCTGCGCGGCCGATGTCCCCGGCTTCGCGGTCGCGGCCTGCCATGGTGACAGCGGCGGCCCGCTTGTCGCGACCGCCCCTGGCGGCGCGACCGTGCAGATCGGGATCGCGAGCCACGGCGACCCCAACTGCAGCGCCGCCTACCCGAGCGTGTTCACCCGCGCCGACGCGGTGTCGGGTTGGGTCGCACAGCAGATCTCCCAGACGCCGGCGCCGAGCGATCCGCCCGCCACGCCCGCGGAGCCCGGCGCGACGGCGAACGCGACCGCCATGACGTCGCCACCATCCTCACCTCCAGTCCCCGTGAGAAGCCGCATGCCGCCGGCCGCCCCGACGCCTCCCGCAGCGCACGCGCCGGCCGCCGGGGCATTCGCCGGCGCGACGGCGCAGCGCGGCGGGCGGGTCTCCTTGACGGTGCTGGGAACTCACATCAGGGTGATACGGATCAGCTTCGCATTGCGCTGCGGGCGCGCTACGCGCGCGCACCTGCGCGAGGTCGCGAGCACCGAGGTCCGGGTCACCGCCGCCCACCGCGCCTGGGCATTCAGCGACTCGTTCACCGACCACCGCGGCTGGCGCTACGCAATCCACGGCAGCTTCAGCTCGCCGACCCGCGCGGCCGGCACGCTCACGGTCAGCACGCACAACGGCGCGTGCAGCGCCCGCGGGGTCCGCTGGAGCGTGCGCGCGGCCTAGCCGTGCGACGTTCCTGGCGCCGCCGGCCTGGACATCTGTCGGATCACCGTTGACAAACCCCTCGGAGGACGCCTCCCAGCAGAGTCCACCGCTTCAACAGGAGGAGTCACATGCTTTCGAGAACCGCGCACCTCCCAGGAGCATCCCCGACGGTCGGGCGTCACCTCGCCCGAGCCGCCGGTGCCGCCGGCGCGCTCATCGTCCTCGCGCTCCCGCTCGCCGGGCGCGCCCCGGCAGCGAGCGCGCCAAGGGTCGACGTCACAGCGCTCGAGGCGGCACTCGACGCGCTGCCGGCTGTCAACGCAAGCCAGGCCCAGGGGCTGGCGGACGACCTCAACTCGGTTGCGAGCGGGGGCTCGCCGACCACGCTCGCAACCGACCTGGACAACATCCTCGGGGCGATCGCCAGCGACTCCGGCGACTCCCAACTGCTTCAGTCGGTACAGAACGCGATCAGCGACCTGCTGAGCGGCGCGGCGACACCCGCGGACATCGACGAGATCATCAGCCAGCTCGAGAGCGTCGCCAATCAGAGCGCGTTGCCCGCCACCGTCACAAACGCGGCTGACGAGCTCGTGAATGGACTGACCGCCGCCAACCTCGAACAGCTGCTCGGGCAGGACGGGAGTCCACTGAGCTCACAAGCTGTCCAGGCGATCATCGCCGAGCTCGACACCCTCCAGGGGCTTGCGCCGAACGCCAACGTGCCAACGGGCGCGCTGTCCGCGGTCGCCGGCGGCCTCGACACGATCGCCTCACAGCCGGGCGTCCCGGCAGCAGCCGCCGCCACGCTCGAGGACGTCGCCGGGACACTTGACTCCGGCAGCCCGGTCTCGCCGTCGACGATCGCGTCCGCGGTCCCAGCGCTCGGCGGCACGATCCCGAGTCTCGACTCGGTGCCCGTCACCGGCCCCGCGCTCGGGTCGCTCGTCGGGACGCTGGGCACAGAACTCGGCGCGAGCCCTCCCGGCGGCAGCGGCGGGGCCGGCGGCGCCGGCGGCACCGGCGGCACCGGCTCGACGAGCTCCTCGCCAGGCGGTTCGCCAGTGGCCGACAGCCAGGTGAGCGCGAAGACCGGTGCGCGAATCGCCAAGGTCGCCTTCAAGGCCGGAAAACTGCGCGTCGCGCTGAGTTGCCCCGCGACGCTCGGCGGCGGTTGCCACACGACCGTCTACCTGCACGTCGCCTCCTGGCGCGAGTCGATCGCCACCGTCACGATGAAAGCCGGCGCGACGCACACCGTGGCCGTCGGCCTACCGCACCTCGCCACAGCCGCCTCCCGTAACCACCGGGTGACGGTCACCGTCACCGCAACGACGGGCAGCTTCAACACCAACAACCACACCATCCACATCCACCTCGCGGCGAAGCCCAAAGCCAAATAGACCCATCACCATCCGCACCGCGATGGGCCAGCGTGCCGCGCCGCTGGCCCATCGTCGTTGCCGGCCACAGCGCCACGCCGACCGCGACGGCGGGAATGGTCCCTGTGCCCGTTCGCTCACACCGATGGTGAGCCGACTGTTCCCAGCGGTCCGTCACGCGGTTGAGCTCGGGCGAGGCTCGCCGAGCTCCCGACCGCGGTCGCCTGGTGCGCGGCGCGGCCGCGGCGAGCGCCTTGGGCTGCAGTCGAACAAACGTCCCAGCCGCCAACATGCGCAACCGAACACGCACAAACGTGACATGAGACGCGAGCCGCGGGCACCAGGGGTCAACATCGGCCGTTGTCCGAGCTTTCGGCGGCTCACACTCGCGCCGGCGATCGCCTGCGCCGCGCTCGCGGTGCTCGACGCTATGCAGTTCGTCGAGCATCTGCAACCCGGCCGATCGACGGCGGTGGCCGAGACTTTTACGAAGCGCCGGCGCCCGCGCCCAGCACGGACTCGAGCGCCTCGAGGAAGCGCGCGTTCTCAACGGGCGTGCCGTAGGTGACACGCAGCGCGCCGGTGCGCCCGAGCGCGGACCCGGCGCGCACGATCACACCGTTCTCCGCGAGGCCGCGCACGACGTCCTCCTCGTCGCGGTCCTCGCCGAGCTCGAACCAGCAGAAGTTGGCCTGCGACGCGGCCGGCTCAATGCCCAGCGCGCGCAGGCCGTCCTCGATCTCGATGCGCGCAAGCACGACGCGCTCCACGCGGCGCGCGACCTCGTCCTGATGGGCGAGCGCCTCGACCGCCGCGGCCTGCGCGGCGGAGTTGCAGTAGAACGGCTGGCGGATCTGGGAGAGCGCGTCGGGCAGCTCGCGGGATCCGCACAGGGCGTAGCCGACACGCAGCCCGCAGAGCCCGTAGATCTTCGAGAAGGTCCGCAGCAGCACGAGATTCGGGTGGCGCTCGAGCAGCGCGATCGACGCGTCCGGGTCGTCGAGCAGGTT
>Ga0182024_10021522_pt1 | contig 11700 bp, 9 predicted proteins | sample P32metaG_FD_120480 | JGI IMG/M metagenome (GOLD analysis project Ga0182024, IMG submission 120480) | Permafrost microbial communities from Stordalen Mire, Sweden - P3-2 metaG (Illumina Assembly) | ecosystem: Environmental > Terrestrial > Soil > Wetlands > Permafrost | place: Sweden: Stordalen... | reverse complement strand
GACCCACGCGGTTGAAATGTCGACGTCGTCGATAGTTTCCTTTTGTACCAGCGCAGGAGCGACGCCTAATTGCGCGAATATGTCCCCAAATGCCAGAACAACACCGGCAGCATTGACGACACCAAAGTCACGCGGTGTCAGCATCCGAGCCAAGAGCCCGAGCACCAGCATTTTGAGGGCGGACTGCGCGATTGAGCCACCGAACATCCAGACCAGACCCTTCAAGGTGCGATGTGTCAGAGAAGGCATGAGTTATTGTTGAATCCGGTGACGGTGCGTCAAAGAAAAGCCATTGATGACTAAGGTTCTGGGTTGTATCGCGCGACAAGGAGAATAGAGTGTCGCACTGATGACCGCCACTTTCTGCCGGGAGTGCGCGTCGCCCGTCATGCTGACGGTGGCGGGGCACTCGATTTGTGCGGTTCTGGGCGGCGCGCTCAATAGCTGTGCCGTCCGATCGGCTAGGTGCCGCGGATGGCCACAGTGCTTACGGAGGAATTTCTTGGACTGCTAAAGTCAGAATTACTGACATCAGCAAATAAGCCCATTGCCGAAGACATCGCCAGTTCCTGCGTGTCCCGACATTTCGACACGTCCGATCAAATCGGCCGGTATCCAGGGTTCAGGCCACGGCGCACTTGGCGCGCGGGGTGGTAATAGATATCGAGGTCTAGGCGGTGACGGCTGCCCGGCCGGCGACGGAACGTGTGCCGATCAGGCGTCGTAAGCGCCGTGTGATCGGCTTCTCGAGATACGTGAAGCTGGTCCACGAAAGGCCAATGGAGGCCAGAATCATGACGGCCGCCAGCAAGTAAAGGCCATGACCGCCCGCCGTTTTGTGCCAGGCAACGCCCACTGCGATCAGTACGAGCTCGTGGAGCAAGTAGAGGCTGTATGACCAATCGCCCATGGCGGCGAACGCGCGCGATATCGCGTCGTCGCCCTGGTCGCGTCCCAACACGGCGAACGCCACCAGAACCAAGGCGACGGGGATATTGGCGACTCGCCATGGTGATTCACCCGTGTTATGGAGCGCGGTCAGCACCATGATCGGCACCAGCAGCAGCAATGGGTGGGCGCGCACCGGAACAAGCACCCCGAACCGCATTCGGATCAGTGCGAGTAGCACGCCGGCAAGGAACTCGAAGATGTACGGATTCGAGTAGATGCGCAGCACTTCTGGCGCCCATGGGAGACGACCTGCGGCGAATATCGCGGCGAACGCGACAAAGAGCGTAATAAGACCGGCGCCCGGCCTAAGCAGCAGGCAGCCCGTCAGGATTGCGTAGAACATCATTTCGAAGTTGAGCGTCCAGCCGACGCCCAATACGGGGAAATTGTTACCCGCCTGGTTGAGATATGGCACGAATAGGTAACTCTTCAGTACCTGCCAAAGAGTCGGGACGATGAGCTGCGACGCATCCCCGAACCGCACGCCGAGTATGACCAAGAGCACGTAGATCGTCGTGAAGATCCAGTAGAGCGGTACGATCCGCGTGATTCGATCCAGCGCAAATTGCATGGGCACTCCCGGCCGGCCGAACCTTTCGTATGTCAGCCAAGTCATGATGAACCCGCTGATCACAAAAAAGATGTGGACGCCGAGGCCCCCGGAGAAGGCGATATGCGGGAATGCCACACCGTAGCGATGGCTCAACCCTTCCATCCGGCTCTGCCAGTGGAGTCCGAAGACCAGAGCGGCGGCGAAGAAGCGCAACGACTGGATGGACTGAAACTTGCCCATCCCTCCGAGATTAGCACGCCTGAAGCCTATGTAGGATTACGCTGGTTTCGCAATATCCTAATCATCATCATTCGCAGCAGTACCTCTGCGTCGCGCAAACATGGAAAGCACCATGAAGGGCTGCAGCACCCGGACGTAGTCGATGTTCTCAGTCGGAATGGTCGTCCCGATGGCAGGAATGTCCTGCTAGACATCGATGCCCGAGAACAAACGTAGCGCTGCCGTAGTAAGCCGTTTTGCGACATCAGACGGTTGATGCGCTTATGGCTCAACCGCGGGAGCGCTGCCACTTTCGGCGCCCCGATCCGGCGGTGGCCGTGGGTCGGCCGCTCATCGAGCAGGGTGAAGGCGCGGATCGGCGTCCTCACTCTTGCGGTATCGCCGCTGCGGTAAGGTAGCCGGAGCACTCTTTTACACTAGGTCTCTAGCATGCGCTAAAAGTTGCGCCCATGTTTCTAAGCGTCTTAGCGCTCCATATCTAATTCGCACATCGCATTGGGGCATAAGAAGTTGCGAAACTGTGGATCAAGCAGCTTGGAGGTAGAATACGAGACGTGATTATCGTCGCCGTAAGCGATGTTCCCATTCAACATTCCAAAGCACTCGTGCTGACCACATAAGTAGTCTGACAGGCGGGCAATTGTGACGTTGCCCATCTCGCCTAGAGCTAGTATGACGTCTGCGTATTTGGATTCCTCCGCCTCGAAGGCCGCCTTCTCGACGATAGGTGCGTATGGATGCCCAAACCAGCGGGCGCGCGCGGCTGGATTGCCTCCAAAGCTGGGTGAATGTGGTCCCGATACAATGAGTAAGAACCGCTTGCCGGGATATCGCGAGAAGAGAGCCGTAAGGCCAAGTCTTGCTGCGCTGATGCCTGATACTCTTCGATCATGATCGTCAATGTAGGTGTCGAGGAGCGTTGCTTGGCGCCAATAAAAGGGGATCACTACGTCGCGGATTTCGGCATGCTGATCCAGCATTTCAGTTACAAGGTGATTTAGATACTCATACTTGGCCATTTCTCCCCACTTACGGTAACCCAGGAACGGTCGATATCCCGTGTCTGTGATCTGATATCCGGCCCGCCCAACAGATTCTCCTGATTCGAACAGGGCTGCAGCGACGGCTTCGGCGTGACTATCGCCTGCGAGCAAGAAGCTTGGCTGCGCCTTCGCCGACCCCAGTACGCAGAGTGTCGCCGCGGTTCGTTGTGCTGCATAGTCTTCGCCGCAGTCTCTCCAGCGTCCATGATAGGTGCCTTTCTCTGCCATGTTGGCGATTTCCGCAGGCAATCGACGAGGCAAGCCGTCCGTTTTGTATAAGATTAAACCAATTGCGCATAGTGTCGCCGAGATCGTGCCAGCAACCGCAAATAGCCGGCGACGTCCGAATACCGCGCCGCGCCGACGTAGCGGCGCCTCGATATAACGCCAGGAAGGAATGGCAACTGCAAAGGACAGGGCCGCAAGTATGACCATAGACGTCGAGGTGAGTTCGATCCAGTAATAGCGGGCAAAAGCAATTAGTGGCCAATGCCACAGGTAGAGCGAGTAGCTTATGAGCCCCACAAAGCGAATAGCGGGAAGCGCCAACAGACGCTCAACAAACGTGGGCGCCGCACCGCCTCCTAGGTAGACGATTAGTCCGGCGCCCAGGACCGGGGGCAACGCCGACAAGCCGGGAAACGGAGTGCGGGGCGACAGGCCAAAGATCGGGATGAGTATCAAGGCCAGCCCAATGGCTGACAGCCATTCCGTTACCACGACATTTCGCTGACTAGGAATCATGCCAAACGCAAGCAGAGAACCACAAAGCAGCTCCCACACTCGCGTGGGGAGTAAATAGAAATTGGCCAACGGCGCATGCTGGGTTGCGTAGACGCTGAGAGCAAATGACAGTATCGCCACGAGGGCACATAGCAAAAACGCCGTGCGCAATCGCCACACGCCCACGACAAGGGCCAACCCCACAGGGAAGAAAATGTAAAACTGCTCTTCGACGCCGAGGGACCACGTATGCAAGAGAGGTTTTAAATCTTCGCTGGTATCGAAGTAATTCCCTCGTTCAATCCAAAATGCTAAATTGGAAGCGAATACGGTTGAGCTCCATACACTTGTGCCGAATTCTTTGAGGTCTTGCGGTAACATTATCACTAGAGCCACTAATAGGCTGAATGCTGTCATCACACTAAAGGCTGGCAGTATGCGGCGAATACGCCGTTCGTAAAATCCGACTATGCTGAATCGGCCATTCGTAATGTCGCTAAGGAGGATGGATGCCATCAGATATCCGGAAATCACAAAAAACACATCCACGCCGACGAAACCGCCGCTAATGGGTGTAAAACCGATGTGAAACAGCACCACCGGGATAACGGCTAGGGCGCGCAACCCATCGATATCTGGTCTGTATTTACTCATCATCATATAAAGAGACGGTGTCCATCCAGCCGTTGAGTCGCCCGCCTACTGGATGAGAGATCCTGCTACGGATCCGTCCGGAGCGCCTTAAACATGAGTTCGCGGTAGATTTCAAAGAACCACATCAGATTGAACACAGGAATGACGACAAACAAGCACGTTGAATACGCCACAATTTTATGGAGCATTTACATGTCTGGGGCAGGTCATCTCGTCGCCATTCGCACGGACGACGTGCTCCGGCTTAATACCGGAAGCGGGCGGCAGTGCATCTCGCGATGATACTTATAGTCTCAGGGCGTCTGATATGGTCTTCACGTCAAATCCAAGGAGTCGCTCCCATGGCTCACAGGATCCGCTGCACTCACTCGCCTTTGACATACCGCCCAAAGTCGCGGATCAAAGGTCCTCGCAGGAGGAATGCCCAGTACAAATGGCAGACTGCAGGTCACGTAAACCATAAGTTCCTTGTAGGATTCAAAACTTGAATAAATCAGAAACATAACGAGGCTGAGAAACTTAATCTTGTTAAGCGCCGGCGCTCCGGCAGTATTTGTGAGGGGCCGCATCATCACGATGCAACCGAATGAGACAATCCAGATGGCGGCGTACAGCTCCAGCCCGACAATTCCGTTCTCGTATAGGGCGCGATAGAATTCTCCATGAATGCCCAGGCGAAATTCCACAGGAATGTCGGCTTCTTGTTGAATCCAGATTTCAAAGGCATCGGTTCCGATGCCGAGAAGCGGTCGCTTCTCCCACATAGCGGCAGCGTGGCGATTCGTGAATACGCGCTCGGCGTTACTGAGAGTCGTGGGGCGACTTGCGTCCATCAATTGCGATTCGGACATATCCTGGGTCACCTCACTGGATAGCAGCACTTGCAGACTGGTGACCTGCCGATGAAGGTACGAATTCTGGTCAGAGGCCCCTGCAAACCATAAGATTGGCAGTGCCGCGATCGGTATGACGGCGTAGCGCCACACCTTGCGAGGTCCAATCCAGACAAGGAATGCGATGGGCGCGAAAATATAGGCCTTCCGTTCTCCAGATAGAAAGATAATCACGGCAGCGACGCACACGGCGCAAAGAGGCAACGGTGGCTTCCAGAAATGCGGGAAGCGATTGAAAAGCAAGATCAGCAGCATGGGCAACAGGATGAAAATAGTCTTTGGTTCGTTCAGATGTTTCCAGCCGACGTAATATCCATGTGCCAGATGCCATCCCACATTGGCGCAGAGAATTAACGATATGAAGACGGATGAAATGATAAGTAGGCGCTCGGAGGAGCGTGTCCGATAGTAGCCGAATACAGCAAATAAGAACGAAAATACGATGCCAAATTCGGCAATCTTTGCGGCCGCCATCGATAGCTTTACGAAGAGTGCTGACAACAGATAGTCAAGCACATAGGCGAGCAAGGTGATCAAAGTGATCCGCGACACTCGCGGACTCGCAATTCCCTTCAGCACTGCAAGAAAAATTGTGACGATGGCCAAAATGTCAGACAGCTGTATTTTTACTGATCCGAAGACATGATTAATTCCGGAGAAAAGGGAAGCGATGGTTGCGCCGAACAGCACATCCATCAATATCGATGGCCTCTGAAGCGAGGGTAGGTCTTCCAATGTCATTGCGCGATAACCGACGACGGGGGCTTAGGTATCCGCAACGAGTAGACTTTTACGTAATCCACCTGCAATTCGAAGGGCGACACGGCCTTTGATACGTCCTGCTCATACAGTGTCAGACTGACAAGCGGATACAAGGCGACCTTGTATTCGTCCAACGTGGGGAATCGAGCGACCTCCTTGCGGTCGAGATATATGATTACGAATTGTGGAGAAATCAATGCGCCGTATGTGTGCCATTCGGCCGCGAGGCCCGCCTCGCCCTTATAGTTTGATTTGGACCACGGCTTGCTAAGGCCACCTGGCTTGAGGTACTTGGGGGCCGGCGGCCAAAGATGTACGGTGCTATGCAGGCCCCTTGGATCGCCGCCGTACCATTCAACGATGTCTATCTCTGGCCTCACGATTGCGAGATTTGTATGCTCCTCTTGGGACTTGAGCCAGAATCCCGGCCACGCGCCTGGCATATTCGGAAATTTCATACGCGCCTCGAAGTAACCATACCGTTGCGCAAATCCGGCTCCCGCCTGGTTTACTGTCTCGATATTTCCACCGTGCCAGCCGTCCGTGTCTTTGGTAGCTCGAATTGTCAGCACTCCATTGCTGATTGAATACGTCTGGTTGTTCGCACCAGGGACGTCGAACTTGGCCGCCCCGTAGCTCGCATGGACTGGTGCGTACCATGGCCCGGCGCCACTGTCCGGCGTTACGCTATCGGCGTCGAATTCGTCCGAAAGGCTAAGGTCATATCCGGAAAGATCAAGCGCAGTGCCGGCATATTCCTCGCTCCAAGAGTAGGCCTGCGGGTCCGTCGTGTCTGCAATCGACTCTGGCGATGAGAGCACGGCCACTAGCGCTGAGGCGAGGAAAGGGCACAGTGTCTTACGATTCATAAGTCCTCTTTAATACTTGCCGACGTTACTGATGTCGATGCATTAAGGATACTTGCCCGCTTTAGATTACGTGAGGTTGTAGCCTCAGCGATTCGTTGATCTCCTCGCAAATCCGGCGTACAGCATTCGAACCATAGCGGCGGTGGATCATTGCAATCGCGCGCTCGACTTGGGTGGTAAGGCGCAGTTCAAGCGATTTCAGCTGTCGCAACACCGTGTCGTCCGCGTAGTCCGCCATCCCCCTACGACCTTTGCGGAGACGGGAATGCCGGCGTTCATGGCTTCCAGCACGACCATGCAGAGACCCTCATGCCTGCTTACGAGCACGAATAGATCGGGAGGTACTTTTGACCAACCTTCGACGAAGCCAGGAGACTGTACGTGTGCCGCGACACCCAGGTGCTCGGCCAATTCTTCGCAGGCCTTTCTTTCTGGCCTCCCTCCAAATAGTGTCATCTTTACGTTGCGTTGCTGTGTCACGACCCTTGCCTCCGCACCAACTCGTCGAAGGAGTTGATGACGTACACAACGGTCGGACGATGTTTGGGGATTTCTTCCATCTTCGGGCTAAAGGTCTTTTCCGTGGCCGAAAACTAATCGAGGGGCTGAGTCACCCCCATGGCGACTCGCCGGGCCAGCAACTTTGCTGCGAACAGACGGTGTACGGGCCACGCGAGGCCAGTCGTAGCCAGGAGCGATGCCCACGCTCGCACGCTGAGCGGATTGAGGCGTAGAGCAAACCATAACAGTCGCCTTGCCTCCGCGATGTCTCCGGCCAGAAAGCGATGATTGCCCAGTTTTCGCGCCCTCTCTGCAAGTCTTCTGGGAACTAAGCGCAGCAGTCGAGGTTCCTCGGCAGCCGCCTTGAGGGCGACGAGCGCGTGATGCGCGAGCAGATCTTTGCGGCTGCCGGTTATTCCGGTGCTGTTGCTGCGCTTGTAGAGCAGTGGCATATCGACAAGCGCGAACCGACAGACTCTAGAAAGACGCAGATAGAAGTCCGTATCCTCGAACACTCGAATTCCTGGATCGAATCCGCCGCAGGCGCTAAAAGCGCTGCGGCGAATGAGCGTCGTGGACGGAATGATGGGTGGATCGTTGAGAAAGTAGGCTCGTGTCAGGTCAGACCGCCCGGTAATATCTCGTACTCGCGCCCGCGCGGCCGTACCTGAGTCGTCCCACGCAAATGTGTAATAGCCCGAATAGACCAGCCCTACATCAGGATCGGCTTCCAACGCTGCCAGCTGTAGTTCCAGCTTTTTAGCTGCCCAGTAATCATCGCCATCGAGAATGGCCACGTAGGGCGCAGTGGTGCTCTCAATGCCGGAATTTCGCTGAGCCGACAGTCCGGCGCCACCGGGGCCATATTGGACCAGGATCCGGGAGTCCCAATGCTCGATCTCACGTAAGACGGAGATCGTGTCCGGATTCGAGCCATCATCCGCAATAACTATTTTGTCGATCAGGTCCGCGCGCGATTGCTTAAGCACCGATTGTACAGCGGCACCGATCGTACGCCCCTCGTTATAGCAGGTCAGGACAACCGCCACCCTGGGTTCGGCAACTGTCATTGCCGATAGTACTTAAGCATGGCCGGATAATAGCCGCGCCCGAATCTCTGATTCGTTACCTTCTTTATATCGACTTGGGTCAGAAGCATTCCTACAACTCGTCCACCGGCACGGTCGATCTCTTCAAGCGCCTTTTGAATGATCTCCAGCGGCGTCTTGGCCCACTTGGTGACCAGCACGACCGCATCTACGCGCTTCGTCATTGCAAGAGAATCGGAAACCGCCAGCACCGGAGCCGAATCGATCACGATCAGATCAAACCCGCGTTTGATGGTGTCCAGCATCTCCTCAAATGTCTCGCTGGAAAATCTATCGTGAGGACCAACTTCAGTGGTTGAAAGCGGCAGCACGTGCGGTCTTTTGTTGGCGCCTCCCGAGCGGACGACATCTCGCAGCTGCGCCTTGCCACGCAAAAGTTCGATCAAGCCCACCTCAGCGTCTATTTTCAACGTGCGAGTGAGCGATCGAGTCCTGACATCAGCGTCTATCAGGAGCACGCGTCTTCCATCCATGGCCGCCGCCTGCGCAAACGCCATTGAGGAGATCGTCTTGCCCTCGCCAAAACTGCCAGATGTTATCTGCACAACGACCGACTGACGTGCAGCCACCGCTTGTTGTACGGCTACACGGAGATTTCTGAAGGACTCCGCGAACATGGAAAGCGGCTTTTCATAGATTATCTCAGCCATGGGAATACGCTTATGGCCGACGCGAAGATCAGCGGAACCAAGCCGCGGAACCAGGGCGAGTATCGGAACGCGGGTTCTGCGTTCGAGATCCTTCGGTCGTAAGATCACGCCGTCAAATATCTGTGCGAGAAGCACCGCCAGCGACCCGAATGCGAGGCCAGCGCCAATTGCAGCGACCACCACGAGCTTGATTTTCGGAAACGACGGCTCCTGCGGGACGGTCGCTTCGGAGACCACGGCAGCATTGACCTCGCTACCGCCTTCCTGTGCCGTCACCTGCTGCAATCGGGTTGACATGTCGCCATACATCTGTTTGAGAGAATCCGCATCACTTTGCAATTGAGTGAGTTTGACGCTTGCCGCATTGTCTGTGACGAGTTGCCTGCGGGACTCGTCACGGATCGCAAGCAGGGCGTTCACTTTGCTCTGGGCGACAACAACAGCGTTCTTGAGCTCTACCAAGGTTCGATTTGCTTCGGCGGTCATTTGCTCCAGCAGACCCTCGATCTGCTTATTCAGCTCGATCATTTGCGGATAGTTGGGACCGAGCGTCGGGGACAGCTGAGCGCGTTGATCTGCCAATGTCAGGTATTGAGTACGTAACTGTTGCATGGTCGGTGTCGATACCACCTTGGCTGCCTCCGCGGCGCCAGCGGTATCTAAGCTGCTGCGATACGCGAGGAGTTTCGACTGCGCATCGCCCAAGCTTTGCTGCGCTTCCGTAAGCCCCGAGTCCAGGTTCTCCAACGCACTCTCGGTGGATGTGGCGCCCTTGGTCTGCATCAGGCCCGAGCGGGAACGATACGCGTCCAGCCTCGATTGCGCGGATTCGAATTGCGACTTCAGCTCGGCCACTCGCTGTGTGAGCCATTTATCGGCATCTTTCGTGGCGCGCTTTTTGAGGTCAGACTGATACCTTATGTAGGCATCCGAAATGGCATTGGTTATTCGTGCGGCCAGTTCGGGATTCTCGTCCTTGTAGTTGACGGTAAGTGCCGAGGTGAGTCCGACACGTTCCACGTCCAATTGCATAAGGAGTAAATCGATGAGTTGCGCGCGCGCCAGCGACGGGTCACCACCGCTCGTGGATGGCAAGTCCATATCTTCCCGGGCCTGCCATATGAAGTACCTCGGGTTATGGATCTTCAGGTGGGGATCGCGGCTCAGCAGATCATCGACGGCCTTACCGACCACAGCTCGAGACTGGATAATTTGTACTTGAGTATCTATGACCGGGGATTCGTCCGGAACATTGGAGAGCACTTCAGGTGAGTTCGTGACTACCTGCTTACGAGGATCAAGGATGACTGTAGCAATTCCTGTAAAAGCAGGGACCGCCACATAAAGAAACGCCGCGGTGAGAATCGTCACGAGCAGGATCGTCGTGATAAACCGCCAGATGTGTTTGCGCAACGCCTGGATGACTGCTTTGAGGTCATCTGAAAGGCCACTCGCAGTATCCAACTGCAAAGGTATGATCTCGGGCGTCGGGACGTCGGGCACGGGGCGCAAATGAGAATTCAAAACTAGCCTCCGTCTGTGAGTGCTCGATCAGGGACCACACCTCGCCAGAATGGTCCCGCTAACCGAGCCACCGAACAATGTTGCGTTGCGGCTTCCGCACACTGTTAAGCGCTGCAACCCGCATGCCACAAAAGCTCTCCACGATAGCCTGATCTGGAGTTCAGCTTCGACTCGGAGCGCCGGTCTCCCGCAAAGCACAGTGTCTCCTGCCGCTCCATCCTTGTGCAAGGGCCTGAAAACAGAGAACTCTTGGGCGCTGGACGCAGATAGTGAATGGTGCTTTGCAGAAGGCAAGCTGACGCTGCCGGCGGACAGGTCGGACTCGCTCTTTGACGCCTCGCTCAGGCAGGCAGCGCGCCCCTATCTAAGGCGTCGGCCTCTATGCTGACAGTCGGGAAGGAAGTATGGCGAAACTCGAGCATCCCCCTGCCAGCCATCCCCTTGGCCGGCAAATGCGTTCGCGGCTAGCCGGCCATCGATCAGATCATTGGGTAAAGATGCTAAGGAGCGCAGCGCGTAATGCCAACCGAGCTTCCAGAGTGCCCGCCAAGCTCGCAGCACCCCCGCGAAATCTCGCGCTGATACGCCCCGCCGCAAAAGCCAATGGCACAGCTCGCGTTTATGCTCACGAATCTCACTCCGCATCTCGGGGTGACGCTTCTCGATCTCTGCCAAGACCAAATCCGCCGACTGACGGATCATGTCGATATCGCTCGTGAGGTTGTGATTCGTCTGGCGGTAGCCCGTCAGGTGCTCTGGAACGATCCCAAAGAGATAGCGTTCGGCGATGGCCGTATACAGCTTGTAATCTTCGCAACCCCTCAGGTGTTCGTCATAGCCACCGCACTCAAGGATCGCCGACTTGCGCATCAAGGCGCCACTGCCGTTACCGACAATATTACGCCGGCAGCACTCCCTGAAGACTTCCCCACAACTCATCGGTCGGTGACCGGTACTGCGGACCCGTCCCTTGTCATCTATGAGCGCAAACCAGGTGTAGACGAGTCCGATGCGGCTTCCTCCCGTGCGCATTGCCTGAACCTGTCGTTGCAGTTTTGTGGGGCGCCACAGGTCGTCCGCATCGAGCGGCGCGATCAGATCACTTCCTGATGCGGCGATTCCCCGGTTGCGTGCCGCACTGGGGCCTCGTTGCGGCTGCTGCAGGACCTGCACACGAGAGTCGCCCCGTGCACATGTGCGCGCTATCTCCAATGAATGATCGGTAGAT
>Ga0182024_10021521_pt1 | contig 11700 bp, 8 predicted proteins | sample P32metaG_FD_120480 | JGI IMG/M metagenome (GOLD analysis project Ga0182024, IMG submission 120480) | Permafrost microbial communities from Stordalen Mire, Sweden - P3-2 metaG (Illumina Assembly) | ecosystem: Environmental > Terrestrial > Soil > Wetlands > Permafrost | place: Sweden: Stordalen... | reverse complement strand
GGCGCGGGGATGGGGGTGTCGCGATGAGACAGAACGATTGCTTGAAGGTGCAGGCTTCCTTCTCGGGCTATCTGGACGGAGCCATCAGCGGCCAGGAGATGCACGCGATTTCGCGGCATATGCGGGGGGTGGAGGGATTGGGAGGCGACGCGAAGGCCGGCGGCTGCGAGGCGTGCACGAATGAGTTTGCCGCGTGGCGGATGACGCACGAGGCGGTGTCGGCTCTGCGACCGAGGAAGGCGCCGGCCGACCTTGCGTTGAGGCTGCGGCTGGCGATCTCGCATGAGCGGGCGAAGCGCGATTCGCGGTGGCTGGATCGCCTTGCGCTGGTGTGGGAGAACGCGGTGCGGCCGATGGTGGTGCAGGTGTCCGCGGGAGTTGTGGGTAGCGTTGTGCTGGTGGGGAGTATTGCGCTTTTGCTGGGGATGGTGGCCGCTCCGCCACAGGCGGTGCTGGCCGACGATGAGTCTCTGGGCGCGGTGACGGCGCCACACTATCTCTATTCGACGGTCTCGCCGGCTTCGATCACGACTGACCATGAGACTGCGATCGTCGTGGAGGCCTCGGTGGACGATACGGGACGGGTGTACGACTACTCCATCGTCTCCGGCCCGGAGAACGATGCGGTGCGGCTGCAGGTCGCGGACCAGCTTTTGGGCTACGTCTTCCGGCCTGGGAGCGTCTTCGGCGTGCCGGTCAAGGGTAGGGTGGTGGTGACCTTCGCGGGAATCTCGGTGCGAGGCTAGAGGCGGACTGGGTCTCTGTTTGCGGTTCTTAGCGGGGCGACGCTTGCTATCCCTATGCTGCTCTCTTAAACTCGACGGGAGCGTCGAATCCTTATTGTGTTGCGTCTGAGCCGTGTCTTCTCATCCCGATATCTTCCGATCGGCCCTGCTGCCCTGGCGCTCCTGACGGCCGGCTTTGTGCTGCCGTCCACGATGACCGCACAGTCGTCTTCCTCCTCATCCTCCTCTACACCGGACACTCCTACGACCGATTCGTCGAGCGCGCCACGGCGTGTCGCCAGGCCAAACACCGGTGGGTCCGCGATCACGCTGGAGACCAGCGAGCCGCTGTTTTTCCTGGCGGCCTCTCTGAATGCGTGCGGCTACGACGACGACCTGGCCAATTCCAGCCCGGTGCGGCAGCGGATTCGCGATGAGATGAATGCGCAGTTGGCGGCGAGCGCCGCGGCGCGGGATGCGCGCGATGGGCTGTGCGCGTATGTGCGCGATCATGCGCTGGCTGACCCGGGGCGCGACCTCGCGCAATACGTCTCGCTGGCGCTCTACCTGGGGCCGCCGCCGGCACTGGCGCCGACGGTCGATGAGGTCGAGCTTCCGGCGGAGGCCAGCCAGGTGGTTGCCATTCTTCCGCTGGTGCGCAGCTTCGCCGACGCGATCCATCTTAATGCGCTGTGGTTCGAGCATCGCGCGGAGTATGAGGGGTTCGTCGACACGATTCACGATCCGCTGACCAAGATGGTGCTGGGCACCGACCTGTACCTGCATCTTCCGGTCAGCAGCTACGATGGGCGCCGGTTTACGGTTTTTCTTGAGCCGTTGCTCGCGCCGTCGCAGACCAATGCGCGCATCTCCGACAACGACTTCATTGTGGTGGTGTCGCCGGCGAAGAAACCGGCGGCGAGCGTGCCGATGGACTTGATCCGGCATACCTACCTGCACTACGACATCGAACCTTTGATCAACGGACATACCGCATCGTTGAACCGTCTGCTGCCGCTGCTGAAGCCGGTGCAGCAGTCGGCGCTGGACTTCAGTTACAAGTCCGATATTGTGGCGCTGGTGACGGAGTGCCTGATCAAGGCGGTCGAGATCCGTCTTGAGGACACAGGCATCGCCATGCCGGCCAAGCCGGCCAATCTGAATGAACGGACGGGAATGCAGCAGTACGAGGATGCCATGGCGGCCTACGATCGCCGATCCGAGGCTGTGCGGCGGCGGGCGATCGACCTGGCGATGCGCCAGGGTTGGGTGCTGGTGGAGTACCTTTACGGCGAACTGGGCGAGATGCAGAAGGACGGAACCAGTCTGCGGGACTTTATCGGGCCGATGGTGTATGGCATGGATGTGGACCGCGAGCAGCATCGTGACGGACAGATTGCGTTTTTGCCGGAGAGTTCGGGCGCTGACGTGGTGCGGCGCGCGCCGCATCCGATGACCAGCCTCGAACTGGCGGAGATGAAGCTGATGAAACGGGACGTTGACGGCGCGGCTGAGATTGGCGAGGCTGCCCTGATGGCGGACCCGGCGAACGCGGAGGCGCACTATCTGCTGGGGCGGATCGACCTGATGCAGGGTGACCCGGACGGCGCGCTCGACCATCTGAGCCAGACCGTCCAGCTCTCGCACGATCCGCGGACGGTCGCGTGGGCGCATATCTACCTGGGCAGAATGTACGACATTGCGCAGACTCCGGAGCGGGACAAGGCGCTGGCGGAGTACCGCGCGGCGCTGGCCAACCGCGACAGCCAGCCGGACACCAAGGCGGCAGCCGAGAAGGGGATCAAGGAGCCGTTTGCGCTGCCCAAGCGGGCAGCTGCCTCATCGGACCAGCAGAGCTCGCCGGACGATCTGGATCCGACGGGCAAGGCCGAAAAGGAAGCTTATCGGCCAACCCCTCCGCAGTGATTGAGGGGACAGCGCGCTCGCGAGCGGCGAGTCCGGTTAGACTGAAGATTGGAACCACCGTCGGGGGCTAAATTGACGACGCGCCATGACATTGCCGGAGAGACCCGAAGGGTACGGGGACGGCGAGGTTTGCCTCCGGACGCGGGCGCCAACGGCAAAGGCAAGCTGAAGGGCGATGCAACTTCGTCCGCAGTCCCGCAGGACGAGCGCTTCTTCGACTACGAATTCAAAGACCCAAGCCTGCTGACTCTGGCGCTGACTCACAGCTCGCTGGCCTATGAGAGCAATGGCGAGGGAGCCCAGGTGGGCGCGGACAACGAGCAGCTGGAGTTCATCGGCGACGCGGTGCTCGGCCTGGTGGTCGCGGAGGAGCTCTATCGCCGGTTTCCTACGCTGGGGGAGGGCGACCTGACACGGCTGCGGGCCTCGCTGGTGAGCAGCCGCAATCTGGCGCAGGTCGCGTCGCGAATCCAACTTGGGCCGATGTTGCGGCTAGGGCGGGGCGAGGAGCACAGCGGAGGGCACAAGAAACCGGCGCTGCTGGCTAATGCGCTGGAGGCGGTGATCGCGGCGATGTATCTGGATGGCGGACTGGCGCCGGCGCGGGACTTCATACATTGGCATATTGTGGAGCCGGCCGAGGCTGGGATTGCGGGCATGCTGGGTTCGGCCGAGCCGTTTGCGGGTGCGGTGGGGGATTACAAGTCGGCGCTACAGGAGAGACTGCAGGCCTCGGGCGCGGGGCAGCCGAGATATGTGCTGACCGACCAGAGCGGGCCGGACCACCAGAAGAGGTTCCGGGTTGAGGTGCGGGTGGGCGATGGCGCGGGCGGCTTTGTCGCGATTGCAGCGGCGGAGGGCACGACCAAGAAGTGTGCGGAGCAGGAAGCGGCGCGGCTGGCGTTCGAAAGCCTGCTCTCGGGCGCGCTGCTGGATGTGCTGCCCAAACAGGGTCGCAGCGCGGCGGGTGCGACGGGACATGCGCGGCGTGCGATCGAGTCTGCGGAGGCCATACCATGAGCCTTGCTGTGGATTCGCCGGCGCAACGCGGCGACGATTTGGCGGCGGCTGGTCCCGCGGTCCCCATCGTCGCGACGGTGCATCGCCGTCACAGCCTGCTGGAGGCGTTCCAATCGCTGCTTTACGTGATCGTCGTTGCGCTCTTCATTCTTACCTTTTCGGTACAGCCGTTTCGGATCCCTTCGGCGTCGATGGAGCCCACGCTGCTGGTGGGCGACTTCCTGCTGGTGAACAAGCAGATTAGCCTGGAGGTCCCGCCGCACATCTTCGCGCCGACGAGCGAGATTCGGCGGGGCGACCTGATCGTCTTCCACTATCCGGTCGATCCTTCGCTGCACCTGGTGAAGCGGGTGATCGGGCTGCCGGGCGACCGGGTGCGGCTACGCGGCGGGCGGGCGTTTGTGAATGACCAGGCGCTGAACGAGCCTTACGCGATGTTCCGGACGGCGGCGGCGGACAGTTATCGCGACGACTTTCCGCGGATGGAGAGCGCGGACCCGAACGTGGATTCGCGATGGTGGATTGAGATGCGCTCGCTGGTCTCCGGCGGCGAGTTGACGGTGCCGGCGGACAGCTACTTCGTGCTGGGCGACAACCGCAACGACAGCGAGGACAGCCGCTACTGGGGGTTCGTTCCGCGGGCCGACATTGTGGGCAAGCCGTTTCTGATTTATTTTTCGCTCAACAGCTCGCGGCAGACGCCGGGGCAGTCGGCGGCGAATGCGATGGCGGGGGGCGGGTCGGTCGGAAGCGGCGGTGCGGGTGGATCGAGCAACGGACTCGTGCGTTGGGAACGCGCGTTACGGGTCATCTACTGAGGGGCAGTTGTGAGTTGGTAGTTGTGAGTAAGGGCAAAAGAGGCAGTCTCATCGGCTGCCTTTTGTTTTATTGCTCACAACTACCAACTCACAACTTGCTCCTAGGCTGGGACGGGCTCTGAAACGGGGACGCGGACGGGGGTGAGCCAGTCGTAGCGGTCGGGCTTGAGGCCGTTGACGATGCCGAAGAATTCCGCGTGGATGGCGGAGGTGAGAGGACCCATGGTGCCGTCGCCGACGAGGATGCGATCGACGGAACGAAGGTGGGTGACCTCAGCGGCGGTGCCGGTGAAGAAGGCCTCGTCGGCGATGTAGATCATCTCGCGCGGGAGGGCCTGCTCGACCACCTTGATATCGAGCGCTTTGGCGATGGTGAGCACGGAGTCGCGGGTGATGCCGCTGAGCACGGAGTTGGCCAACGGGGTGGTGTAGAGGACGCCGCCACGCACGAGGAAGAGGTTCTCGCCGGAGCCCTCGGAGAGGTAGCCGTTGACATCGAGTGCGATGCCCTCGGAGTAGCCGTTGATCTCGGCCTCCATGCGGATGAGCTGCGAGTTCATGTAATTTGCGCCGGCCTTGGCGAGCGAGGGCATGGTGTTGGGCGCGAGGCGGTTCCAACTGGAGATGCAGACGTCGGCGCCGCTGTTGCCGGGGATGTAGGTGCCCCAGGGAAAGTTGGCGATGTAGACATCGACCGGGGATTTGAGGGGGTTGACGCCGATCTCGCCGTAGCCGCGGATGGCGATGGGGCGGATGTAGCATGGGGCTACCCCGTTTGCCTCGACCACATCGACCGCGGCGGAACAGAGCTCTTCAAGCGAGAACTTGACGGGCATGCGATAGATCTTGGCGGAGTCGAGCAGGCGCTGCATATGCTCCTCCAGGCGGAAGATGGCGGCGCCGTCGGGCTGCGCATAACAGCGCAGACCCTCGAAGACGGAAGAGCCGTAGTGGACCACATGGGACATGACATGGATCTGCGCCTTCTCCCAGGCGATCATCTCCCCGTTACGCCAGATGCTTTTCGTCGAAACCAATCCCATGTGCACCCCCTTCAGAACCGCGCCCATCCGCGGGGTCCCTGAATCTTTGATTATACCGAGCGCTGGTTGCGAGGTCATCGGGAATATCCATGGCGAATCGGTGCAGGCATTCGTCTGGGCACCGTCCGCTATCATGGATGGCGATGGAGACTGGCAATCCGGCTTGCGCGCTCTTTTTGATGGACTGCGCCGATGCTCGATCTGTACTGACCCGATCTGTACCGGCCGCCTCACGGAGAGTGGATTGAGCAAGATACGTGCGATGCGCGGAGCGATCTCAGGGGCCGCGGTGGCGATGCTGCTGACCGCGTTCTTCTATTGCACGTTCTACAACCGCTTCCTGGGGCTGCGGTCGGGAGATGGCGAGTTTGGGGGCGGCGACGCGTTTGTAAGGGGCATTCTGCCGTTTCGGGATTACTTTGCGACCTCACCGCCGTTCAGCCAGTTCAAGGCGGGCGTGCTGCTGACGCTGTTTGGCGACAAGCTGATTGTGTTGCGGACCGCGGGGCTGGTGGAGCGTGGCCTGATTGCGCTGCTGGTGTATCTGTGGCTGCGGCGGATTGCGCGGCCGGCGCACGCGGCGTTTGCTGCGTTCGCGACGCTGGTGCTGTCGGCGGGCGATATGGCCGATCCGATTGCCTCGTACAACCACGACAGCATGTTGTTCGCGATCCTGAGCGGGTATCTGGCGAGCTTTCTGCTGGAGCGGGCGAGATGGGACCGGTTCGCGGTGTGGATGGCGATTGCGTCAGGCGCAGCGGCGGGGCTGAGTTTGCTGGTGAAGCAGACGATTGGGCTGGGCGCGGTGGTTGCGGTGCCGCTGGTGGTGGCGGCGATCCTGTGGCGGCGGCAGAGCGTGCGGCGGGCGCTGCTGTGGTTGGTTGGATTCGGGGTAGGCGCGGCGGTTCCGATTGGGGCGCTGGTGGCATGGCTGGCGCGGCTTGGGGTACTGAAGACATTTCTGGTGCAGGTGTTTGTGAAGGGGCCGGCGGCGAAGGCGCAGAACGGAGGCGGCGACTTTGTGACGCGGGCGGCGACGGTGGTGGGCCACGGGCCTCGGCAACTGCTGACGGCTGCCCTGGGCGCAGCCATACTGCTGTGGCTGCTACAGCGCGCCACCCGCTCCTCGGCAGAGCCGGTGGAGGAGGAGGGGCGGAGCTGGGAGATGCTGGCGATGGCGGTCGCGAGCGCGGGCTGCGTCGCGTTGGGTGTCTTCCTCTCGTTTCGACATGTCGGGCAGGCACACGTCTCGTGGCCGGTGAACCTGACCATCCTGATGTGCATGGGGATTGTGGTGCTACTGGCGGTGGGCAGTTGGCAACTGCTCGCGGGGTCGATGAATGAGCGGCAGGCGCAGGTGTATCTGCTGGCGGCGGTCTCCTTCAACATCGCGTTCATGCTTTCGCTCTCCTTTCCGATCTTCCCCGCGATGCTGTTGCCGGGGATCGGCCTGCTGATTGCCGGGGGACTGGCGGGGAGCCGCGGCGTTGGCCGGCTGGCGGTCTATGCGGTGGCGCTGATGCTGTGCACCGACGTGATGCGCATTAAGCTGGACCGTCCGTTCGGCTTCGGGTCGTTCGGCGATGGTCCTGTGGCGGACGCGACGGTAGCTTCGGTCCAACCCAAGCTGAAGGGCATCTATATGCCCGCGGACACGGCGCGGCTGGTGGATGGGGTGGCGGCGACGGTCGCGGCGAACACCACGCCGGCGGACACGATCTTCGCATATCCGGAGATGGGGATCTTCTACGCGCTGACGGAGCGCAGGTATCCGACGGAGACGGGCTCGCACAATGTCGACGTGGTGAACGATGGACTGGCGCGGTCGGAGGCGCTTCGACTGCTGGCCAATCCGCCAAAGGTGCTGATCTATCTGCCGGAGACAGCGGAGCAGCTGCGCGACGAGGAGGCGATGTGGCGGGGCGGGCGGCGGATGGGACAACGCGACATTATCGCGGCGGTGGAGTCGCTGGCGAAGGGGTATCGGCTGGAGGGCGTTTATCCGACGCGGGGGAACCAGAGCGTGTATGTGTACGTGCGGCCTTAGACGAGACCGCTAGAGGGCGGTGCTGGTGAGCGAGGCCTCCTGCATGATGGACTGGGCGCGGTCGAGGGCGGAGCCGACGTTGGGGCAGATGTTCTCGCGGCCGACGTGCTGGACAAATTCATCCTGCTGCATCATCTTGCCGGGCTGCTCGCGCGCGCCGCAGAAGACCAGGAAGCGGCCGGAGGCGTGGACCTCGTCGGCGAGGCGCTCAAGGGCCTGGAGGCCGGTGGAGTCGATGGCGGTGGTGTTGCGCAGGCGGACGACGATGACGGGCGGGAGGGTGGCGAGCTGCCGGCGAATCTCATCGAGCTTCTCGGTGCTGCCGAAGAGGAATGGGCCGTGGATGCGGAAGACGACGGCGTAGTCGGGGATGAGTTTGCCCTGGAGGACGTGGACCTGGTCGCGGGCGACGTCTTCTTCCGTGACGCGGGAGACGGTGGTGGTGGTGGTGACCTTGCTGATGAAGACGAGGGCCGCGAGGATCATCCCGGCTTCGACGGCGACGGTGAGGTCGGCGAAGACGGTGAGAAGAAGGGTGGTGAGCCAGACGCCGATCTCGAGCTTCGGGAGGCGGAGGATCTCGGGGATCTCATGCCACTCGCCCATGTTGTAGCAGACGACCATGAGGATGGCGGAGAGGACCGCGAGGGGGATGAAGCGGGCGAGCGGCGCTGCGAAGAGGAGGACGGCGAGGACAGTGAGGGCGTGGACCATTCCGGAGACGGGCGATTGCGCGCCGGAACGGATGTTGGTGGCGGTGCGGGCGATCGCGCCCGTAGCAGGCAGGCCGCCAAAGAGGGGCGAGAGGATGTTGGCGATGCCCTGGGCGACGAGTTCGACGGAGGGGTTGTGGCGGTCGCCGGACATGCGGTCGGCGACGACGGCGGACATGAGGGACTCGATGGCGCCGAGGAGAGCGATGGTGATGGCAGGCGCGATGAGAGTGGTCGCAATGTGGTAATTGAAGTGGGGAAGGCGGAAGCGGGGGAAGCCGGAAGGGATGCCGCCGAAGCGGGAGCCGATGGTCTCGACGTGGAGGTGCAGGGCGAGGACGAGGAGGGTTCCCGCGACGAGGGCAACGATGTATCCCGGGATGCGGCGCGCGTAGCGCATGGTGAAGACGATGAGGGCAAGCGCGCCGAGGGCAAGGAGCGTCGACGTGGGCGAGATGGTGTGGGCGGATTCGGCGAGGACGCGCATTCGGCCGGGGAAGTCTCCGGGGACGGGCGGCGTGCGGAGGCCGAAGAAGTCCTTGATCTGGGTGCTGGCGATGAGGATGGCGATGCCGTTGGTGAAGCCGACGATGACTGGGCGCGGGATGAACCTGACGGCGGTGCCGAGGCCGGTGACGCCGAGCAGGACGAGGATTATGCCGGCCATGAGGGTGCAGACGGCGAGGCCGTCCGCGCCGTAGCGGGCGAGGATGCCGAAGATGATGACGACGAACGCGCCGGTGGGGCCACCGATCTGGCAGCGCGAGCCGCCGAGGGCGGAGATGGTGAAGCCGGCGACGACCGCGGTGTAGAGGCCGGCTTCGGGCGGCGCGCCGGCGGCGATGGCGAAGGCCATGGCGAGGGGCAGAGCGACGAGGCCGACGGTGATGCCGGCGACGAGGTCTGCGGAGAACTTGCGGGCGTTGTAGCCGCGCAGGGCGAGGACGGATTTGGGCAGCCAGTCGGAGCGGGTCAAGGGGGATTCCTGGAGAGATGTAGCTAGGAACGATCCTACGCTCCGTCTCCTAGTGTGATGCGGGTGAGAGCGAGGCGCTGTGACGCTGCTCACAAGGCAAAAGTGCAAGAATGGTGCGTGGTCTTCCAATCGCATCCCGTGAATTTCTATGAGCTGGAGCATTCGGCGTATGTGCATTTTTCGTTGCTGGCGCTGAGTTCGATCTTTTTTCTGGTCGATCCGTTTGCGGCGCTGCCGACGTTCCTGGCGATCACGGAGGGCGCGGATGCGGCGCGGCGCAAGCAGATTGCGCGGAAGGCGTCGCTGACTGCGCTGATTGTGTTGTGCGCGTTTGCGTTTGCAGGCGAGTACATCTTCCGGCTGTTTGGGATCACGCTGCCGGCGTTTGAGATTGCGGGAGGCGTGATCCTGCTGCTGATCGGGCTGGACATGCTGGAGGCGAAGCGCTCGCCGACGCAGGAGTCGCCGGGGGAGACGGCGGCGGCGGCGCAGAAGGAGGACGCGGGGATCGTGCCGCTGGGCGTGCCGATGCTGGCGGGGCCGGGGGCGATCACGTCGGTGATGGTGCTGGTGGGGCAGGCGCAGACGCGCTGGCAGATGGTGGCGATTCTGAGCTCGATCGCGGTGACGGCGCTGGTGTGCTACCTGGTGCTGGGCAACTCGGGCAAAGTGGCGCGGGTGCTGGGCGAGACGGGCATCCGGATTCTGGTGCGCGTGATGGGACTGCTGCTGGTGGCGCTGGCGGTGCAGTATTTTGTGAATGGGCTGACGGACCTGGGTGTGATTGCAAGGCCGGGGGAGTGAAGCAGTTGTGAGTTACCAGCTTACAGCTGGCTCATCTGCTGAACGTAATGCTTTGAATCGAACTTCCTCCCTGTTGAGTCCGGTGACATATACCGGATCTTGCCGAAGACCGCCCGCTCGCTCCACGCGCGGTCGAACTTGCCCACCATTGACCACGCGATCCCGGCATAGCCGTTCGGGTCGCGCCCGTCCAGCTCATATTTGTCGTTCAGATAAATCGCCCACTTCATCGCCGTCCGCACGCTCGGCGTCCACTCCAGGATCTTCTTCGCCCAGTACATGCGCATCACGTTGTGCATCCATCCAAATCGCACCATCTGTCGCTGCGCCGCATTCCACAGGTCGTCGTGGGTCTCGCCCTGCTCCAGTTCGCGCAGTGTGTATAGCCGCTCCCGCTCGTCCCGCGCATGTTCGCCGATCGTCTTCTTTGCCCACGCCTCCGCGCAGGTCGCCGAATCGTACCGCGCCGTGTAGCGGACAAAGTTCACCGCCAGCTCGCGCCATACAATCAGCTCGTTGAAGTACGCATCCCGCGCAGACTTCAAGCTCGCATCGCGCTTCGCTGCGTGCTCGACCGCCAGCGCAATCGTCAACGGCCCAACATGGCCAAACCGCAGATACGGCGACAGCGCCGAGGTCCCATCCACTTCCGGGCGGTTCCTGTCCCGCTCATAACTCCGCAGCAGCTTGGAGGTGAACAGCTTCAGCCGAGCCATCCCCGCTTGAGTCCCTCCAACCCACGCCTGCACCGGTTCCACGCTCCGATCGAGATCCATCCATCCGCGCGTCACGTCTTCAATGCGCTCAGCGGCCAGGCCGCGCGGCCGCTTCCACTCCCGCTCCGCCCGCGGGTTCTCAAACGGGACCAGAAACTCCGGCAGCAAACGATACAGCCGCGGCCGGATCGTCCGCGCGGCATATTGTGCCCGGTCCATCAGCCGCGACGGAACCACCACATCCGCGTCCACCGTCCAGAAAGGAATCGCAATGCACTTGGCCAACTCCCGCCGTGCCTGCTCGTGTGCGCGCAACGGGTTCTCATCGCCAACCACCATCGCCGCCCGCACCTCGGTCAGAAACTTCTCCACCGAATCCCGCGGCGCGCCACGCAGCACAAACCCAACCCCGCGCTCGCGCAGCGTCGCCTCCACATCGCGCAATCCTTGCTGCGCGAACGCCGCATGGCGGGCGCTGGCCCCCGCGGCATCCGCACTCCCCGCGAAGAAGACCACTACCGGCAGTCCCAGCGCATTGCCCACGCGCACCGCAATATCCAGCGCATGGTTGTCGACGCCGCGCTGCGCCCGCTGCATCCAGTACACAACGCAACGCCCACCCTTGGCCGGCGCCCCACCTCGCCGCACTGTCACCCGCGCGTCTTCCATCAACCCGCGCAGCGCCAACGGCACCCGCGCCGACTCGCGCTCCACCTCGCTCATCCTCCAAGTCTATCCACGCCTCGCCGACACGTTTTCGTCCGGCAAACAAATCGGCAGCACTCATTTGCCGCGGTCACAAGCGCGCGCGACAGGATGGTTCATCCCTCCACGCTCCGTCATGCGGAGGCGAGGGCGTGGTCGAGGCTGTCGCCGAGTTCGGCGAGGCGGTAGGGTTTTTGCAGGACGAGG
>Ga0182024_10021519_pt1 | contig 11701 bp, 13 predicted proteins | sample P32metaG_FD_120480 | JGI IMG/M metagenome (GOLD analysis project Ga0182024, IMG submission 120480) | Permafrost microbial communities from Stordalen Mire, Sweden - P3-2 metaG (Illumina Assembly) | ecosystem: Environmental > Terrestrial > Soil > Wetlands > Permafrost | place: Sweden: Stordalen... | reverse complement strand
GCAGCATGAACCAAGCGGTCTTCTGAGTGACTCCAAGAGCGCGGTGGATCTCCCAAGAGCTAACACCGTTCTTGCAGTTGGACACGAGCCACAAAACCGGCAGCCACTTATCCAGACCTATAGGGCTATCTTCAAGGACCGTGCCAGTCTTCAGGGAGAACTTGCGCTTGGAATGATGACTAGAGCACTGCCAGCGATAGCTCTTAGCGTCATAGGTGACCTTCTTGCTTCCGCAAGTAGGACACTCGACACCCTTAGGCCAGCGCTTAGACACCATGTATAGAACGCAGTTTTCGGGAGTAGAGAAGTATGTGATTGCTTCTTTAAGGGTAACGGGTGTGTTAACTTCCATGAGTTATCATAGGCCAAAATCACGGACCCGTCAAGTATATTTTTACCAAACGGAAGCTCGGCTACTACGCTCTGCCGCTGCTTTGGCGCGACCGCGGCATCGGCTGGGGGAACCTCTCGGTGAAGAACGGTGATCTTCAGTCGGAGTTCGGCTACGTTGAATCGCACCCTCCGAGCGATCGAGGCTTCAAGCGCAAACTCGCGGCGGAACTGGATCGCGTGCGAGCGTTTCTAGGACTCGAATCCTGAGTGGCCGTTTTGAGCGGCGTCGGTGGTGATCGCGCAGGGTGACAACGTGTGTCGACTAAGGACCCATTGCTGACGCAGACTCCCCAAGTCAATGACTCTGGGCGCGGACTGGCTGACTGTCGAACCCGATCTGGACTCTTGAGGTTTCCACCATGCGCCTCGTCATCGAACGGTAACATAACCGCCATCCAGGGTTGATGGAACTTCGCTACCGTTGTGGGCATGCCAACCAGACTCGCTCTGATTCCCGTCCATATAGTCTTTGCCTCAGCCGTATTCGCTCAGCTGCCTCATCCGACGTCTGACGGATTCGATCTGGCCAACGGGTGGAAGATCACGCCCGCGGGCAAAGCGGTCTGGACGGAGGATCTAGTTCTCAAGCTGGTCACTGCACCCGACGGGAAGGTGGTGATCGCATCCCATTCGGGATACAACCCGCACGGCGTGGTGGTGATCGATACGAAGACACAGGAAGTGATCCAACGAATCGGGCTGAAGACAACGTGGATGGGAATGGCTTGGTCGCGGGACGGCAAGACGCTGGGCTATTGGATTCGCTTTTATACGCTGGACGGTTTCGCGCCCGCACCCGGGGTGGGGGCATGGGCTATAACTTCGGCTCGCGCGAGAAGGTGGAGGCGCGATGGAAGGCCGCGCTCGACGCTGGAGTCAACCTGATTGCAACCGATCAGTACGAGGATTTAGGAGCGTTTATGAGGGAGCGCAAATATCGATGACTAAGAAACACCTTCTCCTACCGGCGGCATTCCTTTTTGCCTGCACGTTCGCGGCGGCTCAGACCGACTCGGGCGCGATTCGCGTTCTGGTGCAAGACACCAGCTCCGCTCCTGTTTCCGGTGCAACTGTCAATGTAACGAATGTGGCGACGGGCATCCTACTGTCACGCTTCAGCGAATCCGATGGATACGCCACCTTTCTCCGGTTCCCCATGGGAGCTACGTCGTTGACGTGGAGAAAGCAGGATTTCAAAAGACGCACGTGACGGATCTGGCAGTGGACGTGGATGAACACAAGCTCGTGCGTGTGAGCCTTCCGGTGGCTTCCGTAAGCGCAAGCGTTGGCGTTTCGGCTTCGGCCAATATCGTGCAGTCGGAACAGGGTTCTTTAGGCCAGGTGATTAAAGGCGAAGTAGGCGTCGACCTTCCCCTGGCTGCCCGAAGATACGAGCAGCTTGCGCTTCTGGTGCCAGGCGCCACCGTCAGCACGCTGGATGGCAGTACCACGCGTGGCGTGGGCTGGTTCGTAGCGAACGGAAACTACCAGACTCAGAATAACTTCATGTTGGAAGGCGTTGACAACAACGAAGGCACGAACAACGCGCAGTCCCTTTCTTCGCAGGTGGTGGCGCCTTCGCCCGACGCAATTGCCGAGTTTAAGGTGCAGACCAACAGTTTTTCGGCGGAGTTCGGCCGGTCAGCGGGGGCGGTGGTCAACGTGGTGCTGAAGTCGGGCGGGAACGCGATTCATGGTTCGGGCTGGTATTACAACCGCGAATCTTTGTTCGCGGCGAATGCCTGGGCCTCCAACCTCGTGGGCGCGGCGAAATCTAATCTGAGCTGGAATCAGTTTGGCGGCACGTTCGGCGGTCCAATTAAGAAGAACAAGATCTTCTATTTCGCCGATTACGAGGGCTTCAGGGAGAGTTATTCGACGCCGTTCATCGTGACCGTCCCCACAGCGGCCGAACACAATGGTGTTTTCTACCGCACCATTTATTCGCCCGGCACCACAACGCCGCTTCCAAACAACACCGTGCCGGCGTCTCTCTTCGACCCGATTGGAGTGAGAATGCTGGCCCTCTTTCCGGCTGCGAATACGCCGGGCACCATTTCCTCGAGCGGCCAGAACATCAACAATTATGCGATTCAGGCGCCAGGAACGGAGCACGATCAAAAAGGCGACGGCAAGATCGACTACAACATCAGCGAGAAAAACGTGGTTTCCGTGCGCTTCAGTTATCTGCGCCAGGATATTTTCAATGGCGGCATCTTCCCGGGCATTGCCGATGGCGTGGGCAATCAAGGCGGACAGTTCAATTCTAACGAGAGCTTAGGCGCGACGTTCACACACATATTCAGCCCGGCGGTCGTGAACGTAGCTCGCTTCGGATACACGTATACGAATGCCAATTTCACCAACGCCTCGGTCAACGATGGGGGCGCGGCAGCCTACGGATTCCAATTTCCGGCACAGGCGATGTATCCGGGTAGCGGCGGCCTTCCGCTGATCAATCCGAGTAACTATAACAATTTGGGTACGCGCGGCTTCCGGCCTCAGTTTCAGCAGCCCACGTTGTATCAATACATCGACAGCCTCTCCTGGGTGCGCGGCCGGCACTCTATCCGGGGCGGCTTCGAAACCCGGCAAAAGAGCAATACTAACTTCAACGTCAGCCGTACCGTCCCCGAATATGATTTCAACGGCAACTTTACCGGCGAATCGCTCGCGGATATGCTGACGGGCAACGTCTACAATTTCGTTGCCGACACACAGGAGATCGAAACCATTCTCCAGAAAGCCTACGCCGCTTACATCCAGGACGATTGGAAGGTCACGCCGAGATTGACCATCAACATGGGCCTCCGCTGGGAGTATGAAACGCCATTTTATGGCACCGCCCCCTTCGAGAATATCAACTTCAATTTTCAGACTGGACAACTGATCCACGGCACTGGCCCGACGGATTACCTGGTCAATCCCGACCATCTGGATTTCGGCCCCCGTGTTGGAGCGGCCTGGCAGGCCGTTCCCGAAAAGCTCGTTCTCCGCGGCGGGTTCGGCATCTTCTACTCGGGCGAGGACCCGGCGGGCTCGGATGTGGATTTGGCGGCCAATCCGCCGAATTTCATTCCGATCAACTTGACGGAAGTCGGCTCCGGTCCAACGCCGCTGCAGCTCTCACAGCCGGTGCCGTCCACGATCTTTAGCAACTACAACACCCAGATCATTTCGCTCACCGCGCGGCAGACAGACTATCATGCCGCGCGTATCTACCAGTTCAACGTGGCCCTGCAATACTCGCTGCCGCTGAAGTCCACTCTCGAAGTGGCGTATGTGGGAAATCGCGGTTACGACCTGTTCGCCGAGAACGCCGGCAATCAGGTGCCGTTCGGTCTTGATGGCAGCGTGGCGGCAAACAGACCTTATCCGGAGTGGTCTGGAATCACTGTGGGTTCGCAGGTCGCGCGCAGTTGGTACAACTCGCTGCAGTTGAAATACGAGAAACACATCACCAATGGATGGTATGCGCTGGCAGCTTACACATTCGCCAGCGCGATTGACCAGGCGGGCGCAGGGGGCGCCGACACTACGCCACAAATCGGAAACGACTTTGCGGCGGAGAACGGTCCGCAAGCGCAGACTCCGCGGCAGAACTTCACGTTTGCCAATACCTACGAATTGCCATTCGGGCGCGGCCGGCGCTTCGGCTCGAACTGGAACCGGGCGACGGACTATGTTTTGGGCGGCTGGCGGTTGGCAAACATCCTGACAGTACACACTGGCTTGCCGCTCAACGTTACATTGTCAAGTTTGGGTGTGAACCCGGCGAACAACCAAAACTACAAGTTCCTCAACCTGAACGGCGGCACCTTGCGTCCAAACCGTGTGGGCAATCCGCAAACGGGGATCAGCCCGGAGGTGAACCGTCTGGACTTCCTGAACGCGGCGGCATTCCAGGTTCAGACGCTGAATACGCCTGGCAACTCCAGCCGAGATGTAGCGTTGGGTCCCGGGGCCGCAACTCTCGACCTGAGCCTGGCAAAGCAATTTCCCGTCACCGAGCGCAAAGCCGCCGAAATCCGCTTGGAAGCGTTCAATTCGCTGAACCACACCAATTTCGGAAATCCGGGCACGACGTTCGGCTCGTCGACCTTCGGTGTCATCTCCTCGGCTGGCGCGCCGCGGATCGTGCAGATGGCGATCCGCTTCCGGTTCTGATTGGACTCCGCAGCCCCCTGGCCCGCGATGCCCGCGGCATTCATCGACCTCGCTGTACGTGCCGCTGCCGAAGCCGGGTTCGCCAACTACGATCCAGACGCTGCCTGATCAACCGCTACATCCCGGGCGCCAAACTCATCCTCCATCACGACCGCGATAAGAAGGATGCTTGGGCTCCGATCGTCTCCGTGTCGCTCGGCTTGCCTGCCGTATTCTTGTGGAGCGGCAAACGCCGTTCCGATTCAGTGCGCCGCCTGCACCTCGAAAGCGGTGACATCGTGGTGTGGGGCGGTCCCGCACGCTTCGTCTATCACGGCGTCGCGCCGCTCAAGGACGGGCAGCACCCGCTGACCGGTGCCGCTCGCATCAATCTCACCTTCAGAAGGGTATTTTGACATCGTCAATAATCCAGACTGGAGCGAGTCCGCCCACTCGCGGTGCTTGGGAAGGGAAGGTGAATCCCGGTGTGTTAGCCTCTCATTCATGGCAACTGACCACATCCTCGCTCTGCTCCTAATCGAGCGAGACAAACTAACCGCTGCAATCGAAGCCCTTCAAGGTCCGACGACTACGGAGAAATCGCCGGATCCCGGTCGAAAGGCGTATCGCCGTCTGTCGAACAGGACTCGAAGCCGTCGGAGACGGTAGGTCCTACAGCACCGGCAAAACGGAAAATGAGTGCAGCGGGCAGGCGGGCGATTATTGCCGCGACAAAGAAGCGCTGGGCAGCGATCAAGGCCGCGAAGGCTGCTGCTGAGGCTCCGGCTCCAGCTCCAGCCCCGGTTGCGGCGACGCCCAAGACAGCGCCCGCGACGGCACCGGTGCCAGTCAAGAAACGCGCCCTTACCGAAGCGGGGCGAAAGGCGCTGTCCGTCGCAATGAAGAAACGGGGCGGCCAAAAAGAAGGCCGCTGCTGGCATGGCAAAAGCGAACGCTTAAGTGAGTCCCGGATCCAGAGTCTGAGTGTCATCGAAGGGCTGAGTCAGGTTTAATTGTGTTGACCGATAACTCGCATGTTCAACCGTGATGAGAGTGGCCATCGAAACTGCACTCTAAACTATCCATATGGTCCTATGGTGCACGCTCCTTCTTGCGGTCGCGGTTCCCGCGGCTGACTGGACCCAGTTCCGCGGGCCCAACGGCTCCGGCGTCTCACCGTCGAAAAATGTTCCGGACCGCTTCGATTCCCAGCATAATTTTCTCTGGAGAACGCCTCTGCCAGCGGGGCATTCTTCCCCCGTTTTCACCGAGGATCGCATCTTTGTTACCGCATTCGAGGCCAAGACGCTGCTCACGATCTGTCTCGATCGCAGCACGGGCAAAATTGCCTGGCGGCGTCCCGCGCCGCGCGAGCGGGAAGAGTCTTTTCAGCCAACCAATAGCCCCGCGCCGCCCACGCCCGTTACAGATGGATCGAATGTCTACGTATTTTTCGGCGATTTCGGCCTGCTTTCCTACGGCGCGGACGGCAATGAGCGATGGCGTTTGCCGCTCGGCCCGTTCAACAACGCCAACGGCCACGGCTCATCGCCAATTCTCGCCGATGGAAAACTGGTGTTGATTTGCGATCAGGATACGGACTCCTTCCTGCTGGCCGTCGATCCGTCCAATGGCCGCGAGCTGTGGAAAACCATGCGTCCCGAATACACGCGCGGCTATGCGACGCGGGGGTGTACCGGCCAAAGTCGGGACCGGCCGAGCTGATCGTTCCAGGTTCGTTCGAAGTCGCTTCTTACGCGCTCGATACAGGCGAAAAGTTGTGGTGGGTGCGGGGGATGGCCTGGCAGCTGAAGTCGGTCCCGCTGATCGATCGCGATCGCATTTTCGTAAGCGGCTGGGAAATCGGTGGCGATGAGGGCCGCCACGTAAAACGTCCCTGATTTCGCCCAGGCTCTGTCGGAATTTGACAGCGGATCATAACGGCAAGCTGTCGCGCCGCGAGTTGCCTGCTAATTACAACTCCCAATGGTTTGCCGATAACGATCTCGACCACGATGGGCAAATCGACGAGCGCGAATGGCGCTTCTATCAGACGCGCGATTCGGCCGAAAACTGTATCGTAGCGATCCGCGCCGGCGGGCGTGGCGATGTTACCAGGAGCCGGGTGCTGTGGCGATATCGCAAGGCGCTGCCGAACACATCGTCGCCACTGTTGTATCAGGGTGTCCTTTATCTGATCCGCGATGGAATCTTCACAAGCCTCAACCCGGAAACAGGCGATGTCTACAAGCAGGCGCGCCTCTCCGGCGCGCTGGGGAGCTACTGGTCGTCGCCTGTCGCAGCCGACGGAAAGATCTTCCTCGCCAACGAAGAAGGGAAAGTTGTTGTAGTCCGCGCCGACGCGGAGTGGGAGATCCGCACCGTGAACAATCTCGACGAAGACATCTTCGCGACGCCCGCCATTGTGGACGGCCGAATTTATGTCCGGACGCGCGCGGCACTGTATTGTTTCGCAAAACAATCGACAGTGCGCTAGCAGCTTGCGGTGGAATAGCGGTCGCAGCCGCCGCGACCTGGAAGGGCCGGCCACTTCGTCGTTGCGATCGTTCGAGGGGTCCGCCGGTCCCTGGACGCGCTCGCCGGGGGCGATTGAATGGCGCACCGATTGATCCACCTGATGGTTGAGGGCTTGGGCGAGGGCCTTCGAGGGCTCGCGCCGGTGGTGCGCGTCTCGCCAAAACAAATCGGAGAGGAGGACTACAACGCGGTAGTTCAACCCCGTGATAGACTCACTCGCAATCAGGCCCGATGCTCGTGTAGAGGGGCAAGGAGGAAACATGGCAGCAGGGGGAGCAGCAGCCGCCGCGATCATCCAAGCCATTAAGGCGTCTGGGGTGATCGTCCGCCTCGAGCCGGGAGAATTTTCCGAGAAGGCATTCAACTCTTTCAGCTAGTTGCGCTCGACAAAGCGGGTGTTCTGGAGGTGCTAACACGCGGAGGAATTTGCCTCAAGGCTCTCGGTCAAGATGTAGATTTGGCGGCTGAGATCTTCCGGGTCAGCGATGGCGATCCTCTCCTGATTAGGCTCTATATTGAGGAACTCGGCAGCGGAGCGACTTCGGGGCAGTTCCGCCCAGAGGCTCTTCGCGAGATACAGCCCGGATTAAAAGCTTTTTTCGAAAAATGGTTCGAAGATCAGACCTCTGGGGCGAGCAGCGTCCGCTCAGGGAAAAGACAGTGCGGACACTGCTGAATATTTGCGCGACCGCTCTGGGTCCAATTTCGCGAACAGACATTGTCTGTCTGGCACCCGATACATTCGAGGATCTTGCCATGGTTGATGATGCCGCAATCGATGTTAGAAGGTTTTTAGTAGGTGACGGACGATCCGAAGGACAAGGATACGTATTTGGTCATCCGCGTTTGCAGCAATACTTTGAGGACCGTTTGCTGAAGGGCGTTCAAGCTAGGTTTTGGCAGAAGCGCTTCTGCTCTTACATGAAAAGTGTGCTGAGCGATCTGACCAATGCACGAATCACTCCTGCTGACGTACCGAAATACCTCACCGTTATGGTGGCGCCCATATTGGTATGTGCTCGCACGCGATGGAGGACTTCAAGCCGTTGATGAATGAGGCTTGGCTACGCGCGTCCGAGTCATTGGATGGAACAGCGACTTGCTACTTAGCCGACGTGGAGCGGCTGTGGGCTATCGCAAAAGCCGCCGGGCTCCCGGGCACAAGTACCCAGATCGCATGCGCACTCGTCGTGTCTAGTATTCTAGCCCTCAGTACAAACCTCGAACGCGGGTTGCAGTTAGAGTGCGCTGAGACGCAGGCGGTTAAAACACGAGTGCTGATCGCCTGGGCAAGGCAACTGGACAACCCTTCAGATCGTGCCCTGGCGTTGATGGGTTTGGCACACTTCCTCGGCGAAAGGGAAGCAGATGAAGTCCGGAACGAGGTTCTTCGCGACTCCGAGAGAATAGGTATGCGCTGGAGAGTTGTTCTCTCTGAGCCTAATCTATTCTCTTCCCTGGATAACGAATGGGCCATTCAGCAAGGCCTGCTATTCGCGCGAGGCATCCAAGATCCGCGCGAGCGCGCTAACGCACTAATCTCATTCGCGACAGTCGTAAGGGGAGAAGATCGGCAGTGCCTCGTTGATGAGGTGCTTTGTACTGCGTTCTACCATGCTCGCGATGACTTGGCGCCGGCGAGAGCGCTAGACGGTCTTCTCAGTGCCTTAGGGCCGATTCCAAATATGAATTTGTCGGCCCAGGCTTGGCGAGCCTGGATGACTGCTTCCAGGAGACTGGGCCTCCCTAACGAGAAGAAGGGTTTTCCTGAGGCTACGCTTGGGATACCAGAAGACGTCGCGCTGTTTCTGCTGGATCGCGTACGAGACATTACCGATAAAAAAGTCAAAGACTGGGTTGGCCGCTGATAAACACGGATAACGCAGATTGAAGACAAGAGGCTTGACGCCTTTGAATCCGCGTTCATTCGCGCTCATCAGCGGTCAATAAGGCTCTTGCGCTTGATAAGCCAGTTCCTGGTATTGGGTTACTGGGAGGTTCACGCCACCAATCCGTCTCGTAGGGGCGGACTGCTGAGGACATACTAGCCTGAACGGCATCGGGAAGAGTAGCGAGGAGCACGAGGAATCGCATCATGTGGCTACTTCGACGCCTATCAATTCCGGAGTAAGACCCTCGGGCTCATCCGGCTCCGGCAAAGCTATCGCACCGGAAAGGGGTGACGGCTTCGGTTTGAGCGGCGCGGGAACAGGGGCGAATTGGGCAGGGGGAGCCTCAGGCTCGGGGCGGGGCGGTGCGACTTTGGCGGGAGGAACTGCTTCCGGATGTTTGTGCCGCCGTTTGTCTCGACCCTTTCCCATCGCTTTTCTCTGCTTATATTACATTAATCTGGGTTACACTCGTAAATGAAGGTTGCCTATGCGTGTCATTTCATTCTTGCTGGCTGCTAGTCTTGGGGCTCTTGCGCAGAATCCCGAAGCGAAGGCTGCGGTGAAGAACTTTGAGGTCGAACCGGGCACGCATATTCCGCTGAGCCTGATCAACAGTGTCAGCACCAAGCATGCGGCGGCGGGGGATCGGGTTTATCTCGAAACGGTTTTTCCGATTCTGTCGGGCGGCCGCATCGTGATTCCTCCGGGTAGTTATGTGATGGGAACGATCACGAATGTGGTGCGTCCTGGCAAGGTGAAGGGGCGTGGTGAATTTTATCTGCGCTTCGATTCTTTGACGCTGCCGAACGGTGTGACGCGCGATTTTCGGGCTCGGGTTTCGCAACTCGATGGACGCGCGAGTGAAGAGCTCGACCGGAACGAAGGCGCGATTAAGAGCGAGGGAAATAAGGGCGGCGACGTTCGGACGGTCGGCGAAACGGCTGCCGCGGGGGCGAGCATCGGGGCGCTCGCAGGAAGCGCGGCGGGCGCGGCGGGAATGGGAGCGGGCATTGGAGCCGCTGCCGGAGCCGCGGCGGGGTTGGCTGCCGTGATGTTCACGCGCGGACCTGAGGCGGTACTCGCAAAAGGGACCACCATCGAGATGATGCTCGACCGGACGGTTTCGTTCGACGAGACGGATCTGGATTTTTCCAATGCCCCGGGGCGTAGGGTCAGTTCGAGCGATGGCGGAGGTCTTCTGCCGAGCCAAAAGACGCCCGCGGTGCGACGGTTTCCTTAAAATCGGTAGATCGCCTGAGTTACACGCAGGCTACACTGTGTTATCGTGCACCTGTGGATCGTTCTAACCTTTCCAGCAAACCGCATGGCGGAACTGCCGGCACCATCCCTTTCTTCTCGCTGTTCGGCACGCCGTTTCGCCTGCACTTCAGTTTCATCCTGTTAGCCACGGTTGTGGTCGTGAAGGATCTGGCGGGCCATCAGACTACTTCCACGTACACATTTTTCCTGATCGGTATGCTGGTGAGCGTGCTGCTGCATGAAGTGGCGCACGCATTGGTCGCGAACCGGTTCCGTGTGCGGACGCTTGAAGTGGTGATGTTCCCGATCGGAGGGCTGCCGCGGATGGAGCGGACGCTGAAGCCGGGTGAGGAGATCTGGATCTCGGTCGCGGGGCCATTGATGAACGCGATCATCGCGGCCGGATTGTTTGGGTATCTCACCGCGACGCATCAAGCTGTGCCGATCAAGCCGTCCGATCTCATGCAGCCGGCCGATGTGAGCCTGCTGGGGCTGCTCGCGTTCGGGAATCTGCTGCTGGTGATGATGAATCTGTTCCCGGCATTTCCGATGGACGGAGGAAGAATCCTGCGGGCCATTCTTTCGTACGTCCGCCCGGAAGACGAGGCCACGCGCATCGCGGCGTGGGTTGGACGAATGCTGGCGATTGCGGCAGGGTTATATGGACTACTGGCATCGGAGTTCATGCTGGTATTTTTCGCGCTGTTTGTGTATCTGGGCGCGGCGATGGAGTTCGCGGCGGCGACGGGGCGCTCGCTGACGCACGGCATTCCTGTGCGGTCCGCCATGATGACGGAATTTCACACTCTGGAGCACGGCAAGACGATTCGGGACGCCGCGAACCTGTTGCTGGCGACCTCGCAACAGGATTTTCCGATTGTGCATGGCGATAAGGTCGTCGGACTGCTGGGACGCACGCTGTTGTTGAGGGCGCTGGCGGCGGAAGGCCCGGACGCGTATGTGGCGGGCGTGATGGATCGCGAATTTCTCTCGATCGAACCGGGGAACGATCTGGCCGCAGTGCTGCCGCTGATGGCGCAAGCGGGTCGGTGCGCACTGGTGATGGATGGGGAGAAACTGGTGGGATTGTTGACGACGGAGAATCTGTCGGAGTTCCTGGTGCTGCGGCGGTTTGGGATGGAGCCGGCGTCTTAAGAAGGAGTCAGGAGACAGAAGTCAGGAGAAGAGCCGAGCCGCGGGTTGCTGGTGAAATGATTTGCTCTGTGTAAAGGCTGCGGTGAGTTATACGTTATCCGCGAGGTAGCTGCCCGGCAGGCTATCTCCTGTGAAGACCTCACTGGTGGCATGTCGCGGCCAGATCGTTAGCATGTCCCCTCCTTTACTGTTTGAATGCGTGCGCGCGGCAGCTGCGATTCCGGCGGTTGGTGGTGGAGGAAACGGTGCGCTTCAAGAATAAAACCGCGGGCCTGCTGATGGAAGCCGGAGTCGAATACGAGCGGCGCCGTCTGCAT
>Ga0182024_10021518_pt1 | contig 11701 bp, 14 predicted proteins | sample P32metaG_FD_120480 | JGI IMG/M metagenome (GOLD analysis project Ga0182024, IMG submission 120480) | Permafrost microbial communities from Stordalen Mire, Sweden - P3-2 metaG (Illumina Assembly) | ecosystem: Environmental > Terrestrial > Soil > Wetlands > Permafrost | place: Sweden: Stordalen... | reverse complement strand
CGCTCGCCCATGGAACAACGCAATCTCCTGCTCGCGATCGTGCTCTCGGTCGGGATTCTGATCGGATTTCAATACCTGTACGCCAAGTTCTTTCCGGTGCCGCCACCCGCTCCTGCGACGGCGACGGCAACAACTGCGCCATCGACACCGACGCCGGGAGTCGCCGCGCCCGGGACGGGAGTGGCGGCGCCCGCGCCCGGAGTTGCTACACCCGCACCCGCCGCGCCGACGCTGCAAACCCGGGAGGCGGCGATCGCCGGCGAGAAGCGGGTGCGCATCGATACGCCGCGCCTGCATGGCTCGATCGCCCTCAATGGCGGCCGCATCGACGATCTGACCCTCGCCGATTATCATGACACGGTCGATCCCAAGAGCCCCGAGGTCGTGCTCTTGTGGCCGAGCGCGACCAAGGATTCCTATTTCGCGGAATTCGGCTGGGTGCCGGGCACCGAAGGCGTGAAGGTTCCGGGACCGGATACCCAATGGACCGCTGCGGGCGGCCCGTTGACCCCGGATTCGCCGGTGACCCTCAGCTGGGACAATGGCGCCGGCCTCCTATTCACCCGCACCGTCACGCTCGACAAAAATTACATGTTCACGGTGCGCGACGCGGTGAAGAACGCCGGCTCCGCGCCGGTCAGCCTGTTGCCCTACGGCCTGATCAGCCGCACCGGGACGCCGCACGTGGCCGGCTATTACATCCTGCATGAAGGGCTGATCGGCGAGCTCGAGGGATCGCTGCGCGAGGTGAAGTACAGCGCACTCGATCCGGCCAAGCCGATTGATTACGGGTCGACCGGCGGCTGGCTCGGCTTTACCGACAAATATTGGCTGACCGCGCTCGTCCCGCAGCAGAAGGAGGCGATCAAGGCACGCTTCAGCCACCGGATCGAAGGCGGCGTCGACCGCTACCAGACCGATTTTGTCGGACCCGCCGTCACGGTTCCGGCGGATGGCACGGCGGCAAATTCAACCCAGCTCTTTGCCGGCGCCAAAGAGGTGAACCTGCTCGACGCTTATGCCCGTTCCGGCATCCCCAATTTCGATCGGGCCATCGATTTCGGCTGGTTCTATTTCCTCACCAAGCCGATTTTCCTCACGCTGCAATTCTTCTACGGGCTGATCGGCAATTTTGGCCTGGCGATCCTGCTGCTCACCCTTATCATCAAGCTATTGTTCTTCCCGCTCGCCAACAAATCCTATTCGGCCATGAGCAAGATGAAGCTCTTGCAGCCGGAGATGCAAAAAATCCGCGAGCGGTTTCCCGAGGACAAGGCACGCCAGCAGCAGGAAATCATGGCGATGTACAAGAAGGTCGGGGCCAACCCACTGGCCGGCTGCCTGCCGATCGTGATCCAGATCCCGGTGTTCTTTTCGCTCTACAAGGTGCTGTTCGTGACGATCGAGATGCGACACGCGCCGTTTTTCGGCTGGATCCACGATCTGTCGGCCCCGGACCCGACCTCCTTCGCCAATCTTTTCGGGCTTTTGCCGTTCGCCCCGCCGCATGTGCTGATGATCGGCGCCTGGCCGCTCCTGATGGGCGTCACGATGTTCCTGCAGCAAAAGCTCAACCCGCAACCGGTCGACCCGGTGCAGGCGCGGATGTTCATGCTGCTGCCGATCGTCTTCACCTATATGCTGTCGGCATTTCCCGCCGGACTGGTCATCTACTGGGCATGGAACAATCTCTTAAGCATTGCCCAGCAATGGACGATCATGCACCGCGCGGGGGCCGCCTGAGCGGGCCGGCCGCGGCAAGCGACCTGTTCCCGGCGCGGGAGATCGAGCCGAGCGCGCTCGAAGCGGGGCGGCTCTTGTTCGCACGCGACTGCCGCTTTATCGCCGGCGCGGGCGATGCCGCTTCGCTGCGGGAGGAAAGCCTTCCCGAAATCGCCTTTCTCGGCCGCTCCAATGTGGGCAAATCGAGCCTCGTCAACGCGCTGACCGGGCGGCATACGCTGGCGCGCACATCAAACACGCCGGGCCGCACGCGTCAGATCAACTTTTTCGCTCTCGACAGAAGGTTGATGCTGGTCGACCTGCCGGGCTACGGCTATGCCGCGGCGTCGAAGAGCGCGGTCTCGGCCTGGACCCGGCTGGTCCAGCATTATCTGCGCGGGCGGGCCAGCCTGCGCCGCGTTTGCCTCCTCATCGATGCGCGGCACGGCATCAAGGAGCCGGACCGCCCGATCATGCAAATGTGCGATGCGAGCGGATTGTCCTACCAGGTGGTGCTGACCAAGGTCGATAAGCTGGGGTTGACCGGGCGCACCGCGATCGCCGAAGCGGTCTGTGGCGAGCTTGCGACGCACAGCGCCGCCCACCCCGAGATCCATCTGACCAGCGCCGAGAAGGCGCTCGGCATCGCCGCCTTGCGGGCGACGATTGCGGCGTTTGCCGTGGGGCCTGAACTCCAGCCCGATATCGCCCCTGGGGTCGCCGCCCCCGCGGTGGCGTTGCCGCGGCAACCGCGATAGAGTGCGCACCCGATGAGCTCGGCCGCCCTACTCTGCACCCCCGCCGCGCTGGCCTCCGCCGGCCCGGCGCTGAAAGCCGCAGTGCTGGCCGAGGCGCTGCCGTATCTGCGGCGCTATTCGGGGCAGACGATCCTCGTCAAATATGGCGGCCATGCGATGGGCGCCGCCGGGGCCGAGGGCGGCGGTGGTGACACCTTCGCCGGCGACATCGCGTTTTTGAAACAGGTCGGCATCCATCCGATCGTGGTCCATGGCGGCGGCCCGCAAATCAACCAGATGCTGCAGCGCCTCGGCATCAAGAGCAGCTTTGTCAACGGGTTGCGTGTCACCGACCGGGCGACTCTGGAAGTCGTCGAGATGGTCCTCTGCGGGACCATCAACAAGCAGCTCGCCGCCGAGATCAACGCCGGCGGCGGTCGTGCGGTCGGAATCAGCGGCAAGGATGGCGGCCTCATCCGGGCGAAGAAGCTGACGCGCAACGGCGAACTCGGTTTTGTCGGCGAGCCGGAAGCGATCGACGGCCGCGTCCTCGATACCTTCCGCCAATCCGACATCATCCCGGTCATCGCGCCGCTGGGGGTCGGTGCCGACGGCGCGACCTACAACATCAATGCCGACACGGTCGCCGGGGCCATCGCGGCGGCGGTCAGGGCGGCCCGCTTTCTGCTGCTGACCGACGTACCCGGCGTGCTCGACGCCGAAAAGCGACTGATGCCGGAATTGACCGCGGCGCAGGCGCGCTCGCTGATCGCGTCCGGCGTCGTTTCCGGCGGCATGACCCCCAAGGTCGAGACCTGTCTCGATGCGGTCGCGGGCGGGGTTGAGGCGGCGGTGATTGTCGACGGCCGGGTCCCGCACGCGATCCTGCTCGAGCTCTTTACCGAGGGCGGCGCAGGTACCCTTATCCGCGGCGGTTGAGGGTTCGGGAGAGAGCGATGGCGTACACCACCCGGAGCGAGCGCTGCCCGCTCGGTGCCGTCGAGACCTGGATCTTCGATCTCGACAACACCCTCTACCCGGCGTCCTGCTGCCTCTTCGATCAGGTCCAGCTTCGCATGACCGAGTTCATTTGCGAGCGCCTGTCGGTGTCGCCCGAGGAGGCGGCGGAGCTGCGCCGGAGCTATTTCCGCGAGCACGGCACGACGTTGCGCGGGCTGATGACGAACGACGCCATCGATCCGCACGAATTTCTCACCTTCGTCCATGACATCGACCTTGCCGGCGTACCGCCGGATCCGGCCCTCGCCGCCGCGCTGAGGGGGCTCGGCGGCCGCAAGATCGTCCACACCAACGGGTCGGTGCGACACGCCCAGCGGCTCCTCGATCATCTCGGGCTCAGCGATTCGTTCTGCGGCATCGTCGACATCGTCGCCGCCGATTTCGACCCCAAGCCGGCGCTCCCCGGCTATCGCCTCCTGCTGCGGCGCCACGCGGTCGCCGCGCCGACCGCGCTGATGATCGAGGACATCGCCCGCAACCTCGCGCCGGCCGCCGCGCTCGGCATGACCACGGCGTGGGTGCGCAACGGGCTAGACTGGGCGGCAGCCGACGCCGACAGCGCCTACATCCACCACATCGTCGATGATCTCGCCGGTTTTCTCGCCGCCGCCGCGTCGCTCCAGAACCGGGACCCCGCCGCGCCGTGAGCATCGCTGAGACGATCCGCGACAAACTGACCGACCGGTTCGCCCCGACCCGGCTGGTGATATTGGACGAGTCGCATCGCCATGCCGGGCACGCCGGGGCGCGGCCCGAGGGGGAAACCCATTTCGCCGTCACCATTGTTGCCGCGGGCTTCGCCGGGCTCAGCCGGGTGGCGCGCCAGCGGCTGGTCTATGAGACGCTCGCCGACGAGCTGTCCACCCGCGTTCACGCCTTGTCGCTGACAACGCTCGCCACCAACGAGGATCAGGGCTGAGCTATTCCGACTGCGGGCAATTTTGTTGAGCCGAAATACAACTTACATAGATTTGGTAATTTATTTAAAACACGGTAGGGTTGTAAAACGCTCGCGCAAACCTAAAATAAAGCATATGCCACACGCAATGCCGCGGCGGCCGCGCCGCACCCACGAGAATTCTTCCTCCTCGCTGATGATCCACAACATCGTTGTCGCGGGTCACCGAACCAGCGTTCGCCTGGAGCCGGTGATGTGGGACGCCCTGCACGACATCGCCCGCCGGCGTCGGGCTACGATGCATGACCTCGTGACGGACATCGACCGCGAGCGCACCGCATCGACCCTGACCGCCGCGATTCGCGTCTACACCGTCGATTTCTACCGCGCCGCGGCGATGCCTGCCCAGGTGCCGGTTGTCGAGCGCCCCGCCCTACGAATGTAGAGCCGGCCTCGATCCTGTTTTAAGGCTCGCGATGGCTAGCTGCTTTCCGCGAGAAACGCCCGCAATTGGTCGACCGGTGCGTCGCGCATGACGAAGACCTCGCCGATCCTTCGCGGCAGGATCAGCGTGATCGCGCCGTCGCGCACCTTCTTATCCTTGCCCATATGCCCCAACAGCCGGTCGGCAGCGCTGCCGGAGAGGCCGATCGCGGATAGGTCGGTCGGCAAGCCTGCGGCAGCAAGATGGCGCCGCGCGCGATGCGAATCCTGCCCCGAAGCGAGGCCGAGGCGCACCGCGAAATCGAACGCGAGGACCATGCCGAGGGCTACCGCCTCGCCATGCAGGAGCCGGTCGCCGAACCCTGTCTCCGCCTCGAGCGCATGGCCGAAGGTATGGCCAAAATTCAATAAGGCGCGATCGCCCTCTTCGCGCTCGTCGGCCGCGACGATCACCGCCTTCATCCGGCAGCTCACCATAACCGCGCGCGTCAGCGCCGCAGGTTCAAGATCGCAAACTGCCGCACCCTCCGCTTCGAGCGACTGGAAAAACCCGGCATCCCGGATCAGCCCATATTTGACTATCTCGCCATAGCCCGCGCGCACTTCACGACGCGGCAATGTCGCCAGGCTCGCCGTGTCCGCCAGCACGAGGCGCGGCTGGTAGAAGGCGCCAAGCAGGTTCTTGCCAGCGCTGGTGTTGATTGCGGTCTTGCCGCCGACCGAGCTGTCGACCTGCGCGAGCAAGGTGGTCGGGATTTGCACGAAATCGATGCCGCGCAAGAGGGTCGCCGCGGCGAACCCGGCGATGTCGCCGACCACCCCACCGCCGAGCGCCACCAGCATCGTGCCGCGTTCGACGCCGCCGGCAAGGATATCGTCGACGAGCCGGGCGAAATGCGCCAGATCCTTGGTGCCTTCGCCCGGCGGCAGCACGACCGCGCGCTGCGCGATGCCGCGCTCGGCAAGACTGGCCGAGAGCGGCGCGAGGTGATGCCGCGCAACCGTCTCGTCTGTGACGATGACGACCTGACGCCGACGCAGCAGCGGCAGGATCTCCGCGCCGGCGCGTCCGATCAGCCCGGGACCGACCAGGATGTCGTAACCGCGCTCGCCGAGTTCGACGCGCAGCCTTTGGATGGCGGCGGTCTCGGTCCCTTGGGCGGTTGTCATTCCTCGGTCTCCGGATTGGGCGGCTGCGAGGCGCGCTGCGAGCCGGCGAGCGCGTCGATCACCCGCGTCGTGGTCAGCTCCAGCGGCCCCGCGCCGCTGTCGATGACCAAATCGGCCTCGGCATAAATCGGATGCCGGCGCTCGATCAGCCCGGCGAGTACGGCGCGCGGATCCTCGTGCTGCAGCAGCGGCCGATTATTGCGGCGCGCAACCCGCGCGAGCAGCACGTCGAGATCGGCGCGCAACCATACCGAAACGCCGCGGCGGTCGATGCGGGCCCTGGTCGCCGGGTCCATGAACGCACCGCCGCCGGTCGCCAGCACATGAACCGGCTGGGCCAATAGACGTGCGATGACGCGACGCTCGCCGTCGCGGAATACGGCTTCGCCGCGATGGCGGAAGATCTCTTCGATCGTTTCGCCTGCCGCAGCCTCGATCTCGCTATCCGAATCGAAGAACGGCAAATTTAGGCGGGCTGCCAGGCGGCGCCCGATTTTGGTCTTGCCCGCCCCCATCAAGCCGACCAGGACGATCGTACGGCAGGGCGCAAATCCTTGCGCTTGCGCCGCTGTCCCGGCCGTCTGCCTGGTCTGGAGGCTCACTGCGCACCTCTGCGTCCTCGCCGCGCTTCCGCGCGACGCGTCGGAAGGGTACTAGCATGACGCGCCGCCTGTTCGTCAATCGGGACGGCGGCGCCCCGGGGGCAACCGAGCTGAGCGGGAGCACGGATCGCAGCATGGGAAGGCTCACCATTATCCTCGTTGGCGGCTTGGTTCTGGCGGTCCTCGGCGGCGGCCTCTACCTCGCCTATGGGAATTTCCAGGTGCCGTCGGCGCCGGTCGAGAAGGTGCTGCCCGATGCCCGCTTCCCGAAATAAGCGGCCGGTGGGCGCGCCACCAGGGTCGCGGCGGCTCGAGGCGTTTCTCGAGATGCTGGCGGCCGAACGCGGCGCGGCGCGGCTGACCCTTGCCGCCTACCGCAACGATCTCGCCGATCTGGCCAGGTTTGTCGCCGCTCGCGGAACGGCGCTCGAAAACGCCGAGCCGGCGGCCTTGCATGATTATCTCGCTTCTATGACAGCGCGCCGCCTGGCGCCGCGAACGCTGGCACGCCGCCTGTCGGCGATGCGCCAATTCTACCGTTTCCTGGTCGGCGACGGCTCGCGGCTCGACGATCCGACCGCGGGCCTCGACACGCCGCGACTCGGCCGCCCCCTGCCTAAAATTCTCGGGGAAGCCGAAATCGAACGGCTGATCGCCGCCGCCGCTTCGTGGCCGGGCGAAGAGGGCACACGGCTGCGCTGCCTCCTCGAATTACTGTACGCCACCGGACTGCGCGTCTCCGAGCTGATCGGCCTGCCGCTCGCCGGGGCGCAGCGCGATCCGCGTTTCCTGTTGGTCCGCGGCAAGGGCGGCAGGGAGCGGGTGGTGCCGCTGAGCGCGCCGGCGCGCCAGGCGCTCACCGCCTACCTCGAATGCCGCAGCCATTTCCTGCCGCAGGGTAAGCCCGCCAATCCCAAAATGGCGCGCTGGCTGTTCCCGTCGCGCGGCGAGGACGGGCATCTGACGCGCCAGCGCTGTGGCCAGCTGCTCAAGGAATTGGCGCTGGCGGCCGGGCTCGATCCGGCGCGGCTGTCGCCGCACGTGCTGCGCCATGCCTTCGCCAGCCATCTCCTCGATCACGGCGCCGATCTCCGGAGCGTGCAGCAAATGCTGGGGCACGCCGACATCGCTACGACGCAGATCTATACCCATGTCCAGAGCGAGCGGCTGCGTCGGCTGGTCGAGAGCGCGCATCCGCTGGCGCGCCGGAAATAAACGAGGGCGGCGTTGACAAGGCCCGGTCCGACTCCGAGATTGCCGTCCGCCGATGCGCCATTTTCTCGATTTCGAACGGCCGATCGCCCAGCTCGAAGGCAAGATCGAAGAGCTGCGCCACCTCTCTGTCGATAGCGGGCTCAACATCGCCGAAGAGGTCGGCCGGCTCGAGGCCCAGGCCGGCCGGCTGTTGCGCCAGAGCTATGCGCGGCTGAATTCGTGGCAAAAGGTGCTGGTGGCACGCCACCCGGAGCGGCCGCATTGCCTCGATTATATCGCCGGGCTGATCAGCGGGTTCGTGCCGCTCGCCGGCGACCGCGCCTTTGCCGAGGATGCCGCGATCGTCGGCGGCATCGGCCGGTTTCGCGGGCGCAGCGTGATGGTTCTCGGCACCGAAAAGGGCGCTGACACCGAGAGCCGGGTCACCCGCAATTTCGGCATGGCGCGGCCGGAGGGGTATCGGAAGGCGCGCCGGCTGATGCGCCTCGCCGAGCGCTTCCAATTGCCGGTGCTGACGCTGGTCGATACCGCCGGGGCCTATCCCGGGGTCGACGCCGAGGCGCGCGGACAGAGCGAGGCGATCGCCCGGGCGATCGAAACCGCCCTCGACATAAGGGTCCCGGTGATCGCCGCGATCATCGGTGAAGGCGGCTCGGGCGGCGCCATCGCACTGGCCGCCGGCAATGCCGTCCTGATGCTGGAGCATGCGATCTATACGGTGATCTCCCCGGAGGGCTGCGCCTCGATCCTGTGGCGCGATTCCGGGCATGCCCAGGAAGCCGCCGAGGCCTTGCAGCTGACCGCGCAGGATCTGCTGCGGCTCGGAGTGATCGACCGCATCGTGCCGGAGCCCTTGGGCGGCGCCCACCGGTTGCCGCAGGAGGCGATCGCCGCGCTGGGCGACGCGCTCGCCGAGACCTTGCACCCGCTCCTCGCGCGCGACAGCGCCAGCCTGCGTGCGGAACGCCGGCGCAAATTCCTCGCGATCGGCAGCAAGCCGTAGGCGTGATCCCGGCCTCATTGAAATCGGCAGTGGCCGCTCCCCACATTGAGCGCGATGCGCTGCATACGAGCGGCGCCGTCTCCTCGCTGGAAGGTATCCGATGGTTCCCCAGGAACGCGATCTGATAACCACCCTGCTCGCGCGCCTCAAAGGCTTCGCCGGGCAGCCGAAAGACCCGGAAGCCGAGGCGCTGATCCGTCAGGCCATGGTCGAGCAGCCGGACGCGCCCTACTACCTCGCGCAAACCGTGCTGATCCAGGATCTCAGCCTGCATCAGGCGCAAAACCGAATCGCCGAACTGGAAAAGCAAGTGACCGACACCCAAACGGCGGTCAGGCCGGCGACCAGCTTTCTCGGCGGCCTGTTCGGGAGCAGCCAGCCGGCGGCCCCGGCCGCCGGCAGCGTTCCGAGCGCCGGCCCGTGGGTCCGCACGCCGCAAGTCGCGGCCGCCCCGCCGCCCCAGCAAGGCTATGCCCAGCCGCAGCAGGATTACGCGCCCGCCGGTGGCGGCATGATGGGCGGCGGCATGATGGGTGGGATGGGCGGTGGCGGCGGTTTCCTCCGCTCGGCAGCCGCGACCGCGGCGGGGATCGCCGGGGGCGCCTTGCTGTTTCAGGGCATCTCTTCCCTATTCGGGCATGGCTATGCCAACAGCCTTACCGGCGGCATGGGTATGACATCCGGCCTTGGCGAAACCGTGATCAACAATAATTACGGCGATAGCGGAGGCAGCGGCGCCGACTACGGCGGCGGCGGCGATGTTGGCAGCGGCGCCGATTATGGCGGCGGTGGCGATACCGGCGCTGGGTCTGATTACGGCGGCGGTGGCGATTACGGCGGTGGCGGTGATACCGGCGGTGGGGGCGATTTCGGGGGCGGCGGGGATACCTCGTCCTGCTGATTCCCCGTAGCGGTCCAGGGCAGGCGGCGCGTTGACTGCCCTGGATTCCCGCCTTCGCGGGAATGACGCCTCAATCTGATCGAATCCTGCGCCGGCGCATTGGCGACAGCGATCGCCTGTGGGCGATCTGACGCGGTGCCGATAGCGTGTACGGCACCACAACGCACTGCATCGATACGCGCCCGGTGGGGCCGAGCCTCCCCGCTTAGCCGAAGCGGCCAGACCGGATCGTGCTCCGGTCGACTACCAGAGCCAGGTCTCGGGGTTGTCGTACGGGGCGCCGTCGAAAAGCTCCTTGAGTCCTTTGGCGCAGCGGACCGTCATCCAGACAAGGGTCAACAGCATGAGGATCCAGCCGATGTAAATCATACTCGTCACCACGCTGATGACGAAGAACAGCATCCCGATCCAGAACGTTCGGATCTGCAGCTGATAGTGGGTCTGGAGCCAAGCCGGCGCTTCTTCCCGGTTTATATAGGCAAAGATAACGCCGACGATAGGCGCGATAACGGGGATGATCCACCCGATGACGTAGAGAATGTAGACCGCCTTCGCCGTGCCTAGTTTCTCTTCGTTGGCGCTAATGACGCTGCTAGATTCGCTCACGGGAGCCTCCTCGGTTTGCGGCGCGATTGACCGGTCCTCCCGCGCCGACGCCTAAAATTTAGCAGATACACCTCTACGGCACAAATGCGCTGCCCAAATCTTAATCATACGTTGCATGAAAATCCGCCTTGCGCCGTTACCACAGCCACGTCGCCGGGTTTTCATATGCCGCACCTTGTGCCAACAACTTCAGCCCCTTGGCACATCGAACGATCCACCAAATGAGGGTGAACAGACCGAGAAGAAAGCCGACGACGATCATCGTCGTCACCATGCTGATGACCCCGTAAAGCACCCCGATCCAGAACGTCCGAATCTGCATCCGGTAATGGGTCTGCAGCCATTCGGGCGCGCCCTCCCGGTTCACGTAAGCCATTATTACGCCGACGATGGTGGTCACCCCGACGACCAAGCCGACAAGATAGAGAATGTAGACGGCCTTCGCCGTACCTACTTCGGCCGGATTATTGACGCTGACGACAACGCTGGATTCGCTCACAGGAGCCTCCACGGTCTTCGGCGCGATTGGCCGGCCCCGTCGCGCCGGTACCTGCAAGGGTAGCGGATAAACCCGTGCGGCACAAATCCGGCGCCTCAAGCTTAACCGTACGTTGGGTGAAAAAGCCGCGCCAGGTGCGGCGGCGCCCTACCACAGCCAGGTCGCGGGGTTTTCATACGCCGCGCCTTGAGCCAACAATTTCAAGCCCCTAACGCTGCGGACAATCCACCAGATGAAGGTGAATAGGCCGAAGAGGAGCCCCACGATAATGATCGCCGTCAGCAGGCTCAAAAAACCGTAGAGCACACCGATCCAGAAGGTCCGGATCTGGAATCGGTAGTGGGTCTTGACCCATTCGGCCGCGTCGGCCCGGTACACGTAAGCCATGACCAGGCCGATAATGCAGGTCACCCCGACGACCAGGCTGACGAGATAGAGGGCGTAGACGATCCTAGCGGTATCGCCCTCCGCCGGGTCTCGGGATGTCTCCACGCCGTCGCGGGGCGACCGCAATCAGGCGGCGGCCTTTCGATTGGCCGCCAGCCGCTCGTCGACCTGCGCGACCGTTTGATCGACGGTCGCGTTCCTCATGCCGTATTGCGCCGCGATAAGCTGCACCAGCCGGTCGGTCCGCTCGATGTTGGGGACCCCGTTGTTGAGCGCGCGGGCGGCCGAGGAGGGGCGCACGAGATCGTTGGCGGCGGCCGCGTATTTCTCGAACGGCACCAGATCGTTGGAGGAAGCGCCGAGCTTCTCGCACACCCCGCACACCCAATTGTAGACCGCTCGGGAGGTGGCGAGGTCGCTATGCACCGCATCCTTGATGTCGACCGCGCCGTCCTTGGTGACGCAGCGATAATTGCCGGTCAGCAGCATCGCCCATT
>Ga0182024_10021516_pt1 | contig 11702 bp, 6 predicted proteins | sample P32metaG_FD_120480 | JGI IMG/M metagenome (GOLD analysis project Ga0182024, IMG submission 120480) | Permafrost microbial communities from Stordalen Mire, Sweden - P3-2 metaG (Illumina Assembly) | ecosystem: Environmental > Terrestrial > Soil > Wetlands > Permafrost | place: Sweden: Stordalen... | reverse complement strand
GTCTGCGAACCTCGGAGAGGATGCCGTTCTGCTTGATCTTCTTGTTGAACCGTCGTAGCGCGCTCTCAAAGGTCTCGCCTTCGCGGACCTTCACTTCCGACACGGTCGGAATCACCTCCTTTCGGCTGGACCGCGCATCTCCAGCGCGGACTCCGAATTCTACCTTGTCTCCTCGTCAGCAAGGAGCGCGGCTGTGAGCTCCGTCATGACCGCACCGGCCCGCCCCGAGAGAATCAGGCTCGCCATCCCGTCCAGATCCGTGGCTCCTTCATTGACGATCACGAGCCTTCCGCCCTCCCGAACCGCCTCCACGGGAACCGCAGCCGCAGGCCACACGGAGAGCGTCGAGCCCACCGTGAGGCACACGTCGCAGTGCCGCGCCTCGTCAACCGCCCGATCCATGTCCTCCGCAACCAACGGCTGGCCGAAGCTGATCGTCGCGGTCTTGAGCAGCCCGCCGCAGAGCTCGCAGTGCGGATCCTCGTCACCTTCGCGCACCCGGCTCAGCGCGACGTCGATGGGCATGCGCCGCTTGCAGTCGAGGCAGGCGGCCTCGGACGACGTGCCGTGCAGCTCGATGACGTTCACCGTGCCCGCCTTCTGGTGCAGACCGTCGATGTTCTGGGTCACCACGACCGGCGCGAGCCCGGCCTTCTGGAGCCGGGTGACCGCCAGGTGCGCCGCATTCGGCTGCGCATCCGAGAACCGGCCCTCCAGTCGTGCACGCCAGCGCTCGACGCGCACCGAACGATCGCTGACGTAGCTCTGGATCGAGTAGCGCTGCGGGTCGGTCGTCCTCCAGACGCCGTTGGGCCCGCGAAAGTCGGGGATGCCGGATTCCGTGGAGATCCCGGCGCCGGTGAACACGAGGATCCGCCGGGCGTGGCGCAGCCAGGGAAGCGCCTCGGCGAGACCCGGCGTGGTGCCGGCAGTGACGGGACCCGGTTCCATCCCCGAATTCTCCCCCGACCACGACAACCTGCTGTCGCCGCCTCAGCCCAGAATCGACCCATGACCGGCATCGCGATCCCGGACGCTCCCTCCGCTGCGGCCCTCGACGACGAGCAGCGCATCGCCGTGGAGCACGGTGACGGCCCCTGCCTCGTGATCGCCGGGCCGGGCAGCGGGAAGACACGGATCATCGTCGAGCGGTTTCACCGGCTCTCCGCAAACGGTGTCGGCGCCGGCCGGCAGCTCGTCCTCACCTACACCCGCAAGGCGGCGGACGAGATGCGCGCGCGTGTCGAGCGCGCGCACGGATCGTTCGGTGACGACGCGCCGCTCACCAACTACCACTCATTTGCGCTTCGGGTCGTCCGCGAGTGGGGCTGGTTGCTCGGCATCTCCCCGGTGCTCCGCATCGCCGATGCGGCAGAGCGCTGGTTGCACGTCGAGGCGGTGCTCGAGGAGTTGCGTCCCGCGCTGCTCTGGAATCCGCTCCGGCCGCACGACCTCATGGACCCGCTCCTCGATGTCATCGGGACCGCGAAGCAGGAGCTGGTCACGCCCGACGCCTACGCGGCCTGGGCGACGGCGCGGCTCGAGACATCCCACGATCCCGCGGAGCGGATCGTCCTCGAGCGCCACGCCGATGTCGCCCGCGTCTACGCGCGCCTCGACGAGCGGTACCGGCGCGCCGGAGTCTTCGACTTCGACGACTGCATCCTGTATGCGGAGCGCCTCATTCGCGAACAGCCCGCCGTGCGCAGCGCGATCGCGGATCGCATCACCCACGTGATGGTGGACGAGTACCAGGACACGAACTACGCGCAGGCCAAGCTCGTCGAGACCCTCGTGGCGGGGCACCGCAACCTCTTCGTGGTGGCTGACGATGACCAGTCCATCTACAAGTTCCGGGGCGCGAGCCGCGCCAACCTCGACCGCTTCTCGCGTGAGTACCCCGAGCATCGCCAGCTCGTGCTCACCCACAACTACCGAAGCACCGACCAGATCGTCACCGCGTCGCGCGCGGTGATCTCCGTCGCAAGCCCTGCGACCCGCATCGACAAGCGCCTCGTCGCCGACCGCGGTCCCGGTGCGGCGGTGGAGGTCTGGCAGGCTCCGGACGAACGCAGCGAGGCGATGGCGGTCGCGCGCGAGTGCGCGCGTCTCATCGCAGGTGGCACGAGACCTGCGGACATCGCGTGGCTCTTCCGCCAGCACATCGACATGCAGCCGGCGATGCGCGCGCTACGCCAGTGCGGCGTGCCGTACCAGGTGGCGGGCGGGCGCGGGTTCTTCCAGGAGCGGGAGATCAAGGATGCGCTGGCGCTGCTCGCCGCCATCGACGATCCCGACGATGGCCAGGCCGTGCTGCGCTGCCTCACGCTGCCGGGCTGGGGCGTCTCGACTGCCGGACGCGTCGCCCTCGTGCGCGCTGCGCACGAGCATGACCTTCCGCTCGTGCAGCTCATCGCCGACGCGGCCGTCGAGGGACTCGACGACGCGGACGCCGTCGCCGCGCAGCGGTGCGTCGAGGACATTCAGGAGCTGCATGCCGCGTCGCTGCGCGAGGACGTTCGCGACCTCTTCCAGCTCGCGCTCGAAGCGAGCGGTTTCCTCGGCATCATCGACGAGCAGTCGGGTGTCGCCCGGCTCCAGATGGGCGCCAACCTGAACAAGCTCGGTGAGTTGCTCGAAGCGTTCGCCGACTGGAGCGACGACCGGCGCGTGAGCACGACGCTTCGCTACCTGACCGTCCTTCGCGACAGCCGTGAGGCCGGCGAGCTCGCGAGCATCGAGCCCATCGAGGGCGGCGTGGTGCTCCTCACCGCGCACGGGTCGAAGGGCCTCGAGTGGCCGGTGGTCATCCTCTCGCGGTGCACCGAGCGCCGCTGGCAGGGGCGCACCACGTCGTCCTTCGATCTCCAGCTGCCCGACGACCTGGTCCCGGAGCCGCCTCCACCCGGAGACGTTGCCGTGGATGAGGAACGCCGGCTCTTCTACGTGGCGTCGACACGTGCGCGCGACCGTCTCATCTATACGTGGGCGCGCTCGTACCCGCAGCCGTCCAGCGACGAGGCGTGCACGGCGTTCCTCACCCAGGCGATGTCATTTCGCGGCGAGATCCTGGCCAAGGACGTCCCCGTCGATAGCACCATCGCCGTGCGTGCACCGCGTCCCGTGGGAACGCCGGTGCTGCAGCGTCTCGCCATTGCCGTGTCGGACCTCGGTGTGTTTCGGAGCTGCCCGCGTCGCTACAACTACCAGCGTCGCTGGCATCTCCCCGTGCGCACCGACACTCGCACCTGGTACGGAACGATGATCCATGAGGTCCTGCGCTCCGCCGCAACCCAGCGCATGGCCGGCGAGGTGGTCAGCCCCGACAGCGTCGCTGCGATGTGGCACACGGCATGGGAGCAGTCCCACGGACCCAAGGGGCGGCACGCGGACCTTCGCGCTCATGGCGATGAGCAGTTGCGCCGATACGTCGAGTCACCCGGGTGGACCGACACGATCATCAACGGCGTCGAGGAGCCGATCACCATCAGCCTCGATCACGCCGACGTCGCCGGCCGGTTCGACCGTGTGGACACGCGCTTCGACGGTGTCCCCACCGTCATCGATTACAAGACGGGACGGCCGAAGGATGCGGACGCGCTGCGTTCTGACCTGCAACTGCGTGCGTATGCGGTCGGGCTGGCGCAGCGCGAACAGGCGCAGGAGGTGGCGATCGAATTCCACTACCTGCAGGGCGCCGTGACGCGCGTCACTGCCGACAAGGCCTTCCTGCGCAAGGCGCACGGACATCTTTCGGCGACGGCGCGTGAGCTCGCACTGGCGTCGAGCACCGGATCGTTTCCACCCAAGCCCTCGCGCTGGCAGTGTCAGCGTTGCGATTTTCGGACCGTCTGTGACGAGGGACGCGCCGCCGCGCTCGAGGAATAATCCGCAAGAATCCTGGGCGCTCATACTGGGGCGAACATGACGTGCTCGGTGTGACCACCTGACCACGGCAGTCCAAGCGCTCAGGCAACGTCCCCGCGCCGCCACCTTCCTGATCTACGGCGTTGCTGTCGCGTGCTTTCTTGCCATCCGTTTCGCGACCAACGGCATCCTCGGGTTTCACATCGACGAGCTCTACTACATGGTCAGTGGCCGGCATCCTGCGTTGGGCTACGTCGATTTCCCGCCGATCGTTCCCCTCCTGTCGAGAGTCGAGACAGGTCTGCTAGGGGTCACGCCCTGGACCCTTCGCCTGCTGCCGGCGTTCGTCGGCGCGATCAACGTCGTCCTCTGCGGGGCGTACGTTCGCAAGCTCGGCGGCTCACTGATCTACCAGGCGCTCGCGGTGCTGATCGGAGTCACCGAGCCCATCATCCTCGGCACCTATCTCTTCCAGACGGTGGTCTTCGATCAGCTGGCGTGGATGCTGTCCCTGTATTGGTTGCTCTCCCTCGTCATCGACCGGAAGCCTCGCTACTGGATCCTGCTCGGCCTCACGCTCGGTATCGGCCTCGAGATCAAGTTCCTGATCCTCGCGCTCATTGCCGGCATCGCCCTCGCAGTGTTCCTGACACCGTCCCTGCGACAGGACCTCCGGACGAGATATCCCTGGATTGGAGCAGCGTTGATGCTCCTGATCTGGCTGCCGAACATCGTGTGGCAGATCGCGAACGGTCTTCCGACGCTGACGTACATCCTCAACCACCAGGGCGACATCCAATCCGGCGGAGGCGTCGGTGACTTCCTCGTGCTGTTTCTCGTCCTGCTCTTCCTGCTCACGCCTCTCTGGATCGCCGGGTTCATTTCGCTCTTCCGCAATCGTGACCTCCGCGCGATCGGCATTGCCTGCGCGGTTCCGATGATCGTGTATCTCCTTGTCGGGAAGTTCTACTACCCGGCGCCGACGATCCCCATCGTCATGGCCGCAGGTCTTATTGCCGTCTCGCATGTCACGCGTCCACGACTCCGGTCGGGCCTTGCGATTGCGGTCGTGGTTGCAAGTCTCGTCGGTCTGGTGAGCCTCGCGAAGATCACCATCCCGACCACGCCCGCGGACCGCCTCCACGCGACCGGCCTCGACACCGAGGACACGGACTTCGCGAGCACGGTCGGCTGGATGTCGATCACCAATCAGATGACCACGATCTACGGGGCGCTCTCGCCGTCGGATCAAGCGTCGACGGTGATCGTCTCGTCGGATTACGGCGTCACAGGGGCGCTGCAAATCTATGGCAACCCGAAGCTGCTTCCGGCGAGTTTCAGTCCGCAGCTGAGTGACTGGTACTGGCTGCCTGCGCATCTTGCGGCGACCCACGTCCTCATGGCGGGCTACGAACCGTCCGATGTCAACTGGATGTGCTCGTCGGCGAAGGTCGTTGCGCATCTCGTCGTTCCTTACAAGGTCGTCAACCTCGAGCAGGGATCCCCGGTCACCTACTGCACGTTGAGTGAGCCGCTGCCTCGGGCCTGGGGACGGCTCAAGGACTTCTCGTAGGCGCCGTCCAACGTGGGCCCAGCTAGCGAAATTGCGGGATTCCCGACATTCCCGGACCACCTTGGGCGGCCATTTCGTGCTACGCAGCAGGCCCCGCTCGTGCCGCCGCGCCAGCTGCGCGCAAGAAGACGCTGCCGTCGGCGAGCACCGATACGGCGTGGTCCATGTCGCACGGGGCACCGCCGTCGCGCGCACGAGCCAGTTCGGCATCGGTCCATCCCGAGAGATCGAGACGACCGATTGCCGGCTGAGCTGCAATCACCACGAGAGGTTTGCCGTCCGCGGCCGTGAACGTGAAGTCGCCGGATGGTTCGCGCTGAATCTGGAACCGGCCCTCGTGATGACGCCGATGTGAAAGCGACACAACGAGACGAGGTTGTCCAGATTCGTGGCACCGCCATCGTGCCAATGCCGGACGTGATGCCCATCGGTGCGTGCCGCGGGAACGGAGCATCCCGGAAAGCGGCAGCTCTCATCGCGACTCTGCATCGCCAGTCGGAGGCGCGGTGTGATCAGGCGATGCACGCGCCCGACGTCAATCGGGAGCCCATCGCGCTCCACCACCGTGACGACGTCAGCGTCGCAACGCGGTCAAACCTGCCGTCCAACGACGTCGCGCAACACCGGTAATCGACATGTTCAAGACAGCCATTGCCTAAACCGTGTCGTCTACCGCGCCGCGATCTGGCTGTCCGATATCGAAACCAGTCGTCGCGATCCTCATCGGTTCGGCGCGAAACACCCCGGCCTCTTACTCGTTCGTGAGTCCTGAGCCACCAGCCGATACCCTCTCGCCGAAGCCGTGGACAGGCCAGGTCAGCCCTCGCACCGGTGACAACACCCCGGGATCCCCGCCAAGCAGCGTGCCCAGGCCGTCACCCGCGTGGACGCTCCCACGTCACGCCCGATACACTGCAGGGCAATGAGGGGCTGGAAGGGGATTGGACTTATTGGGCTTGCCGCAGCCACGGCCATCGCCGTGGCTGCACCGGCCCATGCGGTCACGGCTTCGACCGTCGGCACCTCATCCGGTGCGAGCACGGCAGCGGCAGGGATTCGCATCTCGGCCACCGCGGCGACCACCTCCACCTCCCCGAACCTGAGCAACTACGTTCCGGTCAGTCCTTTCCGGATCCTCGACACGAGGTCGGGCTCCTGCGTCCAGTGCAGCGGCCTCGCGCTCGGACCGGGGGCCAAGCGAAAGCTGCAACTCACCGGGGTGACCGGGTTGAGCGTCGGCACCGATCCGATTCCGACCGATGCGAGCGCCGTGGTGCTGAACGTGACCGAGGTTGGGGCCACTGTGACGAGCATCCTCACCCTGTACCCATATGGAGGGGTGCAGCCCGAGGCCTCCAACCTGAACTTTGGGCCGCGGACGGTCATCCCCAACCTCGTCACGGTGACCGTTGGTCAGGGCGGGGCGGTGGTGATCTACAACGCCGTGGGCTCGGTCAATGTGCTGGCCGACGTCGAGGGGTACTTCGAACCGGAACCGCCGTCTGATATCACCGGGGAATTCCATGCGATCGCACCGGTGCGGGTGTGCGACACACGGCACAACTCCGCGACGCCGGTCTGCAGCGCCAAGGGCGCTGTGGGCCAGACGCCGCTGATCGTCAACGTGACCGGGGCAGTGGGCAGCGTGAGTCCCCAGACCGCAGCTGAAGCCGCAGTACTCAATCTGACCGGACTTGCAGGCTCCAAGCCGACTCTCTTGAGCGTGTTCCCGACCTCGTCGAACGGAACCTGCGCCTACAACGCTTCCCACGCCCCGCCGTTTTCGACTCTCAACCTGAGCGCCGGCGAGGTTCGAGCGAACCGGGTGATGGTGCAGCTCGGGCCGTCGGCTCCCGGCGGCGCGAACACATCGATCTGCGTCTACAACGCGGCGGGCTCGACCAATGTGGTGCTGGATGCGAACGGGTGGTTCGGGAGCGGAACGGCACAGTCCGGCGCCCAGTACGAGTCGATAACGCCGACCCGCATCTGCGACACCAGAAGCGGATCAAAACTGCCGTGTGCGGGAAAGACACTTGGCTCCCAGGGGATCGACTCGGTGGTCGTGGCCGGCGAAGCCGGACTGCCGACGACCGCCGCGACCTCCCCGGCAGTTGCAGTGATCGCCAACCTCACCGCGATCGCTCCCACCGCAGCGACGTACCTGACGATCTACCCGGCCAACCAGAGCGGCCATTCGGTGTCGGATATCAACCTGAGCGCCGGGCAGGTGGTGCCCAACCTCGCGGTGGTGGCGGTCGACATCACCTCCGGAGACTTGCACAATGGCGACGTTGACCTGTTCAACGCCGCCGGGAAGGTCAACGCGCTCATCGATCTCGAAGGCTGGTTCCAGCTGACATATCCGAGCGGTATCAGCGGCACGGTCTCGGACACCCAAACCCCTGCCCAGCCGATCGCGGACGCCACCATCACGTACACCGGCGCCAACGGCAGCGGCAGCACGACATCGAATGCCGGCGGCGCCTACACACTGTCCAACGTGCGCCCGGGCACCTACACAGTCACCGCAGCTGCGACCGGCTTCACATCGCCGGCGCCACAGTTGGCGACTGTCACCGCCAATACTGTCGCAACCGCAAACGTCAGTCTGACCGCCACCAGCAGCATCAGCGGGGGCGTCTTCGACACGCAGACCCCCGCACAGCCGGTTGTCGGTGCCACCGTGACCTACGCAGGCACGAACGGCAACACGGCTGCCGGCACGACGACCACAAACTCGAGCGGTGATTTTGCGTTCAGCGGCGTCTCGCCGGGAACGTACACGCTCGCGGGCACTGATAGTGCGTACACGTCGCCGTCTCCGCAGACCGTGCTCGTCACCGCAGGGAATGCCGCGATCGAGACTGTCTCCATGACCGCAAACAGCGGCATCACCGGCACTTTGGACGATTCGGGTTCACAGCCTGTGTTCTACGCGACTGTCACCTACACCGGTACCGGCAGCGACACCGCCAGTGGCAGCACCACCACCGATATCAACGGTGATTACGCGTTTGGTGGAGTCTCACCGGGCACCTACACGGTCGCAGTGGCTGACACCGGTTACACCACGCCCTCGCAGACAGTTACCGTGAACGCCGGCGGCACAGCGTCGTCGGACTTTGTTCTCGCGAGCCTGCATGCGCGCAAACCGTTGCTACAGCCGTTCACAACCACGTCCATCTGGAATAGGCCCATCGGCTCGGACGCGCAGTACATGCCGGCGAATCTCATCCCCGCATCTCTCTACACGCTCAGAAGCGATCAGCACGTCATCGTCATGACACCGACTGCGCCGCTCACGCCGATTGTTGAGAACACAGCCGGGCCATCGGGAGACCAGAATCAGCGATGCGACACCTCGGGCGCGTTTGTGGTGAATGCCCCGATCCCTGCCGACTTCGAGGTGCTCTCAACGGACCAGAATGATCCCCTGACTGCCGTGGCAGCCGATGGGCACACGCTGATCCAGGGCGAGCCGTTTGCGCTTTGCACTGCGGGCGGCCCAGGCACGATCGACTTCTACGACACGAAGAACATTGATGGCGACATCGACGGAGACGGCCTCCAGGGCTGGGACGGTGGCAGCCATCTCTCCGCGCTCGGCGGTGCAATCCGGCTTGGTGAGCTGGTGCCGGACGGCGTCATCGACCACGCACTGCAGATTGATGTCGAGGCGCCCAACCTGTATCAGGGCACGGCGGCTACATGCTTTGTCTGGCCGGCAACCAGATGCGACAGCTACGGCCCGACCGGCTACGGTGGAACCAACCCGAAGCTCGCTATGGGTGCGCTGTTGGCACTTCCCCCGACGCTGAATCTGAACAGCCTCGGCCTCGACCCTGCAGGCCTGATTCTGGCCAAGGCGTTCCAGGACTACGGCGCGTATATCGCCAATGACGCGGACCGATCGGTCAACAACATCGTCACCGAGTTGAGCCCCAGCGGTAGCGTGGCCGGAGTGTATGACGCCAGCGGAAACCTGGTTGCCCCCGGCCAGTTCCAGACCGACTGGGGCGTGCCATTCGACACCGTCGGAGTGAACGGTACGGACAAGTGGTCGCAAGATATCGCGACCATCTTCGCCAACCTTCAGATCGTTACCAATAATGCTGCGGGCTGGACCGCGGGTGGCGGGACGCCACTTGCGCCGTTCGCACCGCCTCTCTGAAGGGTTCAGCCCGCGTCAGCGCTGACAGCATGTCGCTAGCCACCGACCGACAGCATCACCCTCACCAGGATTGCGAATGGCTGCTCAAACGGTGGTCGACGCAGCGGCGTCCATCGCCGTTGTCGCTCGCTGCACCTACGCGCGCGCCGTCAGGTCATCCAGCATCGCGAACAGCCGGCCGCCAACCCGCACCGGATCCACCCGATACGCACCGTGCTCGTACTCGTTGGTGATCCACGGCCTGCAATTGCCGAGCAACGACACCGTCTCGAGCGCCATGGTCCGCTCGACATACTCATCATCCCAGTACACGGTGCCAACGACCGGAACCGTGTTCGCACGCAACCGCGCAACGTCATACAGCGGCGGCCACCCCTCGTACTCAGCCAGCACATCCGCGACCTCTCGCAGCGGTTGCAGCGCAGGGAGCTCCTCCAGCATCCACGGAAACACCGCCTCCCCCGTGAAATAGGGCGCAGGTTGCGCATCGATGGCGTAGCGGGGATCGGCCAGCCGCGCCCGCTCCGCCGCCCATCGAGTTGCCGGACCGTTGGAGTACGCGGCCTCGTGCAGCACCGTGTAGATGGGATTCGTCGCCGGCGACATCACCCCCGCCACATGTTCGTGCACGACGCCGCTGAGCACATGCAACTGCTCAAGATCATTGTCCGCGCGCTCGATGATTCCATGCAGCTCCGCAGCGCCATGCTGCAGGCCGAGCTTGACGCCGAGCATGAGAAAACGTCGTGCGCTGAGCCGCTGTCCATGACCGTCGAACTCGTGGTCGGATTCGAGATGGTCGACGATCCGCCGCACGCGCGCAGCATCATCCGGGAAGCGCGCGTAGTAGTCCGCATTGCGCGTGGCGACATGGTTGAACAGCCTGGTGCAGATCTCCTCGGTCTCATGAAGCACCGGAGCAAATCCGCCGGTGATGATCACGCCACGGAGGTGCTCGGATAGGCACGACAGATACGTCAGCGAACAGAAGCCACCGAAGCTCTGTCCGAAGACATACCAGTCAGCGTTCTCGCCATAGAGCGTGGCTCGAAAGCGATCCGCGTCGCGCACGATGGAGTCCTGACGAAAGTTGCGCAGGTAGTCGCCGAGCGCCACCGGATCGGAGCGAGCCAGCGAGCGCGCCTCGAGTGGCGTGCTGAGACCGGTGCCACGTTGATCGAGCAGCAGCACGCGATACCGCGTCAGCAGCTGTTCGAGCCAGCTCCCCCGATGCTCCGGAAACGCGATCTCGTGTCCGGGACCACCCTGGAACCACACGATCGCCGGCCGATTGGCATCATCCGCATGTTCGGCCGCGACGACCTCCCGAGCATGCACACTGATCTGCGGTCCCGCTGGATCGTTCCAGTCAAGTGGAACATCAATGCGGTGACGGGTAACCACCATCCGGTCGACAGCAACCCGCGAACCCATTCGCGGATTGTGCCGTCAGGAACGACCCATAGGTATCGAGACACAACGCGAGGCGGCGCCGGGGCGAGGGTCAGACAAGGAGGCGCGGACCGCAAAGAGGGAGCGCACCGTTGTGCGTGACCGAGCGAGGACCGTAAGCCGACGCCGTATCACCCCGGCCCAGCGCCGCCGTCGCCTTTAGGGATGGAGGCGGAACTCTCTCCAAAAACCGACCAGCGACGCCTCGTCGCCTTCGGGCTCGACGTCCTCGGGGAGCTGCGTACGCCACGGGAGCATCAGGTCGAAGACGACCTCCTGGATGGTCCAGAGGATGTCCATGACCTCGGTGATCTTGACCTGGCGCCGCGCGAGCGCGGTCTCCACAGTGGAGAGTGCGTCGACGTCCCCCGTCTTGCGGACGGCGCCGCGCGCGAAGATGAAGACCTTCTGTGCCCGCTCGGCGACATCCGGCGGGACCTCCTTGATGCCCTGGAGGTGCGTTTCCTCGCAAAGCTCGATGGCGCTGTCAACCCGCTCGACGAGCCGGCGCAGGCGAGTCCGCTCGACAACCTCGCGACGATGCCTGCGACGGGCGGCGTGCACTTCTTCAGTGGCGCTCTCGATGAGAAGCCCCGGGTCGACTACCTGACTACGCTCCAGTACCTCGGGTTCTCT
>Ga0182024_10021515_pt1 | contig 11703 bp, 7 predicted proteins | sample P32metaG_FD_120480 | JGI IMG/M metagenome (GOLD analysis project Ga0182024, IMG submission 120480) | Permafrost microbial communities from Stordalen Mire, Sweden - P3-2 metaG (Illumina Assembly) | ecosystem: Environmental > Terrestrial > Soil > Wetlands > Permafrost | place: Sweden: Stordalen... | reverse complement strand
CACAATTAACAATAACAACCTCACTCCCCGGCACAGGCCTATCCTCCTCATCCACCTCCACCCGTCCAATCTTCTCAACCCCCTCCATCCCCTTAACCACCCTCCCAAACACAGCATGCCGCCCCGTCAAATGCTCCGCGCCAGCCAACGTAATAAAAAACTGCGCATTATTCTCCGCGGGACTCGTTCGCGCCAGCCCGACCAGACCCTCCCTGTCGACGGGGTAGGCCGTGTTTTCCATCTCGGGGGGACAGTTCAGAGATGTGGAGTCGGGGATGCTGCCGCCTTGGATCATGAAGTCTTCGATTATACGGTGGAAGGAGGTGTGTTTGTAGCCCGGGGAGGAGGAGAGCATGGATTTGAAGAAGAGACATGTTTTGGGGGCGAGAGTGTCGAAGAGCTCGATTATGATCCTGTGGGAGGCGGCTTTGCCAATTGATATATCGAGAAATACGAACGACATCTTCGACGTGGAGATGATTTGAACGAAGATCAACATCTTCAAGACTCAAGTTCCCTCGAAGAGGGTTAGGTGTCTATGGGTCGTGGTTTATATGGCACGAATCTCCGAGACCTTTAGGTTGAGGTTTGACTTCCTTTTCGAACGCCACTAAGTACCACGCACTCAATTGGTTAAAACCGTGCGACCTGGACTTCGGTCGCCTCCGTCCTGATTCTAGATTGGCTGTCCGATACTGAAGTGGATTGCCATACTCGGTGTTGTCTTTTGATTGGCGAGTATGTCGTACACCAATCTCCTGCCTCTAAAATACTTTGAGCCTCCTGAGAATTTTTCACTTGCAAACCACACACACACTGCTCGCAACCTTTGCTACGGAAGAAGGAGTCGCCAGAGTTTATTTCTTGGTGTATATGCATTGCGTACTAAGTGGAGTTTATTTTCACTTGCTCTTGCCGACGGCAATGATTCGGTCTACTGCCGAGCTCGATTCCTAGAAGCCATCGGTAGTTTAATTCTGAGGTGTGTACGCATTGCGTACTAAGTGGAGTTTAATCTCACTGCTTCTATCCGTTAAATTTTCACTATAGTACTTATACAATTCTTCCTCGAGTGTGAGTTACCTGCACTTCGGAGTTGAATATGTCCTAGGGAAATCGTGAAGTTTCAATATTAGGTTAATAAGTGTCACGACATGTTTGATGTGACTCGATCATATGGTATGACCGTACTTTATTTGGAGTCTAAACCATAGAAAGAAAAGTTAATCGTCCACAGAAGACTATTTATCTAGTTACCGACCGTCCTCTCTTCTCTACACTCCGTTTGCCGATTCATATCTGATAAATACTGTTCATACGTTGTCAATTCCGGATCAGCATGTCCACTCAATACGCTATCCTCGAAGGGTCGCAGAATGGCTAGATCTTCCCAATTGCTAACTCTGGACAGCATGACATATATGTTGGCAGCGAGCAATCGGCCTGACGGAGGTTTCTTTAAGTCAAAGATCGCCTTTTTCAGCCCGTTCCCCTGGACACGAAAGTCTGACATTGCGAAAGCACAAGTCAGCGGGATCTGAATGCGTTCGAATGTACTCTTGTTTCTGGTCGACGATGTCTGCCCGTATTCCTTAGGGATGGCGATACTTTGTTTAGTCGCCATGATCGGAAACCACTTCGCACAGTTCTGAAGATCGGGATGCAAGTTTAGTGGTTCTTCAAGCGATGGTCCCGACGTCGATTCTACCCATACTGCAATTGGTGGTCTTGATAGACGGACGATACGATCGGTATGGATCCTCCTCCATCCTTCGTGATCTTCTGGATGTGGAACGACTTCTCGGATAACGACTTTACTTCCGTTGGCCATGTTGAGTTCCACAGCAATGTTAGCCGTTACAAGAGCTGTAGCTCCAATGCATAATATATTCCAAGTCGCTAGCATTTCCGTCTTGTGATCCCCGGTCCATATCATCGTATTCCTGTTGCAACGTACACCGGAATCAATTGATGGAGAGACAAACATTTGTGTATTATTCCGAATGCTGTATCGAACGGCCGCTTGATTGTTCCATGCCTGACGTATATTATTTCTAGGTGTGATTAGTGGTGCGTCCTGCCATTTAGGATCCTCGGGGTCTGGGCTGTCAGGGTGACCAAATACTCGACTTTTGATCCTTTCGATGTCCTTCGGAAGCAGTGCACCCTTACGGAGCCTTTCCATCACTTCATATACAGTGGGGTTGGGAGCTCGATAGTGCTCCGTGAGTAAGACCGTGGTCTTCACGATATTTCTCCAGAGACTCATCCCTATCTCCGTCGTCTTCACATCATATTTGCCATTACAGGGTTGATGAAAAAGGGAAATGTCCCCGATCGCAGGCAATTGGAAGAAGTCGCCGCTGAACAGAACATGAATGCCGCCGAAAGCGAGACAGTTGCTTTTATTTTTCTGCAGGGCCTGAGAGATCTTTGTCAGTTTGTTGCATCCGAGCATTGAGACTTCATCCAAAATGAGGAAATTGCAACTCATCCACGTATTATCGACGACGTATGAATACTGTGCCCCATCCATTGACTGTGTGACATCGTCGTTCTCTTTATAGCGACCTGTTCTGCGCTTGATTTTGGCCAGGGAGTCGATTGTGCTGCCACCGATGAGGTTGGCGGCCACTCCTGTGGTTGCAGAGATGAGCAACTGCTGCCTGCATTGAAGCCGAGTGAATGCCTCGGTGATTGCTTGTATGACACGAGACTTTCCCGTACCCCCTGGTCCCCCTAGATACATGCATCGGTTATCCGAATCATACCCTGACACTACAGGGCCGCCAACAAGCAGGTGTGGCAGAGGCCGAAGGTAGATATCGTATGCCTTTCGTTGGTCTTTGTTGAGTTGAAAAGTATGACCCACCTCTTGGATGACGGACTGAATACGTGCTAGCGGAGTAATTGTATTTATATGGGCTGCGATCTCGAAAGAAGGGGAGGATGTGGAAACCATGTTGTTCATGACCTCCGTGGACATAGTGGCCGCTAATGCTTGAGTCGGTGGGAACTGCCTTCGCTTGACTACCTGCTCTCCTATTACTTCCTTCCAGTGACTCGCTTGTCTCTCACTTACAAGATGTGGAATGCGAAATGAGCGCTGTGTCGGATCCTGTGCATTTTGCTGAGGATCAGATGTGCTGAGCGAAAAGAAAGTTGAACATGTGCGATTGTTCGGAAGGATGGCCAGAGCTTTAGCGACGAATAGGGCCGCACTTACGAACGCATGGTTCGTGAAGGAGGTGACCACTGGATTGTCGTAGGTAAGATACCGTTCGACTGACGCAGAGTCCAGTACTTGATGGTTGACCACTACCTGAACGTCGTTTTCTCCTTCCATGTAATCCAACGTCTCGCCCTCCTCGTCACACCACTCGAGTCCTCTCGGCTTATGCTCCGCTGCAGAATTCACGGCCTCATTTCTTTCTTCCTCCGCGTCCTTCTTAGACTTTGACAATGTGTCCACATTTCGCAGTAGCCTCAGTCGATCTTCTCTCCCAAAGCAAACTGCTTGTCAGTATGGCCCCGCTTCAAGGAAAGGTTTGTGACCACAGATCCTTTCAAACTCACACAATGCGTCCTCCCAACTTTGCTGACTGAAGTATTTTACATCCGTTATCTTCCTCCATGGCTTGAACAGCAACAGCAAGAAGAAAGCCCTCTTTTCCGCCCGATCTGTTGAATCGCTGTGGGGAATATTCGGGCCTTGACGTATTAATAATGTCAATGAAAACGGTCGCTCACCAACAATGCAGGGTACTTTGGGGTTCCGCAAAAACGAGATCCATCGGGTTTTAGCCCGCGAGTGCTGTGAAAGAAAGAACACCTTGCGATTCCAACATGACCGTTCATCGGATCCTGCCAATAGCTCGTTCGCCTCTTTGTAACGTTGCTGCTCTCCACTGGTGCTGCCTTTAGCAGTCGTCATACAGGCGAGCTCGTAGATGCTATAGTCATCCAGTTCATGTCCACGAAATATGTAATCTTCCACCAGAAGGGGTGGCGCATAGGATTTTGGTGTATCACTTGTATCATATGCCTGTTCTGATTGAGGTACATTTGGTTCGATGCCGTCAGCGACCATGACCATGTCGCCTAATCTTTAGTACAGAGCCTCTTGTATGAGCCAAGTACCATCATCTGTGGTATTGTGTTGTGACTCATCAGTGGCTTCCGCTGTGACACCGAAGACATCGTCTGAGAACAATGGGATCTCTTCCTCATCGTTCTCGTCCTCTATGGTGTGCATAGGATTGACGTCCTCTGACCAAGCTTGATCAGACATGATATTCTCGTGGCTAATAGTAACGAGTCCCCTACTAGGATCTGTGGCATTGTAGTAATTGATCAGCGCATACAAGCTCACTCGACTGAAAGCCCAGTTGGTATAGTGTGTGCCTTCTTTTCCAATGCCGAGAAACATGGCAGCGATCTGAGCACCTGAGAACTGTAGGCTGCTTTGTCGTAGGTAAGACAGTCGAATGATCAACCGATTCAGCCGCTCTCGGTCGTCCGTATTGGGTAGAATACCGTCACGCTCTAGGCCCCTCCATGCTGCGTCCATGATGACCGAGTCACTAACGTCGTCCTCAAATTTAGATACGTATGTTGTCATGTAGTACATGGACTGCAGCGATTTGTAGCCTGATAGAAACGTTGGCTTGAGATCGTGGTTGGATCGTGTGACGGCTGACATCAGCGGATTGTGGTTGTTGACCATCGCATTGCCACGTTTGATCTGAATTTCGCCCGATACAGGATCGATAGTTGTTGCCGAGCACAGCGGCTTACCGGTTCCAGAGAACCCAAACCTGCATGCTGTCCCCTTTTTTCTGCAGGTAGCACTATGCATGTGCGTCTGAGTCGAAACCGCGATGGCTTTGGCATCGTATTCAAAGGCCTGCTTCCAAGTCGCTGGATCGTGATCGTATGCTGCGTTTCTTATGACATTTCCTTGCGTTATGGAGTGCACCGTTGATTGAGAATAACTGGGGAAGTGGTATCCTGCATGGTCGGCCTTGTCCTGACCATACACCGTAGACTCATTCGGCTCGCACGTCCAGTCGAAGTCCAACTTGACGATAGATTCAAGGTATTGTGCAAGCCGGCTTCGAAACTCATCGTCCTGCAATAGACTCTGTAATTCCTTCGGGTTAATTTCTAGACAACGTGTCAGATATTCATGGATGCAATCAAGGATATGTAGAAACTAATAACTTTTGCAGGGACAGAATGCACTGTGCCGCGTGCGGGGTGAGCTGGGGGGGCTGATACCATCGGCTGTCCATATCAGACCATGAGCGTGTAGAGTGCCTTTGCCCTGTGCCTCAATGATATGATAGTGTGCCACTACTTTACCGAATATGCCGATGTGTGACTCCCTGCCAAACCCAAATAAGGCCTCGATAACGGCTCTAAAGATGAAGTCGAAGAACTCTGCTTGGAGCACTGGATTGTCGGCTACCACCTTCGAGTGCAACCTACAGTATCGAGCAAACTGCGCTGTAACTGTGGGCCTCCATCTGTGATTTATGTCCCCACGTAGACTTAGAATCAGGGGGTGTCGACGGTCATCTGGATTGATGGTAATGAAGAACTTGGGGCCCCCGAACCTTGCAAATAAACCCCGTATCTCATTTCGACGGTTGCTAATGTATTGCCGACTGCCCCGCACCAAGCCATTTGCAATCGCCGTTGACTCCATCAGTTGTCGCAGCGTGGAATCTGATAGCATATGGAGCGGTCCACTCTCTGCATCATTGGTCAGAGTCTGGTGAACAGATCCGTAGTCCATTCCCCTTAGCAAGTGCGCTACTTTAGGGAGGTTCCCCCTCGATGTCGTTAGCTTGGCGCCGACACAGATCTTGCGCCGCTGCAGTATGTTGAAAATGATAAACATAAACACTTCATGTGCAGCAAATCGCCCATGCGACTGTTGTAACATCCACTTCATGTGAGCTTCCCATCCCAACTTCTTGGTGCGCCCCAGGTCACCAAACGCCCCTCGCCCGAATGGAAACACCTTCGGAAAGGCTTTGTAGACGTGGTCGACCTCATATTCGTTCGCAAACGGCTGGTTACTGTGAGGGACACAGATGAGATCGCCGAACTGGCTGGCGAGATCAGGCTCCCCATACAAATGAGTTGGCAAATGCGTAGGCAAGAGGCTGTGTTGCGAGGGACGATGGGGAAGATAGATGCCGTGCAGAGCTTGGTTCAACTTCTCTTCCGCAGAAATGGTAGTGCCGTCAACATCGAGCACACCACAACAGTGCATCAACGGAGTCATGTCTGACAATTAATACACAGCACACATAAAGAGTACAAGACCATCTTCTCGACCGATTGGCTGCAGGAATTCATCGATATCCATTCGCCCTTGGTCATCTTCCTCGTCATCTTCATCCTTGTCTTCACCGCCGTCAGAGTCCTCCGTCTCTGAAATTAGTATATCAGGTTCAGTACCCAGGAACTGTAAGGATGTGGCGAAGGAGCAAGATAAAGTACCGTCATCGGGGGCATCATAACGTGAGTGCCCACGTGTATCCTCATGTCGGTGGTCAACCACATCGAGTTGCGCATAGACTTCTTCAGGTATACCGGACTCTGGCAGCTGTTGCATCGCCACTTCATCCACCAGGACATCATGATAATGTGCATTATTGCAAATTAGCCACCGCAGCGCGTTCTCTACCTTCTCGCGCCTGACAAGGTAGAACCGCATTTTGTCGACCTCCGAACGTCTGATAGGGTTGCGTGATAGAAAGACGACCTTGATGAGCCCGATCAGTCGATTGGGAGAGAGCGGCAGTTGGCGCAGCACGGTACCTGGCTCCATCGGATACGTAAGGATGTGGCCCTTAATTTGTCGCTGCGGATGGAATCCATCGGCGGCGGCTGCTCGAAAGGACCTGCATTTCTGAACCTGTACCGATACATGCACTCTAGCAATCAATTTCTCCTCGATCCAAGTGAGGTCGCTCAACGGTGTCTCAACATCGATGCCGGTCCACAACCCATTTCCAAGAGCATGATCTGGTATGGCGCCGTTTTGAATTGCCTTATAACATGCCATACACCCCTTCGCCAGTACCGGTGCTCCATCAATCAATTCTTCGGACGTCAACAGGCCGTTTCGATCAAATGGAAGTCCATTGATCGCCGACAACGCTCCTTTATATTGAAAAATGCCGGGCGCCACCGACTGCATGAGACCGGTCAATGAATCGTTCAACAGTTCCCTCAACTTGATCAGGTCCGCAATTGTGATCCCCATCATGTCTCTGTCAATAGTATTCCTTCCGCACACAACACACCCTCTTCTCCAACATTGCATCGGATCAGTCCTAGCCCTCGCTTCATCGACCCACTGATGAATCTCGTTGTCTGAGCATTGTCTTGGAAACCCCTGATCGCCCTCTGTGCTGGCTTCAGAGGTGGTTGACACATCCAGTATTTCGTGCGGTGACTCCCACTCTCTTCGATGCCTCTCTCTATGGATTTGTCGAAGCCTCCATGCGTGACGATGATTCAGGCAAAGTGTATGATTGGAGTAGGTCGCTTCCTCATCACATCGACCACCTTCGACATGATTGTCGCGAGTTCGGAGATAGATAAATTGACACTGTTGCATTCACTTGAATGAACGTCTCTATACTTCTTGTTCCACAAATTGAACAAAGTACGATGACTTGGCAGAATGCTTGCTGGACACGGCGGTTACAATTGTCGGTTATTTGACTCCCATCATAGACCATTCGTTACATAGGCTCAGTACCTTACCATTCTCGCCGCTGCCGGCGTCCTCTCCACATGATCGCCCGTTGTGCCGTTTAAGACTGATTGAGAAATTAAGGAACTGGGCCACCATATCATTAACAGAGTCGATATCGAAAAGCCATGTCTCCGTTGTCGGAGACGGAGTATTACACAGCCTATCATTAGCGCCGCTCTCGAAGTGCGGTGGTACCGGTCAAATTGATTCGAATGGCACGGACTATCTTTCTTCCCTGCCTCACATGTAAGAGCCCTCCCCTTATTCCCTAATCGACGATCCTTCTCAGCCCTTTCACCGACCGATCCACAATTGCCTGCTGTCATTGGACTGTTTGTGGACTTCGGCTGAGGCATGTCGATCAATTCACAACAGCCCATGGTATGGACTTGGAATTGGTGAGGGAGGCCTCCAAATGCCGATGGCTATTCAATATTGCACGATATGCTGCGATATAAAAGGCTGGCAATCTACAGTGTCCAGTCGGAAACCCACGTACACATCTCGATAACAACAGGACGGTACATATATTATCCCTTACGGCCCATAGTATAACGGCAACGATGACCACAATCGGGAAAAAGAGGACGCTCGCTCCTGCCGCACCTGCTACTCCACCAACGAGTCCATTCAATTCTGTCAAAAGAGTTCGCCTCACGTATACGTCTACAAATGAAGCGCTTCAAGAGCTCAATGCTGCGAGGCAAGAGGCCAGTTTGGCACACCTCAGCAGCTCAGGAGTTGTCCCAGAATTGGTCGAAGCGACGCCGAAGGGTAAAGGCCGCTACAAATTGCAGTGGGGAGGCAAGAGCAAGTCCTTCATGATGACCGGCACCGTGTCGGCTCATGACGTGATGATAAAGAAAGAGGTCAGTTTCCCTCAATATGGAGCGTCAGTTGAACTCCCAAGGCGGATACCTTTATCGAGAAACTCACCGCCAAAGATACGATCTACCTTACGTTCACATCTGCCAATTTCTTCGACACATTGTTCAAGGGCGCTTTCACACAACTGGACGCTTTTCTCCGTGGGCAGCCCAATTTCAAGTCTGTCAGCCGATGGATTCCCCCTTTTGACGAGGGGGATCCGACGACCGTCACTATCACGCACCACTTATACAAAAGAGGGGATGGCAAAACTGGAGGAGCGAAGTTGGGCAGCTTGGTTCCCACAGGCCCTTTGAAAGTACAGTCGCCACCCACTGACGGTTCTACAACAGGACAGCCGATAAAGTGGGATACGGTGGAAGTCGGGAGCCTTCTTTGCGTCAGGGTAACGTCTTCTATGTCCTTGACTCTTCACCCTGGCTGACTGTGGCATTAGTTCGAAGTTAATATCTTCAAGGCGCCAAAGGGAGACTATGCGGGTTGGAATCTGGAAGCACTCGAGTGTGGGCTTCTACATCTCCCTATCGGCGATACGGACTCGGGTCTAGGCCTTGTCGACCAAAAGACTTCGGAGGCCGTTGAAGACGATGGCCCTTCGGCCGCCATGTCCATGTGGTAGGACTGCGACTTGACGACTGCGACGTCCTATCAACCCTGCCCAATCCTCTGCTTCGACATCCTCGCTATGAATAATATGAATCGAAACTATTTCGTACTTGATATATTTGTACTTACATTTAAGTCGTCCTTCGTGTCTATATGCAACGAGCAATAGGGAATTCAGGTATTATAAGTTATGGAACTCGCTCGCTGAACTGACTTTGCGTGACATCCTTACGTGACTTCCCTAACTGAATATACCCTTCGACTTGTCCCTTTATTCTGCTTTACCTTCTCTCGGGAATCCATCTATCTCTCCTTCTATGCTGTTACTATATCTCAGCTTTTCATTTCATGTATGATCATTGATGTTTGTAGGGAATTGCCAAGAAATCAAATATGATTGAGCAAATAAAGCATTACGCATGTACTGTGCTCATCTACAACTGCTTAGTCTGCATTAAACGAGGCATCGCTCTCGCCGTCAAAGTCCAGCACACTATGATTCCTAGACCTTCAACCTACTGACAACAGAAAACTATCAATTGAAACATGCACCTTAGAATGTCTTTTGCAGCCATTCGAAAATTGAATAAGTGGTGGAAAAGACCACGACGAACCTCTCAGGCCCACAGTATTCATTGATGAAATGCAATAGCATCCATGATCGGATGAATACGATGTCCCCACTCTTGTATGGGAGAATGATGCCCAAATGTGGAATGACGAGATTTCCGCGTACATAATTCCCGACGACGATCATAGCAACCCATCCTTTTGGAGGATCCTTGACGTCATAATGAGGTGTCGTCAACATGTTGATAAGGAGATACTGACCGACGAAGCATTGAATGTGATTGGGGTCGCATTCTTGGAGTAGAGGGAATTTCGCCGCTGCCAACTTGTAGACTTCTCTGTACCGACGCCATATAGGAGGATCGATGGCTGCGAACAAAATAGAGATCCAATTTGCGACGTTCTGCATTACTTCTGACTTGCGGAACTGCATCGCGGCAGCTGTCTTCTGTGCTGATCTACCGAGCAAATCTGCTGACGGCCCAGCTACACTGCTGTGGGATCGCCCTCGCTGATGATGATATACCAAGCGTATCACTCCGGACCTCGCGTTCTCACCCAATCGGGCTTTCCACTCATGGTATTGCGTCGATCGTTTCTCAGATGCTGCAGGCTCCGACGGTGTATATTGTTCGATGAGATCTCGAAAAGCCTGCATGAGCTCGGTCTCCAACGTCGGATTGAGGAAGTGTGGGAAGTAATGCACTAACTTTTTGCCGTCATCGTCATACCACACCGCGTTCTGTTGCCCGTCCATCATCTCGCATCCCGATTGCAATCGATCGATCTCGCGCAAGTCCATGGGTGTATTTCTCCGTGATGTGGGATGTGGATATCGCTGTAGCATCTCGTGCATCGTGAAGTAACTGCAATGATGGACTTGGAGGTGCCGGGTGCTGTCCTTTGTCGCGCCATCTGATGACTCTTCGCTATCACACGGTTGGTTGCGCCGATAGAAGTACTTAATGCGCTTGCACATTTCCTTCGATGTAAGGTCAAGGAACTTCGCTTCATGGGTCCTGTTCCAAGGTCCCAGATCCTCATTCTCCATCCTCAGAGTCCGCTGGAGCAGTGGAAATCAACTCCACACAGTACGGTTACGCACACACACCAGAAATCAACTCCGGGCGGCTCAAGTGGACAAGAGTAAGAAGTGTAAAGGCTTCGGGTTGGACAGGCAGATAGAATGCAAGTTTGAAGGAGATTTGAATTGATATAGAGGTTTTGCTATGATGGGAGGGCCTAAAATCAGCCACACTCGGGATGGATGGGTTCGCGTTACCTATTAACTCGATAGACTCACTCTCGTGGTCCGTCAATCGGACAGTGCGTGTGTGTGTGTGGTTTGCGCGATGATGAAAATTCCGGGTGGGGTGAGCGCCCTTTATTATATGTGGAAACCGCGAGACTACAATTACATAATGCCGGGCTGCCCGGGAAATACAAGGTATATAAGGTCACATGATGCGCAAATCGTCAGGAAATCTGAAGTTTCCTGACGATTTGCGTGTAACGTGATCGGCTTCGGGCCAAATGCCAATGCAGGTCTCGGAGACCGACGCGGGACCTCCCGGGGCGCTTATTGTGTCAAGATAATTCCTGGTCGACTTTACCGGTGGACGTTTAACTTTTGTTACTTAGTCCGGGGGACGATGATTCATCACACTACACTGGATCTTGAAACCCGGTTTGGGGGACAATGGATGATTGCTTTGAGAAGTCTGATAGAACTGCTCAATGGCTACTCTCTGGTGAGCAAGGGAATTTGGCAGAGACCAGGCAGGATTGCTCCACCGGTGAGATCCCCATGCAGGGGGAACGTTATTCGCTCAGGCACCAAACTGACAGAATTTCGCCTT
>Ga0182024_10021513_pt1 | contig 11704 bp, 7 predicted proteins | sample P32metaG_FD_120480 | JGI IMG/M metagenome (GOLD analysis project Ga0182024, IMG submission 120480) | Permafrost microbial communities from Stordalen Mire, Sweden - P3-2 metaG (Illumina Assembly) | ecosystem: Environmental > Terrestrial > Soil > Wetlands > Permafrost | place: Sweden: Stordalen... | reverse complement strand
GTGTAGACGTCGGCGCTCCCGGCCGAGCTCGCTCCACCCGGCGCCGTCACGACCACGTCACCGGCGCCCGCCGACTCGGCCGGCGCGGTCGCGGTGATCTCGGTCGCGGACACAACCGTGAACGTCGTCGCCGCCACCGACCCGAACGCGACGCTTGTCGCGCCCGTGAACCCGGACCCCGTAATCGTGACCGACGTCCCACCCGCGGTCGGCCCCGATGAGGGCGAGACCGCCGTAACGGACGGGGTAGCCTGCGCCGACGCGGTCACGACGGCCGTCTGCGCCGAGCTGGCCGGACTTCCTGGACCCATCGCGTTTCGTGCCGTCTCCGCCACCCGAATCGTCGAGCCGACGTCGGCGGCGGTGAGCACATAAGTCTGCGCGGTCGCGCCCGCGATCGTCTGACAGTTCGCGCCGGCGCTGCTGCAGCGTTGCCACTGGTCGGCATAGCTGGTCGGAACGTTCGACCACGAACCGCGGATCTCCGTCAACGCCTGCCCCTGGACAACGACGCCCTGGATTGACGGCACCGTCGTGTTCGCCGGCACCGGCGGCAGCACGTCGAACAGCGTGTCCAGCGACGAGCCCAAGCCGTTCGCGTTGTTGAGGGTCAGGTAGTACTGGTTGCCGGCCCCGGCCGTGAACACGTTGTCCCCCCACTGGTCGACCGCGTTCTGGCCCGGTCCCGTCTCGGTCAGCGCGGGGTCGCTCGGACGGACCGCGTGATACACCGTCACGGGATCCCACGAGGGGATTCCCTGTCCCGGGCCGCCGAACACGTCGTACGCCGTGCGCACTGGCGAGTCAGTTGGCTGCGCGGTGTCGAGAACGGATCCGGACCAGACGTTGGCGCCCACCTCGTAACCGGAATACGCGACCTTCGTCGGCCAGTTCGCGGCAACGGACATCGCCGAGAACGGGTCGCCCGCGAGATTGTTCTCAGCCCACGCACTGATCGGGTAGCCACCGCCCATTACCACCAGCACCTTGACCTTCTGTGCAATCAGCTGGGAGCCGGTCAGCGCGCTGACCGCGTCAGGCGGTGAGTTGAGCAGCATCGAAAGGTTGTCCTCATAGCCGATCGCGGCGATCGTCACGCTGCCGTCAGCCTGGCCCACGAGTGCTTGGCGCAGCACGCTCACCGCACTCGCCGGAGCCGGAGTCGACGGTGAGGCCAGCGCCGCGCACGGCGTCAGAAAGTCGGAGGTCCCGACCTGCGACCCGTTGTCGGGCATGTCGGCGCCGAGCGGCACGCCCGGCGAGTTGTAGAACTGCGCCACGGCCGCGGCGCACTGCCACGACTTCTGGGCGACGGACGACCGGCTCGTTGGCCTATCGATCGTGATCGCGATGACGTGATCCTCCCCGTCGAGCTGCAACGCAAACGCTGCCGCAAGCGCTCCGACATCGTCGGCGTCGCTGAACAGGTCCGTGTCGACGATCAGCGGCGTGCCACCCTGCACCTGCGGCGCGGGCGACGCCGCATCTGCCGCCGACGCGCCGAGCAGCACGTTGCTCTGCAGCGCCCCCGCGGACAGCACGCACACCGTCAGCAACAACAACCGATGTGATCCGCGGTCGGGCAACACCGAGCGGCGACGTATCCGAGGCCGGAACACTTCCGCTATCCGCGACGCCTTCACGCTGAACCACCCCATCCTTGACCACGTGCAGGACGCGCTTCGGGGGAATGAGTCCCCCTGCCGCGGGCAACCGGTCGTGCCGCGAGCGCCAGCATATCGCCCGCCGTCGACGCGTTGGGACGATGCGCCGGGGTAATCTCTCCCCAGCGAGCTCGAGCGTCGCATCCCCCTGGCGATGCGCCGCCACGGTGACGCCCGACGCGGACCGGCCGCGGTGACGCGGGCCGCCCGTCAAGGCTGGCGCGCCGCTCCCCCCTGTCGCTGGACTGGGTCACGTGCACCATCCAAGCACACGGTTGCGCCGCTCAAAGGGGCATCTTTTCGCCCCGCAGGTGTGCGCTCCTGAGATCGGCCGAGCATCGTCACGAGGGATTCGAGGCCTTAGAGGCCTCTAACGTGAAGCCGCGCGTCTGTAAATCCGACGCGGCTCTGCGTAGAGTCCCGCCGGCGACTTGACCGGATCGGCATATGGCGGTCCTCGCCCCGTGGCGCAACTGTTGGAGCGCTCTCAAGGTATGACGAGAAGACGAGTGTGCGGCTCCAATCCAGAACAGGGCTTCGGAAGGTCTCTTGGGGGACCGAGGCGGAGGTCGGCTCTCGGTACCGCGTTGCCCCCAGAGCAGACGCCGTCTGGCGTTGAATTTACTCGCCTCAGGGCTGTCAGATTCCAGAGATCCTAGCCACCGGCGCCGGGCAAGATGAGTGCTTCGCGTGAATGGCCCTGTGTCAACCCGGGGCGCGGCGTACGACGGGCGGCGCCACCCGGTCAGGATCGTCGTGGTCGACGTCGAGCGTTGCCCAGCGGAGATCTCGGCGGCCAATCCGAAGGGCGAGCAGTACGTCGGACTATGGGTGCTTGCACGTTCCGGTGGCGAACCGCGCAGACTCATTACGCTGCCCTTCACGCGCGAGCGGATCACGGCTGACGAGCTCGCGCAGTACTTTCGCGGACCGGAGTTCGCGGATCGGCCTGCCGGCGCGATTCCACCCCCGCACGCGCCGCTGATCTCGGTGGTCGTGCCGACGACGTTCAGCCGTGAGGCGGAGCTGCGCGATTGTCTCAACGCTCTGGCGGCACTCGAGTACCCGAACTTCGAGGTGCTCCTTGTCGACAATCGCCCCGAGGCCGCCGATCCTCCGGCATGGATCGCCGACTACTCGCGCGTCCAGGTGCTGCGCGAGCGCCGAGCCGGAGGGGCGGCGGCACGCAACGCGGGCCTAGCCGCCGCGGCCGGCGAGATCGTGGCGTTCACCGACGACGACGTGATTGTCGATCCGGGTTGGCTCGCAGCCTTCTGGCGACGTTTCGAGGCGCACCCGGAGGAAGCCGGCATCGGCGGCTTCATGCTGCCGAAGGAGCTCGAAACCGAAGCGCAGGTCGCCTTCGAGGACTACTACGACGCGCAGCTGCCACGCATGCTGGAAACGATGTCGCACCGGCTCGAGCGGCCGCCCGCCCGCTCGATCTTCCGCAAGGCGACCATTGTTGAGGAGAACGACGCGGGTGAGACCATCGCGACGTTCTCGCTCTACGCCGCCGGCCGCCTCGGACCCGGACAGAGCCGCGCCTTCCGAACCACGGCACTGCGCGCGATCGGCGGTTTCGACTACCGACTGGGCACGGGGTTTGGCGAGGACATCCTGCTGTGGGCACGACTGCTTTGGCACGGCTACACGATCGGATACGAGCCCGCCGCGCTGGTGTACCACACGCATCGACGCAGCCTCGACGAGCTACGCCGCCAAATCGGCAACTACGGCGCCGGCTTCACCGCCACGAAGCTCGCGCTCGTGTTGGAGGATCCCCGGCACCTCGGCGCGCTCGCGGTGATCGCACCGAGAGCCGCTCTCGTCCTCTCGCGCACGTTCTGGGACCGACTACGGTCGAGCGCGAAGGGGTCGCAGCGCACCGTCGTAGAGGACATCCACACATCTGAGCTCGCGCGTGCCGAGCTGCGCGGAATGCTCCGTGGCCCCGCGATGTATGTGCACAGCGCGTGGACGGCCCGCCGATGGCGACCGTGACGATTGGGCATCTCAGCGGGCAAGGACCACGCGGTCGCTTCGCCACCCGCTCCCCCAGCACGCCGACAGCATAATTGAGCGAGTTCGCGACACTGAACTGACGGGACGAGCCCCAGTATCCGAGCTCGGAGCCGATGCGGAGGGGCTTCTGAGCGGTAGATGCTCGACTCGCCGGCGTGGGCGAGCGCCGCTCAGCGCCGCAACCTCAGCGTGCAGGATCTCTCGCGTGCCTGGAGCTCCGGTCGCGGCGGTGGATGTTGCCGACGTCGACCCGCCCCAGCGCGGCCCCACAGCACCGCCGCCGCAGCGGTCAGGTGCGCTGCCCCTCGTCGCGTTCATGCGTCCCCGACCAAGCCCGTCGCCTGTCGAGCCGGATCGTCCACGGCTCGATCGTGTCGATCCGCAGGTGGGTCTCGCTCCACGGATCGCGCCCGAGCGTGGCTCGTATTGCATCCTCCGATTCGGCTTTGACGGCATGCACCACGCGCCGCCCATCGGCGAGCGGCCCACCGAGCACGACGAAGCCGACGTCCACGAGGCCATCCATGAAGGACGCGTGCTCGGGCCACTCGGACTGCTCCTCGAGCGCCCGCGACGAGTCCCACCGCGAGCCCGGCCGGCTGAGGGTGACGAGAAACATCGGCACAGACGCCTTATAGCGCAGCTCGCGCCTCTGCCTCCGGACACGGCAATCGCCGCCCCATCGCAGTCCGCTTCAGCCCAGCCTCACTGGGGGGCGAGCCGACAGCGGCCGGCCGTTTCAGTCAGTGTCGCGTTCGTCGGGAGCAGCAGGCGGTCTGCGCGCGGGATCCAGCCGTGTTCCGTTGCAGCTGCCAAGTACTGCGCTCGGTAGTTGTCAGATGATGCGTAGCGTGGCCGTGTCGTGGGCCGAAGCGCCGGCGGGCGGCGTGGCTTGAATCGTGATCGTGTAGAGCCCTTTGCGGGCGAGCTCGCGATTGGTCTTGCCGTTCCAAATGAGCGAGCCGCGACAGGCCTTATTACGTGTGGTGCTCAGCTCGGCGACTACTGTTTTTCCGCGCACGATCGTGAGCGTCACCCTGGCTGCGCCGCTGAGGAAGAACGCTACCTGTACCCGCTTTCCGCGCACGGCGCTGAATCCGGCGGCCGAGAGCCAGACCGTCAGGCTCGGGCCGGCCCCGTTCGATCCGCTGCCGCCGGTGGAGCCCGCTGAGCCGGTGGAGCCCGCTGAGCCGGTGGAGCCCGCTGAGCCGGTGGAGCCGGCGGATCCCGCGGGACCAGCGGAGCCCGTGCCGCCAGCGGAGCCGGTGGCACCGTCGGAGCCCGCCGAGCCTGCTGAGCCTGTGGCGCCGGTGGATCCCGAGGAGCCCGCGCCGCCGGCGGAGCCTGTGGCGCCGGCGGAGCCTGTGGCGCCGGCGGCGCCCGTGGAACCGGCGGCGCCCGTGGAACCGGCGGCGCCCGTGGAACCGGCGGCGCCCGTGGAACCGGCAGCGCCCGTGGAACCGGCAGCGCCCGTGGAACCGGCAGCGCCCGTGGCACCTGTGGCGCCGGAGCCGGAAGAGGTGTCGGCCGCGACGGTAAGGGTCTGCGCGGCACTCCCAACGTTGCCTGCAGGATCGGGAGCTGAGGCTACAACGAACCACGTGCCATCGCCGGGAGCGCTCGGAGTGGTGTTCCACGCCCCGTTGGCCTGGAGGATCGTCGTCATCGTCTGTCCCGCGATCGACACGGTGATGATCGTGCCGGGCGCAGCGTCGGAGGTTCCCCTGATCGTCGGGTCGGCGTCACTGGTCGTCACGCTCGCTCCGCCGTTGATCGTGACGACCGGCGAGACTGTGTCGACGGTCAGGATCTGGGTGAAGCTGGCGAGGTTTCCGGCCTCGTCAGAGACCGACATGACGACGCGATGCGGGCCGTCGGAGAGAGCGGCCGGGGTCACCGACCAAGTTCCGTCGTTTTGCACCAGCCCGGTCAGCGTCTGGTCGGCGAGCACGACGGTCACGGTCGTGCCGGCCGCAACATTCGCCGTCCCGGTGATGTTCGCTGTCGCGTCATTGGTCAACGCGGTTGCGCCACCGGCGATCGTCACCGCGGGAGCAACGGTGTCGACGGTCAGCGCCTGGTTGGCGGTGGTCTCGTTGCCGGCAGGGTCGGTGACGGAGGCAGCGACGGCGGCAGTGCCGTCAGCCAGCGCGGCCGCGGTGACGTTCCACGTCCCGGTCGACTGCACGAGCGCGGTCAGTGTCTGCGGGCCGACAGTTACCCGGACGGTCGTGCCGGGCGCCGCGTCGGTGGAACCGGCAATTGTCGGTGTCCGGTCGTTCGTCGTCACCGACGGTCCGCCGTCGATCGTGACGACGGGCGGCACGGTGTCGATCGTCAGCTGTTGGGTGGTGCTTCCGAGGTTTCCTGCGCCGTCGGTGACTGACGCAACGACCGCATAGGTGCCGTTCGCGAGGATCGCTGACGGTACTGACCACACGCCGTTGGACGGCGTCGCGGTGAGGGTCCGCCCGGCGATCGTCACGGTCACGATTCCGGGCGCCTCGAGATCGGTCGTGCCGCTGATCGTCGGGGTCGAGTTGTTCGTGATCGCGGTCGCGCCGCCGGCGATCGTGACCGTTGGGGGGGCGCTGTAGAACTCGTTGGAGTCCAGCGAGATCGCGCCGTTGAGCGCCAGCGCGCGGCCGTTGACCTCGGTACCGGCACCGATTGCGATCGCGGTGAGTGCCATGAGCGTTCCCTCGAACTTGGCGTTCGCGCCGACGGCGGCGGCGCCGTTGACCTGCCAGAACACGTTGGACGCCTGGGCGCCGTTGGTGAGCGTGACCTGAGCTCCAGCAGCCAGATTCAGCGCTCCCCCGACCTGGAAGACGAAGACGGCGTTTGGGTCGCCCCCGCCGTTGAGCGTCAGTGTGCCGGTGTCCGACACGGCGCCAGCCGAGGAGTACAGGCCCGGCGTGAGAGCCACGCCGGCGAGGTCCCCGGCGATCGCGGTACCGCCGGTGCGACCTGCGACCTCGTTGTACGCCGAGGTGAGGTCCGCATAGGCCGGGCCGACCGTGGTGCCGACCCGGATCGTGCCGGTCACCACGCCGGGCGGAAAGCCGGTGGGCTGTGCCGCCGCGTTGACGCCGAGGTCGCCCCGCAGCGTGGTGTACGGCGCGCCCGCGGCGTTGACGGTATTGCCGACCGAGGCGCCGCTCAACACCGCGTACGTTGACGCCTGGCCGAGATCCACGGTGGTCGTCGAAGCCGCAAGGGCAAACTGGAGAGCCGGCCCGAAGCCTGCGATCAACAAACCGCCGACGAGCCCAACGACACCGAGAGCCCTCGCCCAACGCCGCCGCGCGATCCCTGCGACCGACTGCACGTAACCGGACATAGACCAGCCCTTCCAGACGGGGCTGTCCGAGCCCGGCGGTCGACCCTTCGACATCGGTCGTCACGCCACAAATAGGCAGCAAGCACGCGCGCCTCGTCCAGGGGAAACCACACGGCAGCCGGGTAGAAACCACATCGCCGCTACGTAGCCACTACGTGTAAACCTCGGGCGCCCGACCCTGGATCGCGCCGAGTGACCGAACGTGATTTGCTGAGGTCACCACCGACACAAGGGGAGCCGACCGATGAGTGGCCACGCAATCGAGATCAAGACGCAGGACGGAGTAGCGGACGCGTACCTGGCGCAGCCCGATGACGGCGAGCGCTATCCCGCCGTCCTCCTGATCATGGACGCCCTCGGGCTGCGTCCCCAGATCGAGCGGATGGCCGACCGCATCGCCGCCCGTGGTTTCGTCGTGCTCGCGCCCAACGTCTTCTACCGCGCCGGCCGCGCGCCCCTGCTCCCAGTCCCGGACCTCGAGGACCAGGCAGAGCGCGAGGCGTACTTCAAGGTCATCATGCCGCTGATCGTCGGGCTGACGCGAGAGTTGATCGTCCGCGATGCCTCCGCCTATCTCGAGTTGCTTGAGGAGGTCGGCGAGGGGCCCGTTGCGATCGTCGGCTATTGCATGGGCGGACGTGCGGGCTGGCACATCGCCTCAGCGTTCCCCGATCGCGTCGCCGCACTCGGCGCGTTTCACACCGGCGGCCTCGTCACCGAGGATGACGACAGCCCGCACCTCACCGCGGGGAGGATCACGGCCGAGGTCTACCTCGGCCATGCCGACAATGACCAGTCCATGACACCCGACAACGTCGCCACGATCGAGAGCGCGCTCGACGAAGGCGGGGTCCGTTACCGCTCCGAGCTCTACCAGGGCGCCGCCCACGGTTACACGATGGCCGACACGCCGATGTACGGCGAGAGCGCTGCCGAACGCCACTTCGCCGAGCTCTTCGCGCTGCTGGACCGAACGATCGGGGCGCCCGCAGCCGCCGGCCGCGCGTAGCCGCCAGCGCTGCCGGATCCGCGGAGGGAGAGAGGCCGGTTGCCGGCTGTCTCGCCGCGCCGTCTCGCGCCACCTCAGCTCAGGAGCCTCAGGTTCCTCAGCGGTGTGCGCTGGGTCACGCGCGGCGCTCAGGCGGGAAGGGCCTGCCATCCGGACAGCGCCGCTGTGAGGGCCGCGCCGGCGTCGGTGTCGATGCCCTGCGACGCGAGCCCGAACGCGAGCGCCGTGAGCGCCGCGAGGACCGGAGCCAGGCGTGCGTTCTCGCCAGTATGCGCGACGCGGAGCGCCTCTTGGCCGAGCGCACCGGGGGCGAGTTCGAGTGGCGCCTCGGGCACAGCGCTCAGTGCGGCGGCGAGCAGCTCGCCGGGCTCCAGGCCCGCCGGGCAGGCGACGAGCGTCGCGATCGCCGCCGCGCCCGCGTCATCGGTGACCCACGGCGCAAGTCCCGCGGCGCGCAGGCCCGCGCGCGTCGCGTCACGGGAGCGTTGATGGCGACTGATCGTGGCGTCCAGGCCTTCCTGCTCGATCCGCTCGAGGGCGACGGCGAGCGCGCGCGTCTCCAAATGGTGGGGGATCTGCGGGATCGCCTGGCGGCCGGCCCGGATCCAGCGCTCACGCCAGTCGAGCAATGACAACGCGGAGTCGCGTGGCGCAGCCGGGTTTGCATCGAGCGCCTGCCACGCCCGGTCGCTGATCGCCACGGCGCACACGCCGGCGGGTCCGCCGAGCGCCTTCTGCGCGCTCAGTGCCGTGAGGTCGAGGTCCCACGCATCGATCTCGAGCGGCTCCGCGCCGATTGAGGCCACCGCGTCAACGAGCACGAGCGCGCCCGCGCCGTGCGCGCACCTGGCGATCTCCGCGACGGGGCTGACCACGCCGGTCGCCGCCTCCGCATGCACGACGCTGACGATGTCGACGGGGCCACGCTCGAGCGCGGCCTGCACTTCGTCCAGGCGAACGCCACGCTGGCGCCCGACGTCGATGTTCTCGACGCTCGCCCCCTCCGCTCCGAGCCACCGTCCGAGCGCCGCTCCGTATTGGCTGGTGATGACGTTCACCACCCGCGAGGTTGGGGCGCCGATGCCGCGGGCCATCGCCTCGAGCGCGACGATTGACTCGCCCTGCAACAGGATGACGTCGCGCGTCGTCCGCACGAGCGCGCGCAGTCGCGTCTCCGTGGCGGCGTACTCGCGCGCGTCAACGACGAGTGGGCGGGTGCCGGGGGTGCTCATCGTGCTCGTCCTCCTATGTGTGGCTCATTGCTGAAATGGCAGGCAGCGGTGCGGTCCGGCTGCGCGTCGACCGGTGCCAGCGGAGGCGACTCGCGTCGGCAGATGTCCTCGACGCGGGGGCAGCGGTCGTGGAACGCGCAGCCCGAAGGGCGAGCGCCGGCTGCAGGCGCCTCGTCGTGCAGGCGTGGCCCCTCCGACGCATCGGGTCGCAGCCGCGGTGCGGCGTCGAGCAGAGCGCGCGTGTAAGGGTGGCGAGGGTCGTTGAAGACCGCTGCGCGCGGTCCCTCTTCAACGACGCGGCCGAGGTACATCACGGCCACGCGATCGCAGATCGCCGCGACGACGGCGAGGTTGTGCGAGATCAGCAACAGGCCAAGATCCAGCTCGCTGCGCAGACGAGCGAACAGGGCGAGGATCGTCGCACCGACCGACACGTCCAGCGCCGATACCGGCTCGTCGGCGACGATCAGTCGCGGCTGGACGGCGATCGCGCGGGCGATCGCCACGCGCTGGCGCTGGCCACCCGAGAACGCGGCGGGCTTGCGGTCAAGCGCCGCCGCCGGCAGACCGACGAGCGCCATCAGCTCGATGCAGCGAGCCTCGATCTCCGGTCCGGCTGCGAGCTCGTGGACGCGCAGAAGTTCCCGCAGGACGCCGCGAACCGTTCGCCGGGGATTCAGCGAGGAGTACGGATCCTGGAAGACAAGTTGGATCGCGCGCCTGGCGGCGCGCGAGCGGTGTGTCAGCCGTGCCCCGTCAAACTCGATCTCTCCGCTGTCGGGGGCGATGAGGCCGGCGATCGCGCGTGCGACCGTCGTCTTTCCGGACCCCGACTCCCCGACCAGCCCGACCGCTTCGCCGGCGTGCAGGCGAAGTGACACGCCGTCGACAGCGAGGATCCGCCCGCGCCGTGCCGACGCGAAGGAGACCGTGAGGTCGCGTGCGCTCAGCATCGGCACGTCGGGGTCCGCCGGCAGGCTCACGGCGCTGGGACGCGGTCGGAGTGCAGGCAGGCGACTTCGCGGTCCTGCTCGCCATGGGACTCGAGCTCCACGGTGCCCTGCCGGCAGGCGTCATCCGCGAATGCACAGCGGGGGTTGAACGGGCAGCCGGGCGGGAGTCGTCCGGGCTCGGGCAGCTCGCCCGGGATCGAGCGAGGGGTGCGCCCGGCGTCGTCGACGTCGACGACGGCCTGGCGCAGTCCGAGCGTGTAGGGATGGCGCGGACGCTCGAGCAGCGCCGCGGTCGGGCCGGTCTCGACGAAGCGACCGGCGTACATGACGGCGACGTCCTCGCAGATGCTGCGCACGACGGCGAGGTCGTGGCTGACGAACACGAGCGCCAGCTGCAGATCCCTGCGCAGCGAGTCCAGCAGGTCGAGCACCTGCGCCTGGACTGTCACGTCCAGGGCGGTGGTGGGCTCGTCGCACAGTAGGACGGCGGGCTCGGAGGCCAGCGCCATCGCGATCATCACCCGCTGGCGCATGCCACCGGAGAGCTGGTGGGGATAGTCGCGCGCACGGCGGGAAGCCTCGCGGATCCCGACCAGGTCCATCAACTCGACAGCCCGGGTCCAGGCCGCGCGACGCGAGCGCCCGCCGACCCGGCGCGCGATCTCCGCGACTTGGGCGCCCGCGGGATGGACCGGGTCCAGCGCGCTGAGCGGGTCCTGGAAGATCATCGCCATTCGGCCGCGCCGGGCGGCCCGCGTTCGGCGCCCCTGCATTGGCAGCGCGTCGCCCGACAGGACCACGCTTCCGGAGTCGATGCGCACCGATGCGGGTGTGAGCGCCATCACGCCACGCAACGTGAGGCTCTTGCCGCTCCCCGACTCCCCGACGATGCCGAGCGAGCGTCCAGCCTCGACGGCGAAGGAGACGCCGTCGACAACCCGCCAGCGCGCGTGGCGATCGCCGACCGAGAGCGCGAGGTCACGCACCTCCAGCGCGGGCGTCGTCATTGCGGCCGCAGCAGGTCGGCCAGCCCGTCGCCGACCAGGGACAGGCTGAGACCCACGAGGACGACCGCGATCCCCGGAAACGTGGCCAGGGTCCATTTGGTCGTGAGGAACTCCTGGCCATCCTTGATCATCGTGCCCCACTCCGGCGTCGGCGGCTGGATGCCCAGCCCGAGATAGCTCAGCGTGACGACGGCCACGATCACGAGCACGATGTCGCTCATGATGTAGACGATGGCCTGGCTGATCGTGTTCGGCAGGACGTGGCCGAGGAGGATGCGGGCATCACCCAGGCCGCCGACCTTCGCCGCGGCGACGTACTCCGACTCGCGCACGATCAGCGTCTGGCTACGCACCGTACGCGCGTAGACCACCCAGTCGGCGACCGCGAACGCAATGTAGATGCCGCGCGTCCCGGTGCCGACGATGAAGACGAGCCCGATCACGAGCACGTAGAACGGGAAGGCGATCATC
>Ga0182024_10021512_pt1 | contig 11704 bp, 11 predicted proteins | sample P32metaG_FD_120480 | JGI IMG/M metagenome (GOLD analysis project Ga0182024, IMG submission 120480) | Permafrost microbial communities from Stordalen Mire, Sweden - P3-2 metaG (Illumina Assembly) | ecosystem: Environmental > Terrestrial > Soil > Wetlands > Permafrost | place: Sweden: Stordalen... | reverse complement strand
GTCCACCACGCCGACATGACCCTCGCCTGCGCGCTTTAAATTGTCCCCATGAGTGACAACCCCTTCGGCGGCATGTTCGGCGACATCTTCTCCATGCTCGGCCAACAAGGACCGGACGCCTGGTTTACGACCGCCACCCAACTCGCGCTCAATATCGCGCGCGGTGAAGACGGTGACCCGAATGCCCAGCCCATCGAACGCCAGCGACTCGAAGAACTGGCGCCGCTCGTCGCGCGCCACGTCGACTCGTTGCTCGGCGTCTCGATTGACGCCTCGGTCGTCGCCGTCAATCGCTCGGCGCTCACCATCGCGGCCCTCACTCAGTGGCGGCCGCTCATGGAACCAATGGTCTCGTCGAGCGCCACCATTGGCGAGAGCCTGGACCTGGGCGACAACCAGATGATGGCCCAGATGGCCGCCGCGCTCGGACCGCTCTTCTCGGGCTTCCAGATGGGCTCGGTCGCCGGTCACTTCTCTGAACGCGCGTGGTCGCTCGCCGCGCTGCCACTGCCCCGTGTCGACGCCGAGCGACAGTTAGTCGTGAACAACCTCGCCAGCTTCGCCGAAGCCTGGTCGCTGGAACGCGATGAGGTCTACGTCTTCGCCCTGGCCCAAGAGTTCCTCGCGTCACTCGTGCTGACCCAGCCCGGGACCGGCGACGCGCTTCGCGCTTTACTGATCGACACCGTGCGTGAGTCCACCAAAGCCCAGGGCGATCTACTGACGCGCTTGCAGTCGATGATCAATCCCGAGGACATCGCGGGATTCATGGAGAACCCCGAATCACTGCTCGACGGCATCGAGATGCCCGAAGAGTCTGACGCCACACGCGCCATCAACGCCGCCGCCAGCGTGCTCCTGGCCTTTTTCGAATCGGCCGCGCATCAGATCACCGAAGCGATACTCGGACCACGTCCGGCCTTGGTCGAGGCCTACCGACGTCACCGCCGAAGCGACGCGCGCGGTGAGGACGCCGCCGCGGCGCTCTTTGGCATATCGACCCAGGGCGAGCACCACGATCAAGCGGCGGCGTTCGTCGCCACGCTCTCGAAGGATCACACGTTGCGCGTATTCGACGCCCTGCTGCGCGTCGACGGGCTACCGAGTGCGGATGAACTGCGAGACCCGAACGCGTGGTTCGAGCGAGTGACGAATTCGCCCCTCGCCTAAGATTCCTCGTCGTACCCGAGGTTCCATTCGACCAGCAGGTTTTCGCGTTCGGCGTCGCGGTTGACGCGCTCGCGGTTACGTCGGAACTGGGGATCGTGCGGCGGCAAGAATCGCAACCGGGCGTCGACGCGGTCCACGAAAGCCTGGATCTGCTCTTCGTCGCCGAAGACCATTCGGCACTCCCAGTGGGGCGCCACCGGACCGAGGTAGATGACCTGGACGTGGCCGACCGGGTCGACGACTTCGGTGGTCTCCGGGGTTGGGACCTGGCTCACGGTGCTCCTTTGGCGTTGCGATTGATGCGAAAAACCATTCTACAGACTGGTTCTGAAGCGCTCTTCGAGCCCTTGTCTTTGAAAGGGCTTACAGCCGTCTGTGAGAAGTATGGTAACCATCGGCTTGTGAACAAATGAGCCTTTCGCAATCAGTTCGTCACACAAAGTGTCGCTACTGTGGCTTAGAGAACCGGCATGGGGGTGAGCATGAGTACCGAATGGATGGCAGACGGGAAGTGCCGCGAGTATCCGGCGGGGACGTTTTTCCCGCGAGATGGCGTCGGGGTGATCATTGCGCAACGAATCTGCGCCACCTGTCCGGTGGCGAGCCAGTGCCTCGAGTACGCACTCGAGAACCACGTGGACCACGGCATCTGGGGTGGCTGCTCCGAGCGTGAGCGCCGTCGCATACTTCGCGAGCGCCGTCGCCGTCGCGTGTTTAACTCTGACGCTTCGTAGTACGTCACTCGCGTGCTCGAGTGCGTCATCAATCTCTCTGAAGGCCGTAACCTCGAACTCTTAGACGAACTGGACAATTCGGCCGGTCCCTCATTGCGCGACCTGCACGCCGATCCGTTTCACCATCGCTCGGTCTTTACGCTCATCAACGACTCCGAGCCTTTGATACACGACGTTCGCGCACTGATCACCTCGTCATTCGAACTCCTGGATCTCCGCGCCCACGAAGGCGTCCATCCCCGCTTCGGCGTCGTGGACGTCGTGCCGTTCGTGGCCCTGGACCCCGAAAAAGCCTCTCGCTCGGTCGAATTACGCGACCAAACGGCCCAGTGGATTAGCGAAACCTACGGCGTTCCGACCTTCCTCTACGGGCCGGTGGCCGACGTCGTCCGCACGCTGCCGGAGGTTCGAAAGCACGCTTTTCGAGAACTCTCGCCGGACTACGGCCCGCCCGAGCCGTCGCTGACGCTCGGGGCCGTCGCCCTTGGCGCGCGACCGATTCTGGTCGCCTGGAATATTTGGCTCTCGGGCGTCTCGCGAGACGAGACGCGCGCCATCGCCAAGTCGATGCGACGTCATGAGGTGCGCTCACTCGCCCTTCGCGCGGGCGAGCACATGCAGGTCAGTTGCAACCTGATCGACCCGATGGTCGTCGGCCCGTCGGCGGTCTACGACGAAGTGGCGGCGTTGGTGCCCGTGGGTGGCGAGATCATACGCTGCGAACTCGTGGGACTGGTGCCGCGAGCGGTGCTCGAAGCCCAAGAGCCGAGCCGGTGGGCTCAACTCGGACTGAGTGAGAATCAGACGATCGAGAGCCGTATGTAGCTCAGCTGGCCTGGGCGCGACGCTCGATGGCGCGTGCCCGGCGTAGGCGACGGCGTTCGCGTTCACTCATGCCGCCCCAGATGCCGAACTTCTCGCCGTTGTCGAGGGCGTACTCCAGGCAGTCCTCGCGCGCGACGCAGCCGCGACAGACTTCTTTGGCTTCACGAGTCGAGGCACCGCGCTCGGGGAAGAAGAGATCGGGGTCGACTCCCATACAGTTCGCCCGTGCCTGCCAACCACGATCTTCCATGCCGCTCATCAATTCCACGATTTCCACGTTTAATTCCTTCCCCGAATGGTTCTCGCCACTGATGTAATTACAACCATGTCATTGTGGCTGTAAACGTGACAAAAAGCAAATGGAAATGTGTTCTTCCCTGATGAGAAGGGGGAACGGATTCGCGCTAGCCGGCGCGACGGTGCTTCACGAAATCATCGAGGGCGTAGGAGCCGAGATCATCCACGTCGGTGTAGAACAGCCGTCCGCCGTTGACTTTGGCGATCTGTTCGACGAACGGGAACTGGCTTCGTTCGATATCGAGGGCGAAGGTGTTAATCGTGATATCGGCCTTGGTGCAGCGAAGGACCTCGGCCATGGTCTTTTCCAGGGTCTCGCGCACCGGCGGCCAGGCGAAGAAGGGCTCGCCGTTGGCGAGCAGGTGGGCCGTCGGTTCGCCGTCGGTCACGACGACGATCTGTCGCTCACCGCGTTCGTTGCGCATCAAATGGCGACTGAGCGCCAGGGCGTGTTGGAGGTTGGTGCCGTAGGCGTAGTCGATGGTGAGCGCGGGGACGTCCTCGATCTTGAGTTCCTGGGCCGTCTCGCCGAAGCCGACCACCGCCACGAAGTCGCGAGGGAATTTCGATCGAATCAGTGAGGTGAGCGCCAGGACCATCTTCTTGGCCGGCACCAGGTTGCTGCGCATCGCCATCGAGAGCGAGAGGTCGATCGCGAACACGGTCGCCGAATGACGGGTCGATTCGAACTCTTCGACCTCGAAATCGTCGGCGTGCAACTTGACCGGCGTGCCCGGGCCCTGACGAAGAACGGCGTTGCGCAGGGTCTTGGGCAGGTTCAAGGCGAACGGCTCACCGGGCTCCCAGGGCTTAGAAGTCTCCTCGCGGTCTCCCCCACGCGAGACGCTCGCGACGCGGTGCAAGCCGAGCGTCGGCGAATCACGCAACTGCGCGAAGAGGTCGCGCAGGGCCTGTTGGCCGATCTGGCGAACGCCCTTGGGCGTCAGGTGCAACTGGCGACCCTGTCGGTCGACGAAGCCCTGGTCCTTCAGCCCCTTCAGGGCCTTTTGCAATCGCACGACGTGGCGCGCGGCGTCGTCGCCGAGGTTGCGGCGAACGGCCTCGACGTCCACTTCGGGCAGACCCTGGGCGGCGTTGGCCTGGCCCAGGAACTCCTCCAGGCCCTTTAACTGTCCCAACTGCTCGGCCACGGAGGCGGCGTCGGCGAAGGGCGAGCCGTCGTCACCACGCATCCGATGGGCGCGGTTCCAGTCGATGTCGGGCGTCGCCATGCGCAGATTCGACACCAGACGATTCAGCGAGAAGTTGAGCTCCATGTTCTCCATCATCCCGGCGAACATCGAACGCAGCTCGCTCTGTTGATCGGGTGACAGTGAGTTGAACATCGCCTCAGCCGCGGCGGCGCGCTCGGCCATCATGCGCACGACGTCCTCGAGACTCTCCGCACCGGGAAAGAAGTCGCCGAACTTCGCCATGAACTCGTCGAAGGTGGGATCGAGATCCTCGCCGCGTCGATCCTGTTCGATCATCGTGGAGAGCGCGTCCATCATGTCGCGCATACGCGCCAACTCTTCGGAGTCGGGACGACCCATCATCTCCTTGCTCTTCTCGAAGTAGGTGTTGAGGACGTCTCGTTCCAACTCGGCCAGGAGCTCTTCGAACTGCTCTCGGGCTTCACTCGAGACGAACTCGTAGTTCTGATACTCACCGAGTCGTTCGCCGATACGGTCGCTCATCAGGTCGCGCTGCATCTTCTTCTGATCGACGAGGTCGCGCGTGACCTCCTTACGCCGTTCGTCATCGGAGGCTTCGGCCTCGGCCAGCAGGGTCTCCAGCTCGGTGTCCTCGGTCGCTTCAATATCATTCAACCAATCGCGGTAACGCTGCATCTCTCCGTCGGGGTCGGCCTGCTGCTCGAGTTCGCGACGCTTCGCCCGCGCCTGTTCGAGCAGATCGCGCAGCCCCTCGATGCGCTCACCGTCGGCCGTCGTGTAGCCCTCGCGCAGTAGTCGGTCCATCGCCTCTTCGAGGTCGCCGTTTTCCATGAAGTCATCGGCCAGCATGCGCAGCATCTCTTCGACGTCGAGATCGTTGAAGTCGTCGTCCTCGCCGAAGCGGCGGTAGCCGTAGCGAACGGGCACTAACGATTCCTCGAGCGATAGAGCGCCCTCGCGCCCGAGGCGTCCTTCGCCAGTCGTTTGGTGAGATAGAGACCCTCGAGTATGAATTCGACGGCCGAGGCGAGTTCCCCGTCGTTCGCGCCTGGTCCGGCGATCCGTCTCGCCGGCTCGTCCAGCGACGGCATGGCGGCCATCACCGCGAGGTAGTCGCGGTCCGGCAGGTCGTCACCGGTGTGCACCAGCACCTCGGTATTGAAGGCTTCGACGATCTCCGGTCCCTCTTCCAATACCACGTGCTCGGCGAAGCACTGACGCACCGCGAGCGAGACCAACGCCGCGATGACCTGGTCCGAGTCACTGTCGTCCATCGTGTCGAACTCGATCTTGCCCTGCGTCGACTGCACCATCGCGCTGAGGTCACTCACGCGCGGCACGACCGCACCGTCGTGGGTGCGCAGCGTCCGGCGCAGCGCGTTCGCCACGACGATCTCGTAGTTGGCGATCGAAAGTCGTACCGACACGCCGGAGCTTTGACTGATCACGTGACTCTTGCGCGCGACGTGACTGACGCGCGCGACAATGTCGTTGATGAACCAGGGCACCGTGATGGGCACCGGTGACGCCGGCAGCTTCGCCTCTTGGTGCATGATGGCGATCTCGGTCGTCAGCTCGTAGGGATAGTGCGTGCGAATCTGTGAGCCGAAGCGGTCCTTCAGCGGCGTGATCAAGCGACCACGGTTGGTGTAGTCCTCGGGATTCGCGGTCGCCACCACCATGACGTCGAGGTCGAGGCGCACCAGGTGACCCCGAATCTGCACGTCACGTTCTTCCAGCACGTTGAGCAATCCGACCTGGATGCGTTCGGCGAGATCGGGCAGCTCGTTGATGGCGAAGATGCCGCGATTGGACTTGGGCACCAATCCGTACGAGAGCGCCTTCGGGTCATCGAGATAGAGGCCGCCGGCGACCTTGATGGGGTCCACCTCTCCGATCAAGTCAGCCATAGACGTGTCGGGCGAAGCCAGCTTCTCGGCGAAGCGCCGCGAACGGTGGATCCACGTCAACGGCGTGTCGTCGCCCTTCTCTTCGACGAGCTCGATGGCGTACGCCGAAATCGGAGCGAAGGGATCGTCGCGGATCTCGGATCCCTCGACGATCGGCAGCCATTCGTCCAAGAGATCGACCAGCGAGCGAATCATGCGGGTCTTCGCCTGACCGCGCTCACCGAGCAAAATGATGTCGTGACCGGCCAGCAGCGCCGTCTCGAGTTGGGGCAACACGGTGTCTTCGTAGCCGAGAACGTCCGACGTCAGCGGTAGCCCCTCGGCGAGGCGCTGTTCGAGGTTGGCGCGAATCTCTTCGCGAACCGATTTGGGCTGGTAGTTCGACGCGCGAAGCGCTCCCAGCGTCGTGGGCAGGTCGGTGGGGGCCAGGGGGGTGCTCATGAATCCACTTTACGGGCTCGTGAATCCGCGCCACGCTCGGATTCGCTCGTGCACGCTCGCCCAGTGCTCAAAGTTGTAGGTACATGATGTCGAGTCCGACGCGACCGAGCGTGGCGTGTTCGAACCCTTCCGGCACCGTGCCAATGGTGACGAATCCCAGTTTGCGGTAGAGCTCGAGGGCGTGAAGGTTCGTCGACACGACCGCGTTGAATTGCATGGCGGCGTAGCCCTTCTCCTTCGCCCACGCAATGGCGTACTCGCACATCGCTCGACCGAGACCCGTTCCTCGGGCCTCCGCACTGACCATGAAGCTGGCCGTGGCGACGTGCGATCCTCGAGCCGGGCGATTGGGGCCGAATTTCGCAGTGCCGAGGATCACGTCGTCTCGCAGAGCAACGACGGTCTCTCCGGGAGGTCCCTCGATCCATAGGGCCCGCGCGGTTTCGTACGTGAGATCCTCGGGAAAGGCGTAGGTCTCGCCTTCGGCCACCACCGCGCGAAAGATCTCGAAGGCGCGGTCCCAATCACGCGCTTCAATTGGTCGAACGGTGAGCGACGATTCAGACATGCGTCATGCTCTCGCGCGAAGGGCCCCGTCGCCGTGGAATATCTTCACGCGGCGCCGATCACCCGGCGCACGATCGACGCACCCGGTCGATAGGCGAGGTGGGCCGCGCGCGGCGCGTCCAGGATCACCACGTCGGCCCTGGCGCCGATACCCAAATGACCTACGTCGTCGCGACGAAGCGCGGCCGCTCCCCCGCGCGTCGCCGACCACAGCGCGTCGTCAAAGTCCATATGCATGTCGCGCACGGCGATCGACAGCACGAAGGCCATGCTCGTCACGTACGACGTGCCGGGATTGCAGTCGGTCGCCAGGGCCACGATGGCGCCGCGGTCGCGCAGTCGACGCGCCGAGGAATAGTCCGCGCGCGTCGAGAAATCTGCTCCGGGCAGGAGCGTCGCGACGGTCTTCGACGCGCGGAGCCGATCGATGTCGTCGTCACTGAGGTACGTACAGTGATCCACGCTCGCGGCGTCCAGTTCGACCGCCAGCGCGACGCCGCCGGTCGCCCCGAGTTGATTGCCGTGTACGCGCAGTTGCAGTCCGGCCGACTTCGCGTCGGTCAGAATTGCGCGCGACTCGTCGACGTCGAAGGCACCGCGGTCGCAGAACACGTCGGCCCACTTCGATTTCGGTGCACAGATTTCGAGCATCGGCCCTCGAACGAGGTCCACGTACGCTTCGCGGTCGTTGGCGTATTCCGGCGGCACGACATGGGCGCCCAAAAACGTCACTTCATCGCTGAACTCGTTCGCGATGTCGATGAGTCGCGACTCGCCGTCGAGGGTGAGCGCGTAGCCGGACTTGATCTCGACGGTCGTCACGCCACCGGCGCGAAGTTCACCAAGACGTTTCTCGGTCGCGGCGCGCAGTTCGTCACTCGACGCGGCGCGCGTCGCCACGAGGGTGCTCGAAATGCCGCCTCCGTCGTACGGTGCGCCGTTCATGCGGGCCTCGAACTCCTCGGAACGCTCGCCGGCGAAGACCAAATGCGTGTGCGAATCGACGAAGCCAGGGATGACCGCCGAGTCGTGGGCGTCAATCATCTCATCAGCGGCGGGCGCTTCGGCGTTCGGCCCGACCCAGAGAACCCGTTCGTCGTCGATCACCAACGCGGCGTGGTGAAGCCGACCCGCGACACCGGCACCGAGGGACGGATCGTTCGTCGTCAACTCGCTGATGTTCTTGATGACCCGCGTGGTCATTACTGCTCGCGCATCGGAATGCGGACGCCTCGCTCTTCGGCGGTGTGTTCAGCGATCTCGTAGCCGGCGTCGACGTGACGAATGACGCCCATGCCCGGATCGTTCGTCAGGACCTTGGCCAACTTCTGCGCCGAGAGGTCCGTGCCGTCGGCGACGCACACCTGACCGGCGTGAATGGAGCGACCGATGCCGACACCACCGCCGTGATGAATCGAGACCCACGTTGCCCCCGACGCCGTATTGACCAGCGCGTTCAACAGCGGCCAGTCGGCGATGGCGTCCGAACCGTCGAGCATCGACTCCGTCTCGCGATAAGGCGACGCGACCGAACCGCTATCGAGATGGTCGCGGCCAATGACGACGGGCGCCGACACCTCGCCGGAGGCCACGAGGTCGTTGAACGCCAGCCCCGCCTTGTCGCGTTCGCCGTAGCCGAGCCAACAGATTCGCGCCGGCAGTCCCTGGAAGGCCACGCGCTCTTGTGCTTTGGTGATCCAACGACGGAGCGCGTCGTTCTCCGGGAAGAGGTCGAGCACCGCTTGATCGGTTCGCGCGATGTCCTTGGGGTCGCCCGACAACGCGGCCCATCGAAACGGTCCCCTTCCTTCGCAAAAGAGCGGACGCAGATACTCCGGCACGAAGCCGGGAAAAGAAAACGCGCGTTCGTAGCCGCCGAGTTGGGCTTCACCACGAATCGAGTTGCCGTAGTCGAAGACCTCGGCACCGCGGTCCTGGAAGCCCACCATCGCCTCGACCTGCTTGGCCATCGACTGGCGAGCGCGGTCGGTGAACTCCTCGGGCTTCTTCTCGGCGTAGTCGTGCCAGTCGGCCAGGTCGATCCCTTCCGGCAAGTAGCTGAGGGGATCGTGCGCCGAGGTCTGGTCCGTCACGATGTCGACTTCAACGCCTCGGCGAAGGAGCTCCGCGAAGACCGTCGCCGCGTTGCCCACCAACCCGACACTGAGCGCGTGCTCTTCTCGCTTGGCCGCTTCCACCCGCGCGATCGCGTCGTCGAGGTCGGCCGTCCACTCATCGAGGTAGCCCTGGTCCACTCGTCGCTGCAAGCGCGACGGGTCGACGTCCACGCAAAGACAGACGCCGTCATTCATGGTGACGGCGAGCGGTTGCGCACCGCCCATGCCGCCGCAGCCGCCGGTCAGGGTCAAGGTGCCCTTGAGCGAACCACCGAAGTGTCGGTCGGCGACCGCCGAGAACGTCTCGTACGTTCCTTGCAGGATGCCCTGGGTGCCGATGTAGATCCACGATCCCGCCGTCATCTGTCCGTACATCGTGAGACCGAGTGCTTCGAGGCGTCGGAACTCCGGCCACGTGGCCCAATCACCGACCAGGTTCGAGTTCGCGATCAAGACGCGCGGCGCCCACTCGTGCGTCGAGAAGACCCCGACCGGTCGACCGGACTGCACCAGCATCGTCTCGTCGCCCTTGAGAGTGCGTAGCGTCCTCACCAACGCGTCGAAGCTGCGCCAGTCGCGCGCCGCACGTCCGGTCCCCCCGTAGACGACGAGATCGTCCGGTCGTTCGGCCACCTCGGGATCGAGGTTGTTTTGGAGCATGCGCAGCGCGCCCTCTTGGGGCCAGCCCAGCGTCGACAGCGTCGAGCCGCGGTCCGCTCGAACCGGCCGCGCGCCTTCCATATCAGTCGACCTTCACCTCTACGACAGTGCCACGTGGCGCACCGCGATGTCCAGCAGTTCTCCCGTGCGCACGAGTTCTCCGACCGCGGCGATCTCGGGTGAGAGCCAGCGGTCGTGGCCCGGGCCCCCGGAGACGGCGTTGACGCGCTGCGCTACCGCGGCCGTGGCCGGCGACGGCGTCAGTGGTTCACGCAGGGCGAGGGCGCGCGCGGCGGTGAGCAGTTCGATGGCGATCACGTCGGCGAAGGCGTCCAGCGATTTGCGGAGCTTGCGAGCGGCGTGCCAACCCATCGACACATGGTCCTCTTGCATGCCCGAAGACGGAATCGAGTCGACGCTCGCCGGCGTCGCCAGACGCTTCATCTCCGACACCATTGCCGCCTGCGCGTACTGGGCCATCATCAGGCCCGAGTCAACCCCGGCCTGTCCGGCGAGAAATGGGGGGAGGCCGAAACTGCGCGAGACGTCCAACATCCGATCGGTCCGACGCTCGGACATTGACGCGACGTCGGCGACCGCGATGGCGAGGAAGTCGAGGGCGTAGCCGACCGGCGCGCCGTGAAAGTTGCCGTTGGAGGCGAGTGATCCGTCGGCCAACACCGACGGATTGTCGATGCCCGACGCCAGTTCGACGTCGGCGATATGAGTGGCGAATCCGAAGGTGTCGCGCGCGGCACCGTGCACCTGCGGCGCGCAGCGCAACGAGTAAGCGTCCTGCACTTGCGTGACGTCATCCAGGTGCGAATTGACGATGACCGAGTCGGCCAACAGGGCCAACAGATTGGAGGCGCTCACCATTTGGCCAGCGTGGGGGCGAAGGGCGTGGATCTCGGCGAGGAAGACCTGGTCGGTACCGCGCAACGCTTGAATCGACATCGCCGCCGCAACGTCGATCAGTTGCATCAGGGCCATTCCGTCGTCCAGCGCGAGGATCAACTGTCCGAGCATCCCGTCGGTGCCGTTGATGAGCGCCAGTCCTTCCTTTTCGGCCAGGACCACCGGCGCCAGGCCGCTCGCGCGCAGCGCCTCCGCGGCGCTGACGCGCTGCCCGCCGCGATCGCGCACGTCACCTTCGCCCATCAACGCGAGCGCCACGTGCGCCAACGGTGCGAGGTCGCCCGAGCATCCGAGTGACCCGAACTCGTGCACGATCGGCGTGATGCCGGCGTTCAACAGCGCGGCGTAGGCCTCGGCGGTCGACGGACGAACTCCCGAGACGCCACTGCAGAGATTGGTGAGACGCGACACCATCATCGCGCGCACGACCTCGGTCTCGACTTCCGGTCCCACGCCCGCGGCGTGCGAGCGGATGAGGGAGCGTTGCAGATCGCGCCTTTCTTCGGGCGAGATGAACGTGGTCGCGAGTGAACCGAAACCGGTCGACAGTCCGTAGACCGGCGTGCCGCTCTCGACCAGCGCCTCGATCGCCGAGCGTTGGCGCTCGAGACGCGACAATACCTCGTCGCTCACCGTGACGGTCCCGAATCCTCGGGCCACCGCCACCAGTTGCGCGCGCGTGAGTGGTTCAACGCCGACCTCTACGGCCATTGGATTCGCCTTCGCACGCCGGCGAGCGTTTCCAGGACCAGCAGCGCCGCCAGGCAAACGGTTCGCTGATCGGCGCTGTCTCGTTCGACGTCGATCTCGGTGATGTCCATGGCGACCACGCCGTGCTGCACCGAAACCGCTCGAACGAATCGACGCATCTCGTCGGCGCTCAGGCCGCC
>Ga0182024_10021511_pt1 | contig 11704 bp, 5 predicted proteins | sample P32metaG_FD_120480 | JGI IMG/M metagenome (GOLD analysis project Ga0182024, IMG submission 120480) | Permafrost microbial communities from Stordalen Mire, Sweden - P3-2 metaG (Illumina Assembly) | ecosystem: Environmental > Terrestrial > Soil > Wetlands > Permafrost | place: Sweden: Stordalen... | reverse complement strand
TCGTCCGCCCGCTGCAATTTTTCGTCTGCATCCGCCGCACCAACCGCTCGTTGATATAGCCGTCCGTCGTCGCCGACCTCAAAATTCAACGCGAAGGTTTTGGTCTGCACGCTGAATTTTTCATAAGGCGGCAACGCAACCGGCTTCAGCGTGCCGTTGTTCATTTCAATTTTCGCATTTGCCCAGTCCGCGCGATCACCGCTTTCACCATCCCCGCCGTCCGTCACGCGCAAAACCAGCGTTTTAACGCCAGTGAGATTCACGTCCACCGCCTTGGCAGAATCGCCGCCTTTGAGTAGGCCGCTTTGCCATAAAACATTCCCGTCACCCGATACAATAAACTCCACGCTGCCCTGGTTACCCGCATTGTCATCCACGCCGACATTGGCTATGAAGCGTTTTGCATTGCCGTCCAATCTGACGCGAAACTTGCTGGCTGCGGCTGTGCCCGCGCCATCGGTGAATTTTTCACCATGAATAATCAGCGGCCCACCGGAGACTTCATGGCCAGCTTGGGCAACATTCCAACCGGAAGTCATCTGCCCGAGGTCAAGCGACGATAGCGGGATGCTTTCCGCAAACAGGACAGGCGCAACGCAAGTTACAACGACCAGTGCCAGACAATGGATGAAATGACGTTTCATGTTAATTTGATCACCAATGTAATGAACGAATCCCTTCGCAAAACCCTTCGGGAAAACTTGGTTGACAGTGAACGGTTCATCTTCGACAAATCAAAGTCCGAACCGCAGGGAAAGTTGCCATGAGACTGAACTGTTGCCGGCGACCGTGCCACAATGATTCCGGGCGGTTGCAACAGCCAGCGAATCATCATTTGCATTCGTCGGCTCGATGGCAAAATGGTGATGACCGTGCCAGCCACCGCGCGTGAGCCACAATCCCAAAGCGTCATTTTCCACCGGACTCCACTCGAACTCCAGCCGGTCGCCGGTGACTGGATTGCCGATGGCGGCCAAGCCTTCGCTGACCGGCGCGGCAAAAATTTTAGCGGAATTATTTTCAGGAATTGCCGAAATCACCGCATCAATCCAGGCCGCTCCATTCAGCAATGCGCGCGTGGAAGCCGGCAGTTCGAGCCGATCGCCCGCCTGCAATCGCAACAGCGGATGGATCGCCCACAAAAACTGCCTGTCCGCTTTGCTGTAATTATTCAATTGATAGTTGATTTGAATTTCATTTCCACGCAGCTCAATCGCGCGCTCGAAATCAAATGGTGAGATTTTTAGCCGGACTGTAGTTTTTAGAACCCCGTCTTCAAGTGCTTCCGAATCCACTTTCCACGGCACGTTCCAGACTTCGCCGTGATCGGGCAATTCACGTCCCTGCCAGGCACACGGCGCAATGGTCGGCAGACATTCATCCGCGCCGGCCAGCGGGCTTTTTGAAAAGGCATCACCGGGATGGTTGCGAAACAGTTTCAATCCGCCGGGTGGATGCCACATCCACTCGCGTCCCGTCCGTAGATTTTTCAACGAAATGATTTTTGCGCCAAGCTCCGGCACCACGGCGACTTCAACTTCCCCGGTATTGAGCGTATAAACTTCAAAGCCCTGCTGCTGCCGCACGGTAACGGAATGGTTGAGAGTTTTCATGGTGTCATGTTTTGAACCCGTCGGGCTGTCATTCCGGTCAAAAGGTCGGCGGCGAGCGCGTGGTTCGGATCGCGCCGCAGCGTGATTTGCAGCAGTGATTTGGCCTTGTTTATTTTGCCCAAGCCAAGCTGCGCTTGCGCCTGTAAAAATAGTGCGGTGGTTTTCTGCCGGAATTGTAAATCGTCGTCGAACAACAACATCGTCGGCAGTGAAGTGGCGAAGTAATCAATCTTCGCCTGCGTCTTCCGCAGGTTCTGCGCGTAAGCCAGCAAATCGCGGAAAAGTTTTTTAGCTTTGGCGCTTTGACTGAGTTTTTCCCACGACAACGCGGAGTAATAAGTCATTTCGGAAAACCCACGTACGCTCATTTCCTGGAAATCGCCCTTGAAGTTGGCCGCCGCGAGCCAGTGTTCGCGCGCGGATTTTTTGTCGCCAAGTCTCGTGAGCGCGCAGCCAAGCCAGAAATGAATGTCGCTTTGATTAGCTAGTAAATGTCTGGCTTCGCCCAAATTGCGCGGCGATGTCAGCGCAAATTCAAAATGCCTTTGTGCTTCTGCAAAATTTTGATTCGCCAGAGCTGCGCGACCGAGCGCCAGTTGCGCCCGAACGTGCTGGCCAAGTGGACCCCCTTCACCGCCTTCCCACGGTTGAAATTTTCGGCTCGCGAGCAGTTGCGCCGCCTTTTCATGTTGGCCCGTTTGATTGTAAAGCGCGCACAGATCGATGTTCAAATCGTCGCGCTGCGCGACCAGTTGCGGAAAATTTTCCAGCTCCCGCAAACGTCTTTCCGGTTTTTCACCAAGCCGTTTCCAAAGTTGGTCACGTTCATAAAGCAATCGCGCATCGGCGCAATCCGCCTTGAACGCTTTGTCGTAAGCCGCGCGTGCTTTGGCCGGCTTTTTTGAAATGTTGAAATAGCCGATGCCAAGATTGCGCCAGACAATGGAAAATCTTGAATCGAGTTTCGCCGATTTTTCCCAAAGCCGAATGGCTTCGTTGTGACGACGGCGGTCGTAGAACAAATTGCCAAGATAATAAGGGGCGCGGGAATCGTTCGGATTTGCGCGCAGGGCCGATTCAAGAATGGTAATTTCTTCGAGACGTGATGGAAAACAATAATCGGGCGCGAGCACCGCAGCTTGTTTGAAATAATACAGCGCGGCTTTTTTGTCGCCGGTTTTTTCGTGTAACCAGCCAAGCGTGTAATAAATCATCGGCAACGCGCCCAAACTTTGATCCGGCAAATCATGCGGTGTTTCCATCGCGCCTTTCAAAATGTCAACCGCCTCGCTAAAAAATCCCGCGCGCGTGTAATCGTGAACGATGTCCAATTGCGTCTGTAAATCGCAGGTCAGATTCTCGTCGTTGAGATGTCGCGTCCACCAATCAAGCGGGTCAAGTTGCAGCGCGCCCTGAAGCAGCAGACCGGCTTCGCCGATTTGGCTCAACTTGCGCAACACGAGCACCTTCAGGTTTCGCGCACGCAAATTGTCCGTGTCAAATCGCAGCGAGCGATTGAGTTGCTCCAAAACGGTTGTCCAATTCTTCCGCGAACAATCCATTTCCGCCAGTGCGTGATAACTCGCCGCCGCCCATGACTGATTCCACGTCGCTTTGTAAAATGAATCGTAAGCTTCGTCATCGCGATTTTGAAAACGCAAACAAAGCCCGAGATTGTAAAACGTTTCACCGTCGCAAGGATTTGAATTCCGGCGCGTGAGCCGTTTGATGGCTTTGCGGAAATAATTTTCGGCCTCGGCAAATTCGCCGCGACGCAAATGCCAAAGACCTAGCGCATTGTTGCAGCGCGAATCCAGCGGATCGCGCCGCAGTGCTTCGCGCCAATAAATTCCGGGTGAACGCGTGGCGTGGCGATATTGGTCGAGATGCAAGCCGGTGATAAACAATTCGTCGTTGCTTTTAATTTCTTCCGGCGCAAGCGGTTCGGTCGCCGGCGGTGGAACTTTGCCTTTCACTCGCGGTTTGGGCTGATAAGAAATTAATTCGCATCCAGTTCTGTCATCAACGCGAATAAGCAAATCCGTCTCCACGACATTTTTTGGTAATTTAATTTTTTCAACGAGTGGCAGCACAGGTGAAAGATCACAGTCAAATTGCGCCAGTTCTGATCCTTTTGCGGAAATCGTAATGGTAGCTCGAGGTTGATTGCTTGTGACCGCCACGCCGAGCTGCAATTCGCCTTTCGTATAATTCAAACTGACAGCGGCATTAAGATTTGCATGCTTTGCCGGACCGATTTTCTGAATCGGATACCAGAATTGACCCCATGTTTTTGTCTCGCCAGGATGCAGAAAACTGAAGTCGGGCTGGTTGTCGGAATAAACGCCGGCCATGATTTCGATGTAGGGCGGAAATTCGCCATGCGCGTCGGCATCGGTCAGATTGCGATCCCAGGCGTAGCCGAATTCGTGATTGCCCCATGTCCATTGTTTTTTGCCGGGCGAAATGTGATGGTTTGCAATGTGAACGATTCCCGCCTGCGCTTTGTAATCGTAGCCGCCAAAAAAATCTTCTTTGCTGCCCATGCACATATAGGAAGTGGGCACGGGAATGTTGGCGTAGAAAGACAAATCATTCGGCGCGTAATTTGGAATTTGAGATTTCTGATTTGAAATTTCAGATTCGCTCCGGCAATGCGGCGGGACGAATTGCGATGGAATTTTATTTTGCGGAATTCCTTTGCGTCCGCGTTCGCCGTAATTGACGCCGTAATAAAATCCTTTTGCGAGCGGATATTCGCTCATCGAACGGCGCGCATGGTCGGCCACGTAGAAAACGTCCGCCGGAAAAAAACTTTGATAGGCTTCGTGAACGCGCGTCGCTACGTTCGCCCACCAAAGAAAAGTTTGCACGAACGGTGTGCGATTGTAGGCGCGCACTTTGAGTTCAAGAAAGCTTTTGCCGGGATGCAGACAAACGCCGTGCATTCCTTTCATGCGGCACATTGGGTCGTGGTCACTGCACCAGATTGTTTTCGAGCCGTCGGCGTGTTCCTCGATTTCAAAATCCACCGGCAAAAACGTTGCGGGACGATGGTGCTGCGGCCAATTGAATTCAATGCCGCCGGAAATCCACGGCCCGGCGAGACCGACGAGCGCGGGCTTGATGACCGGCTGATTGTAAATCACGTCGTAGCCATTCGTCTTGTCCTGCAAGACGTGAATGCGTCCGCCAATTTCGGGCAAAACCATTGCGCGAATAAATTCATTTTCAATCCAAATCGCCTTCCATTTTCGATCAATTGGTTTTTCCGCAATGCGATCCGTGAACGGCAATGGATAAACCTTGCCGCTGCTGCCTTGATACACACGCTTTTCCAGAAACATGGGATTTTGTCCGGCGGCGCGGGCATGTAAGTCGGAATCACCAAATCTTCCACGCGCACTTGCACCGCGTCGGCTTTTAAGTCGTCTTTATGCAAACGCGAAGTTTCCGCGATTGCATTTCCATTCGATTTCAAATTGTTCGTTCGATTCATCGTCAAAAATTTAATCCACCAACTCACGCTCAATTTGTTCCAGCGTTTTGCCTTTCGTTTCCGGCAATTTGAATTTAATGAACACAAATCCCGCCACGCAAATTCCTGCGTAAAGCCAGAATGTTCCCGCCGAGCCGAGCAGTTTGTTCAAAACGGGAAACGAAAAAGTGAGCAGAAAACAGGCAATCCAAAGCGACGAAACGGCCACGGCCATCGCCGCGCCGCGAATGCGATTTGGAAATATTTCCGAGATGACCACCCATACCACCGGCGCGAGCGACATCGCATACGCGCCAATCGCCGCGAGCACGAGCAACAACATGGGCAGTCCTTTGACGCCGCTGTGATAGCAAAAACCCAACGTGAGATAAATAACCGCCAATGCCGCCGATCCGAACAGCATCAGCGGTCTCCGTCCAGCGCGATCCACCACGCCCAACGCGACGAAGGTAAAAGCCAGATTCACCGAGCCGGTCCACGCGATATTTTTGAGTACGGTTGAAATATCGTAACCGGCGGCGCGGAAAATTTCCTCGGCGTAATTGAAAATGACGTTGATGCCGCACCATTGCTGAAATACGGCCAGCACGACGCCAAGGACAATCACCTTGCGCATTTTTGGTTCCAGCAAATCGGCGAAGCGCACGTGCTGGATTTCTTCGCCCGCCAGTGTAGATTGAATTTCAGCAGCGGCTGCATCCGCGTAATTTTCCCCGCCAATTTTCTTTAAGACGCCGTGGGCTGCGTCCTTTTTTCCATTTTTCGCCAGCCAGCGCGGACTTTCGGGAACAAAAAACATTCCAATGAAAAACAGCAAAGCCGGCGCGGCAGTCAGGCCAAACATCCAACGCCAGCCTTGCTGACCAAACCAGGAGTTACGGATAAAATCATCAGTCGCGCCGCACGGCAAATTGCGGACGAGAAACCAGTTGATGTATTGCGCGAGCAAAATTCCGATGACGACGGTAAGTTGGTTGATGGTGACTAGTTTTCCCCGAATTTGCGCAGGTGCGATTTCGGCGATATACATTGGCGAAAGGTTCGACGCAAGGCCGATGGCCACGCCACCCCAAATTCGCCATGCGATGAAAATTGAAAAATTATTTGCAAGTGCATTGCCCAAAGAAGTCGCGGCAAAAAGCAATGCGGCGACAATTAACAGCCGTTTGCGACCGAATTTATCGCTCAATCCACCGGCGACCAATGCTCCAACCAAACATCCAATAAGCGCGCAGCTATTCGCCCAGCCAATTTGGGCTGCGCTGTCTAGCTCAAAGTATCTTTGGAAGAATGGCTTCGCTCCACCAATGACCACCCAGTCCCAGCCAAAGAGCAACCCGCCCATTGCCGCGACAACGGAGATAAGCCAGACATAACCGAAGTTATAGTTGGCTTTAAGTTCGGAAGTTTTATTTTGTATCGCAGTTATCATGCCTTTTTAGTTGTCGTATGGGTAAATCAAGCGGAAGAAGGTGGCTTGAGCAAATGCATTGATTGGAATTACCCATGTATTTGTTTTCTGCGAGCCGATAACATCCGACCAGTTGCCGCCCAGACCGTTGGTTTGAATTTGCAATTGCCAGCCAGTGTAACCTATGGGCCAACTCAAGGTTAGTTCGCCGTCATTAGCCTGTGCCGCGATGTTTGCAGGATTTAGCAATGTTAAAACTGCGCAGTTTGTGACACTGCCGCTGCCACCCGTTACTTCAACTGTATAAATTCCGGCATCGGTCAAACTCACCGGATTGAGCGCGATCGCGTTGGCATTCTGCCCGCCAAGGACTGTTCCATTTTTTTCCCAAACATAGCTGAATGGCGGAGTTCCCGAGGCTTCCGTGATCATAGTAACTGAATTCCCAACAGTCAGTGCCTGATTCGTTGGTCCATTTGCATTCGTATTCCCTGAACCTAGCCGAAATAGCTTCCCCTGTTTCGGCCCGAGATTTACATTCCATGTTGTTCCACTCACGGTGGATAATGCTCCACTCCACAAATCTTCGGCAGTATAAGTTCCAGATATTCCAAGTCGCGCAAGATTGAGGCTTTTGTTCGCACTGGACGCTGTGTAGTTAAATACAGCGACATACCAAGTGACGCCGTCCTGTCGTATAAAAGTATCAGCGGCGTTCGTTCCTGTATTGCCTTCTACCGGCAGGAAGCTGACGCCTGCGCGCGCTACTTCGTCAATGGCCTCGTTGGTCAGACACGTCTGCGCCAAATTTTCACCCGCCGTTGATTCCAAATCATCGCTGTTCAAAAACACCGTTCCTGCAATCGCGCAGTTAATCAACCGGCTCTGGTTTTCATTCGCTGTTCCGCCGGAAAATTTCATCATGTCCGGATCGCTGAACTGATACAATCGGCCGTTGATCCACCAACCGTAAGATACCGCCTGCATCGTGTTCTCGGTATCTGCAATGGTTGTGGATGCGTCGCAAAAAATTCGCCGTGAATTCGCGTATTGATACGGAAAAATCGGGGCAATGGATTCACTTAGAAACATCCGCCCATTATTTTGCGTCAACAGATATTGCATTCCTTGGTTATATCCTTGGATTCCGGTCGTGACGTTTGTGTCATAGTGCACACCCTCTAACGCACCATGCGTCAGGAAATCCAGTTTCAGATAATCAAATCCACGGCTTTTGAAATAGTTCATGTAGTAAGCAGTCATTTGCTTGAAGCCGGGATGCGTCGGGTCAATCGCAATGCCGCCGTCAATCGTTTGCACACTGCCGTTCGTCGTCAGCAGATAAGCGTCACTCCATTTGTAAGTCCCGCTGCCGGTCATGAGCGAATTTGACCCCTGCTCCGCTGTTCCCCAATAAACAAACGGCGTCCAGTAGATGCCGGCTTTCTGACCATTGCTGTGGCAGTAGCTCGTAAATTGCTGCAACTGTGTATCGCTTAAGTTGCTCCAATATGAGTCCAAGTTAATGTAAACTACTCCATTGTCATTGAAGTTATTCGTTTGCAAGTTATTATTGATGAAACTCGAAACTGCAGTTGCGTTGGAATAACTAACACCTGTGCCGTAAGCATACCAACTGTTCCAGCCGAACGGCACGCCGCCATTCCACGCCAGTTTCGGTGCCATGGCTGCGTTCGCACCCGCATAATCCTCCATTGTTGTCCGCCAGTCCGCCCCGAAACCTACAAAAACTGTCGGCGAAGAAATCGTGTTTCCCGTCACCAAGCCATGCGGCATCACGTCCCGGGTGTCGCTCGAAGTCACGCCACCATAGACATTCAATACATTCAACTTATTGTTATCACCCTGGAAATAAACGCCCGTCTTCCATGTGTCATGTGTCACCGAACCCACCACCAGACCATTTCGGGTGGTATTGTCATAAAATGCTGATACTTCATAGCTGCTGTTTGTATTGTTGATTGGCATCGCGTCATAGCTGAACGTATAAGAATCATTATCGAACGGGACAATGAGCGCGCGATCATCATTGTAAGTTCCGATGTCCACACCTCCGGTTATGTCCATCACCAGCGGACCCATCCAGCGCGATTGCAGTCCGTTGCCGACCATATTCACCTGCGTCAGGAAGCTATTGTCCTGATCTAAAATGAAAACCTGCGTCATCGTTGGCAGACCGCTCACCGTCAATGTGATGTCCACTTCGTTGTTCGTCACTGTCCAAGTGTGGTTGCTGTAAATTGTCCCGGTGATGTAATTTGTAAGCACGCCGCCGGAGTACAGTCCGACGCCAGCATAGAAACCGGAGATCTTGAGAGAGTTCTGCCAATAAAAGTTAGCCCGGCCAGTGCTCAGGTCGTATTCAAGTCGAACATTGGCATTTGTCATTTCCAATAAATTACCCACTTGGCTGGGCGGTAAAAGTGGCCCGGCAGCAGCCAATGTCGCGACCATTGACAACACAAATATTCCCAGGAAGCGGGTCGCAACCATGTGTGTTCCATAATTGCGGTTCATATCAATTTTAATTTGGCTGATAAAAACAACCGTCGTGCGCAATCCATTCGATTTCACCCAATTAACAGTCGCCTTCGTGTTTGGCGAAGAATATTAAACATCGTATGACCGCGAAACCAGCTACCGAACCCGCCACGCCCGTTACAAAATAGACCACTGCGAACGGAATAGTCCTTCCTCCAACAGAGCTGCCCGGTACGGTGTCCAGTGATAGTTTGGTAAGCATACTAATACTTCTTCAATCATATTGTCTTTATGTCATTACCAGAACCCATTGGCTGGATTTGGCGGCGTTGCGTCTGGAATATTGGTTGGGAAAAGAAAATCTGCAACGTGACAGTCACCGAACAAGGTGGGAAAGAGCGGCCTCCCTTTGAAATTATGCCACGCACTGGCCAATTTATTCACATTGCGCCCATACCACGGGAAATCACTCAAAATGACTTTCGTCGTCGGTGCTTTAGCTATTGTCGAAGCTTTGATAGGGCCTAAATTACCTGGTTGCGGCCATGGCCAATTGGAAGCTCCACCAACATGTGCCACCCCGATATTGTCAAACCAAAAGGCCATGTAATAACTGATACCGTAAGCATCCCAACAGGATCTGACGTCTGTATAATTTGCATCTCCATGATCCGCAGGACAGCGAAAGACGTTTAAACTATTGCCAACATATTTATTCAATGGCCGATTCGTTCGGCTCACGTTCCCGCCGTTTGGAACGACCGCTTCATACCCTGGGTTACCGGGCACCAATGTTGCTGTTTGACCTCCATAAGCCACCCACTCCGGCCACACGGGGTAATAATCAGAGCTGTCATCGGCATAAAGTATCAGTGCAATCCCCTGCTGTCTTATGTTGTTAATGCAACTGGTGAGGTTAGCTTTACTTTTCGCCAGACCCAATGCCGGCAACAACATCGCGGCCAGAATTGCTATGATGGCGATCACCACGAGCAGTTCGATCAAAGTGAAAGCCCTTGACCCCGGATTTACGAACCGATTAGATGACTTCCTCAATTTTTCAAATTTATGCCGGGCATTATTCATAGACTTTAACCAGCGAACCGAGCTTTACTTCCACATCAATATACCTCGTCCCAGCAAATCTAAAATCGTAAAGCACAAATGATATATTTTCATTGGACTTCCACCCGGAAATATCTCTGCGCACCTGATATTGTGTTGGTGTAAGGACTGGTTGCCCCAACCACATTACTATAAATGCCGGCTACATTGGTGGATTGTTGCAATGTCCCTTTCGGCCAGCTCAATATGACACTGCCACCGGACTTGGCGATGGACAGTGTGACCGGCGCCACTGAAGTTGCGTAGTTGATGCGGGTAAGGGCAATCTGTGAACCTGGGTTTCCATCCGTGTGCATACTTAAAGTCTTGCCGACTGAAGCGGACAAGTTAGTGAAGGCAACCACAATTTCTGGAGAATGAGGAGCGTTGAAGGTATAGCTTAATGTTCCACCCGAATAACTCACGCCGGTTGCTATCCCTGAAGGATCGCTAAATCCAGGGTCGCTCGCAAAACCGGAGATGGAGATTTGTCCGCTGGTATAGCGGGTGCCGATTCCAGAAAGCCCGGCGTTACCGGCGAACTGAAGGTTCATGGATTCTGCACCATCAATTGCCTGGTTGTTGTTCCCTCCGGCCACGCCAAACCAGTTCACATTCTCATATAAGTTCGCTGGAACCGTTCCGGGAGTGTCCGAATAACCAGTCAGTGTCAATAACCCATCCGGAGTGCTGTACGACGGAGATATATTGCTTGGAATATCAGGTCCGATTAAAGTGTGAGAATTGACATAGCCAATCCCGGCTATGCCAAATTGGCTGCCAGAAAAGTTGGCCACATTGATTCGGAGTGTCTGGCCTGCTGAAGCAGCCCGATTAGTAAAATAGAAAGGGTGAAGGCCGCCATCCGCAATCGTGATGGTTAATATTCCGTCCGAATAACTTGAGGCGTCAGCGCCAGCGGAAGGATCAACAAGTCCCGGATCACTCAAAAAGCCGGAGATCATTACATCATAACCAGCACCAGAATAAACTGAATCGAGTCGTGACAATCCTACACCGCTGGCAAATTGTAGTGTCACAGATTCATTTGTATTCACAACGTTGCCTGCGTAAATTCCAAAACACTCATCTTCATATGTTCCAAGGTTTGACAGAGTCGTTGCATTCGTATTTGAATAGCCTCGAATTGTCAGCCAGCCGTCGGGTGTGGTGTATGCATTCGTTGCATCTGTCGGAATACTTGTTGGACTCACCTGTGGGCCAGCGTAAGCTTCCTGAACATCCACTCTGTATAGCGCAACTTCCCAGTTTGTCGCATCTCCATTGGGAGACACCGCGCCGGTGATTTTCAATGTTTGTCCTGCGGATGCCATCGGGTTTTCCAACATCACTTGACCAAAATCACTCCCGGAGTCATACAAGTAATCAAAGCGCAATATTCCATTGGTGTAACTAAAGTTGCTGATTCGTGGGGATGTCCATGTAACGGCAATGGGAACTGGGTTGCTTTTGAAGCCGGAAATACTGATTCGCGCCAGGTTATTGGTTGTTCCTCCCGTGCCGCCAGTATACAAAAAATAAATCATCGCCGCGCCAACGCTCTTGTCAAATTGC
>Ga0182024_10021510_pt1 | contig 11704 bp, 15 predicted proteins | sample P32metaG_FD_120480 | JGI IMG/M metagenome (GOLD analysis project Ga0182024, IMG submission 120480) | Permafrost microbial communities from Stordalen Mire, Sweden - P3-2 metaG (Illumina Assembly) | ecosystem: Environmental > Terrestrial > Soil > Wetlands > Permafrost | place: Sweden: Stordalen... | reverse complement strand
TGCCGGCACACTCCAGTTCCACGGACATCTCTTACCGCTCGCGGAACCGCGCGCCTTCGCCTCGTGGTTGCGGGTACTGTTCCGTCACGACTGGGTTGTCTACTCCAAACAGCCGTTCGGCGGCCCAGAACATGTGTTGCGCTATCTCGGTGCCTACACCCATCGTGTCGCCATTTCCAACAGCAGATTGGTTGCTTTCTCCGAGGGCAACGTAACCTTTCGCTGGCGAGACTCCGCTCACGGCAACAAGAAGCGGCTCATGACCCTGCCCGTCGAAGAGTTCCTTCGCCGCTTCCTCTTGCACCTGCTGCCGCGCGGTTTTATGCGCATCCGCAACTTCGGATTTCTCGCTAACCGGAGGCGAGCAAAACTCCTTCCGCTTTGTTTCCGGTTGCTCCAGCCATCCGATCAGCCGACAGTATGTGCCGCTTCGCTGACCACGCTCCCCGCTCACCCAACATGGAACTGTCCGCTGTGCGGTGGAACCATGCAGGTTGTCGAGCGCCTCTCCGCCGCGCAACTCCTCCTCCGATCTCCGCCTCATCTCAGCCGGTGCGCCGCATGAATCCACATCCCCAGCCTCGAATCTCGCTCGTGCTTCGGCGCGCACACTGGTTCTGTGTCTCGCATTCCTCGGAATGCAGTATGGTTGTGCGGTCCAGACTCTCCGATGCGCCGCCCCATGACCATTCTCTCTGCCACCCGCTACGGAAACTCAACCGCTCTGACCGCAACGGCAAACTCGCAAACCATCAAGACCGGCTCATCCAGATACAAATCCCATAGTCCCCCGGGGCGGCTTCCTTCAAGTCGCTGTATCTGAAGCGCCCTTTCACAGCGCATCGGAACGATAGATCTTCACTCGTGGGCGCTTCAGATACAGCACTAAGACTTCTGGGGAGTCAGCGAGATTTCATTTGCCGATTACAGACGTCCGGCCCGGCATAACCTCCGGATTGCTAGGTCACCTGGGAAACGCGAGTGGAAAAAATGCGCGACGACGAGGACGAAGCTTCAGGACGACCTACATTCCCCGACAATTAGAACCCGAGAGTATCCGCGACTACTTCATCGGCGAGAAATCCGTCGGCCGCATGTACAACACGTCTACTTTTTCCACGAGTTTGCTGGCCTGTTCGGAGTTCTCTCTGATCAACTCTTGAAAATCTGGGTCGGCTCGCATAGCATCCCAGTTCTTTTTTGCTTCCTCCCGGCTGGAATGAGCCACGATGAAAATGAAGGTGTTGTCCCAATCGGGCGTCCCCTCGGGCACCCAGTAACCCACAATCTTCAGATCGTGTTTGGCGAGTAGCTTTGACTGTCTGTCGCGAAATTGTGACTCCAGTGCCGGCACTTTGCCCGGCACGGTATGGTAAACGTGCATCTCAAAAATGCGATTGCTATCGGCCCTTACCTGGTTAATGTGAGCCAGACGGGCAGTAATCAGCGATCCAGCGCCAAAGGAAACCAGGACGATGACGCAAACAGTCCAACGTTTCAATTTCCAAGAGTTGATTTTCATAGTCACCTTTCTGCTTTCTGCGGCAAATCCTTAGTCCGCGATGAGGGTTGATATTCATGAGCCAGCCACTTACGTGACAGCTCCTTGTTGCTTTGAGCGTCCAAAAAGTCTCGGCGTGATGATCACCGCGAGAGGTCCCAGTGTTAGAAATCCAAACTCATACCACCACGGCACCGGTATTGTGCAAACCTTGAGGTCGATCGAAATGGCAACCGTAATCATTACCATCAGTGCCAAAACAATGGTTGCGCCAGGGCGAAATCGCGCCGCGACGCAACCACCGATTGCGGTTGTCGTGAGAAAAATAATCGGAGCGAGAATGACATGCGTCGTTGGCTGTGGGGCAACCCACTTCGAGATGGTCAGGTCGGCGGCATACGCGAGGATTTCCATGACGATGTACACGCTCATAGCGATGCTCATGCTCATGAGGCAATCGCGGCTCCGAAGCGAGGACCAGACCATGGACGGGACAGAACGACAGGTCTGACTCCAAAACCAACGAGACGCGGTGAATCGCGACGTGGATTCGGTGCGAAGCGTGTATTCCTCGATCAGGTCGCCTAATATGGCCTCTCGATAAGGGGTCGGCACAACAGTTTCGAGAAGCCAGCAAGCGAGTGTCGGCGGCGAACTGCGACTCATATCGTCCCCCAGCGGTCCTTCAGACCAGCCGTCATGCTGCGAATGGTTTGCTCCGATACTTCCAGCGCCCGTTTACCAGCCGCTTCGACGCGGAACAGCCGCTTGGCGCGGCCCCCGCGCTGCGGCGTCGGTTCGCCGGTAAATGAGCTGACATACCCTTTTGCCTCAAGCCGCTCCAAAGTCGCGTACACGGCGCCGATAGAAATATTGCGACCGGTACGCTCTTCAATTTCACGGCGCACGATCATTCCATGAGCGCCACCATCCAGACGCACTAGCGCGAGCAGGATTATGTGCTCCAGCGATCCGAGAAGTTCTCCTCGCTTCATTTGTTATACAATATAGAACAAATAGAGCGGAGAGGTCAAGCGCCAAGTCTGGTCCGCCCGAATCTGGGAAAAGAGCCATATTGAACAGACCTCCGAGGTTTTCCGCGCTAACGTGTCTCTGTCACAGGACCACTAACGACCTACCTCGGCCGGCTATGTTCGGCTAGTTCGGCCAAGCTTGCTTTCTCTCGCCATTTCGAAGTGTTCACGCCCATCACGAGGAGCCACAGGAACACTGATGCTTCCGCGAGGAGAGCGCAGTCCAGATTGTAGGGGGATAGATAGCTTACCAGCCGATTTGACAGATAGGTCAGCCAGCCCAGACCTGCAAACGCCATCAGCGCGCCCAGAATCCGAGGTACAAAAGTCGACCTGAACATGAGGCAGCCGATCAGGAGGCAATAGAATCCGGTAAATACCAGGGCGACATCTACGTCCCGAGGATTCAATCGAAGAGCTTCAAAGGTGAGTCCCACGAAGTTGAAGAACGCCGCGAGAAAAGCGAGACGTTTGTTTACCGGCTTAAAGGTCGTATAGAGGATCAGCGTCACAGCGGCCATACCCGCGTTCGCAACGAGGCCCCCTGCGACATTCAACCCGCCACGAAGGAAGAGCTCGGTGGATGCTGCCGTCACTACGCTGAGCAAATAAAGGGCCCTGCTATCCGGGCCCTGAAACGCGGCGACACTTTTGCAATCCGTTGCGTCATCACTGCTGCGCTCATATTCGTCTCTCCTTTACGCGATTCATTGAACCAAGCGCAGGCAAGCTAGACCGGTTCAGGATAGCGGCGATATACCCCGGCTTTTCATGCTGCGCTAGCTTGCTCCTTCCATCGTTGGACGTTCACGCCCTTCACGAGGAGCCACAGCATCAGCAATAGTTCTGCGAGGAAGCCGAGCACGAGGACGTACGGGGACAGAGAGCTTGCCAGCGGCGGGTACAGGAAGGTCAGCCAACCCAAACCGGCGAGCGCCATCAACACACCCAGAACTCGAGGCAGGAAGGCCGACCTGAAAATGAGGTACCCGATCAGGAGGTCATAGAATCCGAAAAGCACCAGGCAGATGTTGGCGGTCTGATCATTGAGTTTGAGAAACATCAACGCAAGAGCCTGCAATTGTTCCAGATTGAACACGCGCAAGTACGGCGCGCCTCCCAAGACGACCAAGGGGGCAAGTTGGAAAAGGCTACCGAAAGCCGTAATAGCGCATCCCCCCAGGCCGAAAAACGCCGCGAGCAAAGAGAGGCTTCCGTCCACGGGCTTGAACAAGTCATAGAACAGTGCCGTCACCGCGATATAGCACGCGGTCGCGATGACGCCGGTCGCCAGCCCCAACCGAAATAAAGGCTGGTGAGCCAGAAGGTTATTCGCAGTGGCCGCGGCGTTACCATCTACGACCATCCCTTTAAGGAAGAACTCGCCGAGGACTGCCGTCAGAAAGTAAAGGAAATAAACGATCCCGGTAATTCTGGCGCTGGGACGCGGCGACCCTTCTTCGATCCGTTCCCTCATCACGGGTGTGCTCATCGTTCCTCCCAGTAATTTCGCGTGCGCATTCCCGACGCCTTCATGCCAGCGCTTCAAATGCGGTGATGATAATGTCTTCGGTTATCAGTTCCGGCGTTTGAAAATACGTGAAGAACAAGCCTGTAGTCATTGCATCCAGTATGCGGACAAACTTCTCGGCAGACATGGGCAGTTCTTTCGCTGGCACAATTTTCAGTAATTCCTTCGCCATACGCCGGTAGGTGGCCGCGTTCTGTTTTGTCAGATGGGACCGCATTGACTTGTGCGTCAGCGCGTATAGTTGAAATGCAGTCGCGGCGGCAGCCTGACTTCGACGAGCCTGTGCCTCTTTGGCGACCGTCTCGCCTAAAATATGCAACTGTTCCTTGAGGCTGGCACCGGGCTTCAATGGCGGGACAATCGGTTTCCAGCGAGACGCAATAAGGGCGAGGAAGAGCTCCTCCTTGTTCTTGAAATTGCCGTACACCGCGCCTCGGGTCATTCCCGCGCGTGCGGCTATCTCCTCTAGCGGCGCCCTGTCGTAACCCTTTTCGCCGATAACTGCAGCCGCTGCAGAGATGAGTTTCTCTCTTGTACGGGCGCGCTTGCCGCCCCCGGCTCGATCGAGCACCACATTTGCCTCCGCCTGTCGCGCTGTTCGTCGTCACAAGATACATTAATGTATTTTATACGACAATGTATTATTATACCTTGTTATGACCTCAACCTGGCAAGGGAAATTAGTCATCGCACTGCTCTCCTGCGTTCTGTTACTGATCACCGGCTATGTTTATGAGAAAGCTGCCGAATGGAAGGAGAAGAGGGTCCGGCCGGTTTTCGGGAAGATGGTCGATGTCGGAGGTCACAAACTTCATTTACTCTGCAAGGGGAACGCCGGCCCAACGGTCGTTATCGAACAGGGGGCAGGGGAGCCGTCGCGGCTTTGGTGGCCCGTCCAGGAGAAAATCGCCGAGTTCGCCAGCGTTTGTACCTATGATCGAGCCGGATACGGCTGGAGCGAGCCGGCCGCAGCCGGCCGCACAATTGCAGAACGCGCCGAAGAACTCCATACTCTGCTCACCAACGCGGGTCTCCCAGGACCTTACATTCTGGTGGCGCACTCCTACGGCGGCTTCATTGTCCGATGCTTCGCCCGCAACCATCCCGATCAGACGGCAGGACTGGTCCTCGTCGATACACCGGAAGAAGCGGCGTTCTTCCGACCAGAGGTTCTCAATTTCTATTCCCGGCTCAGGGGCATGAACAAAGCTGTCGAGCTTGCGGCTCGTTTCGGCATTTTGCGGCTGTTGGGTCACTGGTTTCCACTGGACCATGTGGGGTTCTCATTTGTGCGGCCGGCCGAGTATTCGGCGGCGGGAGATGATTTGGCCTCCTTGCAACTCGTAGAACTGCCGACGGCGAATTTCGGCCGTGTCGGCAGTCTTGGGGATTTGCCACTGGCAGTGATCACGCATGGCCAACCGTTTCCGGGGCCATTTGTCATTCTTGAGAAGGGCTGGAGCGAAGGTCAAACGCTGCTGGCTGCGCTATCAACAAATAGTCTGCTCATCCGGGCGAACAATAGCAACCACATGATCCAGATTGATGAGCCCGGACTCGTCCTGGACGCAATTCGCCGCGTCTATTTAGCCGCCCGCAACAAAGTGCAGCTTGCCCATGACAGAGCTTCAGAAGAGTAGTCCGCTCGACCCTCACGGTCGCCGCGATATGGGCATGTAGTAACACGGAAGTTAGCCAGAAACGGGCTTCGAGGAAATGTGTAGCACTGTTCACATCTGGGCACACAATCGAAGTCATGGCAGCCCTCGCCCTACGGGTTCAACTTTTCGCGGGGGTCGTCGTTGACGACGGCTTGCACCTGGGCCCGCAAGGCCCCAATTGGTCGCTTTTCAGAAAATTGGCTAGGCGTTACGAGGGTATCCCCAAGACACGCCCTATCACCTTTTTCAAGGCGCGAAACATTTTGGAGAACCCCGACGCGAGAATGTTAACGACGCAACTCCGTGAACTTGAGGCGCACGCCATGCAGCTCGCCAGAAAGGCAGCCGTGAAGCGGGCGAGCATTATGGTGGAGCCTTACCCTCGTCTCATTTTTTTGCACCGTTTTTGCACCAAAGCGTCCAAAAAGACCACAATCTGGCCTAAGGGAACCTAAGCTAAAGCGCTGATAAATATGGGGCGTGGCTGGCTAGCCGCCGGTTAAGAGTCAGTTGCTCTGCCAATTGAGCTACGCGCCCGGGGTGTGATTTTCAGTGCTTTAAACGTTTCCGACGATGGTCGCAGCGGCTGGCTTTCACCAAATTTTTACCGTTACTGTTTAATTCGAGTCGGGGCATGATACTCGTTACTTCGGCGGTGCTGGCGACGTAATCCCTGTCGAAGACCGGCGGCGTTTTGTGGCCTGAAAACTTCATCGCGACTCTTGCCCCGCGTTCACTGGGTTTCTGACGGCAGAGCGCCGCAGAACGTGAAGCATTAGCCCTTCATATTTATACCACGCATTTATACCACGCAGCCGCGCCCTTTCAAGGCTCCGAGTCGCCGATTTCGCAGTTTTTCCGCAACCACTATCGCCGTGACACGATTGTGGAACAAGTAGAACAGCTACACCAGCTTGAAAAAGCTATATAAGCCGTCTCCGATAATGGAAGAGTCCGAGGCGGGGAGTAGCCCGTAATAGATCGCTAGACGGCTTTCTTTTGTTTCACACGTGTGCCGTTTGCTGAAGCAACATTGTCGACATCAGCAGCCGAAAATGGATATTCGATAACCATGGTTTGAAGCTGTTCTACATGCTGGCGCAAGGCTTGCCGCAGCTCAGACAGAATAGACTGGACCTGCTCCGGATCTTGTGCAGCAAGGGCCTGAGCACACAACTCACGGATTCGTCTTTGCAAAGTAACGTCGTAAGCCACAACGCATATCCTGAAGTATTTAAGAGTGGCATCTTCGATGGAATTGTTCCATACCGTAGACACCGTAGTTAAATAATGGGCGTCACGATCAATCCGCCGCCGCTGCGGTTTCTCCGAGCCCTGCTTTTAAATCCGCTGCCAGTAGCCGGTGGAATAAATGTTCGCCCGCTTCGCGCCGCGCCGAAAGCCTTCCTGCGCCATAGGCGCGCGATTTCAATCCGCGCTGCACCGCCTCGCAGATCCCCAAATCTTCATCCTGAACGCGAGCTCCCACCGCAACACTTTGCTGGTTATATTCGCGCTGCCCCTCGCTCGCGTCGGCGAAATAAAAATCGAAAATCACGCGGCAATGATCCACATCTATGGGCAACACGAGATTGGTGTCCATGTAGCCTTCGTAGCAATTGATCATCAGGTTCGGATACTGCCAGAAATACCAGGCGCGATCGCCCTTGCGGGTCGCCCCCATTGAAGCGTCGTCGCTCGAAGCCACCATGGGGCTCGATTGCAGGCAATACCGATCCTCATTTTCGATGGTGTATTGCTTGTAATCAAGTACCGAGTTCAGTCCCTGGTGGAGATGGGGAACGTGATATCCGCCGTCAAGATAGTTGTCGACGAACACCTTCCAGTTGCAATGGATGTCGTAGACGCGGGTATCGAAGTAATGGAGCTTGTTCACTTCAAGCGGCGAAATTCGTTTTACTAATCCGCCTAAGAAATCGCGCAGCGGCGCAGCTTCCGGATCGAGATTTACGAACACAAACTTTTCCCAGCTCTCGACTTTTATGGGTACCAGTCCGTTCTGTTGCCGGTCGAAGTTTTTTACGCCGTCGAATTCCGGCGTCCCCTTGAGCGAGCCGTCCAATCCATAATTCCAGCCGTGATAGGGGCAATGCAGGATGGAGGTCTTCCCGCACGCCTCCGTGACCACCGCGGCCGCATGATGCCGGCACACGTTGTAGAAGGCCCGCAACACGCCGTCGTTTCCGCGTACCACGACGATAGGTTCGCCCACCAGATTCGCGGTTACGAATTGCCCGGGCGATTCTAGTTGATCCACGCGTCCCACCATCTGCCAGGTTTTGCTGAAGACTGTCTTGGCTTCGAGCTCGGCTATGCGCGAATCCACGTACCAGGGTGCGGGGATGGTGAATGCTTCGGCGAGCGGCGCCTTCGCGTCGTACGCCGCGAGAATGTTTTTCAAGGAAGTCGCCGTGATCATTTCGATTAAGACGCGAGTTCGCGCTTCATGCTGCCTGCTCGGTGCCGATGGCTCTTTTCAGCACATCCAGGAACTGCGCGATGCGGGCTTCTTTGCGCTCCGCGGAATCGCCTTGGCGGCGAAACAATCCGGGATCGAGCTCCTCGATTAGCAACGCATCCTGAAATCTTTCCACCACCCAATCGAGGATCGAAACCACCATCTCAATATCAAGGTCGCGGCGGAGTTCGCCGCGTTCAAGACCGAAGCGCACGAAATCCACGCGTCCGTAAGGATCTTCGGCAATGAGGAATCGATTAATTTCGCGGCGCAAGCTCAAGTCGGTTCCATACTGTCCGAGCAGATAGACGCGGTAAGGAATCCAGTCTTCGCGTAGCATGTGTTCGGTCCGCACCAGCCAGTAGTAAAGCACATCGAAAAAACCGCGCTCCAGCACTTCGGCAGGCACTTTCAAATAAGGAGAGAACGACCGCACGGCTTTTTTATAGGCCTCGAAAAACAAACCATCTTTGCTACTGAAATGTTGAAAAATGGAGCCCTTGGCGATGCCTAAACCGGCGGCAATATCTCCAACCCGCGCCGCGTGGTAGCCTTGCTCGGCGAAATGGCGCATGGCCGCGTCAATGATTTTGGTTCGCTTTTCTTCCGAGCGCGGGCGTGGGGGCAGGTTTCGATATCGAGGCGGGGAAACAAGGCTGCTGCTGATGCCACTCATCGTTTGACCTCAAGTCATGGAAATGTAATCAATAAACGATTTAATTACAACTTTATTTTTCCGCGCCAGAATCGTTTAATTTGCAGTGTGTAGAGACGTAATCAATTACGTCCTCTACATTCAGGAAGTGTGACTAGGGATCAAATAATTTGGAGGTCCGGAAAGGGACCTCCAACCGGGAACGGGCCAGCAGCGGATCGCCCGTTCTTCGCGTTGGCAGCATCCTAGGACAACGTGCGACCGCAATTGTCAAAACCGCATTAATAAATTGTCATTAATTTGTAACAAGCTGGCACCGCCTCTAGTGCCGTTCGTAGCTCGGGCTATCCGGCAGTGGAGGGGTATAGTCTCGGCCGTACATGTTTTCGTGACCCGGTGACACATTCGTGGCGGGAAGCCGCATAGCGCCTAAATTCGGAGCCTCCTGCGAAATATTGACTTCTCGAGTCAGCTTGTTCAACTCTTCTGGCAGCGCATCTTCATACCAGATTCTCAGCGTGTAGCGTCCCGGCGGGACATGCGAAATAGCCACGCGTCCCATGCTGTCTGAAATTCCGTAATACGGACTGCTGACGGCAATCACCACCGCACTCATCTCAGAATGTATGTTGCAGAAGATGTATGAAATGCCTGGCTTATCAAAGACGACGTTGCGCGTGCTGCCAGCCTCATAGAGTCCGAGATCGAAACGCTTGCCCTCGAAAAGCGAAAACACATTGTGAAAAAACGGATCGCGGTTGGGAAATTCTACTGATGCACCGACGGGAACCACCAGCACGTGCGGCTCGAAACTTTTATTCTTCTGAACCAAGCGCGGACGGTCAGCATTCGTCCCTGCCGGAAAAGCTGGAACCATCGCACCACCCACGGGCGTAAGCCACAGCACAACATTGCCGGCTTTTCGTGGCTTGCTTTTTTTCCCGCTCACCAATGCGACATCCGCAGTTACGGTTGTGTCCTGGGCGCATGCGAGGCTTCCGCAGACAATGAGCCCGCACAAGCACCAGATGGCTGTTCTCCTCATCAAAACAAAATTCCCATGATTAAATTGAACTGGTCGGCATTATTGCTGACGTCGTTCAGCTCAAACGTTCGCAAGCGCGAATACTCGGCGGAAAACAGCAGACTCGAGCGCGGCCGAAAAACAATGTTCGCCAAGGCTCCCCTATTCTGCACTAATAACGGACCGCCCAGATAGGTGACACTTGCCGAGGCGGCTCTCACTTCCGACGTTGTGGGATTGTCAACACCCGCGGCGGCATTGAATTCGATCGTATTCGAGAGCTTGAATTTCAATTGCGACCAGCCACCAATGGTGTCGAGGCCGCGCACCGAGGTACTGGCGTAAGCGGGATTGCCGTCATAGACCACGCTTTGACTGATATCTCCGCCAATTCCGCCAATTGCCCTCCCGCGATAAAACTCGCCGCTGAAAGTCACGCGCGGCGCGAGCGGAATTTGCCAATCGGCCATACCTGCCCATCCATCAATATAGTGGTCGAAAGCCCAATCTTGACGGCTGTAATAACCCGCCGCTCCAAACGTTAAGGGCTGACCAAACAATTTGTGCGTCCACGCGGTGCGGACTGCATAGGCTGGCTGGCGCGAGAGTTCTCCCGGCCCAGCTGCACGAAAATACGAGTTTGACGGAAACTCGCCCGTGAGATTGTCCATAATGCCGCCCTGTATCAGGATGCTCTGATCGTCGGACAATGCGAAGCGATGCTCGACTCGGACCTGCGGAGTCCATGCCCAGAGATTTCCCGCATAGTTAAGCGCGGGCACCGCCAGCGAGGCAAAAGATGTCGGTGTTAGCGGGGAAAAAAATGCGTTGTCCTGGCCCACCACTAGCGAAGTATCTTTCCAATCCATGCGCATGCTGGCCGTGCGCAAACGGAAAATGCCGGAATCGACCCCGTTCCACGTTGAGGGAAATCCCCCGGCAAAGTCGGCTTGCAAGCTTGCCGAAGTTTTCGCCCCCGCCAGAGTTGGCCCAAACACTTCCAATCCAATTTCCGATTGCCGCATGGTTGCGCCGAAGTTTCCTGTGCCGGCGCTTGGTCCGGTTACGAAGCTGGGGAAATCCTGATTGTCGGTCGCTCCGTGGTTGTTAAAAAGATTCAACAGCACGATGCCCGACAACCGGACGCGATATTTGGACGCGCTCTCAACTTTGGTCTGATATTGATCGTCGACTTTGCTATTTATTAATTGCGTCGACTCTTCGAGCGAAGCAACTCGATCGTCTAAAGAAGCCGTGCGATTCGCCTGCTGAGATTGAGTGGGCGCGGGATTCGTGTCGGCGGCTGATCCGGTTTGATACGAATCCTGCGGTGGTGCGCCAACCTGCGGTGAACCGGTGGATGCTATTGATGGCCCGTGAGTCGCCTGCAGCTCATGTCGCAGTTCAGTATTCTCAGCGCGATACCGCTCGCTCTCGGCGCGCATCTCCGCCACGGCCGAGCGCAGTTCGTTGACTTGCTGCTGAAGTTCATGGATCGCCGCGGCGGTTGCATCCCCCTGCGAAGATGATGCTAGAGTGGGCTGTTGCGGCCAACTTGCAACGCTGGCGAGCAACAGAAACAAGCCAGCTAAACCAGCCTTCCACATCCAATCAGGCAAAACATTCCCTAACTTCACAAATCGCCCTCCCGAAGAAGATTGTGGAGATGCCTACTGAATCCGTATGCTGGTCGCGGATTTTTTGTGCGCTCTCTCCCGACCGGGAATGTTACTCCGACTGCATTTTTTTCGCCCGGGCCAGTGGTGGCACATGTGGCGTTCCCTCGCCGCCACTGTCAGAACTGGACGACGCAATGATC
>Ga0182024_10021509_pt1 | contig 11705 bp, 12 predicted proteins | sample P32metaG_FD_120480 | JGI IMG/M metagenome (GOLD analysis project Ga0182024, IMG submission 120480) | Permafrost microbial communities from Stordalen Mire, Sweden - P3-2 metaG (Illumina Assembly) | ecosystem: Environmental > Terrestrial > Soil > Wetlands > Permafrost | place: Sweden: Stordalen... | reverse complement strand
GCTTGGATCGGGCGCAATCGGAGACTGGCAAAAGACTTCGAGGCTACCATCGACTCCGCGCGTGCCTTCCTCTACGCCGCTTCCGTCATGCTCCTCATGCGTCGTATCGCGCGGGCTTCATGACTTTCGAAACTGACTCTTACCGCGGGTAACACAGGGGGCTTCCATGAAACTGAAATTGATCGCTGCCGTACTCACGTTTATCGCCATTCCGCTTTCCGCGCAGGCGCAAAATCCGCCCGCCAAAAAGGTCACCAAGGCGGACGCGCAAAAGGTCGTCGCGATCATCAGCGGCGACAAGGCGAAGACCCAGATTTATTGCGATATCGCCAAGCTCGGCGACCAGATCGAGCAGGCCGACCAGAAGAAGGACACCAAAAAGGTGGATGAATTGTCCAAGAAGATGGACGACATGAGCCAGAAATTGGGTCCGGAATATATCGCGCTGAGCGAAGGCCTGCAGACCATGGACGCGAATTCCAAGGACGGCAAAGACATTGGCGCGGCGCTCGACTCGCTCGACAAGCTGTGCGGGAAATAGCGGCCTAGCGCGCCTTATCCTGCGGCGGGCGCGCGTCCGCGCGCCTGCCACAGCGCGACCGTCATCCAGCCGGTCGAGGTGCCGATGAAGCCGCCGGCGATCACGTCGCTGAGAAAGTGATAATTGGCGCCGATCAGCCCGACGGCGACGGCCATGACGGCCAGCGCACAGAGCGGCCGCAGCTTCGGATAAAGCATCCAAAGCACCGAGATGACGGCGCAGGTCGCCGCGGTATGCCCGGACGGGAACGAGGCATAGCCGGCGCCGCCGTGAAAAAAATTGAAACCATAGGCGCCGTCGTGGAGAAACGACGGGTTGTTCTGCACCCAGGTATCCGGCCACAGCCGCCCGAACACGAATTTGAGCAGGCTCTTGGTGGTTTCGCCCACGATGAGGCTGATGCTGCAAAGGACGCCGGCCGCCACCGGGTTAGACAGCGGCCGCCCGGCCAGCGCCCAAAGCCCGAACGCCACGAACGCGGCGGCGGCGAGTGGAAGGAGCGGGTCGGGGAGGTCGGTGAGGCGCGCGAAGCTCTCGCGCTGCGTGCTGTGGGCGTACACCAACAAAGCGAGCGGCCGGTCGATCCACAGATAACAGGCGGCCACCGCCAAAGCGGTGAGCAGCAAAGCGAGCAGCCAGCGTTGCAGGGCGGTCATCGAAGCGGACCCGTGGGCGCGGACCTGTGTGTGCCAGAACCGCGCCGGCCGCAAGACGATAAGTTGTAAGCCGCCGGCCGGTTAGATCTGGGCCTCCGCGAATGCGTTCACCCACATGGCGCAGATGCCGGAGCGCACGATGTCGGCGCGCGTGAATTCGATCACCGGCACCGCCAATTTCTGCGCCTCGATCATGGCGATGACGGTGCGCAGGCCGCTGTCTCTGTCGAGATCGCATTGGCTGACGTCGCCGTTGATGACGACCGTGCAGTCTTCGCCGATGCGCGTCAGAAACGTCTTGATCTCGGCCGGTGTCGCGTTCTGCGCTTCGTCGAGCAGCACGAAGGCGTTCTTCCACGAGCGGCCGCGCATGACCTCGAACGGCACCAGCTCGATGCCGCCGCGCTTGAGCGCCAGCGCATAGGCCGCCTTGCCGATGCGCTCCTTGATGGCTTCGGCGACCGGCGCCGCCCAGGGGGCGAATTTGTCCTCCAGCGTGCCGGGGAAATAGCCGAGCGAGCGCCCGCACGGCACGTTGGGGCGGGTGAGGATGATCTTATCGATTTGGCGGTTGCGGTAGAGGTCGGCGGCGTGGGTGGCCGCGAGCCAGGTTTTGCCGGTGCCCGCGGGCCCGAGAACAATTACCTGGGAAGCTTTGCGAAGGGCGTCGAGATAGTCGGCTTGGGTCGGGTTGAGGGCTTTGATCGGGGGTAGGGCGCGCTCATGTTCGAATTTCGGGTCCAGGAAATTTATGATCTCGGCGGATCCGAACTGGCGCTCATGGTGGCGTCGTTTTCGATTGAGATTCTTACCCAAGGGCCGACTCCTTCTGGTGGACTGCAGGGTGAACGCGCACGCCGGCGGGGCGCGCGCGGGCGCGTCACCGTCGGCAACCGGATGAGAGGGGTTTGTGCGCAAGGTGGCGGGGCAACCGGCGTCGGGGAACGTTCAGGCCCCGAAGTCCCAAGTTGCCGATCGATCCGTAACTGACGAACCGCCATGACGAGAGAGCTTAAACGATTCGTATGACGGAATTCTAAATTTTATTGCGGTGCATGCCCGCCCCGGCCGGGGCGGTGCATAACGCGGAACGAGTATATAAATAGGTCAAGGGGGCGGGTTGCTATCGGGCAGCTGTCCGCGCCGAGAAGGAGTATTTACGTATGGACGCGAAAATCACGGTAAAAAAGGCTGCCCCGGAAGAGGTAGTTTTGAAGGTCGACCAGAGCCGGCCGACGCTGGGCCGCTTCCGGCTGCAGGTCGACCGACAGACTAAGGCGACCTTCGAAGGCTTCGATGACGCCGAGAAGGCCGGCAAAGCCATCAAGAAGGCCTACCCGGTGGTGCAGGTCTGCGTCTATGACGCGCAGGAAAGCGTGCCGAAGATGCTGGAGTAAAGCGGCCGCCGGCGATGGCTAGTAGCCGCGCCGACGCATCTTCTTGGCCGCCTTGCGGGCCACGTAGCGGGCATCGCGGGCGGCTTTCTGCTCGGCGGCGAGCTGGGCTTCCTGTTCGGCCTTTTCGGCCGCGAGCAGAGCCTCGGCTGCCTCCCGCTCACGTTGCGCCTGCGCTTCGAACTCGGCTAGCCGGGCGGTTTCGGCGGCCAGTTCTGCTTCACGCACTTTCCGGGCGGCTTCGCGTTCGGCCGCGCGCGCCGCGCGTGCCTCACTCAATGCCACTCTTTTGGCGCGCTGCTGTTCGGCGAGGACCGGGTCCTGCGTCACCGCGCGAAACTTCTCCAGCATCGCCTTTTTGACGGCGTCGGCGTTATTGCGACGTTCCAAAACGTCGGGGCTTCGAAAACCGCTCATTCCTGCTCCTGATGGTGGTGATTTGGTCCGCCGCGTATATGGCGCACCGCGGCGCTTTGTTCAACGGCGCGGGCGGCGAATTCACGGGATTAAGCGACAGCGTTGTGGAAGCCTATGCGCGGCGGCCGCTTCCAAAAGATGATCGCGTCAGGCCGCTTCCGGCTCAAAGACTCGGTAACGGTCGCGACCGGCGTGTTTGGCTTTGTAAAGGGCCGCATCGGCATGTTTGATCAGTCCGTCGGCGGTGAGTTCCTCACCGCCAAAGTACGCGAGCCCGATGCTGGCGCTGGCCGGAATCTGGTCCGAACCGAGCCTATAGAGCGCGCGCAATGCTTGAATGAGCTTGTCGACGACAGATCTCGCCATGTCGTGGGAGGCGATATTTTCCAGGATGACGGTGGAACTCGTCGCCGCCAAGCCGCGCCACCGTGTCTGATGCGCGCACGCATTTTAACAGGCGTTGGGAGAATGACTTGAGCAGCTCATCGCCGGCGGCGTGGCCCAAACCGTCGTTGACTTTCTTAAAATGGTCGATGTCGAGGTAGAGCAGCGCCATCGGATTCTTGCTGCGCCGGCAGCGCGTCATTGCCGTTTCGAGGCGATCGTAGAACAGGGCGCGGTTCGGCAACCCGGTCAGGGAATCGTTTTCGGCCCGAAACGTCAGGTATTCCTCCAGCGTCCCGGCGATCGCCAGGGCATCCATCAGACGGCCATGGAGCCGGTTCATTTCGAACAGGAGAACGATGAGCAAGCAACATGCCGCCACAAGCCCGTAAGTACGGCCGGCGTACCAGCCAAGATCGTAGCGCGAAGAAGTAACGACAGCGCTCAACGTCACGTCAAGAATCCATGCAGACATGACCACCATGAGCCACAAATCGATCGCGGTCTTTCTAGGACGGCGCCAGAGCGCGAACAGCGCAAGCGCGCTCAACCCCAGGGCTATTGGGCTGGCGCCGGTCGTAACCAGCAGCGCGTAGTTGCCGCCATCAATGATCTTCGGCAAAAAATCATGACCGGCGGTGGCAAGCCATAACAATATGGCGACGATTGCAACGACTCCGGCGGAGGTGAATGCGATTGCTTTTCCGGTCTGATTTTGGAGATAGACAGAGTACCTGTACGGCTCCGGAAGCAAGCCGTAGGCGATTACGAACAACGGGAAACCGGCATGCCAGAATAGATAGAGCCAGGCAGTCGTCTGATCGTTGACGCCGAGCAAACCGTTTTTGGAAAACACGCCGGGGAAAGACAGAGCGTGCAAAACAATTAATGCCGCACAGAATAGATAACCACAGCCTAATGCCAGCATGCCGCGCGAGCCACGGCGATTGACCCGGCCGAATAACAAGATCGCCGTCACCAGATCGATGATCGCAAGCGCCGATTCGTAACTCGGAATGAATGCTGTAACTTGTGGCAATGGCACGTTTGCAACCGGTAGGGCCCCGGCAAAGGCGAGAATTGAAATCAGCACGACCGCGACGGCGATCTTCATCTCGCCCGCGGTTTCAGGCAGTATGGCGAGGGCTCCACGATCGGTTACCGAGCTTGTCAGGCGAAGGCCTTTAAGCTCAAGCAAAGCCGCTGCCGGGAGTCCGTGGGCCGCCCTCATATTCATGAATGCCAATGGTTGAGAATGACGTTCAGTTAGACCGAAAGCATTAATAGATGAGGGCTTAAGCCGCTAAACTAAAGCGATTGGTGCTTATGTTTCGAAACGCCGAAATGTACCACCGGCCGCTCGCGCCGCGCGCAGCATAACCGGCTCATATCGCGTACATACTTCGATTTTTACCTCCGCCGCTTTGCTTGCCGAAGCGGCGATGGATTGATACCTACTCTTTGCCTTTTCACGGCCGGGCCAGACCCCCGCCATCCGCGTCTTTCAATAAAGTCGAAAATGCCGGCCAAAACGCCTTACTACATCACCACCGCGATCTCTTACCCGAACGGCGCGCCGCATATCGGCCACGCCTACGAGGCGATCGCGACCGACGCCATCGCGCGCTTCATGCGGCTCGACGGCTACGACGTCTATTTCCTCACCGGCACCGACGAGCACGGCCAGAAAATGCAGCAGACGGCCACCCGCGAGGGCCTGACCGCGCGGCAACTGCGCGACCGCAACGTGCCGCTGTTCGAGGCCATGGTGAAGCGCTTGGAGTGCTCGAACGACGACTTCATCCACACCACCGAGGAGCGCCACCACCGCTCGTCGGAGGAAATCTGGCGCCGGATGGAGAAGAATGGCGACATCTATCTCGACAAATATGCCGGCTGGTATTCGGTGCGCGACGAGGCCTATTACGGCGAGGACGAGACCCACCTGAACGAACAGAAGGTGAGGGTGTCGTCCAAGACCGGCACGCCAGTGGAATGGGTGGAGGAGGAGAGTTACTTCTTCCGCCTGTCGGCCTACCAGGACAGACTGCTCAAGCTGTTCGAGCGGCCTAATTACGTGCTGCCGAAGGAGCGGCTCAACGAAGTCGTCAGTTTCGTGCGCGGCGGCCTGCAGGACCTCTCGATATCGCGCACCACCTTCGACTGGGGCATCCGCGTGCCAGGCGCCGACAAGCACATCATGTATGTGTGGGTCGACGCCCTGACCAATTACATCACCGGCGTCGGCTTCCCGGACGACCAGAGCGAGAAGTTCAAGCGCTACTGGCCGGCGGCGCTGCACGTCATCGGCAAGGACATCGTGCGCTTCCACGCGGTCTATTGGCCGGCCTTCCTGATGTCGGCCGGTCTCGAAGTGCCGCAACGCATTTTCTCGCACGGCTTCCTGTTCAACCGCGGGGAGAAGATGTCGAAATCGGTCGGCAATGTGGTCGATCCCTTCACCATGGCGGATGCCTACGGCGTCGATCCGTTGCGCTTTTTCTTCCTGCGCGAGATCCCGTTCGGGCAGGACGGCAATTACAGCCACGAGGCGATCGTCAATCGCATCAACGCCGATCTCGCCAACGACCTCGGCAATCTGGCGCAGCGCTCGCTGTCGATGGTGGCCAAGGCCTTCGGCGGCGTGCTGCCGGAGCCGGGCGCCTTCAGCGACGCCGACAAGACGATACTGGTCGCCGCCGACGCCATGATCGGCATCGCGCGCGAGCACATGAAGACGCAGGCGCTGCACCAGGTGCTTAACGCGGTCTGGGCGGTGGTGGCGGACGCCAACCGCTACTTCGCCTCCGAGGCGCCCTGGGCGCTCGCCAAGACCGATCCGAAGCGGCAAGGGACCGTGCTTTACGTCACCGCAGAAGTGTTGCGATGCGTTTCCATCATGGCTCAGCCGTTTGTGCCGTCCTCGGCCGCGAAACTTCTCGAGCTTCTCGGTGTTCGGCCCGAGGAACGGGGCTTCTACGAGCTTAGCGGCACCAAACGCATAGCTGCCGGCAGCAAGCTGCCGCCGCCGTCGCCCGTGTTCCCGCGTTATGTCCAGCCGGAGGCGAAAGCTTGAAAATGTTGGTGGACAGCCACTGCCACCTGGATTTTCCGGATTTCGCCAGCGAGCTCGACGCCGTGGTGGCGCGGGCGCGCGCCGCCGGCATCCGGCGCATGGTCACGATTTCGACCCGCGTCAAAAAACATGCGCAGGTGCTTGCGATTGCCGAGAAATATCCCGACGTGTTCTGCTCGGTCGGCACCCATCCGCACAACGCGCACGAGGAATTGGATATCGACGCGGAGACGCTGATCGCGCTGGCGCAGCATCCGAGAATCGTGGCGATCGGCGAGGCGGGGCTCGATTATCACTACGACAACAGTCCGCGCGAGGCGCAGGCTACGAGCCTTCGTCAGCATATTGCGGCGGCGCGCGAAACGGGGCTGCCGCTGGTGATCCATGCGCGCGACTGCGACGCCGACATGGCGCGGATTCTGGAAAATGAAAGCGGGAAGGGTGCCTTCCCGGCCATTCTGCATTGTTTCACCGGCGGCCGCGACTTGGCGATGCGCGCCATCGCCTTAGGCCACTACGTCTCGTTCACCGGCATCCTTACCTTCAAGAACTCGCAAAACTTGCGCGACATCGCGCGCGAGCTTCCGGCCGACCGCATTCTGGTCGAGACCGACGCGCCTTATCTGGCGCCGCTGCCGTATCGCGGCAAACGCAACGAGCCGGCTTTCGTCGTAGAAACCGCTAAAGTTTTAGCGGAAACCCGTGGCGTGACGGCGGACGAAATCGCGAGCCAGACGACGGAGAATTTCTTCCGGTTGTTCAGCAAAGTGCCACGCCAATTGGCCGACGCCGCATGACGCTTAAGTTCACCATCCTCGGCTGCGGCTCGTCCATGGGCGTGCCGCGTGTCGCGCTCGGCTGGGGCTCCTGCGATCCGAACAATCCAAGGAACCGCCGGCGGCGCTGCAGCTTGCTGGTCGAGCGCGCCGGCGCGAACGGCGGCACGCGTGTCCTGGTCGACTGCACGCCCGACTGCCGCGAGCAATTGCTCGAGGCGCAGGTCGATTGGCTCGACGGCGTACTGATTACCCACGAGCATGCCGACCACACCCACGGCATCGACGATCTGCGTCCGCTGTTCGTGCATAAGCGGCGCCGCGTGGACGTCTATCTCGACGAGGCGACGTCGCGCGCCATGCACGCCCGCTTCGGCTATTGTTTCATGACGCCGCCCGGCAGCGAGTATCCGCCGATCGTGACCGAGCACCGGCTGGCGCCTGGCCACGTGGTCACCGTCGACGGGCAAGGTGGCGCGATCGCCGCGCTGCCCATCCTGCAAGACCACGGCGATATCCCATCTCTCGGCTTCCGCTTCGGCAATGTGGCCTATTCCGCCGATATCAAGAGTCTGCCTGCGGGCAGCCTGGCGGCGATGGCAGGGCTTGACCTGTGGATCGTGGATGCCCTGCGTAAGCCGCCGCACCCAAGCCATTTCAATCTCGATGAAGCGCTGGAGTGGATTGCGCGCGTGAAGCCAAAGCGGGCGATCCTGACCAATCTGCACAGCGATATGGATTACGCGTCACTGGGGGCCAGCCTGCCATCCGGCGTCGAGCCGGGCTATGACGGGATGACCTTCGCTGCGTAAATTGAGTTATCAGCTTCCGGCTCTATCTCCTTGATATAGATAGAGGCTTCTAAAGGCCCTAAAATACTGGTTTTGGATATTCCATAATATGTCTTATGCGAATCACGCGTCAATAGTCGCAGCATGGGGCGGGCTTTGTTACGGTCGGTTTCTCCAGCCGCAGCGAGCCTCGCGCCCATGAAGCCATCCCGCGACATTGCCCGGCTAATCGAGATCATGGCGGCCTTGCGCACGCCCGGCAGCGGCTGCCCGTGGGACCTTGAGCAGACGTTCCGGACGATTGCGCCCTATACGCTGGAGGAAGCCTACGAGGTCGCCGATGCCATCGCCCGCGGCGATCTCGCCGACCTTAAGGACGAACTCGGCGACCTTCTGCTCCAGGTCGCCTTTCATGCCCGGATGGCCGAGGAACAAGGTTCCTTCGATTTCGGCGACGTGGTCGAGACTGTCACCGCCAAATTGGTGCGACGCCATCCGCATGTCTTCGCGGAGGCCGACGGCCGCACCGCCGAGGCGGTCAAAGGGCTGTGGGAGCGCATCAAGGCGCAAGAGCGAGCCGAAGCGAAGGCCGATCACGGCGAGGCTAAGCCGAGCGGCGCTCTGGCCGGGGTGCCGGTCAACCTGCCCGCGTTAACTCGCGCCCTGAAGCTGCAGGACAAAGCCGGCCGCGTCGGCTTCGACTGGAACGATCCGCGCGCCGTTCTCGCCAAAATCCGCGAGGAAGCCGACGAAATCGAAGCCGAGCTCGATGGTCCCGACAGATCCAAAGCGGCGACCGAAGTTGGCGATCTTCTGTTCGCGGTGGTCAACCTCGCCCGCCATCTAGCCGCCGATCCGGAAGATGTTCTACGGCAAACCAACCTGAAGTTCGAACGCCGTTTCGCGGCGATCGAACGCGCTTTGGGCGCGCGCGGCAAGGCCCCCAAAGACGCCACGCTGGCCGAGATGGATGCGCTCTGGGACGAGGCGAAGGCGGCCGAGAAAGCCGCCTCCGCCGAAAGGTAAAGCTCCCGCCCCTAGGCGGTGGCCACCGCCACGCTCGATGGATGCGATGCCGTGCCCTGGATCGCGGCCGCCGATGCGGCGCTCACCAACGCGGCAAACACCACATAGGCGCAGAGATACCAGGGCTGATTGCCGTTGGCGGCGATCAGATAGGTGGCGACGATCGGGGTAATGCCCGACGCGAAGATTCCGGAGAACTGATACACGAACGAGATGCCGGTATAGCGTACGCGGGCATCGAACAGATCGCAGAACAGCGCGGCTTCGGGCCCGTAGCACATCGCATAGACGAGCCCAAACGGGATCACCATGCCGATGAAGATGGCGACGATATTGCCGCCGCTCATCAACCAGAACGCCGGAAACACCGAGATGGCCAGCAGGATCGAGCCGATGGCGTAGGTCTTGCCCCTGCCCCACTTGTCGGAAAGATGACCGAACAGCGGGATGAACGCGATCATCACCAACGCCGAGGCGAAGACGCCCCATAGCGCGGTCGTGCGATTGATGTGCACCGTGTTGACGAGGTAGGCGATGCTGAACACGGCGAACACGTTGAAGAACACGCCGTCGATATAGCGCGCGCCCATGCCGAGCAAGATATTGCGAGGATATTCCCGCAGCATGCTCATGAACGGAATGCGTACCTCCTGCCCTTGCGCTTTCAGCCGGGTGAATTCCGGCGTCTCCATGATGCGCAAGCGAATGTAGAGGCCGACGATCACCAGCACGATGCTGATCAAGAATCCGACGCGCCAACCCCAGGCGAGGAACTGATCCTCGGGCAGGCTCGACGCCAGAGCGACGATGCCGGCGCTCAGACACAGTCCGATCGACAATCCAATCTGTGGGAAGCTCGCGTACAGCCCGCGCTTGTCTTCGGTCGCGTATTCATAGGTCATCGAGACTGCCCCGCCCCACTCACCGCCGAGGCCGATGCCTTGCAGCACGCGTAGCACCAGCAGCAGGATCGGCGCGGCAACGCCGATCTGCTGATAGGTCGGCAACAGGCCGATCAGGACCGTGGCGACGCCCATCACCATCAATGTTAGCACCAGCATACTCTTGCGACCGATGCGGTCGCCAAAATGACCGAAAATCACGCCGCCGAGCGGACGCGCCAGAAAGCCGACCGCGAAGGTCGTGTAGGCAAGCAGGATCGAGATCAGCGGATCTTTGGCGGGGAAATAGAGCTTGTTGAACACGATGCCGGCGACGGTGCCGTAGAGGAAGAAATCGTACCACTCGATGGTGGCGCCGATCAGACTGGCAGCGACGACACGCCTCAGATCGCGATCCGATAAGGTTGAGCTTGCCATGACGTTCTCCCTAGATGTTGTTCTTCGTTATCTTCCAAGATCATGTCGGCGGCCTTTTCCGCGATCATCATCGCGGGAACGTTGGTGTTTCCGGAAACGAGCGTCGGCATGATGGAACAGTCGACCACCCACAGGCCGGCGACACCGCGCACGCGCAGGCGCGGGTCGACGACGGCGTCTTCGTCCGAGCCCATGCGGCAGGTTCCAGAGGGGTGGAAAATGGTGGCACCGTTGCGGCGAGCAAAATCGAGCACCTCGCCCTCCGTGCGCACACCGGGGCTAGGCGTTACTTCCGCCTCAACAAGATCGGCGAGCGGTGGGGTCCCCGCGAGCTTGCGCGCGAAACCGATGCACTGCACGGCGTAGTCACGGTCGGTCGCGGTCGCCAAATAGTTGGCAAAAATGCGCGGCCGCGCCATCGGATCGGATGAGGCCAAGGCGATGTGGCCGCGGCTTTCCGGGCGCAATTGGCAGACCGAGAGCGTGAAACCCGGGAAATCGTGCACTTTGCCGCCGGCGATGTCGGCGCTGAGCGTGGCGACGTGAAACTGGATGTCGGGCGTCTTCGCATTCGCCATCAGGCGCGCGAACATCCCGCCTTGATTGATACCGACGGCGAGCGCGCCGGTGCGGAACAGCAGCCATTCCAGACCGAGCTTGGCGCGGCCCCAGAGCGTGCGTAGCGCGTCGTTCGTCGTGATCGCCTTCGCGCATCGATAGATCAGGCGGAACTGCAAATGGTCCTGCAGATTTTGTCCGACCGATGACCGGTCGATCAGAACCGGCACGTCGTGTTCCTGCAAATGCTTGGCCGGTCCGATGCCCGACAGCATTAAGAGCTGCGGCGATTGGATGGCACCCGCCGACAAAATCACGCCGCGGCGCGCCTTGACGACGCGGGTTGTCTCGCCGGTACGGCAAGCAACACCGATGGCCTGCCTGCCATCGAACAGGATGCGCAGGACCTGCGTGTCGGTGAGCACGCTGACATTGGCACGCTTTGTGGCGGCCCTTAGATAGGCGTCCGCCGCGGACATACGCCAGCCGTTGCGGGTGGTGAGCTGGAAGTACCCCGCGCCTTCCTGCGCGCGGCCGTTAAAATCCTCCGTGCGCGCCACGCCATTCGCCTCACCCGCGGCGATAAAGGCTTCGATCAATTCGTGGCGGCGGCCGATGCTTGAAACGGGCAACGGACCGCTGCTGCCATGCAATTGGTCGCCGGCAAGGTCGGGATTGCTTTCGATCTTGATGAAATATGGCCGTACCTCGTTCCACGACCAGCCGCTGGCGCCGTTGCGTGCCCAGCGGTCGTAGTCCTCATGCTG
>Ga0182024_10021507_pt1 | contig 11705 bp, 10 predicted proteins | sample P32metaG_FD_120480 | JGI IMG/M metagenome (GOLD analysis project Ga0182024, IMG submission 120480) | Permafrost microbial communities from Stordalen Mire, Sweden - P3-2 metaG (Illumina Assembly) | ecosystem: Environmental > Terrestrial > Soil > Wetlands > Permafrost | place: Sweden: Stordalen... | reverse complement strand
CCGTTCCATCGCCGCATCCACGTGCTCGCGATACCGCAGAATTTCCTCTAGCCCAGGCCGGGAAAACGACGATCTCAGCCGCTTTTCAGGAAATGCCGAGAAACCTTCGTAATAGCTGTTGAATAGCCAGGGAAAGTCCTGGTTAAAGAGCCTGTAGCCGGGCAGAAACTCCCGAAGCACAAACGACTCGAAGAACCATGTGGTGTGCGCCACGTGCCACTTGGCCGGCGAGGCCTCCGGGCAGGACTGCACCATCATGTCCTCCGGTGTTAGCGGCTCACAAAGAGCGATCGTGCTGCGCCGCACATCATTGAATCGGTTGAGAATCGCCGCGACTGGGATTGCCAAACTGGACTTGGAAATTGTGGTTGTGCTCACCGCCAGCCCTCCCGCACCCGCTGAGTGTATGAGTGTAGACCATTTCGATGCGATTCATCGTTATTTTGGCTTCTTTTCCTGCGGTGAACGGCAGCCCCACAAATACCAAACTGCGCACCATCCGTCCCATCACCATGGGACGCATTACTCGCAACAGACGTTAAATGGTTCGCTCCAGAATTCGAGAAAGGGCTTTGGGACTGGCATTTGACTTTAAATGGTGCTTTAATTTCTGCGGAAGATTTGCAGGATTTTTCGTCCCCTCGCGCCAGAGCAGGAGGGAGTATGAACGCCGTGTTCAAGCCAAACCGATTGATCCTGTTTACAACTCTGTTTGCACTCTCATTTGCAATTCCTCGTAATTTACCGGCCCAGGCGCCCTCGCAGGCAAATGCACCAGCCCAGGCCCCCGCCGCCGTTCCTCCCGCCGGTGAACCCGCGACAGCTGCCACAAAACAGCCGACCGACGAAGAAATTGGCGACTCGCTTACCGGCCACCAGCGCTACCAGGCCGCCATTGCCGCATATGCCAAATCGCCCGAGATGACAGCCGACATCTGGAACAAGATGGGCATTGACTACCAGATGATGTTCAACTCCAAAGACGCCGCCCGGTGTTACAAGGAATCGCTAAAGCTCGAGCCGCGCAACCCCCAGGTTCTGAACAATCTGGGCACCGTCTTCGCATCAACCAAGGACTACAGCTCAGCCGAACGCTTGTATCGTAAGGCACTCAAGCTCGACCCCCATTCCGCGCTCATTCTCAAGAATCTCGGCACTAACCTATTAGCCGAACACAGGTACGACAAGGGCTGGGCGGCCTACCAGCAGGCATTGGCCATTGATCCGCATATCTTTTCCGATAACGACTCTCCATCGGTTCAGGATCCGTCTTCTGTTCAGGAACGTGGCGCGATGAACTATTACATGGCGGCGGGTTGCGCCCGCGCCGGATACGCCGATTGCGCCCTTCAGTATCTGCGCATGGCGCTTGACGAGGGCTTTACCACTCGCAAGAAGGTCGCGAACGACAGCGAGTTTGCCAGCCTGCACGACAATCCCGCCTTCAAAAAGCTGCTTGAAGAGCAGCAGCAGCGCACACAGTAAGCCGCACTCGCTCAGGCAGTATCGTCGACTCCCGCCGCGTCTCATGCGTCTATCTGATAGGCCGGCGTTTTATGCCAATCTGGCCGCCTGCCTGGGAGACTTGATGAATATTCGCTTTTTGTCCACAATCGTTGTCGCCATAGCATTCACTGCCGCAGCCAATTCTCAAAACTCCGGAGCCGCGGCTCAAAATTCCAGCCCCGCGGCTCAGGATTCCGGTTCTGCGCCGCCATCCGCACAAAGCGCGAGCCCAAATGCGGGCCAGAATGGGGACGCGGGTTCAGGCGGTGGCCACGGGCAGCGCGGGGGCCGAGGGGGCTATGGCGGCGGAATGGGCGGGGGCGCAGGAATGATGGGCCGCGGTTTGATGGGCACCGTGACTGAAGTTGCGGCCGACCATTACACCATCAAGACTGAGGCGGGCGGCAACTACGTCGTCCATTTCACGGCAGACACGCGCATCTTCAAGCAGGTGGCCGAAACGCGGGCGGGCGGAGACGCAGGGAACGGCGCAGGCGAAGGCCAGAACGCCGGACAGGGTCCGGGCGGCGGCCGCGGCGGAATGGGTCGCGGCTACGGTGGCGGCAATCCTCCGCAGCAGATCAAGCCGAATGACATTAAAGTCGGCGACGCCATTAGCGTGATGGGCGATGTGGATGCGACCGCGAAATCCGTGGCCGCAAATCGAATTGCACAACTCGATCCCGCAGTCGTCCAGCAGATTCACACGATGGAGGCCAACTTCGGCAAGACCTGGCTGATGGGAAAGGTCACGGCCATTGACGGCACAAAGATCACGCTGACAGGAGTGCTCGACAATGCTCCTTACTCCGTTGTCGCCGACGAGAATACGTCGTTCCGCAAGCGCCGCGACCCCATCACCCTCGCAGACATCCAGGTCGGAGATACCGTGCGCACGGATGGCGCTGTAAAGGATGGAGTGTTTACCGCAACAAACGTGAATGTCTTTGGCGGATCGGGCGGCGAGACGCCTTCGGTTCCACGCAGCGGGGCACCACAAGCTCCGCAAGGCGCGCCTGCCCAAAACTCGCCGCCGCAATAAGTAATTTCCATTCGACGAATTGCAGCGTCCACGCGCCGGTCTTGGGCAATGCTCGTTGTCAGAACTCGCCGGCGGCCTGGGAATCAACCGCGTAAAAGCTCAATGCGGCATCGCCTTGTTCGAGCACGCGAGTTCGTTTCAGGCTTCCATACTGTTCGTCGAGAGACTGTTTGCGCCGGTGCTCAGCGACAACCACCGCGCCCGGCGCGAGGATTCCCTGAGCCGCCCCGCCCAGACAGTCCAGCGTGATTGCATACTCTTTTGCATCTTCGTATGGAGGATCGAGAAACACTACGTCGTAGCGTTCCGGTTTTGGACTGGCTGGTTTTGGATCAGCTGATTTTGGATCACGCGGGCTGGCCGATTTCAGAAACGCGGTCACGCTTTTTGCATGAGCGCGAACACCGCTGCTGATTCCGAGCCGCTCCAGATTGGCATTGAGGATTCTCAAGGCCGCCGGCGCACGCTCAACAAACGTCACGCGCGTAGCGCCTCGGCTGATCGCCTCCAGCCCGACCGCGCCAGAGCCTGCATACAGATCGAGAAAAGCCGCGCCCTGAATGCGCGGCGTGAGCACGTTGAAGAGCGTCTCGCGCAGGCGATCGCTGGTGGGCCGGGTACTCATTCCCGGCGGGGCCGCTAGTGTGCGGGAGCGAAAGGTTCCTGCAATGATGCGCATCGCCAACCAGCATAACGGAAGTGCCTTTGGCCTCCGGCACTTCCGCGCCGAATCGCGTACCGGAACCACGGGTCTCGGTCCGTCGGGGTCCGCCGCGCCTCCGTCGCGAAAACCTGGCGGCAGCTTTCCGGGTCGCCTGCCACTACAATCGGTGTATGCGTGGCTGGTCAATCCCGCTGGGCCGATGGATGGGCGTGGAGATGCGCGTCCACATCTTCTTCCCTCTGCTGGTGCTGGTGCTGTTTGCCATCAGCGGCGCTGATGGTTGGCCGCGTGCGCTGGCGCTCTTTCTTCTTCTAATAACGGCTGTGCTCGTCCGTGAAACCGCGCGCCTCATCGTCGCCGCGTGGCTCGGCCTGCGCCTTCGCGCCGTGCTTCTGCTGCCCATCGGCGGCCTCTTTGCCTACGCAAATCCTGAGAGCCAGGAGATCGCCAATAGCGGCAGCGGGCAGTTTATTCTGGCCGCAGCTGGGCCGCTGGCCAATCTGAATGCCGCGCTCATCGTTGCCGGCATCATCTTAGGCGTCAGCCCGGATGTGCGGCTTTTCGATCATCCCTTCATTACCGCAGGCCATTTGTTGCGCAGCATGGTGTGGATGCAGGCATCGCTCGGCGCACTGCATTTGTTCCCCGCCTATCCTCTCGATTGCGGCCGCCTCATGCGCAACAGTTTTGCGCGGACCCACGGGACAGCTCCCGCGGGACGCGCCGTCTCCGGCCTGGGCCAGGTGCTCGCGCTGGCTGCCATTCTCGGCGGCATGCTTGCGCAGGAGCCGTGGCTCATTCTCGCCGGCTTCTTCATCATGATCGGCGCGCAGATTGAAGATCAGGGAGTCTTCTTCCAGTCCGTCGTTGACACTGTGCGCATGCGCGAGGTGATGCTCACTGACTTTGCCACGCTCTCGCCCTCTGACACACTTGCCGACGCGCTCTACCGCTGCGTGCATTCGCTTCAAGAAGACTTTCCCGTGGTGCGCGGTCCGCAGTTGGTCGGAATTGTCTCTCGCCAGCGCATTCTGGACGCTCTGCGCAATGACGGCAACGGCTATGTGCAGTCCGTCATGTCGCGCGCGTTTCAGGTGGCGCGGCCTGAGGACACGCTCGGCACCACGATTCGTCGCCTCACAGCGGGCCATGGTTTGGCGCTCATTCCCGTGACTGAAAGCGGGCGCGTGGTGGGCATTGTCAGCGTGCAGAATCTGATGAGCTCGATGTCGCTGCTCGCCGAGCAGCGCCGCATCGAGCGCCAGGAAGCAGAGAACTAGAGAGGCAGTTCACAGTTCGTAGTTCACAGAGATGGTCGAACGATCCCGCGAACTAAGAGCTGCACAAGGCTGCTCAATCCCCTAGTATTTTGACAGCCAATTATGCCCGCCGAAAACTCACTCCTCGCTCCCGGCCTATATCTCGTTGCCACTCCCATTGGCAACCTGGGCGACATTACGTTGCGCGCGCTTGAAGTGCTGCGCGGTGTCGACCGCATCGCCTGCGAAGACACGCGACAGACGCAAAAGCTACTGAACCATTTTGAAATTTCCAAACCCACTGTCAGTTATCACCAACACAACGAACACACGCGTGCCACGGAACTGATCCAAGACATAAAGGGCGGGACCGCCATCGCTCTCGTCTCCGACGCAGGAACGCCGGGAGTGAGCGACCCCGGATCGTGGCTGGTGCGCGAGGCCATCGCCGCAGGAGTGCAAGTCTTTCCTATTCCCGGGGCCAATGCCGCTGTCAGCGCGCTGATCGCTTCAGGATTGCCCGCCGACGAGTTCGAGTTTCTCGGATTTTTGCCAGAGAAAGCCGGCGCGCGCCGCACGAGACTCGAAAATCTCGCCGCCCATCCGGGCGAAACCGCGCGGACTTTGATTTTTAATGAGGCGCCGCACCGCCTGCTCGACACACTCGCCGATTTCGAGTCGGTTTTTGGGCCACAGCTTCGCGTCGTAGTGGCCCGTGAGCTGACCAAGATTCATGAAGAGTTTCTTCGTGGCTCCGTTGCCGAGGTGCGCCATGAACTCGCAGGGCGCGATCGTATTCGCGGAGAAATCACTCTGCTCGTCGAAGTACCCGCGCAATCTCCTTCGCCCGGCAACGCGCCCGGAGCGCCTCACGAATCGATCGCCTCGCGAGTTGCCCGTATGCAGGCCGAAAGCGGCATCGACGAAAAAGAGGCACTCAAGCGCCTGGCGCGTGAGCTGGGCCAGTCAAAAAGCGAAGTGTATCGCGAGCTTCAGCGCGAGCGCGCAAAAAGGCGCTAGGAGTTCGTCCTGGCCGTGTTCTGTTTTTACTAAACCTTCGGCGGCTGTCTTTACGCCTTCGCCACCTCGACCAGGGTCGAGTAAAACGTCGCTCCGCGGCCGATGTCGGTGAGCCGCTCGCTCGTGAGCGCGTTGATGTTCGCGCCGCCGGGGCTCAGCTTGGCCCAATCGAGGCGTGCCGCAACTACGCCGGCCGGGAGGCTCGCGTTCAGCATTGCCGTCAGCTCCAGCGAACCGCGATCGTTGAAGACGCGCACGAGTTCTCCCTCCACGACCCCGCGCGATTCGGCGTCAGTCGGATGCATTTCGATTCGATGGCTGGTCCGTGCTTCCATCTTGCGATGGCCCGGCAAATTCGCGAAGGTCGAATTCATATAGTTGTCGCTCTTGCGGGCAAGCAGCTCCAGCGGATACTTTGTCGCTCTCTCATTCCAACGGGACTCAACCGAAGGATGAAAGCCTGGAAGGCCGTCCTGGCCCGCAGCGGCCAGCGTCTCCGAGAAAAATTCGACTTTGCCGGAAGGTGTTGGCACCGAGCCGGAAGTATAGGGCAAAAACGGCCGCTTCTCGGGATCGGAATAAAACGCTAGCGGAATGTGTCCCTCGCGTTCCAGATCCTCCATCGTGACGTGCTCCATGTTCGCGTTCTTTGAGTGGCCGTCGGCGCCGATCGCAAGCGCCTGCCTGATCATCTCCTCCGGCGTGTCGCGGAAGCAGGCTTCAGTGAATCCCATGCGCTGCGCAAGCTGACCGAAGAGCCACGCGTTTGGCCGCGCTTCGCCCGGCGGCTTAATTGCTTGTTTTGAAAGCTGCACGAAGTAGTGGCCGTACGCGCCCTGCACATCGGTGTGTTCGAGAAACGTAGTCGCAGGCAGAATGTAGTCGGCGTAGTCAGTGGTGTCGGTAAAGAACTGTTCATGAACCACCGTAAAAAGATCGTCACGCATCATTCCGCGACAAACTGCGTTGTGATTCGGAGCCACTGCGCCCGGATTCGAGTTGTACACAAACAGCGCCTTCACTGCTGGGCCGTCTTCGGCGTGCGAGCCAAGCTCGGTGAGTGCGCGGCCGAGCTCCGACATATTCACCACGCGCGCAAGCCTTCCGATTGGCGAGGCCAGCGCCAGATCGGGCCGCTCGAGAGCCTGCTTGTTCCACTGAAACGCGCCCGATGTCGAAAGTTGTCCGCCGCCTCCGCGATGCTTCCACGCGCCGGTGAGTGCGGGCAGCATGGCGATGGCGCGCACTGCCGTGCCGCCGTTTTCGGATCGCTGCACGCCGTAGTTCAGCCGCAGCATCGCGGGCCGCGTTGTCGCGTACTCGCGCGCAAGTTGCTCGATGTCGGCCGCGGTCATGCCTGTCCACGCGGCGACGCGCTCCGGCGTGTACTCGCGAGCGCGCTCGGCTAGTCGCTCGAAGCCGTGGGTCATTTCAGAAATGTAGGCGCGGTCTTCAAGGCCCTCATCTAGAATCACGCGCATCATGCCCAGCGCCAGCGCCGCGTCGGTTCCGGGACGGATGGCAATGTGCCAGTCGGCCACTGCAGCAGTGCGCGTGCGATAAGGATCGATCACGATCAGCCGCGCCCCCTTGTGCCGCGCCTCCTCGACAAACGGCCAAAGGTGAATGTTGTTGCCGTGAATGTTCGCGCCCCACGCGAGGACGAGCCTCGCCAGCCGCACATCCTCCGTGGGCGTGCCGTACTTCTTGCCGTAGACGAGGTTCCACGCCTGGCCGCCGGCCTCAGAACAAATAGTGCGATCCAGCTGGCTCGCGCCCATTCGATGAAAGAAGCGGCGATCCATCGATCCATAGCCGAGCACGCCGATGGTGCCGGCGTAGCTGTACGGCAGAATCGACTCTGGCCCGTAGTTCTCGCTGATCTGCGTGAGCCGCTCGGCAATTGCGTCCAGCGCTTCGTCCCAACTCACGCGCTCGAAGGATTCGTGCTCGCTTCCGCGTTGCAAGGGCCCCTTCGGCGCGCCGGATTTGCGGCGCAGTGGATACAGAATCCGGTCGGGCGCGTAGACGCGATCGAGATATTTGGCCACCTTGCCACAAAGGAAGCCTCGCGTAACCGGCTGCGATGGGTCGCCCTCCACTTTAACCGCGCGGCCTTCTTCGTTGACCGTCACCAGCACCGCGCAAGAGTCCGGACAGTCGTGCGAGCAGACCGTGTGAACAATGCGGAATGGGGCGGAAGTAGCCATGGCGTCATTGTAAGCTGAACACGGATTCTGCTCGCACAGCCTCGATGTACACTGGACACGCAATGGATTGCGTATTTTGCAAAATCGCCGCCGGAGAGATTCCTTCAACCGCCGTATATCAGGATGAGCTGGCGTACGCATTCGGAGATATCAGTCCCAAAGCGCCGGTACATATCCTCATCATTCCGCGCGAACACATCGGATCGCTCGCTGAGGCGGGTGCCGAGAGACGCGCTCTGCTGGGACACCTGATGGGCGTGGCGGGGAAAATTGCCAGGCAAAAGGGCCTCGCGAAGGGCTACCGCGTTGTGGTGAACACGGGCGACGACGGCGGCCAGACTGTCGAGCATCTCCACTTGCACTTGATGGGCGGCCGGCAGATGACCTGGCCACCGGGATAAAGGCAGGGACCGAAAGAGAAGTCATGGAAGACAAAAAGGGCACGCAATAACGGCGCGCCCTACTTTTTTGCTCCCTTGATGTTCTTGTTCCTTTGGTGCCTACGTCGCTGTCTCTTAGAACACGGGCTGCTGCGAGACTTCCTCTTCTTCTTCCACGCCGTAGCGGCGCAGCAGAATGGGCAGGCTCTGCGAGAAGGCTGACCGCGGCATCACCGAGTCGCATCCGGCTTCGACGGCCTTCATCTTTAAATCTCCCTGCAGATGATTCAGGAAGCCGATGATCGAGACAGCTTTTTTGAATTTCGACTTGAATTTGGGAATGAGTGTCATGGGCTTGGCGTTCAGATTGTTCAGGTCGAAGACCAAGAGCGCGGGCTTTTCGTTTTCCGGCGCTTCGCAAATGCGGGTGACTGCGTCTTTGTTCTCGCCCTTGATGAACTCGACCTTGACGCCCAGTTTGCGAGCCGTCTCCTGAATTTTGGCGAGGAAGAAAAGATCCTCGATGAAACAGAAGATGCGGGTAGGAGCGTCTGCACGGATGGGAGCCGGCGGCTGCCCGGAATAAACATCGGGATAGTATCCGCTGCTATGGCCATTGCCCGCAGTGGGGATGGTTGAGGGCGGACCGTCGGCCACATTGCCGTTGGCCACGCGATAACTGTGGTCCATGGGGCCAACAAACGCGCGCGGACCCTTCTGGCGTCCCCTGCGCTTGCCTTGCGACGAGCCGCCGATGCTGTTGCCTGGCTGCGCCGGGGGAGCCGAGCTCTTCTGGAAGAATTTCTTCTTCTTGCGGCCTTGGTGCTGGTGGACCGGACGGTGCTGCATGGGTTGCGAAGAATGCGGCGACTGCGGCTGCGCGTTCGTCCGCTCTGGCGTCTGCCCCTGCGGCTGTTGAGGTTGCGCCCCAGCTTGTTGGCTGGACTTGTTCTTGCGGCGACGGCGACGGCGCCGATGCCCATGCGACTGCGCCTGACCATTGTCAGGAGGAGGCCCCTGTTCTGTCGGGGGCTGCGTCGGTTCTATTGTCATGATGCTTATGCTTCCTGCGGCTTGCTTTCTTGAGTATTGAGTTGCGATTTTTAACCTGGTTACGCTGCTGCGTGGCCCTGTGCAAATGCTCCCCGGATTCTTGCGGAAAGCGGAGCAGATGGGATCGTCAACTGCACAATTACTAAAATGGCGCGACCGCTACTTTACCTGCGAGGAAGTGCTGCGCGATCGGTTCTCAAACCAGCCCAACGCCTCAGCTTCTTTGTATCCAACCCTTGAGCCTCTGTGAGAATGCTATTGCCGCTTCATACGCCGGAGTTGTCAATCGACTGCATCCGACAGCCGGACGTTACCCGGCACAGCCTCTGCTTTTCTCGGAGAATGCCCTTTCCTATGTGAGCCTTCGTCACGCACAGCTTGATCGCAATCAGACCGCCGGACGATGTTTTTCTGGCTCTGCGGCGAACACGCTCTACCCAAAACCCGGGGTGGCCTGCGTCAGCCGCTTGATAGGCAACTCCGATAGTACAGGGAAGGCTACCCACTGGCAAGTAGGCCTTTGGGGAGGAACCGCCTTTGGTAATAAGCCCGGCGAACTCAGGACACTGGCGCAAAGTGACGTTTGGTATCGATCGAGAAAAGCGATGACGTACGAAACGCCACTCTTGAGAGAGTGGCGCCCGGTTTTTCGCTGGTCACTGGCCTCCCAGTGAGTTGAGCAGCGGGGACTCTTTCCTCCGCTTTAGTTGCAGGCTTCCCGGCTGGCTCTTCCCTTTTTCTCAGGGTCGCTCCCAGTGGATCGCTGTGGGCGGTTGCTCTGCCGGGTGCCCGGTGCTGATCAGCTTGCTCGATGTTGAGTTGACTTGAGCAGCCGTACATCACTGGCACTAATAACATAGCAATCTGAGTACCGTTAACAACATTCTTTGTTTCCAATGAGTTAAGCTGAATTTGACAGCCGGTTGTCTGGATTCTGGAAGCTAAAAGGCGAAAATTCTTCAAAAATGCGTAGGGGCGCCTTTTCGCGCCGCGGGAAAGTAGGCGGATAAACTTCGCCCTGGCCTCGCGTTGGGCTGCCATTGCGCCGAGATCAGCGCTGGCATTTGGGGCAGAAGTGGGTTCCGCGCCCGGCGACCACGACACGGCGAATCGGCGTTTGGCAGCGGCGGCAGGGTTCGCCAGTGCGCAAGTAGACGCAATGTTCGAGTTGAAAAAAACCACGTTCGCCATCGGCGCCAACATAGTCGGAGACCGAGGAGCCTCCCAGCCGAATTGCGTGCGCCAGGATTTCGCGCAATGCCAGCCGCAGGCGGTCGAGCTCGGCGCGGGCGACGCGGTTGGCGCGACGGCGCGGGCGAATTCCAGCATGAAAAAGGCTTTCATCGGCGTAGATGTTTCCTACGCCAGCAAGCAATGTCTGGTTTAGCAGTGCGGCCTTGATGTATAGGCGACGGTTACGGAAGAGCGCGGCGAATTGATCCGGGCCAATGGTGAGTGGTTCATCCCCCGGCGCACCGAATGCCGCTCCGCGACGAAGATCGCGGAACTCAAGCCGGCCGAATCTACGTGGATCGACAAAGCGCAACTCCCGGCCGCTGGCCAGGGTGAGGCGCGCGTGAGTGTGTGGAGCAACGGGAGCTTCGGCCGTAATAACGAGCAGCCGCCCGGTCATGCCGAGATGGACGATCCACTGTGAGTCTGGCGAGTGCGCTTCGCGTTCGCGTGCGTCTGGCGTGCCGGCGTCGGGCTTGGCGTTAGATGAACTTAGTTCGCAGACGATGTGCTTACCGGTGCGGTGAACAGAAAGAATGGTGCGGCCCACGAGCTCTTTGGCCTGGCGGGCGCGCGGCGTCTTGAAGGGCTGAGGATGACGGCTAAACCAGACGTGCAAAATGCGGTCGCCGCGAACTCGTTTATCGACGCCGCGAGCGATCGTCTCTACCTCAGGCAGTTCCGGCATCGGCTTATTGTAGAAGATTGCGATCGTGGCGGCGCGCCAGCCACGACGATGTTGCGATGAGGCGCGAGACACTACACTGAGTTCAACTCATGATCGCGACCGATCCCGTTTCCGACAACGCAACCGACACAATCGCCGCTATCTCTACGCCACCGGGGCGGGGCGGCATCGGGATCGTGCGCCTGAGCGGACCGCAAGCAGCATCGATTGCGGCGCAACTGGCGCGGCCGCATCAGCCGCTCGAGCACGCGCGTGCGCGATTGGCAGATGTGATCGATACACAAGAATCCGCGGGCGCCACACAAGAGGCCGCAGGCGCTTTGCGGGACGCGGAAGACGCCGATAATCCGCACACCGATTTCAGGATTATTGATGAGGCGCTGGTGACTTTTTACGGCGCGCCGAATTCGTACACGGCAGAGGATCTGGTTGAGATTGCAGCGCACGGTTCGCCGGTTGTGCTGGAATTACTGTTGCGCCGCGCACTCGAACTTGGTGCGCGGCTTGCCGAGCCGGGGGAGTTCACCCAGCGCGCGTTTCTGGCCGGGCGACTTGATTTGACGCAGGCTGAAGCGGTTCGCGACCTGATCGATGCGCAAACCCTGACGCAGGCGCGCCAGGCCGCGAGCCAGATGGGCGGCGCGCTCAGT
>Ga0182024_10021506_pt1 | contig 11706 bp, 8 predicted proteins | sample P32metaG_FD_120480 | JGI IMG/M metagenome (GOLD analysis project Ga0182024, IMG submission 120480) | Permafrost microbial communities from Stordalen Mire, Sweden - P3-2 metaG (Illumina Assembly) | ecosystem: Environmental > Terrestrial > Soil > Wetlands > Permafrost | place: Sweden: Stordalen... | reverse complement strand
GTGCCCATCAGCCCGACCAGCGGTGCCAGCGTCTCGATCCTCAAGACCGTCTCCAATGCCACGCCCCCGGACGGCACCGACGTCACCTACTCGCTGAAGCTCACCAACGCCGGCCCGGACGCCGCTACCGGCGTCGTCGTGAGCGACCCCCTCCCCGCAGGGCTCGTATGCCTCAGCGACTCCGCCCCGGCCGGCACGAGCATCAGCGGATGTGGGGCGACGATCACCTGGACCGTCGGGACCATGGCGAACGGGGCCGTTCTCACGGCCGCCATCACCGTGCAGGTGAACGCCGCCTCGGGCACGATCACGAACACCGCCACCGAGTCCCAGTCGAACCCCAACCCGAGCGGTCAGCAGAGCTCGTCCGTTCCCATCACCCCGACCACGGGCGCCAACGTCTCGATACTCAAGACCGTCTCGAACGCCACGCCGGCCGACGGCACCGACGTCACCTACTCACTGAGGCTCACCAACGCCGGCCCTGACGCCGCCACCGGCGTCGTCGTGAGCGACACTCTCCCCGCAGGGCTCGTATGCCTGAGCGACTCCGCCCCGGCCGGCACGACCATTAGCGGCTGCGGGGCCATCATCACCTGGACCGCCGGAACCATGGCGGATGGGGCTGTCCTCACCGCCACCATCACCGTGCAGGTCAACGCCGCCTCCGGCACGATCACCAACACCGCCACCGAGTCCCAGTCGAACCCGGACCCGAGCGGCGTGCAGAGGTCCTCCGTGCCGATCAACCCCACGTCCGCTGCCAACGTCTCGATACTCAAGACCGTCTCCAATGCCACGCCGGCAGACGGCACCGACGTCACCTACTCGCTGCAGCTCACCAACGCCGGCCCTGACGCCGCCACCGGCGTCGTGGTGAGCGACACCCTCCCGGCCGGCCTCGTGTGCCTGAGCGACACCGCCCCCGCCGGCACGACCATCAGCGGCTGCGGTGCCACGGTCACCTGGTCCGTCGGGACCATGGCAGACGGGGCCGTTCTCACCGCCACGATCACCGTGCAGGTGAACGCCAGCTCCGGCACGATCACCAACACCGCCACCGAGTCCCAGTCGAACCCCGACCCGAGCGGCGTGCAGAGCTCCTCCGCGGCAATCATGCCGACGGGTGGTCCCACACGCGTGCCTCCGACGCAAACCGGCCAGCCGTGGTCCGGTTCGCCGTACTGGTTGCTCGTCGGGATGATCACGGCCGCAGGTGGGTTGCTCGTCGAGGTCGGCTGGCGCCGGCGCAAGACCCTGCCTCGGGTTCGGACGGACCCTTCTGACTGATCACCGATCGCTCCGAAATAACGATGTGAAACGTGGCGCTCGCGCTTGCCCTGTCCCCAGCTGAGGCCGTGCGCCGCCTGGCCGGCCCGTCGTCCGGCGGGTGGCTCACGGCACCGGCTTCACCGTGACGAAGCGGGTGCAGGCGAGGCCGAGCAGCGGAGACGGTGAGCGGCTTCGACCGCGGTCTTCGGGCCAGCGCATACTTCCCGGTGACACAACGGGAGCGTTTTCGAGCACGAGCGAAGCGGCAAACACCACATTGGGCGCCATGGTGCGAAATACTGTTACTCGTGACCACGGACGCACCTGTCAGCTACACATGGCGCGGGCCTGCCGAGCAGCTCGAGCTGGACTGGCTGCACGCTGAGGCATTCGACCATCCGCCGGCGTCGGCACATTGGCAGCGGCAGCTCGAAAGCCACAGCCTCGGTTGGGTATGCGCGCGGATGGGCGAGGAACTGGTTGGGTTCACCAACGTGATCTGGGACGGCGGTCTCCACGCGGTGCTCCTCGACACCATGGTGCTTCCCGGCGAGCAGCGGCAGGGGATCGGGACTGAGATCGTGCGTATTGCCACCGCCCAGTCCCGAACAGCGGGTTGTGAGTGGCTGCACGCCGACTTCGATCGGGATCTGGCGGCGTTCTATCTCGAGAGCTGCGGTTTCGGCCCCAGCGAGGCAGGTCTGCTCGATCTTCGGGCAACTGCTGCTGTCGAGCCGTCCGAGTAACGCGACCCGGACCCGAGGACGCGACACGATCTGCCGGCGCAAGGCGATATAACGAACAGACGTTCGACTCCGGTCGCCTACCTCACTACACTGTGCGTATGGCCGACCTCACGTCATGGGAAGCGGAGCAACTCAGGCGATCGGTGGCGATGCTGCCGCCCGAGTCGCCCGCAGGTCTGGGTCGCGAGAGGGCGCTCAGCGTGCTCGAGCAACTCCGCCGGCTGCTCGAGGAACGTGAGCACCAGTGAGCCGTCGGTACCGACGGCAGGGATCGTTCGCACGAGCATTGTCGGCGAGCCCGTAGAACGGCCCGCGATTCGGATACGACGCCAGACGCAAGTTCGGCTCCGGCCGCGGTGCGAAGCGTCCCGGCCCCTCAGCAACTGTCTCCCGTGCTCGAGGTGATCGGCACGATCTGGTGGCCCATGAAGGCTGAGTAGGTGAAGACCTCGGCGTCGATGAGCTGGATGATGCCCCATCCTTGGTCGCCGCTCTCGTACCACCCGACGATGGTGCCGCCCGCGAGCGAGCCGTACGCGGTGGGGTAGATCATGGGGCCACCGGAGTCACCGAATGTTCCCATGGGGGTGATGAGATCGAGGTCCTGCAGGTTCTCGCCTCCGGTGGAGAGCGACGTGTCGTAATACGCCACGGTTCCCGTCTCCTCGGTACTCACCGAGCCGTCCGTCTGGATCTCGGCGCCCTGGGGGGGGTCGAGGTAGCCCGTGATGTACGCGCGGACGTCGTTCGACGGCTTGGTGCTCCGTCCGCCCCACGAGATGCACGACGCCTTCGTGGAGACCAGCTGTGCGTCGATCACCGAAGTGACGACGGAACCGCGCACCGTGGCTCCGATGAGCGTCGAACTGTCGTAGACGGGACTGCCCGTTCGGGTGTTGTACCAGGTTGCAGAACCGCAATGTCCGGCCGTCAGCAGGTACTGCTGGCCCGTGGCGGTGTCCTGCATCCCGAAACCCGACGTGCAGGTCGTCTCCCCACCGCTTGGGGTCACGATCTGGTCGCCGCCGTTGAACGGCGCCGTGTCGCCGTACCGGGACGCATAGAGGCCCGAGCCCGAGTCGACGAGCACCTTCACAGCAGAGCCGTAGTCGGCCGTGACGGCGGTGGCGCCGAGCCTGGTTCTCGACATCACCACCAGGCGACCGTGCTCGATGTCGAGCCCCGCCCCGTCGACTCCGGCAGTCGTGAGAGACGGGTTGTCGAGGATCGACGCCTTGAGGTCGTACAGGTGCCAGAGCGACACACCGGTGTCGACGTAGGTCAGCTGAATCGGCCGGATCGGACCGTCCACAGCGCCGAGCACACGTGCAGCAGACGTGAAGCCCGTCCTCGCCGATCGCTGCAAGGCGGCATTCGGCGGACCAGCCGTGGCGATGACATATTGACCTCCGTTGTTCACATAAAAGCCCCCGAAGCTGTTCGGGTATCTCGACATCAATCCTGCTTGAAGCTCGCTGAACGGGTCGCCCGCAACGGCGGGTGTGATCACGTGCCTGACCTGCACGGCGGATGGGGTGATGAGCGCCGTCCGGGCGGGGGCACTCGCTCGCTTCGTAGCCGTGGCGCCGGCGGACCACGCGAACGTGACGGCGATGACGAGCCCGACGGCGAGAAGCGACTGGATCCGATGGTGTGCATCACCCAGACGAGCGCTTTTGCTGAAATAACGGGGCATGAAGTCTCCTCTCAGAGTGCAGAAATTCTGAACCCACGCGCTGACCGTACAGATCGCTCCGTGGCCCGTCGACAGGAGCGTTGCCGCCAAAAACTTTTTGGAATTTCTTGGGATTCGTGCAATCAGGAGCACCGCTCATGTGTGTTACTGAGTGGTGAGGTGTGACCCCGGTGACCGCCAGCGACGGTTTCGACGAGCTCTATCTGGACTGTCGCGACCGTCTGATCCGGCAGATCTATGTGTTCACCGGGGACGAGACCGAGGCCAGAGATCTGGTCCAGCAGGCGTTCGAGCGGGCGTGGCTGCGTTGGCGCCGGGTTGCATCGCTCGACGATCCGGAGGCGTGGGTTCGCCTTGTTGCCTTCAATCTCGCAAAGAACCACCGGAGGCGCAGGCGCCAGCTCGTTCGCAGCGCCGATGCGCCGGACATCGCCACGAACTCGATCGAAGAGGAACAGTCCTTGATGGAGTTCCGTCAGGCCTTGGACCAGCTCGGCCCCCAGCCCAGGAGAGCGCTGATCCTCTACCACCTCGTAGGACTGACGGTGGGCGAGGTCGCAGCCGAGATGTCAGCGCCGCCGGGCACCGTGATGTCCTGGCTGTATCGGGGCCGCGACCAGCTGGCGGCCGAGCTCGACCGCATGAACTCGAGCGATCCGGAGAATCCTCGTGAGGCCTGAGGAGGACGACCGGCTGAGCGCAGCGGTGGCACGCTACGCCGCGAGCGCATCTCAAGTCGAGTGGAGCGCGCCGTCCGAGCTGCGTCGGCGGGCGTCGTCGCGGCGTCACCGGCAGAGGCTGGCGCTGAGCTCTACCGGTACGCTCCTCCTGGCAGCATGTTTGGCAATCACGTTGACGCTTCCGTCGAATGGCCCGGCGCCACGAGTCGCCAGCGGGACGAAGACGCTGGCTTCGCAGGTCAAGCGAGCCGTCGTTCCGCCCGGTTCCCCGAGTGAACTGGCAGTCGAGTCTGCCGAGCAGCGCTTTGCCCTGCAACTCACGCAAAGGCTTGTGAACAACGGGCATGTGGGCAACGTCGTTCTCTCGCCGGAGAGCATCGAAGCGACGCTCGCCATGCTCGAGCTTGGCGCCCGGGGCGCCACGCAGCACGAGATCGCCGGGTTGCTCGGCAGCGTCAACGTTCGGCCTACCGAGCAGGCGGCCGGGTGGAACGCCCTCACTGCCCAGCTTGCATCAGACGCCAGAGGCACCGGCGGCGAGCTGACGGACGAGAACGCAGTATTCGTGCAGAGAACCTTGCCAGTACGCCCGAGTTACCTGAACGCGCTCAAGCGGAACTTCGGCGCCGGTATAGAGCAGGTCGACTTCCAGGCGGGAGGGGCAAAAGCAGCCGGAGCGATCAATTCCTGGGTTTCGCGAGCGACGGGCGCTCGCATTCCCCAGCTGTTCGGGACTTCGTCGCTCCCGCCCATCACTTCGCTCGTGCTGGTGGACGCGATGCGGTTCTCAGGGCGGTGGCAGTGGAGCTTCGCGAAGTCGCAGACGGCACTGGGTCGGTTCGACCTGTCGAATGGCAAGTCGGTGAACGTGCCGATGATGCACCTTGTTGCGAAGCTGCGTTACTTCTCGGTCCATCAACTCGAAGGCGTCGTGCTCCCGTACGCCGGCGGGAGGTTCGACGCCATCGCCGTCGAGCCCCGGAGCGGCTCGCTCTCATCGGTCGTGCTGGGACTTACGCCTGCCTCGCTGACCGCGCTTGCTACTTCTACGCGTCTCGATCCTGTCGCAATCGCCATTCCGAGGTTCTCGGTCAGCTCGGAAGCGAGCCTCGACGATTCGTTGCGGGCAATGGGCCTCGCGGGCGCGTTCGCGTCCGGTGCCGACTTCTCCGGCATCAGCGCCAGTCCGCTCAGACTCGGGACGGTGGCGCAGCGCGACGTGCTGAGCGTCGATGAGAGCGGGACCGACGCAACAGGCGCCTCCGGTGTGGGTGTCGTGCCTCTCAGCCTCCACGGGCAAATGCAGACGATCTCGTTCGATCATCCATTCCTCTTCGTCATCCGGGACAATGCCACAGGGGCGATCATCACCGACGCACTCGTGGCAGATCCGAGCCACTCCTGATGCCACTCAGAACCGCGTTCGGAACAGGGGCAGGGTTGTTGCCAGCTTCCGCACCGCCGTCGGGGCCTTCCGCCACGTCCGTGCTCGCGATCAACGAAGCTTCGAGCCTTCGGTGCGAACCGTGGACCCAAACTGACACGGGTGGGAGCACCCGGCGTCGTTTTGGGCTCACGGTTCAGCAGCCGAGGATTCCGGGACGCTCCCAGGATCGCCTCAGGCGATCGAAGGAGCGGCCTAGGGCCTGCTGACCGGCCGGGTCCCCGCCTTTCGCCCTCCCCTTAACCCTCGCAAAGGTGAGTCGGCATTGCCCACGGGGACCCGGCCGTCAGCGCCTGCTGCCGGGCACGAGATACATCCGCTATCCGCTCCGGGGGAGAGACTCGAACTCTCAACCCCACGGTTAACAGCCGCGTGCTCTGCCAATTGAGCTACCCCGGAATAGCGCCCGTGATGGTAGCGCCCCGCGCGAAGCCTCGTGAGAAGCCGAGCAGCCGGGCCGACCGCGATCGGCAGCCGTCACGACCCCTCGACCGAGCTACCGGCGCACCGGGAGCGCCAGGTCCCCTCGGCGTGATCGCTCCCGGAGTGGCGAACTGCGGCAGGGAGGGGTAGAAGGATGAGATGCGGTTCAAGACGGGTTTCTTTCTGGGGTGTGCGGCGGGGGCCTGGGTCGCCTCCAAGGCATCGCAGCTCACGCGTGGTGACAAGGCCCAAAGTGAGTGGCCGAGAGCGGTGAGCCCTCGGGCAGGGCACGAGAACGCCGAGGTGAATGCCGAGCGCGGGCGGGCGCTGGGCGATCTCGCCCGTGAACGGCTGAACGGTTTCTTGGCGAGCCCTTTGGGCGAGATGGCCCGCGACCGATTGACCGGGCTCGTGGGCTCCTCATCCGGGCGCGGCAACGGAGGCCATCCCAGCGGTCAGCATCGCCGGCCGGTGTAGCGCCGGAAACCCAGCTTCAGTCGCCTTCGACGTAGTCCCGGAGCGGTCGCGAGACCTGCGGGTGGCGCAGCTTCGCGAGCGTCTTCATCTCGATCTGCCGGATGCGCTCGCGTGTCACCCCGAAGATGCGGCCGACCTCCTCGAGTGTGCGGATGCGGCCGTCCTCGAGCCCGAAGCGCAACCGCACGACGTCCTGCTCCCTCTCGGTCAGCTCGCCGAGCGCCCGCTTGACGGCCTCGTTCAACAGGATCCTGGTGGCTGCGTCCGAGGGAACCTCGGCGGTGTGGTCTTCGAGAAGGTCCGAGAGAGAGAAGTCCTCTTCCTCGCCGAGCGGCTGCTCGAGGGAGATCGTGTCCTGGTTGATCCTCTGGAGCTCCCGCACACGGTCGACGGGATACTCGATGCGGGCGGCGATCTCCTCGACAGTCGGCTCCCGGCCGAGCTCCTGGGAGAGTTGCCGCTGTGAGCGGGTGACCTTGTTGATCGTCTCGACGAGGTGAACGGGGATGCGGATCGTGCGAGCCTGGTCGGCCACGGCGCGGGTGATCGCCTGACGAATCCACCACGTCGCGTACGTCGAGAATTTGAAGCCGCGCCGGTGGTCGAACTTCTCGACCGCCCGCATGAGGCCGAGGTTGCCCTCCTGTATGAGGTCGAGGAACGGCATGCCGCGGTTGCGGTATCGCTTGGCGATCGACACCACGAGGCGGAGGTTGGCTTCGATGAGCAGGTCCTTGGCATCCTGGCCGGCGCTGATTGCCCGATCGATCTGGCGTCGCTCTGCGAATGGGACACCGGCGAGCGCGTCCTCCGCCTCCCAGGAATCGAGGATGGCGGATGCCTCGGCACCTGCTTCGATCTGCTGGGCACAGACGATCTCGAGCTCGGGCGTCAGAAGCGAGACTCGCCCGATCTCCCTCAAATAGGTGCGGACCGGATCGGTCCCGGCCGAGGAGCTCCCACGGTATTCGCGCAGGTACAGCGCCGACGAGACCCTGGCGTGTCGCTCGGCCTCCGAGGCGATTCGCTCGGCGGTCGACGGCGTCCCCTCGGCGCTCGGCTCGCTCGGACCGCTCACGAATCCTCCCCTTGGCGACTCCTCAACCACCCTAACAACAGGTCGGCGGCCTCGACCACGGGAGCCGGCGGATGACGTCCCGCTCCGACGTCGGCGAAGACCTCGAGCTGCGACTTCAACCAGACCACGGAGGGACCGATCGCGCGGAGCCGGCCGTCGTCGCCCGCGAGCTGCGCCTCCCTTGCCTCTGCCTGCAGGTCGCCGAGCGCCCCGGTTGCGACCGATCGCACGAGGGCGACGATCGCCTGGTCCGCCTCGGCCTGCGGATCGTAATTCGCCAGTTGGACGAGAAGGTCGGCGACGTCGTCGTCGCTCTGTTCGATGGCGCCGCGCAGATTGTTCGCAGTCGCCAGGGCGGCGAAGGCCCGGCGCTGCAGCGGGTCGGCGAACAGCGCCTCGTCGATGCGGTGAGCCATGGCAGCAGGCTCGTGAATGGCGAGCGCCAGAGCATCGCGGCCTGCACGTTGTCCCGGTGTCGCCCGCGGGCGTGTCGGCGACCCACTCGGCCCCGGTCGCGCCACACGGGCGATGTCGTCGGGCGGAGCGTCCTCGTCCCGCAGGGGCGGCTCATCGTCCTGCAGAGCGCTCCGGAGCGTTCCTCCCTGAGCCGCCCCGCGCTTCGGGTCCTGCCGCCCCTGACCATGCTGATGCCGCCGGCGCGCCTGTTCGAGCAGCTCCCTGAGGCGGCCGGTGTCGATCCGCGTGCGGTCGGCCGTCATCACGACGTACTGGTCCCGCACGAGGTCGCTCGGATGCTCGGCGATCACCGCGACGGCAGCCTCGGCCGCCCGAGCACGACCTTCGGGGTGCTTCAGGTCTTCGGTGTCGATCGCCCGCCCGACGCGAAAGTCGAGGTAGCTCTTGGCCCCGGCGACGGCAGCCCGGAGCTGGTCCGGGTCGCTCGTCGCCAGCTCACCCGGATCGATGCCGGGGGGCATGGCGGCGACGGCGACCTCTATCTCGAATCGTTTCTCCCACTCGTAAAATCGCGCCGCCGCGCTCTGTCCTGCCATATCGGCATCGAAGGCGAGGATGATGCGCCGGCCGAAACGGGCGAGCAGCTTGAAGTGGTCGTCGGTAAGGGCCGTGCCGCACGTCGCGACGGCGCGGGGGAGGCCGGCCCGGAAGCACCCGATGACGTCGGTGTACCCCTCACAGACGATGACCTCGCCACTGTGCACGATCGACTGGCGGGCGAAGTTGAGGCCGTAGAGCGTGGAGCGCTTCTGATAGACGCGGCTCTCGGCCGAGTTGCGGTATTTTGGGCCCTGACCGTCGCCGATGCCGGGGACGAGCCTGCCGCCAAGGGCGACCGCCTTGCCGTCGGCCTGGAAGATCGGGAAGATCACGCGCCCCCGGAATACATCGCGCAGCCCATAGCTCCCCTGGGTCGACAGACCGGCGCCCGTGAGGGCGGCCCGGTTCGCCTTGATCCCCTGCGTGAGCTGGCTGCCACCCTCCGGCGCCCACCCCAGGCGGAACTGCCGCACGGTGTCGGAGGCGAAGCCACGCGAGCGCAGGTACTGGCGGGCGCGGGCGGCATCGGGGTGAGTGAGCAGGCGGTCGTGATAGAAGTCGACCGCCTTCTCCATGGCGTCGTAGAGGGATTGTCGCTCGTCGCGGGCTTTCCGGTCCTGCTCGCCGGCTTCGTTGCGCACGGCGATGCCGGCCTTGGCGCCGAGGCGCTCCACGGCCTCCACGAAGGAGCAGCCGTCGATCGCCCGGAGAAAGGAGATGGCGTCACCCTTGGCCCCGCAGCCGAAGCAGTAGTAGAGGCCCTCCTCGCCGTTCACGCTGAACGAGCCCGACTTCTCCGAGTGGAACGGGCACAGCCCCACGAACCGACGCCCGACGCGCTTGAGCGGGGTGTACTCGCCGATGAGCGCCACGATGTCGGTAGACGCCCGTACTTGAACGATGTCTTCGTCTGGGATGCCCATGTGATTGCGAACGTACAGCAGGGGTGCGCGCCCTGCGCTCAGTCGGTCAGCGGCCCTGCCGGAGGGGCGGTCCCGCCCCGATGTCGTCGCCCTCGCCGAACGAGCGGCAGCGGTGTCAGCCGGCGCCGAGGACGGATTGCGCCGCCGCCAGCCGTGCGATCGGCACGCGGTAGGGCGAGCAGCTGACGTAGTCGAGGCCGGCCGAGTAGAACAGCTCGATCGAGGCCGGATCTCCTCCGTGTTCGCCGCAGACACCACATGGCAGGCCGGGCTTGGTCTCGCGACCGGCCGCCACGGCCATGCGGACGAGCTCGCCGACGCCCTTGGAATCGACGATCTCGAAAGGGTTCGCCGGGAGCAGCCCCTTTTCGAGATAGGCGGTCATCATGCGACCCTCGACATCGTCGCGACTGAACCCGAACGTCATCTGGGTGAGGTCATTCGTTCCGAAGGAGAAGAAGTCGGCCACCTCGGCGATCTCGCCGGCGACGAGGGCTGCCCGCGGGGTCTCGATCATCGTGCCGATGGCGACCTCGATCCGACCCTCGGCGTCGGCCGCCCCGACATCCTCGATTGCCTGGGTGACCCAGGAGCGTGCGAGGGCCAGCTCCTCCCGGGAGATCGTCAAGGGAATCATGACCTCTATGACCGGGTGCCCGCCGGCACCGGCCCGCTCGACGGCCGCCTCCATGAGGGCGCGAACCTGCATGGCGTACAAGCCCGGCTTCAGCACGCCGAGTCGTACTCCCCGCGTCCCGAGCATCGGGTTCACCTCGTGCCACGATTTCGCCGCCTCGAAGAGCCGCTCCTCCTCGGGCGTGAGCCCCTCGGTCGCCTCTTTCACAGCCAGGTACCCCACGTCCGGCAGGAATTCGTGCAGCGGGGGGTCGAGCAGCCGGACGACGACGGGGAGCGAGTCCATCGCTTCGAGGATCTCGATGAAATCGGCCTTCTGGGCGACGCGAAGCTCCTCGAGGGCAGTGTCCTCCTCGTCCTGCCCCGCTGCAAGGATCATTCGCCGGACGATTGGCAGACGATCCTCCCCGAGGAACATGTGCTCGGTGCGGCAAAGGCCGATCCCCGCCGCCCCGAGCCGCCGGGCGTTGGCGGCGTCCGGCCCGTTGTCGGCGTTCGCACGGACCCCGAGCTTGTCACCGCGGATCTCGTCGGCCCACTCCAGGATTCGCTCGAGCTCGGGTGGGGCCTCGACCGCCGTGAGCTCGACCGCGCCCACGACCACGGTGCCGGTGGAGCCGTCGATGGAGATGACGTCGCCCTCTGCCACCGTCGTGTCGCCGACGTGGAACGTCCGCTCTGCGGTGTTGATCCGGACCCGCTCGGCTCCGACGACCGCCGGCTTGCCCCATCCGCGGGCGACGACGGCAGCGTGCGAGACGAGGCCTCCTCGTGCGGTGAGGATGCCCTCTGCCGCGAGCATGCCGTGCACGTCCTCGGGGCTCGTCTCGCTGCGCACGAGGATGACGTGCTCGCCCTCAGCGGCGCGGGCGGCGGCGTCGTCGGCCGTGAAGACCACTTTCCCCACGGCGGCCCCCGGGGATGCGCCGAGACCCTTCGTGAGGACTGGCGCCGAGGATTCCTTGAACTGCGGGTGCAGCACCTGATCGATGTGCTCAGCCGTGATCCGCTGGACGGCTTCAGCGTGAGTGAGATTGATGATCTCGTCGCCGACCATGTCGGCCGCCATGCGGAGCGCCGCCCGGCCGGTGCGCTTGCCCACGCGTGTCTGAAGCATCCAGAGCTTGCCCTGCTCGATCGTGAACTCGGTGTCGCACATGTCGCGGTAATGGGCCTCGAGCCCCGCGAAGATTTCCATTAGTTCGGCGTAGATCAGGGGAAAGCGCCGGTCGAGGGCCGAAAGGGGCTCGGTGTTCCGGATGCCGGCGACGACGTCCTCGCCCTGGGCGTTCACGAGGAAATCGCCGTAGGCCC
>Ga0182024_10021505_pt1 | contig 11706 bp, 7 predicted proteins | sample P32metaG_FD_120480 | JGI IMG/M metagenome (GOLD analysis project Ga0182024, IMG submission 120480) | Permafrost microbial communities from Stordalen Mire, Sweden - P3-2 metaG (Illumina Assembly) | ecosystem: Environmental > Terrestrial > Soil > Wetlands > Permafrost | place: Sweden: Stordalen... | reverse complement strand
GCGGACACAAGAGAACTAATGAAACATGCGGCACAATGCGGGCACTGCGGACCTCTTCTTAAGAACGCCTCAGAGACCATTGCGGACGAAGCAACTCTCAGCGAGCAGGCACTGCTCGCATCACTCAGGAGTGCGCAACCCGAATGGGGAAAGAATATGGCAGCGAGACTGCGAGACAGCGTGCGAGACCGGCAGCGGAAGGATTCGCGGTGGCGGGCGTTCTTCGCTTGGCCGACGCCGGCCTATGCTTTTGCAGGGGTTGCGCTCGTCGCCCTGGTTTCCTGGATCGGAATGAGAACATTGCATCCACCGTCAGCCGAACAGCTGCTTGCGCAAGCATATACAGAGCATCGGACGCTGGAAGTGAGAATCCCTGGTGCTAAATACGCACCGATGCAAGCGGAGCGAGGACACGTAGGGTCAGACTTTGACAAGTCGCCGTCTCTATTGAAAGCGGAAGTCCTAATCGGCGAGAGCCTTACCAAGGACCCTAACGATTCTGATTGGTTGCAAGCACAAGCGCGTGCCGATCTACTTGCCGGCAACTACGAGTCGGCTATTAAGTCGCTGAACCGGGCGTTGGATATAAAGCCCGACACGCCCAGCCTACTGACTGACATGGGATCGGCATACTTCCTGCGTGCCGAATCTGCGGACCGGCCAATAGATTACGGCAACGCGATCGAAAGCTTGGGCAAAGCGCTGGCTAAGGCGCCTGATGATCCCATTTCTCTGTTCAATCGAGCCCTGGTGTGCGAACGTATGTTTCTCTATGCGCAGGCAGTGGAAGATTGGGAACATTACCTTCGCGTCGATTCACAAGGCGAATGGTCCGACGATGCTCGCCGAAGATTGAGTGCCCTCAAGGACAAGCTCCGACAGCACGATAAGAGCCAAAACGACCCTCTTCTAAGTCCAGATGAGATGGTGAAAGCGGGGACACAAGATGTCGTAGTTACGGAGAAAATTAGCGGGCAAATTGAGCAATACATGGATGAGGCAATCCAGAACTGGCTACCGATTGCATTCTCGACGAACGATGTAGATGCTTCCCCCGCGCTGCGGAATCTGAACTACTCAGCCCTTACATTGCTGGCGCACGTCCTTGCTACGCGTCATCAAGACATGTGGCTTATGGACCTGCTCCAAACCAAACCGTCAGCGGATTTCTCACTAGGCCTGCAATCTCTGGCTCGCGCGGCAAAGGCTAACGCTGCGGGCGATCCGGATTTGGCTTTTGCTGAGGCTCAACATGCCAAGGAATCCTTTCGTAAAGCGGTAAGCGGTTCAGGCAACATACGTGCTGACTTTGAAGAGATTTACGCCCTGCACCGGCAGTACCGTCTCCAATCCTGTCTCGCCAGGATCGCAGAAATTGAACCGGCCTTGCGTAAGGCCCGCTACCCGTGGATATCGGCACAAATTAGCTTAGAACGCTATGCCTGCGCCAGTACCGACCTCGATTCAACCTCATACACGCTAGCAATAGCTCGCAAGAGCGCACTGCAGGCTGGTTACGGGACGCTCTATTTGCGGGCCCTGGGCTTTTGTGCGTCAAATGAGACTGGCTCAGGAGCGACCGACCGGGCTTGGGTCTGGGATCGGGCTGGCCTTGAAAAATTCTGGTCGGGACAATACCCTCCGGCTCGCGCCCAACACTTCTACGATGATTTGAGCATCAGTGCGGAGGATTCAGCGAAATGGTTTCTCGCAGTGGTACTTGAGCGCGAAGCGGTGTCCGCGATCGCAGCTAGCCCCAATCGCACAAGTGAGGGAATTGAGCGAATTGAGCTTGCACGATCCGCGAGTAAAGCCCATCTTTGGCACGAAGCGGGGGATCAGTATTCGAAAGCTCTTGCTGCGTTTTCTGCACTCCGACAAGACAGTTCGATTCGAGCTCTTCTTGCAAGCGCGGAGATAGGTCTTGGAGAAGTCGCCCTAAACCAGGGGCACATTCGAGACGCCGAACCCCACATTCGCTATGCGCGCGAAAATCTCCCCCCAGATTTTGATGAGAACCAAACATGGGCTGCCCTCTACACTGAAGTTGCGGAGTTGCGACGATTGACCGACGACCCGGACGGCTTCCGAAGAGCCTGTCAGGCTGCCGTACTAGTTGCAGAGGCTGATTTAAAGGGGATTCACAGCGAACTTGAAAGGTTACGGTGGAAAGAACGCAACGCGGCATGCTATCGAGCCTTGGTTCAGTTGGAACTCAGCAACAATGACGAAACATCAGCGCTCGAACTCTGGGAATGGTATCGCAGCGCAGGTGCGAGAGTTCCGGGGTCACACCTACCACGGGGTGTTAACTTCGCCAATTTAGATCAATCGCCCGCACTACCAGCGATGCACGAAGTTACGAGTCTTCTGCCATCGCTCGAACGAGAGACCGTTGTTGTATATGCGGAGCTAGGCGATTGGGTAGATGTTTGGGTTTACGACAACCGAGGCATCTTTTGGTATCGCGTCGAGAGTACGCCCTCGTCCCTAGATCGTGCAGGAGCGGCGTTTGCATATCAGTGTTCCTCGCATGGAAGCGACCTCAAACTCCTTCGTGCTTCCGGGCGCCGTCTTTACGACTTGCTTGTTGGGCCGATTGCATCCTACCTCGACCCAAACAGAACTCTTGTGGTCGAAGCCGACGACGGTCTTGCAGCAATACCTTTTGCTGCGCTCGTGGACCCGACCGGAGCGTATCTTGTCGACAACTTTCGCTTGGCGTACTTACCTAGCATCGGCTATCGGCCTGTGCTTCGATCGGGTTCACGCATATCTAGACGAGACGCTGCCCTCATAGTTTCGTCTCCAGCACTCTCGGTGAAGGACCAAGCACATTATCCTGTTCTGCCCAGCGCTCAGGCAGAGGCCGAGAACGTAGCTTCCCACTTTGATCGCCCGACGCTGCTCACGGGAAAAGAAGCGACCGGACTCGCATTGTCTCAAGCTTTACCTAGCGCCGCTGTTTTCCATTTTGCTGGCCATGCGCGTTTGGAGCCTGGACATAGCGGGCTCTTGCTAGCCCCCGAATCCGGTGGTCCCGACGCTGCAAGCTTCTTGCTTACTGCCGATCACATTGCCGAGCAGCCTCTATCGCACTTACGCTTGGCGGTGCTCTCGGCGTGCTCCACGGCTCTTAATGCAAGCGAAGACTTCGGGGGCGCGGGCAGTTTGGCCCGCGCGTTCCTACGAAGTGGCGTCCCCGATGTGATTGCGAGCCGCTGGTCCGTTGACTCCGCCGCCACAGAACAACTCATGCATGTTTTCTATCAGCATGCGATGGAAGCCGATGCGCCCGGGGCACTGCAGTCGTCGATGAGACAAGTACGGTCGTTACCTGGTCGCGCGCACCCCTACTACTGGGCGGCATTCGATGTGTTTGGCGGGGTAGGCTCGTTGAGATCACAGTAGGCAGACTTTCGGTAGCGTTGGCTGGAAAACAGTTTGCGGGCCACGACAAAAATCCAAGAGGAGAGAGGCAGAAAATGAAACGACGAGAATTTGTCAAGGGTTTGGCGCAGATGGCGATGATAGTGCCAGGGGCAAACGCACTCAATGCACTTCCGGTTCCGAGTGACAGTTCCGCTGAAAAGAAGAAACCCCAAGCGGCGAACTGTTCGAATAATAAACTTAACGTCGTGGTCCACGGCATGTTTGCCATCGTTGTTGACCGCCAGGGAAAACTAGGCAATGGAAATAAGTTCGTATACCTGAAGTCCCCGCAGATAGCGGGTGTAAATCCCCATTGCTATCGCGCACAGGCATACGTTCCGGACGGCAATGGCGGCGTGAACAAAGTTTGGTCGACAGATTACGATGTTTCTGCTCCGTCCAACGATGACTCGGTCATCTTCAAGCGCTGCCAAGATGCGAAACTCGGCCTCTCAACCGCTGCGGACCGGCTCATCGTGGACGTCAGCCAAAAAACGTTCGACCGATCGTCGACTACTCCGTTCTGGACAATCAAATTGCCGATCCCCGACAAGATTTACCCGCTACGAGCGACCCCATTCAACTATTTAGACGGTAGTGTATGGGTGCGCGATGCGAACAACCACGCCGTCATTAATACTACATATCCAGACAACGGCATGCAGAATGTAGAGGCGCTCCCGACAATCTACGTGCTCACGTATAACCAAATTGCTCTTGGCGAGACAGTAACATTTAGCGGCAATGGCCAGACAGTTCCATTGTCAGGCGGCGTTGGGAGGCTCCATTTCTACGCGGAGCCGGAAACGAATGACGGGCATCATAAACCGCAGGACGGCCTGAAGGCGCTCGACACCCTGTTCTATCCAAACCTGACGCTTCAGTTCAATCCTAACCTGTTGGACCCGGACCAACCGTTAAATCACGATTCAAAGTCGTACGTGAAAGGTGTTCCAGGGGCACTCCTCTGCGAGGAACGGTCACTCTCTGAGATAAACCAAACCTGCGCCGATTTTGAACAAAAAGGAACCATTGCAGAACAGTACGCCAATCTCTTGGCTTTTGAAGACGCGCTACATCTGAAAAACAAAACGAAGGGCATTAATTTGGCAAGTGCGCCAACCCTCAATTTCAACGATGTCAAACCTCCCAGAAACTGCATCGCATTGGTTGGGAACTACTCCTGAGTTGTTACTTCTCAAGTCGAGCCAATCGAATCGAAGGCGGATCCTGTGGCGCCGCCTTCGTTCGTTCGCTAAGGAATTATTGCGCTCCAGTCTCCCCAACTTGCGCTCATGACTGTGTCTCAGGATCAGGACGAAGCCTATCTTTTACAAAGAATGTTCGCCCTCTGCACGGGTTGCCGTTTGAATCGGTGTGCTCATTGAGACCGCCGGGAAATTGAACAGTTGATCCGAGTCTCATGGCGAAGGACTCTAGCATGCTGGCAGGTTTCTCATAATGTGCTCGCCAAAATCCCTCCACGCTCGTGGGTCTGAGCGTATTTGTCTACCTTCACAACTTTCTTAGCCACGCGGATGGCAATTATCTTGGCCACAATCCCTATTTGATTCTTGCCGCTGCTACGCTGGAACATAACGCTCTCGATATTCTCTTGAAGGCCGCTCTCGTATTGGAATGGGCGACGGTCTTTGACCCGAAAAACCTCCATGTGTCGATCCATCCGTGAAGCTGCAAACAGCCGATTACGTACAGGGTTATGACTTGGTTCTGTTGGCTCGCCAGTTAGCTAATCGACGAGCGGACTTTGATCTCCGCATCGGCGAACCACATTTGTGGGAGGAAAAGCCGCGCGTTCCCACGATCCTAATAAAATGGCACGCGTGGTCAAGCTCCGGGCCTGAACAAATTCCACTATTGCTGCGCCAGTAGCGCGGTTCCTGCGATGGTCAGGTTTCCACGATCATAACTGACGGTGAAGAACCCATTCTTGCTGGTCTGCTGCACATTCCTGTTGGGGTCGTCCGGAACATTGAAACTTGCTTCATCGAACAGGTCAAGGCACGCCTTGCGGCGGATCTTCACCGAAATAGTGGTGAGCTTCACGCCATCGCCCGAAGGAACGACGATGCTGCTGTCGCTGACGGCCGTGACAGTCGAACTCTGCGTGAACGGGTCCGTCGATGTCACAGGCACGTTATAGGTGCCTCTGAGGACCAGTTCGGCATGGCCTCCACCGGGGCAGTTGTTGAAGGGACCCTCCTTATTTACGCCGCGGATACTTCCTGTGGCAGTTGCGGTCAGTCCGGTTATTGCCACAGTCTGCGACTGGCTGCTGATGTGGTCGGCGTTGACCCACACAGCGGTGCCATTAATCTGGGTGGCGTTCCCCGGCGCCGTGAATTGGGCCGATCCAGACTTGGTTTCCTCGCAGTTCACGCTGGTATAGCCACCGGAGACGCTGAATGGAACCACCTGGGAGGTGGTCGTCGTCTTGTTCCCGCTGAAATCCGCGGTTACCTCATAGAGAGGAGCGCCAGGAGTGCCTTGACCGGAAAACGTCGCCTCGCTGTCCGCCCACGAAGTGAGTTTCGACAGGTGCGGCCAGTTCGTATAGAACACATCAATCTTCACGGGAAAGGTTTTGATGGGTTCGCATGCCGTGTTTTCAACCCGCAGTTTCTTTCGCAGATCGTCGGGCAGCTGTACCTTGACGCGGTCGAACTGCGCGTCTACTTTGTCGTCGGGTATGACGGTTTGCGCAACGGTGATCTTTGGCTTCCGATAATTGAGTTTGCTGTCAGTGAGATAGAAGCCGAGGATCTCGATGTCGGCGGGACTCGCGTGGGCGGCATCCAGAATATCCCGTGTCGTAAATCCGTAATACACCGGGGTGCGATTCGAAAATGGCAACGTGCTCAACAGCTGGTTTGCCGCTCCCTGCGTCTGGTATATCAAGCGTTGGGCGTCGGCAACGGTTGACGAGCGGATTTTGTCCGCATCCTTTACCGTCTTGTCTAGCGCTTTGTACGCGTTCTGGGTTTGAACGTCGACCTTGTCGAATGTCACGGTGAGCGAACTCTTGTAGGCTTGCTCGAATTGGGCGATGGTCGCACTAAGCGTGCTCGCCATCAGCACCTGTTGCTGCCCGAGTGCGGCATTGCCGTGATCGATGAGTGAATGACCAGAATCCTCTATCTGTTTTGCGAGGCCTTTGAGACCAGAGATAAGGCCGGTGACTGTCGCGCCGCCCGCAATAACTTCCGGAACCTGCGCATACGCAGTTGCAGGAGTCGTCAGTGGAGCGCCAATCACGATAGCCCAAATCAAGCCGAATACTACCAACTGGCGCAAATGTCCATTAACCGCAGTTCCTGTTTGCATGGTTGATCCCTCCGCCCCTTCTATTTCAGTTCGCTTGCCACATTCATAGAGACGAAAAGGGGAAGATTTGTCCTTTTCCGAAAAACTAGATGCCAGGGGTTTGTCCGGAGTCGCATTCGAACTATCGAGCGATGCTTGGCGCGGCCCTACATGTAGAAGCGAAAGGAGGGGCTCGGCTCGCGTTGGCCCACTTCTGCCATTATGCCTCCGACCTGACGGGCGAAGCGAAGCGTAATTGGCATGCCAGTTGTGTCGAAAGCAGTATTCCAGTTCATTCTCGCCAGAGCTAGCACATCGCTGGCCGCCCGAACGATATCGGTGTCTCGGTCAGTAATTATCTTCAGGGGAACGGGAATATGCATTCCTGGGTAGGTGTGCCACTCGGGAATGAAGCCTGTGGTGAAGAGGTACGTAGCATCATCATTTATTCGACAAAGCGTGCCTCGCTTTGGAGGATATGCGCTTCGCTGGACTAGTCGGAAGTCGGATGGTGTGATGTTGATGAATTCAACGAGTGGGATATGGTCAAATTCAGCGCTAAAACCTTGACGTTCGTCCTTGGTGAATTGTGTAGTTTTGTGCAGTACAAGTCGCGTGGGCTTTTTGCCAGTGCGCTCTTGATATTCGTTAAGAATCTTCCGTCCAAGCGTCGCTGCCTGCCCTGAGGTTAGATAAGCTGTATGTCCTGCACCGGGAGCGCGAGGTACGGAATCTCCCTTCAGAGCAAAACCCTCACCCTCCGATGAAAATGCTTGCGCGAGGCTTGAGTACATGAGATCAGATTTATTGGTTCTCAGATAGTGAAAGCTGATTCCGACGAAGCAGGTTTCAGGGCCCTCAGAACGAACCCTCCAAGGAATTCCGCCCCCCTTATAAAACAAGGCCACGTTACTATTCCATGCGCGAGTCGCTGGGTCCTGGTTGGCCTGGTCGTCGTATAGCAGTCCGGGCGTCACTATTTGGATCGGCTTATTGGCCTCCATCGCTCGTGCTTTCAGGGCACGTCGGAAGTCTCGTTGGATCAACTCCTCGGAAGTGTCATCTGTTGCCCACAGGGAATCAAATGAAAGTTGTTGACTCCTCTCTGCTCTCTTAGCCGTCGACAGTTCTCTGCGTTCAACTGATGTAAGCTTCCGAGTGAGGCTCCAACAAGTGGTGATTACTTCATAAGGCAGACAGCAGGTGATGACATCAAGGTTCTGCGACTGACTCAATTTCTTGATCGCTGAAGAATACACATCCAGCACTTGCTCAAAACGAGCACGACCAGAGCAATCTAGGGCTCTTTCTAGTTCATGACCGATATCTAGGTCCCAAGCCTGATTCAACACTAGAACAGACTGGAAAACTCGCTCAAAGCCAGGAAAGTCCAGATACATCGGACCTTTGGGCTTGCCGGTAAATATTTCTTTCTCACATCTTCGATACCAATGACGGGCGTCTGCCAGTAGATTGGTAGGACCAATGAGACCGAGGCGAATCTGGCTTTTGTGTGCTCGACCGAAGCGCAGGCTGAATGGACCCGCTGAAGCAAGGCCCTCCCGAGGGTCTTTGAACCGGCTCGTACTATCACCAAATTCAAGCTCTGGTGTATTTAGTTCCACCACGCTAATTCGCATTGTTCTCCGCCTGGACTCCTTCAAGCTCCAGCTCAGCTTCAGCGGCTATTTCTTCTTCTAGTCGCGCCAAACGAGAGTCTTCCTTAACTTCCGCAACTACCAAATCTGGGTCAAACGCAGCTGAAGCTAGCTCGCAACTCAACAGCACACCTCTTATGGATAGGGAAATATCATCGGTAAGGCCTACTTCGAAGCTGTCCCTCCCTTCGGAGAGAACCCACGTCCAAAACACAATATCGTTGTAGACCTGCATGTTAAAATCACGGGCCGCTTTACGGGTAGCGAGTACGCCTATTTTCGAATAGTGAAGCAGTGTGTATCGACCATCTTTGGTGAACACGTATCCGGGCAGGACCCTCAACGCCCACTCATTCTGAAAACTCTCGAAGCCAAAATACATCGACTCGTGTTGCCAATACAGAGTCTTGCCGGTCTGCTTCGAGACAATCGCCTTGGTAGCGGTTCGTGTAGCCTGCCGAAAACTAGCTTGATACGTTATCTCCTTGGGGCCTGCCTCGGTGCGACCGAAATAACATCTCTTCTTGTCGGTGTCCACGAGCAGCCCACGTGATTGGAGGAGACGATAGACTGCTCTGTTCAACAATTCGACAAAATTGCGGTTGCCCTCCGGGCTGTCGAGTAGGGAAGCCGTTCTAACCCCCTCGACCGTCGTGACATCTATCGAAGGTCTGAACGGATTAGATGGTAGTGACAAGTCTGAAAATGTGAGGATTTCCGAGCCAGGCTTGAATTGAAAAGGAGGGGGTTGCACTGGCCGAGCATTTTCGAGAATATCGAATACATGCATGCAAGGCGTCTTGGCACGCCATATAACTTCCGGCAGTCCCACGACCTCCAGCAAGTTTGCGAAGAACTTTGAACGAGAGACGGCTGGGGCGGCTGTGCGGGTTATGGCATCGGCTTCTTCTTGCCGACGAAAAATTAGGGCACGGAATGTGTCGTTTGTTTCGTCAACTGGCCCGAAGAAAACCTTCCCTTCATTTCGTACTACGTCATTGTAGACATCAGGCAGGCCCGATCCCTCTTTGTCCATGGCGCCTGCACCGTAGAAGAGATCTGCGATAACTGGATTCCGATAGCCTTTGATTCCTCGGTGGCCTAATTCAATTTGTTGCTGCAATCTAGTGTTCACAACTTGAAAGACGGAATCGACGAGGCCACCGGCATTTGTAAATCGGATAAACTTTGAATCCAAATCGATGTCAAGCGTTTCAGGACGGCTGTAGTCTCTGTGAACCAGAGCGTTGACGAGCAACTCTTTCAGTGCGAGAGGCGGATATGGGTAGACCGATTCTGATACGGCAGATTTAAGGCGAAACGGTTGATTGAGCTCGTCCAACAATTCCAGGAGAGAATCCAGTTGACTCCACAGATTTCCGTCGATACAGCGTTTCTCTTCGCCATGAAGCTTGAGGTGGCACTCTGCTCCGGCTATCTGTCTCGACGGCTTATCAGCAAACATCAAGTATCCAGCCATCGTAGTGCATAACACACTCCCACTTCGCCGGAGTAGGTCAAGTTGTTCCATTCGCTCGATAAGCCAGGGTCGGGTAACTGAATCTGGTATGTGTATTTGCATCCTGCGGCAATATTCAACAATTTGAACCTGCACGCGGCTCCAATCCAACTCTTCGAGCACACCTCCAGCGCAAACTTTCATGTCAAAGGGAATTGTGCTGCCATCAGGTGCACCAGGCAACGACACCGAACGTATGTTCTTTGGTAAAGCTGAACAGGTTCTTGCCAAGTCCCCCATGACTTCATCGAATCCACGAATCTCAACCAGCTGCATGTTTCCGCCGAGAGACGTCGCCAAAGAGCTGACACTCGGGTGCACAATACTCGTCGCCAACAAACACCAAAAGATGCCACGCCGGAAATCGTGTGTCTTCGAACACTGATCGGCAAGAAGGTGCTGCATTATCGAGGGTTCGGCACCCCGATAGCCAATGACAATCAAAGGATGATCCCGGAGGAGTGGAAAGAGTAGGGAGACTAAATTACTATCGAGACGCTCTACCTCTTCGAGAAGATTCTTGTCAGTGTAGTGCTCGACAGAGCCATGAACTTAGACGAGCTGAGGATATGAAGGTGAACAGTTAAACTTCGTGTAGTCTGCCGGAGTCTGAATGGTCTCTAGATAATGGGGCCTGCGTCGCTGTACATGCAGATTGTGAAGAACGCGATCAAAATTTGTGGTCAATACGGTCTCAACATGACCCTCGTCCATCAGATCCAACAAATGACCATAACCTGGGCTGGCGGGAACATTTGGGTCGATGAGACGCAGAAAAAAGTCTCTTCTGTTCTCACGAGGCTGAAGTAAGTTCTGGATTGTTTCGGAGTAGTTATCTGCTGGAGCTTTCTCTGATTTATACCAGCCGTGACCGTGAAGCCAACCCAACCAATCGCTACGTTTTATGGCGGGATCATCAGGGTGCACTCCTTTCGAATGGCAGTATGACCATTTCGCGGCACGTTCGACAATTTCTCCGCTCAGAGGTATTCCAGACTTGACGGAAGCCCCGGCTCCTAAGAGGATCACAGGTTTGGAGCTATGGTCCTGCAAAAACAACGATCTCAGCCTGTCAGAAGTCTGCACCTGCATCGCTTATCTCCGGGAGATCACCAAGAGACTCGTGTAGCAAAAGTTCTCGGTTGGGTTCTGCTTTGGCTGGATGTGACTCCGAGTCTGCCATCATAAATCCGCGATTACGTGCTGCGATTGTCCCATCCGTTGATGGCTACATTAGGAGTATCACAGAATGATAGGAGAAGAAGAAGCGAAAGTCAACTTTCGATGCAAAAGCGCGGTGAATTGCTGGTGGGAAAAAAGAGAAAGGCGGAGTGCAGGGAGAGCACTCCGCCAAAACAACTATAGTTAGGATGCTACGGCTGCCGTCTTGCCTCGCACCGTCGGCTTGGCCTTGAATGTCTTTTCTCGTTTGGCTGCCAACTCCTCGGCGACGGCCTTTTGGAGCTTCTCTGAATCGATTCGGTAGCGTTTGGCAGAGTCCATGAGAACGTCGCCGCGACTGGCGGTGGATCGCTGATAAGCCGAGTCCAGCAGGCTGATTTCGAGAAGCAGCTTGCAAAGTTCAGCCTCGTCATAGGTGCTTACTTGCTTGGCCAGAAGCTCCTGAGCGGACGCGGAGTCCTTCTTGGCCTCTACCTTGTGCCGCTTCCCCAGAGCCGGGACTTGGCTGTAGGAAAGGTGGCCGATCAGGTAGTGGGCGACCGCCAGCAAGTCGGCCTTCTTTCAGGGAGCGGATACACGTTGGAGGATCGT